>Ga0335072_10015944_pt1 | contig 10654 bp, 10 predicted proteins | sample Lox_Sample_21_FD_206725 | JGI IMG/M metagenome (GOLD analysis project Ga0335072, IMG submission 206725) | Soil microbial communities from Loxahatchee National Wildlife Refuge, Florida, United States - Lox_Sample_2.1 | ecosystem: Environmental > Terrestrial > Soil > Wetlands | place: USA... | reverse complement strand
CCCAGACCAGCGCCAGAGCCGCCGTCGCCATCGGCGTTCCCAGAACTCCCGGATTCGCCATGCGTCCAGACGTCCTGACCCACCACAGAAACCACATCAGCAGAGGCACACCCACCAGAACTGCCAGTTGCAGCAGCCGGGTTGCCGCCAGCATCGGGGCATTCCCGAAAAGCAGCGCCAGGTTCTTCGTCCAGCCCTCTACCATCGCGCCGGAGCTGCGGTACATCCGGGTCGAAACCGCCTCCGGCGCATTCCGGAACCGCAATCCGGCCTTCCCGCGCTTCGCCAGTAAGGCCAGCTCCACGTCTTCGAGGATGGCCCCTTGCACCGCCGCATGACCGCCGATTTTGTCGTACACATCGCGGCGCACCAGCAGAAACTGTCCGTTAGCCGCCGCCACCCGCTGCGCCGGATCGTTCACTCGGGTCGGCGAATAAGTCGCCGCCAGATCGCTGAACACCAGCGGCATCAGCGCGCGTTGTGCCAGTCCGCGCACGATCTGGCGAGGCGAGTACGAGAGCATTCCTGCTTCGTGGCGCTCCGCTTCAACGATCGCGAGGCGCAGGTGCCCCGGCTCATGAATCGTATCCGCGTCCGTGAACAGCAGCCACTTCCCGCGCGCGGCATGCGCCCCTGCCCAGCAGGCGTTGTTTTTCCCGGTCCAGCCCTTTTCGAGCCGCGGCGCCTCGAGCACCGTGAGGCCGGGACTTTGACTCGCAAACTCCGCCGCGATCGCCCGGGTCCGGTCGGCCGACCCGTCATCGACTACCAGGATCTCCCAGTTCTCGCCCAGCTGCCACTGCTCTTCCTGCTGGCTTACGAGCGAGCGCAGGCAGTCCCCCAGGCAGTCCTGTTCGTTTCTGGCGGGGAGAATCACAGAAAGGGTGAGAGGCGGCGCGTCCACAGGTGTCTATTATAGGAATGTGATCCGGTTTCAAAGCTGCGCCCGTCTCCCGCTGGTCGTACTCCTGGCTCTTGGCTCGGCCTTCTGCCTGTCCTGTAACCGCAGCAGCCATCCGGCGCAGGTGGGCGAGCGGGCACCGAATGTTGTGATCCGCAATGGCGCGCAGTCGGTGAGCCTGCGGCAATATGAGAAACAGAATAAAGTCGTCGTCCTCAATTTCTGGGCCAGCTGGTGCGCACCCTGTCTTGAGGAGTTTCCGTCGCTTATCCAGCTCCAGCAGCGCATGCCCAACGTTGAAGTCGTCGCCGTTGCTTTCGATACGGATGAGGCCTCCTACCGCCAGTATCTTCTCGATAATCACATCACCGGCATCACCACCATCGTTGATCTCTCCGATCAGTCCAACAATGCCTTTGACACGACGCGGCCGCCGGAAACCTACATCATCGATACGCATGGCCTGATCCGGCGCAAATTTATCGGTCCTCAGGACTGGACCAATCCCGAGATCCTGAACTACCTGCAACACCTGTGAGCACGAACGCCGGTTCTGCCGCGAAACCGCGCGACCCCGAGCCGCGCTGGCCGGCGATGCTCGCGCTGCTGGCCATCGGCGGGCTGCGGCTGGCTCTGCCGGAATCGCTGTCGGTCGGTCCGGACTGGTTGTTGATGGCCATCGTTGTCGCGCTCATGATTCCCATTCTCTGGTCGCGTTATGCCGGGCGGCCGGCCCTGAATCGCGCCTTCGGCATTGTCGTGACCTGTGTGGTCACCCTCGACATGATCTGGTCGCTCGGGCTCCTGATTGTGGCCCTGCCCCGCCACCAGGAACCGCCGCTCCAGATGCTCGAGTCCGCCGCCGCTCTTTGGATCAGCAATATCCTGGTCTTCGCTTCCTGGTACTGGCGCCTCGATGGCGGCGGCCCGACCGCGCGCGAGTTGCGCGGCGTTCACACGGATGGCGCATTCCTGTTTCCGCAGATGACCCTGGACCAGCAAGCCAAAATCGCCATGGGCGAACAGTGCTGGAACCCCGGTTTTGTCGATTACCTTTTCCTCGCGTTCAACACGTCCACCGCTTTTTCGCCGACGGATGTGCCCGTCCTATCGCGCTGGGCGAAGGTCCTGATGATGCTCCAGTCGCTGATTTCGCTGGCCACGGTGGCGCTGCTGGCGGCACGGGCTGTCAATATTCTCTGAACGATTCCGCAGCTGCCGTTCACCGCTCCTGTGCCGGTTCGCGCATGGCGATGCCCAGTGCCTTCATCTTCCGATACAGGTGGCTGCGTTCGAGTCCCAGCGTCTCGGCAGCGCGGCTCATGTTCCCGTTGCAGTCGTCGATCTTTCTCAGAATGTATTCGCGTTCGTAAGCGTCGCGGGCTTGCTGGAGCGTATCGAAATCGCCTGGGCGCCCCGCGGTGCGATGAACCAGCATAGGCAGGTGCCGACGCTCGATGCGGTGCGCCTGGGGATTCAGGATCAGTACGCGTTCGAGCACGTTGCGGAGTTCGCGCACGTTTCCCGGCCAGTGGTACTGGCGCAGCAGCTCGACGGCGTCGTCGGCGATTTCGACCCGCGGCCGGCCGTACTGCCGCCCGAAGGCGCGGAGAAAGTCGCGAACGAGGAGCGGGATGTCTTCACGCCGGTCGCGCAGAGGCGGGACGTAGAACGGAATCACGTTGAGGCGGTAAAAAAAGTCTTCGCGGAAATTGCCCCTGGCGATCTCTTCTTCGAGGTCCTTGTTGGTGGCCGCGATGACGCGCACGTCCACACTCACGGGTTGCGAGGCGCCCACGGGGACGAAGCGCTGCTCGTCGAGCGCGCGCAGAACTTTGGCCTGGGTCTTGAGGCTCATATCTCCGACTTCGTCCAGAAAAAGCGTGCCGCCGTTGGCGCGCTCAAAGGTGCCGCGCTTTTCAGCAGGGCCTCCGGAGACCGCGCTGTTACGGTAGCCGAAGAGCTCGCTCTCAATGAAATCTTCAGGGATAGCGGCGCAGTTGAGTTCGACAAAGACGCGGTCGGAGCGGAGGCTTTGCGCGTGAATGGCCCGGGCAATGAGTTCCTTGCCGGAACCGGACTCGCCATAGATGAGGACTCGGCCATTGGTCGGAGCCATGAGCCTGATCTGCTGGCGCAGAGCCCGCGCCTGGACGCTTTCGCCGGTGATCTGGGACTCGAGCGCGAGCTGGCGGCGAAATTCGATGTTTTCGATGCGCAGGCGCCTGGCCTCGATGGCGTTCTTTACTACGATCAGCGTGCGTTCCAGCATCAGCGGCTTCTCGAGCAGGTCGAAAGCCCCCAGCTTGGTCGCGCGCACGGCCGTTTCGATGGTGGCATGACCGGAGATGACAATCACTTCGGGGCGGCTTTCGGCATCGAGTGCACGGAGTTCGGCCAGCACCTCGAGGCCGTCGCGGTCCGGCAGCCAGATGTCAAGCAGCAGCACGTCGTGAACGGGATCGTGGGCCAGGGCCAGACCTTCAGCCGCCGTTCCCACGCTCGAGACGGAGTAGCCTTCTTCGCGCAGAATCTCCTCAAGAGACTCGCGAATGTTCGCTTCGTCGTCCACGATCAGAATGTGGTTCATGGGTCGGGAACCAGAAATCAGGGTCAGAGAGCTTTGGTCAGCGTCGCAGACGAAGCGGGATCTGCGACCTTCGGTTCAGCAAATGGCAATTCGATGATAAAGCGCGCGCCCGCAGGAGCGTTATTCTCCGCGCGGATAGAACCGCCGTGGTCCTGCACAATCTTGGCCACAATCGAGAGCCCCAGACCTGTCCCACGCTGACGGGTCGAAAACCATGGCAGAAAGAGCCGCTCCCGCATTTCGTCCGTGAGCCCGGGTCCGGTGTCGGCGACAACGATCTCAGCCATACCCCGGCGCTCGCCGGCGCTGGTCGTGACGGAGAGGATGCGGAGCAGGCTGTCCTGCATGGCCTCTGCGGCATTGTCGATGAGGTTGGCGAGACCGCGCCGCAGGGCTTCAGGATCGGCCATCACGGGGGGAAGCCCGGGTTCAAGGCGAGTCTCGACACGGATATTGCGAATGCGCCCTTCAAAGAGCAGGATCGCGCTCTCGACAATCTCGTTCAGATCCGAGGGCCGCGGTTGCGCGACAGGAAACTCCGCCAGCGTCGCGAACTGCCCGACCAGAGTGCGCATCGAGTCGACCGATCCGAGGATCACATCGCAACACTTCCGGATAACCCCCGGAGATTCGGGCAGGCTGCGGTCGACGTGACGGCGGATGCGCTCCGCGGAAAGCGTAATCGGCGTCAAAGGATTGCGGATTTCGTGTGCCACCCTCTGCGCTACTTCCTTCCACGCCGACTGGCGCTGGAAGCGCAGGAATTCTGTGACGTCTTCGAGGACCAGAATGGATCCGCCACTTTGCCCATTGCGGGTATCGAGAGCTGCGATGGTAATAGAGAGGTTCACAACACCGCGGGGCGTGCGCAGGTCGAACTCCGACGACGCAACTCCCATCCGGTGCGCGCGACGATCGAGACGGTGCAGCTCCTCCATGAACTCGGCGGGGAGCAACGGGTCGAGGGGCAGACCGGAGAGATCGGTCTGGCGTTCCAGGCGCAGAAGGTCGGAGAACGCGCGGTTGCCGAGGACAATACACCGGGAGGAGTCCAGGGTAACGACGCCTGAAGGGATGGTTTCGAGAATGGTCTCCAGTTCCTTGCGGCGCGCTTCGAGGGCCAGATTGACCGCGGAGAGCTCGCGCGCCGAGGACTCGGCCAGCATGCGGCTCTGTTCCAGGTCGGCAGCCATGTGGTTGAAGGAGCGGACAAGCTCCCCCATTTCCGAGCTGGCTTCCGCCGTCACGCGGTGGCTGTAATGCCCTTTGCCGATTTCGTCCATCGCGTCGGCCAGCGCTTCCAGCGGCCCGGTAATCTGCCGCGAAACATTCAGGGCCAGCCAGCTGGAGGCAAAAAAGACCAGCGCGGAAAGCATAAGCAGCAGCAGCAAATAGGTAGCGCGGATAATCCGGCGCTGGCGGTAAAGAGCCCAGTACTGGCTCGCGCCGCTGCTCAGATCGGCCATCAGAGCGCTCATCCCCGCGGGCATCGGCAGCGCAGCCACGACTACACCGCCCGCAGGCAGGCTGGCCACGCCCAGCGCGTATTCAGTTCCGCCCACCACCAGCATCGGCTCGTCGGCGCGTTGAGCTGCCTTCAGAATCGCGGCCGCCAGTGGCTCGCCGGCTCGCACATGTTGCTGGTCCTCCGTGTTAATCCAGGAATGCACCTCAGCCGGACCGGAGATCTGCGGAAGCTCGTAGGAGGCTACCGCAGCGCCATCGCGATACAGAATCGCGAAGCCGCCTTCGAGCGTGATCTGATGCGATCGCATTTCATCGAGGATGGCCTGAGTGTTGCCGTTCTGGAACGCGGACGAAAGCTGTGCCGAGCGTGCCATACTCTCAGCCTCGGAGCGCGCGTTCAAAGCGGCGTAATGGGAAAGCTCCATAGCGATCTGCATGGAATCATCGCGAACCTCCGATGCTGGCTCAGAAAACCACCTCTCTAAAGAACGATTGAGCAGTAAAAAGCTAAACAAAAACATGAAGAGTGCTGGAACGAACGACACCAGCAGCGCTCCGACAAACATGCGCGTCCGCAGCCGCGCTCCCAGCACCTGACTGCGTTGCTCGGCCAGCAATTTCAGCAGGTTACGCAGCAACAAAACCAGAACTGTGACGAATAGCAGAAAAACCAGAACCGATACGGAGGTCAGCAGAAGAATTTGGCCAATAGTATGCGGATTCAAAGAGCGCAGATTGAAGGCATTCAAAGAGAGCAGGAGAATCAGAAGCAGAAAAACAGCTCCCGCCAGCAGAGTTAAAGTCGCGCGCCTGTGCTTCGTATCGCCCAAGGAAACAGCTCCCTCCAGGATCGAAATTATAGGCTTCACGCCGATGGGTCCGGCGATTTTCGCAGGACCGACCAGCTGCTCCGGATATTGCCGGACTTGTCATCATCCCAACCGGCGCGAGACAATCGGCATCGGTACCGATATGAAAAACAAGCACGTCTCCCTCTTTGTGGCCACGCTGACTCTGACAGGCATGATCCTGATCGGTGGATGCAGCAGGAATAAGAACCAGCAGGGCGGTTCAACGGCGCAAAGCCCCGCGCCGACGCAGCCGGCACAGGCCAACAACCCGCCGGCTCCTCCTCCTGATCAGCAGCAGGCAGGGGCACCCAATCAACAGCCGGCTCCGGCTCCCAACGGCCAGCAGGCTCCGCCGCCGCCGAATCAGGCTACGGCACCCCCGCCCCCGGCGGCCCAGATTACGATTCCGGCTGGCACGCGCCTCCGTGTGCGGCTCGATGAGGACCTCGGATCGAAGATCAGCCAGCCCGGGCAAACCTTCACAGCTACCGTCGCGGATGATGTCGTGGTCAACGGGCAGACGGTGATCCCGCGCCGCGCTGAGGCGGAAGGTGCCGTCATCGACGCAAAGGCGCTGGGACACTTTAAAGGCGGAGCCCTGCTGGAACTCCGTCTGGAGCGCGTGAAGACGCGGTGGGGCAGCTACCCGGTCAGCACCAGCACGATGACTGAGGCTGAGAAGGGCAAAGGCAAGCGTACCGGAATCTTCGCCGGAGGCGGAGGCGCTTTGGGAGCGATCATCGGCGGTGTCGCCGGCGGCGGCAAAGGCGCGCTGATTGGCGGTCTGGCCGGCGCGGGCGCAGGAACGGCAGGAAGCGCGATGACCGGCAACAGGGAAATCCTGCTGCCCGCGGAGACGCTGCTGACGTTTCGGCTGGAGCACTCCGTTCACATCACGCAGTAAAACGGGAGGGCAAAGCGGAGGCTGGCCCAGGGCCAGCCTCGCTTCTTATGCCAGCAGCTCGCGGACCGGCTTCCAGGGCTTCTTCTGCGAAGCCGCAACCGGCTCGCAGGTCAGCGTTCCCTCGTACGTGTTGACCCCGTCGCGAATGCCGTCGTCATCGAGGATGGCTTGCTTCGCGCCATGCTTCGCCAGACGCAGGACGTAAGGGAAGGTCGCGTTGGTCAGAGCCAGAGTCGAGGTGTTGGGCACCGCCGCGGGCATATTCGTTACGCAGTAGTGGACAACGCCGTCCACTTCGTATGCTGGATTACTGTGCGTTGTGGGGTGAGCGGTCTCGACGCATCCGCCCTGGTCGATCGCCACATCGACAATCACCGCACCTTTTTTCATCTTCGCCACCATCTCGCGGGTGACGATCTTGGGCGCAGCGGCCCCGGGGATGAGGACTCCCCCGATCACGAGATCCGCCTCCCGCACGGCGCGGGAGACGTTCCAGGAATTGGACGCCAGAGTGAACAGGCGGCCGTTGAAGATGTCGTCGAGTTCGCGCAGACGGTTGAGGTTCACATCTACCAGCGTGACCCTGGCGCCCATTCCGAGGGCGATTTTGGCGGCGTTCGTTCCCACAATGCCCCCTCCGATCACGCAGACGCTGGCAGGTGGAACTCCGGGGACGCCCCCGAGCAGAACCCCCCGCCCGCCCTTTTCCTTTTCGAGATAGGCTGCACCGACCTGGACGGACATGCGCCCGGCGACTTCCGACATCGGCGTGAGCAGGGGCAGCGTGCCGGCACGATCGCGGATCGTCTCGTAGGCAATACCGACGACTTTCTTCTGGAGGAGCCGCTCGGTAAGCTCGGCCACAGGCGCGAGATGCAGATAGGTAAAGAGAACCAGGCCTTCGCGGAAGAAGCCATACTCCTTCTCCACGGGCTCTTTGACCTTAACAACCAGATCGGCATGGCCCCAGACGTTGGCCGCCGAGCCAACCATTTCAGCTCCGGCGGACTGGTATTCGTCGTCGGTGAAGGCGGACAGATCGCCTGCGTGGGTTTCCACGAGGACTTTATGCCCCGCTTCGCTCAGAGACTTGACACCCGCCGGCGTAATTCCCACCCGGCTCTCGTGGTCTTTCACTTCCTTTGGAACACCGATGATCATGGTTCTCCCTGCGGCTTTCGATGCAGTCAAAAAAGAGTCAACAGCAAACTCTACATCGTACCGCAGAGGAGGCGTTCGAGTTCCGCGGTGAGCTTTCCCGGGGATACAGGCTTGGCGAGGAAAACGGTTGTGGGGTCGGAAACGCCGTCGAACGTGTTGCCGCTGACCACGATGGCAGGCAGCTTCGGACGCAGGGACCGGATGCGTGCGATCAGCGTTTCACCGCTCATTCCGGGCATTTTGGCGTCGGTCACGATGGCGCTGATCCGGTCGATCTGCAGGCGCGCCGCTGCAAGACCAGTGGCTCCATTTTCGCAGGCAATGACCCGATAGCCTGCGGTTTCAAGGACGCGCGTAAAGAGGAGACGAACGGCGTGGTCATCCTCGACGACGAGGACAGTCGTCACTGCCTCGCCAGCCGCTCGGTCTGTAAACGCGGAATTCAGACATTCTCCGGCAACAGGGACCAGCGTTCCGGAGGGCAGGAGATGGCCGAACATTCCGGATCTCGTGCGCTTGTCAGCGCGCGATGCCCGACTGTAGCACAGCTGGACGGGCGCGGAGAATCCACCTGATGGGGTATGTTTACAGGACGAAAAATCTGGCGTTACAGCCAGCCCCTGGCGCGCGCCTGGCGGGCCGCCTCCACACGATTGGAGGCCCCCAGTTTGCTGATCGCCTCAGACAGGTAATTGCGTACCGTTCCTTCCGCGAGGTGCAGTTCCTCGGCTATCTCTCCGCTGGACTTCCCTTCTCCGGCGCGCCAGAGGATCTGGCGTTCGCGTTCGGTGAGGGGGTCCGGACCGCTCTCCCAGGCCTCGAGGGCAAGGTCGGGATCGACAACGCGGAGCCCCTGGTGGACCCGGCGAACCGCATCGGCGAGTTCGGCTGAGGGCCGGTCTTTCAGCAGATAGCCCTTCGCGCCCGCATCGAGGGCGCGGCGCAGATACCCGGGACGGGCGAAGGTAGTGAGGATCACGACGCGCGTCTGCGGATACCGATCGCGCACCTCGGCAGCCAGAGTGAGGCCGGTCATCTCCGGCATCTCGATATCGGTGACCAGCACATCGGGCTTATGTTTTCCGACGGCGGTAAGAGCTTCGCGGCCGTTAGCGGCGCGAGCGCAGACGGCGATGTCGGATTCGGTTTCGAGCAGAGCAGCAAGAGCTCCCAGGACCATGCCCTGGTCTTCGGCAACGATAACCTGGATTTTTTTCATGAGGTCCGCTTCACGATGGCCCGACTCTCGAGGTTCTGCCTCTCGAGGTTCTGGTCTCCGGTGTCCCGACTCTCGATGTCCCCCTCGCCATCAGACTGAGGCAGGGCTTTTGCGGGCAGCTCAACGATGAGGCGGGTTCCCTGGTCTGAATCGATGTGGAACTGCCCGCCCACGTTCTCCACGCGCTCGCGCATGCCCCGCAGGCCGTTGCCCTCCTGGCGAATCCCCCCGCGGCCATTGTCTTCGACGATCAACGCCGTGCCGGTGCCGTTCGCGGTGAATGCGAGTCAGTGGCTGGCATGGGCGTGGCGCACGATGTTCGTCACAGCCTCGCGCACGATGAGGGAGAGCACGGTTTCGTCCGCGGCCGGAAGCTGGGGCGGGGTGGCATGGCACTCGAAGGTGACGCCGGCGGCGTCCAGAGTTTTGCGTGCGCGGTCGATTTCGGCAACAAGACCATTGGAGCGGTAGCCGCGGATGGCTTCGCGCACCTCGCCCAGGGCGGCGCGGGCGATCTGTTCGACCTCGCCGATCTCGATGCGCGCGCGATTCGGATCGCGATCCATGATCTTGCCCGCCAGCTCGGCTTTGAGGACGACGACGGAGAGGGTATGGCCGAGGACGTCGTGGAGATCGCGGGCGATGCGTTCGCGCTCGGCAAGCTTGGCGAGATGGGCGATTTGTTCGTGGGCGAGATTGAGGCGGCTGTTGGCGCGCATGCGCTGTGCGGCGGCCAGGTTGCCGGCTCCGACGGCGATGGCGAAGAAGGCGCAGACCCCCCACGACCAGGGAGTGTAGTGCAGGTACCAGCCTTCCACCGACATGACGGTGGCGCTGGCAACGTCGGTCGCGATGCAGACGAGGATCGATTCCGCAACGAAGGGAACGAAGGCCGCGACATAGATGAAGATGCCGAGAGAGCTGCCGTTGAAGGGGTAATAGGCGACGCCAAGGACACCCATCCCGAGCAGCAGGAGGTACTGCGTGCGGCGAGAGCGGTTATAGACGAGGCCGATGTAGATGCCGAGGAAGATCGCGTAGGCGATGGCGAATTCGATCCAGGCGGTGCGGCTGTGGCGCTGGATGGGGTCGATGACCATGAACAGCGAATAGACCAGCCAGACGAAGTCGTAGGTTTTGCCCTTCCCTCCGCGGAAGCTTCCCCGCGACGCGACTTCGGCGGCGTAGACCTTCCCGAGGAGGGTCTCCTTTGGGCTCGAGGGCTCCTCGATCAGCGACTGCCGCAGCGATGACGTGGGGCAGACGCCTTCAAAGATCGTCGGGACTTTGGGGTCGGCGCGCTTGGGGTCGGTGGGCATCTAGGCTTTGGCCTCGCTGCGCGCGAAGATGATCCACGCCGCGCCCAGCATCAACAGGGTAAATCCTGCGAGCGCTTCCCAGTGGATCAACATATGGCTGCCCGGCTGCGCGAAACCGAAAATCTGCAGGCTGAGCTGTGCAAGGTGATAAGTCGGCAACGTCGGAGCGACCACCTGCAGCCAGTGGGGCAGCATGCGAATCGGCATCCAGAAGCCCGAAGCAAAGGACATGGGCAGGTAAA
>Ga0335072_10015942_pt1 | contig 10655 bp, 9 predicted proteins | sample Lox_Sample_21_FD_206725 | JGI IMG/M metagenome (GOLD analysis project Ga0335072, IMG submission 206725) | Soil microbial communities from Loxahatchee National Wildlife Refuge, Florida, United States - Lox_Sample_2.1 | ecosystem: Environmental > Terrestrial > Soil > Wetlands | place: USA: Florida... | reverse complement strand
CCCTTGAAATCGCCGCTTTGGCGCAATCTGGGATGTTAGCTGGTGCATTAACTGTACGGGCATCCGGGCCGTTCCCTCAATTCACAAGGATCTTCCCGGACCTATCACCGCCTCGTCTTGACCAGGCTTCATGGCAATCTGTAGCGGTGGGGGTAATGGCCGTCGTCGCCTTGAGCGTTCTAGGAGGCGCGAGTCTTCGCAGCTTTTTCGTCTATACAACATCAAGCGGTTATGGTACCTTTGCGCGCGAAATGACCGGGTCTTTCGGATACCTGGAGGCGCTGGAAAGCTTCGCCGGACTGGCCCTGGTGCTCCTCCCTCTTCGATTGGGCTGCAGGCACGCCAGCCGCTGGCCCGCGCTGCTCTCGACGAGTTTGGCGACCCTCGTGCTCCTTGGTAACGGAGTTCGAGGAGAGTTCTTCGCCACTATGTTTAGTGCAGGTCTCGTCTGGCTGAAGACCGGTAAGCGCAGTTATCAGCCACGACGCCTGCTCATAGCGGGTGTGCTGGCGCTGATCATCATCGGGGGAGTGATCGGAGTGGCCCGGGGATCAGCCGGCACTCGTCAGCTGACCCTGGGGCATGTTGTCGCGGAATCAGTAGGCGTAAATGATCTCTTCCTTCCGACGGCCGGCCTAGCCAACATCGTGCCAAGCCAGTTGCCGTATCTTGACGGAACGAGCTATCTGGAAACAGCGGAATTTTTCGTTCCCCGCGCGCTTTGGAAGAGTAAGCCTAAAGGATCCATCGTCCAACTCACATCGGCGATCGACCCGGGTGGGTCCGGACTTGCCTGGCCTGAGTTCAGCGAAATGTACGCGAACTTCGGCCTGCCTGGCGTAATTATTGGCTCGTTGTTGCTGGGCGCGCTTATCGAACTAATCTCAAGGCGGCTTGCGCGTTCGACGAGCATACGGGAGTCGGTGTTCACCGCTGTCAGCGCAGGAATTCCCTTGGATATCTTCACCCGCGGAGATATCGCTGCAATGCTTCCAGCATTCGCAGGGATTATCCTCGCGGCTGCCCTGGTCTGCCGCCGACGCTCGCTTGTGCTGACAGCAACTCGCCCATCTGATGCACCCGAGTCTCCAGCGACTAAGAACGCCCGGCGCCCGGTCGTAACACAATGAGAGCACCCCTCCGCCGCGCGGTGAGATCTCCCTGCCGTCACGCCGCCGACGCACGCGGCCGCCACGCAGCGAGGGCGCCCGGCCGCCAGACCGCGAGAGCGGCCAGCCGTCAGGTGGCGAGAGCACCAGGCCGACACGCCGCGACGGGGGCGACACGCGACCGGAGCGAACTGTTCGCGAACACGATCGCCGCCTGGACCTGGTCTCAGGGGGCACTCGTCGTCTCGATCATTTCCCTTCCCCTACTCACGCGATGGCTGAGCACAGACGAATTCGGGCTGTGGACACAACTACTGTCCCTGTCGGCGCTGGCTACCGTCGCGGACATGGGAATGTCCCTCGTGTTCCTCCGAAGGATCACGGCTGGCGCCAATGCCGACCGGGCTTCGACCTTCCGGAGTGCGAGGGCGTTCTACCGGCTAAGCAGCGCCATTCTCACCACGATCCTGGTGGTCGCCTCACTGGTTCCTGGAGGGTTGCTCGCCCCGTACATGTCCCACACCAAGATGCCAGTGCTGGCCGCGATGCTCGTCATCGCAGCGATAGGGATCAATTTGAGGTGCCAGACGATAACGCTGCGCCTGCTGGCCCTCGGCCGCATGGATCTTGAACGCATCTTCGGTGCCGGACCCGGTATCACGGGAACGATCGTCTCGATTCTGGCCGCTTACTGGTTCTCGACTGCCGTTGCCGTGGCCATTGGCTATGCCGCGGTGGAGATCGCCTTCGACATCGGGGCGGTGATCGTGGTGAACCGGCATTGGCCTCGTCTGCGGACCCAAACGATAAACCGCCATTCTCTTGCCTGGTGGGGCCGGTTGTGGTATGAGTCCACCGGCGCCCTTTCTATCGACCTCGTCCCGCTGTTAAGTTTGACCATCGGCATCGCCGTCGTAGGCCACGTGGCGGGACCGACGGCCGCCGCCATGTACGGGTTGGCGGGAAAGGTTGGCAGCCTCGTGCGCAGGTTCTTCACTCCCTTTACCGATAGCTTGTTCGTCTCCCTATGCCGGGCGTCCGAGGCCAGCCGTGCGACCGTGGCCCGGCTAGGTTCTCAGCTATCTGTAATGACTTTGGCAGGCGGAGCTGCGGCCGCCTGTGTAGTCGTAGCCGCCGGACCGGCTGGAATGCGTATCGTATTCGGCGATAGTTACGGAAACAGCGTATCGATTGTGCTCGTTCTTGTCCTGGTTGAAACCATCCGCGCTATGTATCGGCCGTTCTTCCGAAAGATCCAGTCGGAGAATCGCATCGGTTCGCTACGGTACTGGTTTGCCGCCAGTGTAACCGTCCAGGCCTTCCTGGCTTTCGAGGCGGCGCGGCGCTGGTCGGCGGTCGGCGCCGCAGCTGCCGCGCTTGCCTGCGCGGTCGTATTTGAGGCCGCGCCAGTCGCAGGCAGGCTGAGCGCACACCAGCGATCAGAAAGAACCGGAGGCAAGCCTGTGCTCAAGCAAGCAGCTGCCGTCATCTGTGTGACATGCTTCCTTGGATTACTGACCTGGGGACGCCAGCGCCTAGGCGCCGTAGCCATCGCCTTTACCGCTATCGGCGCCCTCACGGCGGCCCTGTTCACCCTGCACAGGGTAGTGCGATACCTAGCGGCCACGCGCCCTGTGACAGATTCATCGCTAATACCCGACTCCGTCACGGCTAGCTCAGGCCAGGAAGCATGATTGTCTTGTTCCAGCGATCGCTGGCCCCCTACCGGGTATCTCTTTTCAACAGCCTGAACGACGCGTTGGATGGCAAATTCGCCCTGGTGCTCACGCGCCCCGATCCCACGCCAGACCGGCAATGGACAGTCCCGTGGTCCGAGCTTCGTTGTCGCGTCACAGTCCTGCCTGGTCACCGCCTCGACATCAGACGAGGAGGCTTCGAGGTGTCGCACGGCGTCCGAGCCTCACTCGATGACCTGAAACCACAAGCGGTCATACTGGGCGGATGGACGGTGCACGCCTGCTGGGCCGCCTTGCGGTGGGCGCGGAGACGGGGAGTCCCGCTGGTCGGCTGGGTGGAGAGCTCGCAGAACACTGGACCGCACCGGGGCGCGCTCACCAACTCCGTCCGGCGGCGCTTCCTGAATGCCTGTTCCGCAGCGATCGTGCCCGGGGCGGCGGCCGAGGCATTCGTGCGCCAGTTGGCCCCAGCACTCCCCTGTCACCATGCACCCAACTCGGTCGATGCCCCAGACCTGCGCTCGATCGGCGAACCGCCACCACAGGGCGCAGCCCTGTTCATCGGGGAGCTATCCACCCGGAAGGGAGCTGACCTCCTCCTCGAAGCGGCACCGCAGATCTTGCAATTGTTCCCACGCCTGATAATGGCCGGTGACGGGCCACTGCGTCCTGCTGTCGTGGCCCTCGCCGACCGACTGCCAGGGTTCGAGTACGCAGGCTTCGTCGAAGGGCCGCAAAGGGCTGCCTTATTCGAGCAGGCCGCCATTGTTCTTCTGCCCAGCCGAAGGGATCCATGGCCCCTCGTCGGTTGCGAGGCCTTGGTAGGACGCCGGCCCATCGTGCTGGGGCCAGGCGTCGGCTCCGTTTATGATCTGCAGCAGATAGCGGGCGAGGCCGTATCGGCGATGCCGTCGGCCACGGCGCATGACCTGGTCGATGCAGCCAGGGCGGCAAGAGGTCATGCTGTTCCGCCCAGGCTCAGAACAGCCTTCCGGCCAGAAACGGTGGCCGCGACCATGGCAGAGGCGGCGGCCGGATGCGCGGCTTCGGCCGACGGGCATATCGCATGAGGCTGACCTTCGTTGCCGACATGCGCAGTCCGACTGCCCTCCAGTGGATCCGGCACTTCGTCGCCCGCGGATATGAGGTCCAGGCAATTTCCTCCTACCCGGTGCCCGGCAATGTCATCGCGGGTGCTGAAACGATGTCGCTTCCACTCGTACTTGCAGGCCGTGGCCAGAGAAGCGTGACCGGGCTTGAGCGGCCAGAGGGCGCACACCGTCCGTCGATCCAGGCCCACGTCGCGCAGTGGATGACGCCCCGGCGGGTAGCAGCCATCCGGGATCTTTTCGGCCCTGCTCTAGTTCAGGCCAAACGTGGACGTTTGAACAGGCTGATCGAACAGCATCAACCGGATCTTGTCCATGCCATGCGAATCCCATTCGAGGGCATGGCGGTCCGGGCGTTGACCGGGCCTCCCGTAGTCGTCTCCGTCTGGGGCAATGACTTCACGCTCCACGCGAAGCGTAGTCGTATCATGGCGAAAGCGACTCGACGGGCACTTGCGACTGCGGGAGCCCTCCATTGCGACTGTTATCGCGACGCCCGGATAGCGGTAGAATGGGGATTCGATCCCGATCGGCCAACCTGGGTCATGCCAGGAAACGGCGGTGTGAACCGTTCGGTCTTCCGCCCGGGGCAGAGCAACTTTCACGATCGTCTGCGAATTCCTAGAGAAACCATACTTATTATGAATCCAAGGGGTATTTGCGAATATGTCAGAACTGACGTATTCTTTAGGGCGCTGCCTGCTGTATTCCGGACCTTTCCAGACGTCCACGTCGTGTGCCCGGGCATGGCCGGATCGCGCTATGCCGAGAACATGATTACAGGCTGCCGCCTGGATCACAGTCGCATACACCTGCTGCCGACCCTGGAGCATACGGTGATGGCTGATATCTTTCGCTCGAGTCGTGTGAGCGTGTCTTTGAGCGAGCACGACGGCACGCCGAACTCGCTTCTTGAGGCAATGGCCTGTGGCGCACTTCCAGTGGTCGGCGATGTCGCGTCTGTGCGCGAATGGATCTGCAATGGAATCAATGGCGTGGTTGTTTCCGACCTAACCCCTGTCACGGCTGCGGCAGCCATAATCCGGGCCTTAAAAGATGATGCCCTGGTCCAAGCGGGCAGAGAGAAAAACGGACGGCTTATCGCAGAGCGTGCCGACTATAACAATAACATGCTGGCAGTCGAGTCAAGGTATGAGGCACTTGTCAAATCGCGTTCTGGTACCGCTGCCCGTGCCAACTGACGAGCAACAGCTTTTCAGCCAACCGTGCAGCGCGATCTGATCACTTGCCTTCATTGATAAGCTCGATAGCCGTATCGCCATCGCAGCGGAAAGGTGAGAACCGTGACAATCATCCTCCGCCTTCGCGAACCACATTTCCATGCCGCGTCTTCAACTATGGGTATGTGGCCTTGCTGAAAACGCATTGGATTCCCCGAGATACTGTGAGAGGCTTTCAGATCGATATTCTTCTCCCCCAAGATCCTGGCTTCTTCGAGATCTACCTCGGCATCCCTCAGAACTCGCGACCGAAGTTGCCCGACGACCCGTGCCGGGTCTTTGACGAGATCCTCGTAGCGAACGCGTACATACGGCAGGCCCATTCGGCGTGCGACCCATTCGACCGCTCCGTTCATGATCATCCACAGCAGAGCGGACTTTACTGCACCGAAGCGAGGCATAGTGCTGCGCCCGTCTGGATCAGAAACCTGAGGCTTAAGCCAGGAGTGGGCCACAGCACGCGGGTCGCGGACCAGATGCACGATGTGAACGTCCACCGAGGATAGCTGCGCTAGCATCACGAAGTATGTAACCAATTTCGAGGAGTCGACCACGACCTGCTGGCCGCTTACATCGCGTATTGCAGTATAGAGAGATTCGGTGGTCTTCCAAAAGTCGGCCGGCGCCGACATAAACAGGCGTCGTCTCGGCTTGCGGATGAGGATCCGCCACATCTGCTGTACCGGGAAGGCGCGGCGGATATACTGCGTAATCGCATTTATCTCCTGAACTTGCAGTGAGGAGAAGCTGCGGCTCCCCACTGCTTGCCAGAAAGGACAGCAAGAAAAGCGGACGCCGCACGAGCAAAGCCGATCGTTGATAAGGCCCTGAATCCAGAACCCTCCTATCTCTCCTCCACAATGGAGTCGCGAGGCACTACCCAGAAGGCGGTCAAGGAGGGTGCTCCCGCTGCGCCCGAAGCCTGCGATATAGAGGACCTTCACAGGTTGGCCATCAACATTCTCTTTCTGTATGGGTGAAGGCGCCAGCAGAGGACCTCCCTCAGCGTGAGAAGAGGATCCGTCCGAAAGCCTCATCCGATCGCTCAACGACAGCCTAGGTAGCGGCATATAAACATCTTCCTTAACAAGAGCTTGTTCCAAGATGCCAGCAGCGGGGTGCTAAGTCACTTCTAGTGCCGCCTCGTCGGCTCCGTCGGCTCGCCCGCCCTGGTAATTACTGAGAGGTAGTGGGTGCGCAGAGGTCGCAAGCGAGCCAGAGGGCCGTAGAGACCAGGCCACACATCGCCGACGGCCCGCGCTAGCGGAGGCAGCAGCGTGATCGACTGGGTCTGGATCGAAGCTTCGGGAAGCAGGGCGTACAGGTCGCGTCTGGTGACAGGAACAACGTTCGGATTCCACGGGCTTGGGACCCTAATGTCATAAACGAGCAACAACCCATCACCGCCGGTAACCCGGTACGCTTCGTGAACAACCAGCCGCCTGGTCTCGGGGTCGAGAATCGAGCTGAGCACGGTCGAGAGCAGTACCACCTGAACCGACGTGTCGGAAAACGGTAACTCCTGTCCCCCGCGCACTTCTAGGCGTGCTTCTGGGACGGCCAGTTGGGCCCGCGCAAGCCGGTCAGCAACAAGGTCCACGCCGAAAAGCTGGGCCGTGGGCAGCAGCCGTTTGATCCGCGCCAGATCGTCACCCTCGCCGCAGCCGATGTCCAGGACCCGGATTGGCGCGGATTCCGAGAACCGCCCGGCCAGAATCTCTCCGGTAACCTGCCAGCGTTCCGACCGCATTCGATCAACGCCCGGCCGCCGCGGATCTCGCTTGTGTTGTCTACGATCCGACGCATCATAAATACGGTAAACGTCTCTGACACGCTCGGATTCAGAGGCAAGACAGGTCAGTTGCTGGCCTCCCGCCTTTTTAGCCGACCCGATCCCAGTGGTGCTAGAGCGCCAGCGCATCTACGGCTCTCCGTCCGCCAAGCAGGGTGATCCGGGCGAGTGGCATAGATCCGCGTCTCTGGCCTGTTCGCTACACATAGCGCCAGAGCAACTCGATGACCGATTCCGTCACCCTGTCGACGTCCGCATCAGACATGGCGGCGTACAAGGGCAGGGACAGGACGCGCGCGTATACGTCCTCGGAGACAGGAAACTCTCCGCCACGGAACCCCATCCGCTCTCTGAGGTGCAGACTGAGCTGAACAGGGCCAAAATGTACACTCGTTCCGATACCGAGTTCTCCGAGATCCTTGATGAGCTGGTCATGGCCTGTCCGTGCGGCGCCTGCCGTCCGCAGCGGGTACAAATGCCAGGCTGAACGAATGCCTTCCTCGACGTGAGGCAGCTCCACCAAGTTCCCGAGCTGGGCGAACGCCCTCGAGTAGCTCGCCGCGATCGTCTCGCGACGAGCCCTCATGACGGCTCCCTGCGTAGCTGGCTCAAGCCAAGCGCAGCCTGAAAGTCAGTCATATTGGCCTTGAAGCCGAGTTCGAGCACCTCGTATGCCCAGTTTCCGCCCTTCCGGTACCCTCCCTCGCCGGTGGTGATGTTCTTGGTTGCGTAGAAGGAGAACGCCGTGACATGGGCAATCGACCCTACCATTCGGTCGCCGACCGCTGCGCCTACCGAATGTGCGGCGTCTTCGATTACGGCAAGCCCGTGGTCGTTGGCGATCTTGACAATCTCCTCGATCCGGCACGGGTGACCGCCGTAGTCGACTGCGATCACTGCCCTGGTCCGTGGGCTGAGCGCGCGCTCGATCTGTGCCGGGTCGATCTGCATAGTGACCGAGTCGACATCGGCAAAGACCGGCGTCGCGCCGACGTGCTCGATGACCTGGGCGCACGAGCAGAACGTCAGCGGCGTGGTGATGACCTCATCTCCGTCGCCTACTCCCAGCGCCACGAAGGCAAGCTGCATCGCCGCTGCGCCCGAGGAGAGCGCCACCGCCCTGTCCGCATCGACATGGGCGGCGAAGGCGGCCTCGAACTCCTGACACACAGGCCCGTGGGTAAGCCAGCCCGACTCCAGCGCCCGCCGGGCCGCCCCAAGGTCCTCTTCGTTGATCGACGGCCGATGAAATGGCAAGTAATGCGGGCCCCCCTGGCCCGCATCGGGTGCTGCGCTCACGGCAGACAGTGCCGTGAGCGCATGATTCTGGCATTGCGCATCGTCTGTTACGTCCATCCTCATGGAACACCCCGTCCTGATGCGCCTCTGACCGCGGCGGCGTCTAACCGAACAGATCTGCGTTAATATCACTTGCCCATGGCGAAAAGGTCGTCTTATGATGGCTACCGGCGCCGCCAGCACCTAAGGTTACAACGTGCGGGCCCGACGACAAGCCGAAGCAAAAATTTTTGACCGGAAGTAGTATCCCGTATTTACCGGCTAACGTTCATTAGATGCGGGCACAGTAGACGAGTTCGGTGAAATAAGTGCCTAGCCGTTCGGGACTCATGAGTCGCCGACGGCCATGTCGGGCCATCGCGCGGGCTCCGGACGAGCACACCGATCTCGGCGCAGCTCCGACCAGTTCCGCCCACAGGTGGAAAAACACGACGGCATACTGGCCCACGTTTGCGGTGGTCTCCTGACAACTGGATGCTCGTGTGGTCTTCGATGTAGACAATGGATAGCGACAGGGCCTAATGATCGCCATGATCTGACTCCTGGGGGGCGTCGTCATAAGCCTCCTGGCCCGGAGCTCTATGCGGGTCAGGCAGATCGGGATGCTGCAATCCAGCCCACCCGGGACCGGACGGTTCACGAAAGGCGACGAGCAAACCGTGCGGCGTGGCGACTTGCGTGAGGAATACCCTCTTCTGCGGCATGGTAGGAACAATGAACACCCGATCGGCCCAGGCCTGTAGTTGCGGTATCGAATCGAAGATGCTGTACGAGTACGTGATCCCGTCCCCAGCGGACTCCATGTATCCACGGCCTCTTGTCCGGAGCCGCTCGAATACAGGCCACAGGCCAGCGCCGTGAATCGCCAATTTGAGTAAGCCGGCCCCGACGGAGCCCTGCCCGAAGCGGTTAGCGTCACTCACCATGACTCCAAGCCGCGCTACCCTCATCATCTCCGCAATAACCGGCCCCGGATCTGGAACGTGGTGCAAAATGCCGAACGCCATGACAACATCAAAGCTGCCGTCATCGAATGGAAGATCCTCCCCGCTCGCATCGTGCAGGACGGTCCCCAGGACTTGAGCTTGTTCGCGGAGCGCACCGACCGGCTCCACGCCCTCGACCTGTAAGTTAGGAAGTCGCTGTCGAAGAAATCGGCTGACCCGGCCTGTCCCCGATCCGACATCCAAAACGCTCTTTGCGTCGACAACATGAAGTAGCGCCGCAGCGTATTCCAGTGCGATGAAGTGCTCGTCGCCTGGTTGGAGGTGCATTGATTCGTACGCAGTAGCCATTTCCGCGTAGTAATCTTGCTGGCGCTGTGACATGAATCTAACTCTAGTGCTTACTTTTCATCTGTGTTGGGCAATTGACAGAACCCTCATAGCAAGTAGGCTCCTGAACTAGGACAATTGAACCGGCGGAAGCAGGTCACGCGCGGGAGAGAAATAAGTATAGAACCAGACTTGTGACAAGTTAGTCACCATGACGGCCGACTCCTGGTGATCGTCAGAGCCTCTTGGCAGATGTCAGTCGCCCGCGACGACGGCAATCGCGCGCTCATCCCGGCACTGCCGCCAAGGCCGGCGTCCCGGATGCCGACGTCTGCGGCAAGATCACCAGCCATCGGTCAGGCACGCAGCCCCGGACGCGGCTACCCGGGGACCCGGGCGACCAGGTTCTGGCCGCACCCGGCGAAGCCCAGGGACCGGGCGATGGCCAGCGAAGGCGTGTTGGTGATCAAGGCCCGGTACCGGACGATCCCAGCGGTCGGCAGCGCGTCGCAGATCATCTGGACGGCGATCCGTGTGGCCAGGCCGCGGCCGCGGGCGTCGGGACGGGTGAGCAGCCCGATATCGGCCGGGTGCCCGCGGAACGGCGTGAGGTTGCCCGCAGCCGCCAGTCGCCCGTCCTCCTCAAGGCCGTACGCGACACCGTCCGGGTCGGCCATGGCGCTATCGGCCCAGTCGTCGTCCCCGCAGGCGGCCCGCAGGTCGGCCAGCAGCGGGTCGTCACGGTCGAGACGACGTCCGCCGGGCGGGCAGGCAGGCGTGAAGTGCGAGGCGTCGGTGAACCCGTGCCAGGACGGGCCAATGACATGCCGCTCGGGCACCCCGGCGATCGCGGCGCAACTGCGGGCAGTGAACAGCTCGCCGGGGGGGGTAGCGGCAATAACGGCTGCGGCGCGGGACCGTAGCTGGTCCGGGCAGTACACCAGGACCACGTCGCCGATGTGGCCGAGATAGACGCCGTGCCGACTGCGCAGCCTGGCTCCGCCGGCTACCAGGTGCGCGCCCGGCTGTGCGAGTAGCTCCGCATCGCAGCCGTAGGCCTGCGCCCATCCCCGCTGGGCAGCGGCCTTGAGTTCCGGGTAGGCAGCGGGGCTGGGGCCGAGCCGGCCGAGTCGG
>Ga0335072_10015941_pt1 | contig 10655 bp, 10 predicted proteins | sample Lox_Sample_21_FD_206725 | JGI IMG/M metagenome (GOLD analysis project Ga0335072, IMG submission 206725) | Soil microbial communities from Loxahatchee National Wildlife Refuge, Florida, United States - Lox_Sample_2.1 | ecosystem: Environmental > Terrestrial > Soil > Wetlands | place: USA... | reverse complement strand
GGCGAAGTCCGAGCTGCCCGGACGCACCGATGTCGGCGCGCTGCGGCTGCGCACGATCGCCACACACGACAAGCCGTGCAGCGATTTCCCGTTGAAAAACGGCGACGAATACGATCCGTCGGTGCTGCTTGATCTCGATTATTGGGTCTTGATGCCGCGCTGAACATCAGCGGCGCGGCGCTGAGAAAACGACGCGCGGAAGGCAATTCCGCCGGAATGGAGGAAATGCCTACGGGAAGCGCAAGAGCGGCCCGCAGGCAGAGCGCGGCAACGACTTCGGCTATGATCGAGGGTCGCCGCGCCTGATCGGAGCCCCGTGTGAAGCCTGTCCCGTTCGATTACATCCGGCCACGATCGATCGAGGAGACCTGTGCCTTGCTGGCGCAGGATGCCGAAGCCCGCGTCATTGCCGGCGGCCAATCGCTGGTGCCGATGCTGGCGATGCGGCTCGCCCGGCCGACCCGGCTCATTGATATCCTGCGGCTGCCGGCGCTCGCGGGCATCAGAGACAACGGCGACAGCATCGTCATCGGCGCGACGACAAAACAGGCCACGGCCGAGCGCGATCCGCAGATCGCGGCCAAATTGCCGCTGCTCGCCAAAGTGTTTCCCTGGGTCGGACATCCGGCAACGCGACGGCGCGGCACCATCGGCGGCTCTATCGCGCATGCCGATCCGTCGGCGGAAATTCCACTGGCGGCACTCACGCTCGGCGCCGACATTATCGTGCGCGATGCAAATGGCGAGACGACAATCAAGTCGAGCGAGTTTTTCTTAGGGCCCATGGTCACCGCGATTCCGCAAGGCGCGCTCCTGACCGCGATCCGCTTTCCGGTCTGGCCGCAACAGCGCCTCGGCACCGGCTTTCATGAAGTGAACGCGCGGCACAGTGATTTCGCTTTCGTCTGCGCCGCGGCGCAGGTCGCGCTTGACGAGGCCGGACGCTGCAGCGCTTGCGCCATCGGCGTGGGCGGCCTCGGCGAATATCCGGTGCGGCTCGATCATGCCGCCGATGCGCTGGTCGGCAGCGATCTCGGCGATGCGACAATCGCCGATGCGGTCGCAACGGCGATGGCCCAGCTCGATATCTGGGGCGATCTGCATGCCTCGGCGGATTACCGGCGCCGCACCGGCGGCGTGCTGGCGCGCCGCGCCTTGAGCGACGCGCGCGAAGTCGCCAACAAGACGGCGACAGCGAGGCGGCAATGAAGGTCGAGCTCTCTATCAATGGCGAGACGCGCAGCGCCGATGTCGAGCCGCGCAAGACCCTGCTCGATTGCCTGCGCGAGGATTTTGGCCTCACCGGCTCGCATACCGGCTGTGAGCACGGCGTCTGCGGCGCCTGCACCGTGCTGCTCGACGGCGAGCCGGCGCGGTCCTGCCTGATGTTCGCCGTGCAGGCCGACGGTTACGAGATCACCACCATCGAAGGCATCGCGCCGGCGCCGGGCGAGCTCAGCGTCATCCAGGACGCGTTCTGCGAGATGCACGGGTTGCAATGCGGCTATTGCACGCCGGGCATGGTGCTGACCGCGACCGCGCTGCTGCGCGGCACGCCGCAGCCGACGCGCGAACAGATCGTCGAGGCCATTTCCGGCAATATCTGCCGCTGCACCGGCTACGGCCAGATCGTCGAAGCGATTGCGCTCGCCGCCGAACGGTTGGCGCTGGCGAACGCGCCGAAGGCGGCAAAGCGATGAGTACGGCACCGCGGCATTTGCGTTACGTCTCCGCCAATCGCCGCGTGCGCGAAGACCGGCGCTTTGTCGCCGGCATGGGCCGGTTTGCGGCCGACGTGAACGCGGCCAACATGCTGCATGTGGCGCTCGTGCCGTCGCCGCATCCGGCCGCGCGTATCGTCGCGATCGATAGCAAGGCCGCGCTGGCGCTGCCCGGCGTGCACTATGTGCTCGCCGGCGAGGAGCTCGCCGCGGCCACCGATCAACTGATGAACGGGCTCGAAACGCCGCAGGTGCGGCGGTATCCGCTCGCGGTGAAACAGGCGCGCTATGTCGGGGAATGGGTCGCGGCCGTCGTCGCCGATAGCCGCGCGATCGCCGAAGACGGCGCCGAACTTGTCGAGGTGACTTACGAGCCGCTGCCCTTTGTCATCGATCCGGAAGACGCGCTGAAACCGGATGCGCCGGTCGTGCATCCGCCGCACGGCTCGAACGTGCTGCTCGACCGCACCTTTGTCTGGGGCGAGGTCGAACGCGATTTCGCGCAGTCGCCGAAACATCTGTCGTTCCGCGTGGTCTGGGGCCGAAGCTCGACCGTGCCGGTCGAGACTTTCGGTATTACGGCCGCCTGGGACCCGTGGCGCGAATTGCTCGACGTCTGGGCCTCGATCCAGATGCCCAAATACGCCGACCAGATCGCGCGCGCCCTGCGGCTTCCAGCCAATGCGGTGCGCGTGCATCAGGACATCGATGTCGGCGGCAGCTACGGCGTCAAACGCGGCATCAAGCATACCGTGCTGTGCGGCTATCTCTCGCGACGCCTCGGCCGGCCGGTGCGGCTGATCGAGGACCGGCTGGAAAACATGCGCGCCGGCGACGCGCACGGGCCGGACCGGATCTTCGACGTGTCGCTTGCCTTCAACAATGACGGCATCATCCGGTCGATGAAAATGCGCGCGCTCGACAATGTCGGCGCCTATGCCGGCCGCGCGCCGTTCCAGCTCGGCAAGCCGGTCGGCGCCATTGTCGGGCCGTACAAGATCCAAAGCGTCGAATATCGCGCGCAATCGGTGACCACCAACAAAGCGGTGCAGGAAGCGGTACGGGGCTTCGGCCAATCGCCGACCAATTACGCCATCGAAAGCGCCATCGACAAGGTCGCGGCGGCGCTCGATCTCGACCGCGTCGAGGTGCGGCGGCGCAATTTCATCCGCAAGGAGGAGTTTCCCTATCTCATTCCGAGCGGCACCCACTATGACAGCGGCGACTATCACGCCGTGGTCGCCAAAGTGCTCGACCATGCGGACGTCAGGAGCCTGCAGACCGAGCGCGACACGCTGCGCCGGAGCGGGCTGTTGGCCGGCATCGGCATTGCCGCTTGCCTGGAGCCGAGCGGCGGCAATTCATCTTTCGAGCCGCTGCTCAATCCGAAGAACACCACCAGCACCTGGATGGAATCCTGCCGTATCCATGTCGATGCCTTGGGCGACATCGTCACAACCGTGAACACCACCTCGTCCGGGCAAGGCCACGAGACGCTGGTCGCGACCGTGGTCGGCGAGATTCTGGAAATCGACCCGGACAAGATCCGCGTGGTGCGGCCGGATTCGCTGGAAAGCATGCCGAGCAACTCGCCGGTCGGCAGCCGGATGGCGATCATGCTCGGCGGCGCCGCCTTCCATGCCGCGCAGAAGCTCAAGCAGAAACTCATTGCGATCGCCGCGCATCAATTTGGGGTGGACGAAGACGCGGTGGTTTATGCCAATGGCGGCGCGGCCGCCGCGCAAGGCGACCGCCGCCTGTCCTGGCTCGATCTCGTCACCGTCGCGCATCGCAACTGGCATCTCCTGCCGCAGGGCTTTGAGCCGGGGCTCGAGACAAATCATGTCTATCAGGTGCCGACCGGCGGCACGCTGCCGACACCGGACGGCAGGGTCCAGATGTATCCGTGCCACTCCTTCGAGTTTCATCTCGTGCTGCTGGCGATCGATCCCGAGCTCGGCACGCCGAAGATCAAGCGCTATGTCATCGGCCATGACTGCGGCACGGTGATCAACCCGCACATCGTCAAGGGCATGACGCTCGGCGGCATTGCGCACGGCATCGGCGCCGCCCTGTTCGAGGAATTCGTCTATGACGACCAGGGCCAGATGATCACGCAAACCTTCATGGATTATCTGTTGCCGTCGTCGCTCGAAGTGCCGCAGGTCGAGATCGTGCACCATTGCACGCCCTCCCCGTTCACCGTGCTCGGTCAAAAGGGCTCGGGCGAATCCGGCTATCTCGGCGCGCCGGCGGCGATCTCGAGCGCGGTCAATGACGCGCTGGCTCCGCTCGGCATTTCGGTGGCCAAGTTGCCGATCCGCATCTCGGCGCTCGGCGACGCGATCGCTGCGGCGAGGCGAAACCCGTCATTACGGGGAGCGTAGCGACCAAGCAATCAAGGACGGCGCCGCGAAACTGGATTGCTTTGCCTCGCTCGCAATGACGGGCTTTACGCCGCCGCGCGCAAATGTTCGACGAGCTGGCGCGCATAGGCCGGCAGTTCTGCACGGTTGCGCACGCAGATCGTGAGATCCCGCACCGCCCAGGTATCGGCCAGCGCCACGAGCTTGATCGCCATGGTCTTCGATACCCGCCGCGCCGTGGTTTCCGGCACGATGCCGATGCCGACCCTGCATTCGACCAGCCGGCAGATGGCATCGAAGCTGCGCAATTGCACGCGCAGCCGCAACGGCCGGCCGATGCGCACCGCCTTGGCGGCGAGGAAGCGCTGGATCGCGCTCGAACGATCGAGGCCGACGAAATCGTGGTCGAGCACTTCCTCGAAACCGATCTTGCTGCGTTTGGCCAAAGGATGATCCTGCGCCACCACCAGCACGAAGCGGTCGCGGCGGAACGGATAAGTCTCGAGCGCGCCGGCATCGACAGTGCCGGCGACGACGCCGATATCGGCGACGCCCTCGGCGATCAGGCCGACGATCTCGTCGCTCAACCGTTCCTCGAGATCGACGCTGACATTGGGATGCGCGGCGAGAAAGGAGGACAGCGCTTCGGGCAGGAATTCGGTCAGCGCATTGGTGTTCGACAGCACCCGGATCTGGCCGGCGAGCCCGCCGCCGTAAGCGCCGAGATCTTCATGCAGCCGTTCGGCCTGGCGCAGGATGGTGCGCGCGTGCTGCAGCAAGGTACGGCCGGCCTGCGTCGGCGTGACGCCCGCGCGGCCGCGCGTGAGCAGCGCCACGCCGAGCGCCTCTTCCATGTTGCGGATGCGCGTCGAGGCTGCGGCCAGAGCAAGATGCGCGCGCTCGGCGCCGTGGGTGATGGAGCCGGCTTCGACGACATGACGAAACAGGCTCAGATCGGCGAGATCGAATCGCATGGCACTGATGCTGCCTTCGTATTCAACGAAGTCAGGCTTCTGATTTTGCCCATTGAATAATACTAATTCAAGCGTATTCTTTCGCAAGATGCGAATCTTGCCGGTCCGCGCGCCCACTTCGCCAATACGCCAGTGCTGCATTGCGGTAGCGCTGCGGATTAGGTAGGAACGGTTCCAAGTTTGCGCGCGCCTGCGCTGCAGCGAATTTCGGATGATGCCCATTCCGGGTGACAAGCATGGCTGACACACGCACGCTCGAAGGTCGCAAACCCGCCGAGCGGCCCCTCTCCCCGCACCTGCAAATCTACAAGCCGATGCTGACGATGATGATGTCGATCGTGCATCGCATCACCGGCGCAGCGCTCTATTTCGGCATGCTGCTGGTCGCGTGGTGGCTCATCGCCGCCTCGAGCCCCAACGCCTACGCGCGGTTCCAATGGTTCGCCGGGTCCTGGATCGGCTGGCTGATCCTGATCGGCTATACCTGGGCGCTGATCCATCACATGCTCGGCGGCGTCCGCCACCTGATCTGGGACACCGGCCGGGGCTTCGGCCCGAACGAGCGCGAATGGCTCGCCGCCGCGAACCTGATCGGCTCAATCGCCATCACCTTCCTGCTGTGGCTTTTCGTCTTTCTGACCATGGGAGCTTCCCGATGAGCGGCCCCGCGCATATCCGCACCCCGCTCGCCCGCGTGCGCGGCTTCGGTTCCGCCAAGTCCGGCACCGAGCATTTCTGGCGGCAGCGGCTGACGTCGGTCGCCAATATTCCGCTGACCATCGCCGCGGTGGTCATCCTGATCACGCTGCTCGGCCGCAATCAGGCGGCGACGGTCCAGATTCTCGGCTCGCCCGCGATCGCGATCATCCTGCTGCTGTTCATCATCTCGACCGTCGTGCACATGAGGATCGGCATGCAGGTAATCATCGAAGACTACGTGCACGAGGACTCGTCGAAGCTCACGCTGCTGATGGCCAATACGTTCTACTGCTTCTGCGTCGGCGCGGTAGCCATATACGCGTTACTGAAAACGTCTTTCGGATTGTAAGCATGGCTGAAAACGCAACCAGTGGAGCCACCGCGTCCGCCGTCAACGGCCGCGCCTATCCGATCGAAGATCACATCTACGACGTCATTGTCGTCGGCGCCGGCGGCTCGGGGCTGCGCGCCACCGTCGGCTGCAGCGAAGCCGGCCTGCGCACGGCGTGCATTTCCAAGGTGTTCCCGACCCGCTCGCACACCGTCGCGGCGCAAGGCGGCATCGCCGCGGCGCTTGGCAATATGGGCGAGGACGACTGGCGCTGGCACATGTACGACACCGTGAAAGGGTCGGACTGGCTCGGCGACCAGGACGCCATCGAATATATGTGCCGCAACGCGCCGGAAGCGGTCTACGAGCTCGAACATTGGGGCCTGCCGTTCTCGCGCCGCGAAGACGGCAAGATCTATCAGCGCCCGTTCGGCGGCATGACCACGCATTACGGCAAGGGCACCGCGCAGCGCACCTGCGCCGCCGCCGACCGCACCGGCCATGCCATGCTGCATACGATGTACGGCCAGGCGCTGCGCCACCAGACCGAGTTCTTCATCGAATATTTCGCCATCGACCTGATGATGGACGAGGACGGCCGCTGCCGCGGCGTCATCGCGCTCAATCTCGACGACGGCACCATCCACCGCTTCACCGCGCAGATGACCATCCTCGCCACCGGCGGCTATGGCCGCGCCTATGCCTCGTGCACCGGCGCGCATACGCAAACCGGCGACGGCAATGCCATGGTGCTGCGCGCGGGCCTGCCGCTGCAGGACATGGAATTCGTCCAGTTCCACCCGACCGGCATCTACGGCGCCGGCGTGCTGATCACCGAAGGCGCGCGCGGCGAAGGCGCCTATCTCGTGAATTCCGCCGGCGAGCGCTTCATGGAGCGTTATGCGCCGTCGGCGAAGGACCTTGCGTCACGCGACGTGGTGTCCCGCGCCATGACCATCGAGATCCGCGAGGGCCGCGGCGTCGGTCCGAAGAAGGACCACATCTTCCTGCATCTCGATCATCTCGATCCGAAGATTCTCGCCGAGCGGCTGCCCGGCATCACCGAGTCGGCCAAAATCTTCGCCGGCGTCGATCTCACCCGCGAGCCGGTGCCGATCGTGCCGACGGTGCATTACAACATGGGCGGCATCGCCACGAACTATCACGGCGAAGCGCTGATCAAGAAAGACGGCAATCCCGATCACATCGTGCCCGGCCTGATGGCGCTGGGCGAAGCGGCCTGCGTTTCCGTGCACGGCGCCAACCGGCTCGGCTCGAATTCGCTGATCGACCTGGTGGTGTTCGGCCGCGCCGCCGCCAAGCGTTGCGCCGAGCTGCTCACGCCGGGCGACAAGCAGCCGGATTTGCCGAAGAACTCCGCCGATGCCGCGCTGTCGCGGCTCGACAAGTACCGCAATGCTTCGGGCGCGACACCGACCGCGCAGCTGCGCGGCAAGATGCAGCACGTGATGCAGAGCAATTGCGCGGTGTTCCGCACCGGCGAAGTGCTGGAAGAAGGTTCGAAGCTGATCCACGACGTCTATAACGGCGTCGGCGACCTGCGCGTCTCCGACCGTTCGCTGATCTGGAATTCCGACCTGGTCGAGACGCTCGAATTCGTCAATCTGATCGAGCAGGCGGTCGTCACCATGGATGCCGCCGGCAACCGCACCGAAAGCCGCGGCGCGCACGCGCGCGAGGACTATCCGGACCGCGACGATCAGAACTGGATGAAGCACTCCTTGGCCTGGCTCGACCATGCGAGCGGCAAGGTCACCATCGACTACCGGCCGGTCCACACCTACACGCTGACCAACGACGTCTCCTATATCGAGCCCAAAAAGCGGGTGTATTGAAAATGGTTGAATTCACGCTCCCCAAGAATTCCAAGGTCGGCGAAGGCAAGACCTGGCCGCATCCGGCCAATGCCAAGACCGGCAGCGACACCGAGCGCGAATACCGCATCTATCGCTGGAACCCGGACGACGGGCTCAATCCGCGCGTCGACACTTATTACGTCGATTGCGCCGACTGCGGGCCGATGGTGCTCGATGGCCTGATCTGGCTGAAGAACAATGTCGACGCGACGCTGACCTTCCGCCGCTCCTGCCGCGAAGGCATCTGCGGCTCCTGCGCCATGAATATCGACGGCACCAACACGCTCGCCTGCACCAAGGCGATGAGCGACATCAAAGGCACGGTGCGGCTCTATCCGCTGCCGCATATGGCGGTGGTGAAGGACCTGGTGCCGGACCTCACCAATTTCTATGCCCAGCACGCTTCCATCGAGCCGTGGCTGCAGACGGTGTCGCCGACGCCGCGCACCGAATGGCGGCAGAGCCACGACGACCGGGCGAAGCTCGACGGGCTCTACGAATGCATCCTCTGCGCCTGCTGCTCGACCTCGTGCCCGAGCTATTGGTGGAATTCCGAGCGCTATCTCGGCCCCGCGGCGCTGTTGCAGGCGCGGCGCTGGCTGGTCGATTCCCGCGATGAGGCGACCGGCGAACGGCTCGACGCGCTGGAAGATCCGTTCCGGCTCTATCGCTGCCACACCATCATGAATTGCGCCAAAGCCTGCCCGAAGCATCTCAACCCGGCGCAGGCCATCGCCGAGATCAAGAAGATGATGGTGGAGCGGCAGGTCTGAAGACCGGCGCCGCCGCGGTCTCGTCATGCGCGGGCCAAATCCGCGCGTCCATGTGGCGTCCCAGCTCAGTGGATTGCCGGCTCGAGCCCGGCAACGACGAATGAGAAACTTCACACGCCCTACAGTTTGAGCTTGCGCTTTCTCTGCCCGAGCGTGCGCAGGCGGAGCGCATTGAGGCGGATGAAGCCTTCGGCGTCGCGCTGGTCGTAGGCGACCTTGCCGTCTTCGAAGGTGACGAGGTCCTGGTCGTAGAGCGAATATTTGCTCTCGCGGCCGACCACGCTGGCATTGCCCTTGTAGAGCTTCAAGCGCACGCTGCCGGACACGAATTCCTGGCTCTTGTCGATCGCGGCCTGCAGCATGTCGCGCTCGGGCGCGAACCAGAAGCCGTAATAGATCAGTTCGGCATATTTCGGCATCAGCTCGTCCTTGAGATGCGCCGCGCCGCGGTCGAGCGTGATCGATTCGATGCCGCGATGCGCGGCGAGCAGGATGGTGCCGCCCGGCGTCTCGTACATGCCGCGCGACTTCATGCCGACGAAGCGGTTCTCCACCAGATCGAGCCGGCCGATGCCGTGCTTCTTGCCGAGCGCGTTCAGCGCCGTCAGTAGCGCCGCGGGCTTGAGCGTCTTGCCGTCGACCGCGACCGGGTCGCCGCGCTCGAATTCGATGCTGACATATTCCGGCGTGTCCGGCGCCTTCGTCGGATCCTCGGTGCGCGAATGCACGTAATCCGGCACTTCGCCGGACGGATCCTCCAGCACTTTGCCCTCGGACGAGGTGTGCAGGAGATTGGCATCGGTCGAGAACGGCGCCTCGCCGCGCTTGTCCTTGGCGATCGGAATCTGGTTCTGCTCGGCAAAGGCGATCAGCGCCTCGCGCGATTTGAAATCCCATTCCCGCCACGGCGCGATGACCTTCACGTCGGGCTTGAGCGCGTAATAGGACAGTTCGAAGCGCACCTGGTCGTTGCCCTTGCCGGTGGCGCCGTGCGCCACGGCATCGGCGCCGACCTTCTCGGCGATCTCGATCTGCTTCTTGGCGATCAGCGGGCGCGCGATCGAGGTGCCGAGCAGATACTGGCCCTCATAGACCGCGTTGGCGCGGAACATCGGAAACACGTAGTCGCGGACGAATTCCTCGCGCAGGTCCTCGATGAAGATATTCTCCGGCTTGATGCCGAGCGACAGTGCCTTGGCGCGGGCCGGCTCCAATTCCTCGCCCTGGCCGAGATCGGCGGTAAAAGTCACTACCTCGCAGCCATAGGTAGTCTGCAGCCATTTCAGAATGATCGACGTATCGAGGCCCCCCGAATAGGCCAGCACCACCTTTTTGACATCGCCTTTTGGCATCGAAACAAACCTCGTTGGACGCAGAATCCGAGCTAAATTTGCGCGGACTATAGGGAGGTGCGGGACTGACGCAAGCCGGGAATAAGCATGGAAAACCTGATCTTTCGCGGCCGACCGGACGACAAGAACGAATGCGACCAATGGAGCCTGGTGCGGGATCCTGACGACACCGGGGACTTCGTGGTGCAGGAACACGTCAGGCTCGACGAGGTGCTGTCGGGCCGGCCCTATTTGCGGCTGGTGAAGCGGATGACGGTGACCGAGTTTCTCGGCACCGCGCAGCCGGCGGCGGTCAAGCGAAAGCTGCAGTCGATTCTCGACGAGAGAAATACCTCCAAGGTCTAGGCGGCCGACAACAAGGATCGCCACGAAGGACCGTGCGGGCCCTCTTTCCCGTCCGGCAAAAAACGCCGCAGGAATACGACTGATCCCGTCGCCGTAATCCGCTCTACGGCACTTTGGACGGCCGCGCATAGTGCAAGAGTTTACGCATGCCCTGCCGCATCGCATCCGCAAGTCGCACCAGAAATAGTTCGATCGCCTCTTCGCTCAACGCCGTCGC
>Ga0335072_10015939_pt1 | contig 10655 bp, 11 predicted proteins | sample Lox_Sample_21_FD_206725 | JGI IMG/M metagenome (GOLD analysis project Ga0335072, IMG submission 206725) | Soil microbial communities from Loxahatchee National Wildlife Refuge, Florida, United States - Lox_Sample_2.1 | ecosystem: Environmental > Terrestrial > Soil > Wetlands | place: USA... | reverse complement strand
GCCGCGCCATCTGAGCGCCGAGCACGGCGGGGTCCCCGGTCTCCCAGCCGTCGGAGATGATCAGCACGACCGCGCCGCGCGCCATGCCGCGCACCCCGTACCGGTCGTTGAACTCGCGCAGCGTCGCACCGATCCGCGTGCCGCCCGCCCAGTCAGGCGCCGCCTCGCCCGCCTTGGCGAGCATCGTCTCCGGGCTCGCCGCGGACAGGAACGGCGTCAGCCTCGTCAGCCGGGTGGCGAACGTGAACACCTCGGTGCGTGGCCGGCTCGCGTCCCCCGGCAGCGAAGCTCCGGCGGAACCGCCGCCGCCCCGCGCGGCGACGTACATGAGCTGCAGCAGCGCCCGCGCGTACGGCTCCATGGACCCGGAGATGTCACAGAGCACGATGAGCCGCCGCGGCCGGACCCGGACCGCGCGCCTGGCGATGTTCACCGGCTCACCCGCGGTGCGGGTGGCCAGCCGCATCGTGCGGCGCATGTCCAGCCGCGCGCCCTCCTTGCGCGGCCGGTACCTGCGGGTCTTGCGCGGCGGCACCGCGATCGTGAGCTCGCGCATCAGCACCGCGAGCCGACTGAGCTCGTCCGGCGACAGCTGCGCGAAGTCCCTGCTGAGCAGCCGCTCGGTGGATGAGGCGACCCGCCTGATGGCCGGCACCTCCGGCGCGTCTTCGTCCGCGGAATCGGACGAAGACGAGGACGACGACGCGGACACCTCACGCAGCACCGGCGGCAGCTCCCCCGACCCGTTGGCCTCCTGCGCGCCAGGTGGCGTACCCGGGTCGGCGGGCTCCATCGTCATCCCGCGCTGCGGCGCCACGACCTGGGAGTCGCCGGGCGGGACCAGCGAGAACATCTCCGCGAAGATCCGCTCGAAGGTCTCTACCTGACTCGGATCGGAGACCATCGTGGCAAGCGCGCAGGCGTGCAGTTCCGCGATCGTCGAGGCGTCCATCACGGTGACGGCCCGCGCCAGCCGTTCGCTGCGCTCAGGTCCGGCGGGCAGGCCCGCGGTCCGCAGCGCGACGCCGAGCGCCGCGGCCAGCGCCGCCACGTCGGGCTCAGGCTCAAGCTCAGGCTCGCGCCCCGGCCGGGCCACCCCGCTGCCGTCAGTCATGCCCCACGACGGCGGCCAGTCCGGCCTCTCGAACCGTCTGCTCGTCCTCCGGGTACTTGACCACGACGCTCATCGTCCGCTCCGCCGCCGCGGCGGACAGCGACGAGGCGCCGAACACAGACAGCGCGCCCGCCCAGGTGATCGCCTCGGAAATCCCCGGCGGCTTGGTCAGCTCGAGCGCGCGCAGCCGGCTCACCGCGGCCGCTACCTCGCCCGCGAGCGCCGAGCTCGCGGCGGGCACCCGCCGCCGGATGATCTGCGCGACCCGCGCCGCGTCCGGGTACCCGATCCAGTGGTACAGGCACCGGCGCTTCAGCGCGTCGTGCAGGTCACGGGTCCTGTTGGACGTGAGGATCGTGATCGGGGGAACCTTCGCGCGCCGCGTGCCGAGCTCGGGGATCGTGACAGAAGACTCCGCCAGCATCTCGAACAAGAACGCCTCGAACTCGTCGTCGGCCCTGTCGACCTCGTCGATGAGCAGCACCGCGGGCCGCGGGCCCGGGTGGTCGAGCGCGGTGAGCAGCGGCCTGGCGAGCAGGAACTCCTCGCGGAACAGGTCGGTCTCCCGCATCTGCTCGTGCGTGGCCTCGGCGAGCCGGATCGCGAGCAGCTGCTTCGGGTAGTTCCACTCGTAGAGCGCCTCGGCGGCCGCGATCCCCTCGTAGCACTGCAGCCGGACGAGCGCGGTGTCGAGCGCGGCCGCCAGCGCCTTGGCCGCCTCGGTCTTGCCGACACCAGGTTCGCCCTCGAGCAGGATGGGCTGCCCCATCCGCACGGCCAGGAACAACGCCGCGGAAAGCTGGTCACCGGCCAGGTAGCCGGTCTCGTCGAGGGCGCCGGCCAGCGCTGCCACATCGGGGAACCGCTTGCCGAGCTCGCTGGAAACTACGCTGCTCACAAGGTGCGAGTTTATCCCCCAGGGTCGGCTGCACAGGCATCTAGGACAAACCGGACAGCCGTCACGCGAGGTCAGCGGCCGCCGATGTCCTCGCTCCACACCTCCGGGTACCGGGTCTGGAACTCTTCCATCGCGGCGATGCAGCCCGGGTCGTCAAGCAGCGTGACGGACACGCCGCGGGACCGCAGGAAGTCCAGGTCGCCGGCGAAGGTGCGGGCCTCGCCTACCACGACGCGCGGGATCTGGAACAGCAGGATCGCCCCGGTGCACATCTGGCACGGGGACAGCGTGGTGTACAGCGTGGTCCCCGCGTAGTTGGGCCGCCGCCCGCCGTTGCGCAGGCACGCGATCTCGCCGTGCGCCACCGGGTCGCCGCGCTGCACGCGCTCGTTGTGCCCGGCGGCGATCACTTCCCGGCCCGCCGCGAGCACCGCGCCGACCGGCACTCCGCCGGCGTCCAGGCTGGTCCGCGCTTGTTCCAGCGCGAGCGCCATGAGGTCAGAGTCCAGGTCGCCCATGATCGCTTACGTTACAGGGACGCCCGCCCACTGCGCACGGGTCACTTCCCACACCACGCCTATCCCGGTCCCGGCGAGCGGCTTGTGGTCGAGCGGGCGGCGCTCGATCTCGGTGTAGCCGAGCTTGCGCGGAATGCCGCCGCTCGCCTCGTTGAGCTCGTCGTGCACGATCTGCACCCGCTCGATGCCGGGCAGCGCGAACGCCTGGTCGGTGAGGGCGGCCGCTGCCGCAGTCGCCACCCCGTGGCGGGTGTACGCCGGGTGCACCCAGTAGCCGATCTCCAGTCCGCCGGGCCCGATCCGCGCCATCAGCCCGGCCGACCCGGCGATCGCGTCGTCGACGAGGATCGCGTAGTTGAACCCCACGCGAGCGTCCCAGTCGCGCGCGGTGCCGACGAGGAACTCGGCCTGTCCCGCACGGCTGAAGTCCAGCGCCCACGGCATCCACGGGCGCAGGTGCTCGATCGACTCGAACACCGCCGCGCAGGAGGCGTCCAGGTCGTCGGGGCGCCAGCGGCGCAGCACGGCCGGGCCGACGTCGATGACTTCCGCGGGCGCCGGGGGAACGTGTCGCATTACCCCACCATGTCGCGCCCTGGTAGACGGCACAAGCCGATTAGCGGCGCGGACCCGGCCGCCCGGACCGGCCGCCTCGCCCCCCGCGCCCGCCCAGCCGCCGCGGGGCCCGCCGGTCGCCAGGGTCGCGCGGGCGCGGCACCGCGTGCGTGACCGGCGGCGCCCACTCGTACCGCAGCTCCTGACCGGGCCGCAGCCTGGCCCAGCGCGCCGCTTCCACCTGCAGCGCCCGCGCCGCCGCCGCGAACGCCTGCGGGGACGGCGGCTCGGGCATCCGCAGCACCGACAGCTTCGTCCCGGTCAGCCGCCTGATCTCGTCAGCGGACGGGTCGTCGAGCGCCGCGATGGCCTCGACGAGGTTCCCCAGCAGCTCGGCCCGCATGATCCGGTCCCGGTACGTCCGCTTGAGCAGCACAGAACGCTCCGTGACGTGCGGCGGCCGCCGCCCGCTCAGGTGCCGCATGCTGCCGAACACCATGCCCGCCGCGATGCCGCCCCAGATCCCGTCGGCGATGCCGAGCTCGCGCTCCACGACGAGATGCATGATGTCGTGCGGCAGCGCGGTCCCGGCGCGGCCGCCGAGCAGCTGGTAGACGACCCCGTCGTCCCGTTCGACCACCGAGTAGCCGACCTCGCGGTCCGGCAGCCGCGGAAACGTAACGTGCATACGCCCACTATGCGGACATCGGATACGCGCGGCATAACGATTTTCCGCCGCCCGCCGCGAGCGCTAGGGTGACGGATCGTGGCTGGACGCGGCACGACGGCGACGCTCGCCCTCGAGCGGGCGAAGGTTCCGTTCACGCTGCACGAGTACGCGCACGACCCGCGGCACGACTCCTACGGCCTGGAGGCCAGCGAGGCGCTCGGCGTCCCGCCGGAGCGCGTGTTCAAGACGCTGGTCGCCGCGGTGGACGGGAAGCTCGCCGTGGGCGTCGTCCCGGTGCACCGGCAGCTCGACCTGAAGGCGCTGGCCGCCGCCGTCGGCGGGAAGAAGGCGGTGCTGGCCGAGGTCGCCGCGGCCGAGCGCGCCACCGGGTACGTGGCGGGCGGCATCTCCCCGGTCGGGCAGAAACGCCGGCTGCCGGTGGTGATCGACGCGTCGGCCCTCGAGCAGGCGACGATGTTCTGCAGCGCGGGCCGCCGCGGGCTGGAGATCGAGCTCGCCCCCGCCGACCTGGTCACAGCGGCCGGGGCGACGGTGGCCCCGATCGCCACCCGGTGACGTGACCCGCTGGTACCTCGCGTTCGCCGCGTTCGCGGCGCTCGCGGCCGGCAGCAGCCAGCCCGTTGAGCGCTGCTGGGGCACCTGGGCCGCGGCCGGTTACGCGGCCGCCGCGGCGATCGCGCTCGGCTGCGCCCTCTGTTGCACCACGGTCGCGCCGCTCACCTGGCAAGCCGTCGCCGGCCTGCCGAGCCGGGCCGGCCAGGGCTCGCTGACCGTCGTCGCCCAGGCGGGCGGCCGGCTGCTCCGGCACGGCACCCCGTACCTGCCGGCCGCCAGCCTGACCCACGTGCTCGCGTACGACCCGTACGAGCCGCTGATGGCCGTCTTCGGACTGCCGCACGCCGCGGGCCTGGCCGGCTGGCCAGCCAGCCCCCGGCTGTGGCTGGCGGTTCGCGGCAACAGCGGGGGTCACCGCCCTCGCCGCGATGGCGGCAAGCGCCCCGGCCGCGCTAGCCGACCCGGGCGCCACGGCCCGGAACGCGATCCTGTTCCCGCTCGGCCTCACCAGCCACCGCTCGCCCGCCGCGAGCCCGCTGCCCGGCCACCTGCTCGCCACCGCGGGCCCGGGAGGGAAGTGGGCGGCGCTCGCCCTGCTGGCGGTGGCCGCCGCGGCGATCGCCTGGTGGCTGGCGCGCCGCCCGCCGCGCACCGCCAGGACGGCGGCGGTCGCGCTGGCGGTCGCGCTTACCGCCGCGGTCACGCTCGCCCCCGCCGCGCGCTGGGGTTACTACGCTTATCCGCTGGCGCTGCTCGGCTGGCTCAGGCTTTCCCGCCCCGTCGAGTCCTGTTCCTATTCTTCGGAACGTACGCTCGCTACTCCCTTGGCCTCCGCCTCGTCACCGGCGGGGGCCGCGGTCCCGGCATCCTCCTGAGGCGGCTCGGGGCGCACCACCACCGGCCGGTCAGGCCGGCGCTGGACGATGGCGAACCAGATCAGGCCGCCCAGCGTGCCGAGGATCGCGATGTACATGTTGAGCCGCAGGCCGAGGAAGTGCTCAGAGGAGTCGATCCGCAGCGATTCCTCGAAGATGCGGAAGGCGGAGTAACCGGCCACGTAGAGCGCGAACAGTCCCCATGGCTTGATCTTGGCGTGGTGCCCGAGCCAGACGAGGAAGGCGGCGAACGCCAGGTCCCAGATGAGCTCGTAGAGGAACGTCGGCTGGAAGGTGGCGAAGTGCAGGTCCTGCGCCGGGATGCCGCCGGAGACGCGGTACTGGTACGGGATCTCGAGACCCCAGGGCAGCGTGGTCGGGCCGCCGAACAGCTCCTTGTTGAAGTAGTTGCCGAGCCGCCCGACCGCCTGGGCGACGAGCAGCGCGGGCGCGATCGCGTTGGCGAACGGGCCGGCCGTGATGCCGAGCCGCCGCAGCCGCCAGACACCCACCGCGGTCGCCGCCGCGACGCCGCCCCAGATGCCGAGGCCGCCGGTCCAGACGGCGAACACCCCGTACCACACGTGCGGGATATCGGCGGGCGTGGTGATGTCGAAGTAGATCCGGCCGCCGATGATGCCGGCCGGCACCACCCACAGCGCGATGTCGTTGACGAGGTCGGGGTCACCGCCGAGCGCGCGCCACCGCCGCCTCGTTATCAGGATCGCCAGCGTGATCCCGATGATGTAGCCGAGCGCGTAGAAGTGAATGTCCAGCGGGCCGATGTGGAAGCTGTTGATCGGCGGGCTGGGGATGTACTGCGGCAGGGCGGTGAGCTGCACCATGCAGCCGAGCATACCGGTCACGCATCGCAACGGTAATAACGGAGAAAACGACCGCTTTGGTGAAGTTCCTGCCCTATCCTCCTGATCGTGACGATGGGATGGCTGCGCAGGATGCGCCCCGACCGTAACCCGCTGCGGCGCACCAGCGACCGCGTGGAGACCTATCTGCTCACCGGGCTGTTCGCGGCGCTCGCCGCCGTGGCGCCGTTCGCCGCGCAGTCCGCGAGCCACGCGGCCTACACCGCGGCGCTGCACGCGCAGCGCGCGGAACTGGCCACCAGCCACCTGGTACGCGCCGAGCTCACCCAGGTGGTCCTTGACCCCAACAGCGCGTACACGCTGAGCGCTTACACGCCGGCGGAGGCGGCCTGGACGTCCGCCGCCGGGGTGCGGAACACCGGCCTGGTGATGGCGCCCAACGGCAGCAAGAAGGGCAGCATCGTCGCCGTCTGGATCAACGAGGCGGGGAACCTGGTCAGCGCGCCGCTGCTGACCTCCGAGGTTTCCGACGACGGCCAGCTGGCCGCGTTCGGCACGGTCACCGGGCTCGTGTTCCTGTACGCAGGCTCGGTCGCGGTGACCCGGCTGGTGCTGCACCGCCGCCGGATGGCGGCGTGGGACGCGGACTGGCTCGTCACTGCCCCGGCGTGGAACCGTCCGAGCTGGTGACGCCATCCGCCGCGTGCGGGGCCATCACCGTCGGCGGCGCTGCCGGGTTGGTGGTGACCGACCGGTCCGGCCGGCCGGCCAGCCGGTAGACGTCGGATCCGTCGACGGTCTCCTTCTCCAGCAGCAGGTCGACCAGCGCGTTCAGCTCGGGCCGGTGGGTCCTGAGCAGGTCCACCGCGCGCTGCTCCGCTTCCCTGAGCAGCTTGGAGACTTCCTGATCGATCTCGGCCTGCGTCGCCTCCGCGTACGGCCGGCTCGACATGCCGGGCCCGCCATTGCCGAGGAACACGGATCCCCCTTCGGGGTACCCGACGGGGCCGAGCACCGTCGACATGCCGAACTCCCTGACCATCTTGATCGCCAGGTCGGTCGCCCCGGCCAGGTCGTTGCCCGCGCCGGTGGATCCCTGGCCGAGGACGACGAGCTCGGCGGCGCGGCCGCCGAGCCGCACCGCGAGCGAGTCGTGCAGGTAGTCCTCGGTGTACATGTGCCGCTCCACCAGCGGAAGCTGCTCGGTGACGCCGAGCGTCTGGCCGGCTGGCAGGATCGTCACCTTGGCCACCGGGTCGGCGTGCTCGGACAGCGCGGCCACCATGGCGTGCCCGGACTCGTGCACGGCCACCGCGTGTTTCTCTTCCGGCAGCAGCACGTTGGAGCCTTCCCTGCGGCCCAGGATGATCCGGTCACGCGCGGACGAGAAGTCGTCGGCCGTCACGACCTCCCGGCCGTCCCTGACCGCGAAGATGGCCGCCTCGTTCGTCAGGTTCGCCAGGTCCGCGCCGGAGAACCCTGGCGTTCCCCTTGCTACCACGCTGAGGTCCACGTCGGGGGCCAGCTTCTTGTCGCGGACGTGCACGCGCAGGATCGCCTCCCGCTCGCTGACGTTCGGCAGCGGGATCGTCACCTGCCGGTCGAACCGGCCGGGGCGCAGCAGCGCCGGGTCCAGCACTTCGGGCCGGTTGGTCGCGCCAAGCACCACGACGCCCGTCGCGGGGTCGAAGCCGTCCATCTCCGACAGCAGCTGGTTGAGCGTCTGCTCCCGCTCGTCGTTGGACACGACCGCGCCCGATCCCGCTCTGCGCTGGCCGATCGCGTCGATCTCGTCGATGAAGATGATCGCGGGCGCGCGCTTGCGCGCCTCAGCGAACAGGTCGCGCACCCGCGACGCGCCAACCCCGACGAACAGCTCCACGAAGCTGGATCCCGCGACCGAGAAGAATGGTACTTGCGCCTCGCCGGCCACGGCCCTGGCGAGCAGCGTCTTGCCGGTGCCTGGCGGGCCGACCATCAGCACGCCCCGCGGCACCATGGCGCCCACCCGCGAGTACTTCTCCGGGTGACGCAGGAAGTCGACGACCTCGCTGATCTCCGACTTCGCGCCCTCATAGCCCGCCACGTCAGCGAACGTCGTGGAGGGCCGCTCCTCGTCAAACACTTTGGCCCGGGACCGGCCGACGCTGAGCAGACCCTGCTGCAGGCCGCCGGCGCCACGGGACAGCCGCCGCCAGAACCAGAAGAACAGCAGGAACGGCGCCAGGATGAGGATCCAGTTCAGCAGCTCGGTGCCGAACCCCGGCGACGACGTAGTGGACGTGATCTCGACGTTGTTCGTCTGGAGCTCATCCAGCAGCGCCTGGCTGGCCTGCGGCGGGATGACCACGGTGTAGTCCGTGCCGCTGGTCAGCTGCCCGGTGCTCGTGCCGCCGGGCTGCGCGATGGTCACCGTCTTAACCTTGTGCGCGGATACGTCGGTCAAGAACTGGGAGTAGGTGAGGCTGGTCTGCGGTGCCTGGTGCACCGCCGGCAGGAAGATCCAGAGGAACAGCGCGACCACGATGCCGATCGGCAGCAGCCAGTGCCGCCAGGCCGGCGGCGGCGGCGGCGCGTTTCCCGACGTCGGCTTGTCGCCGGGCGGCGGAGTTGACGCTTGCTTGCTCATAGAACCTGACCTTTCCGCCAGGCGAACAACCTTGTAGCGCAGCTTAACGCTTACTTCAACGCGCCAGCGGGAGGCCCTCTTCCTGGCCGCCGCTCTCCCTCAGCGAACGCTGAGCTAGCTCCCGACGCCCGGAATGCCCGACTTGCTGCGGCTCAGCTCGAGGAGGCTCGCCGCGCCGCGGACCACGCAGCGCAGCGGGTCCTCGGCCACGACCACGCCGATCTCCGCGATCGCCTCGACCCGCGCCGGCAGGCCCGGCAGCAGCGCGCCGCCGCCCGCCAGCCGGATCTTGCCGCGTACCACGTCCTCGGCGATGCCGGACGGGATGTCGGAGAGCACCTCCTGCACCGCCCTGGCGATCGCCGCGATGACCGGCTCGAGCGCCGCCGCCACCATGTCGGCGGAGACCCGCTCCACGCGCGGCGTCCGGCGGGCGGCGTCGATGCCGACGGTCTCCGCCCATCCATCAGGCCCGCCGGTCAGGCCGAGGGTCGTCTTCAGCTGGCGCGCCGCCCGCTGGCTGAGGATCAGGCCGAGCTCGCTCCGCGCGACACTGACGATGGCGTCATCCATCGCGTTGCCCGCCATCCGCAGGCTCTGCGCCCGCACCACGCGCCAGCCGGCCACGGCCGCGACCTCGGTCGTGCCGCCGCCGACGTCAACGATGAAGCCCCCGGCCCCGGCGGACAGGTCGAAGCCGGCCCCGGCGGCGGCCGCGACCGGCTCGTCGACCAGCTGCACCGAGTACCGGGGCCGCCGCGCGTCGAGCGCGGCGGCGACCGACCGGCGCTCCACCCAGGTGGCACCGCTCGGCACGCAGACCAGCGCGCGCGGCCGCAGCAGCCCGTTGCGCGGCCGGGCCTTGCGCAGGAAGCCGTGCAGCATTGCCGCCGTCGCCTCCAAGTCGGCGATCACGCCGTCGCGCAGCGGATGGAGAACCTTGATGTCTTGCGGCTCCTTGTCGGAGAGCACGTCGGCCGCGGCGCCGATCGCCGTCACCGACCCGGTGGTCGCGTCGATAGCGATCGCCGACGGCTCCTCGAGCACGAGGCCGCGACCCTCCACCCAGACAAGTGTGTTGACCGTGCCCAGGTCGATCGCCACGCTGCCCCGGATGCGCATCCAGCTCACCCCTTGTCCCGTCTAGGCGCCGCGCGCCCCAGTTGCGCAGGTATACCAGTATGCCGGGGACGGGGGTCCGCTGCTGTGACCGGGAGTGCGCGGTGCTTCACCTAGGGAATTACCTGGCGAAAAAGAGAACCATTCGGACGGTTCAGACGTATTACTCAGTAACTAGCGGGGGCGCCATCAGGTTCGCGTCCTTCACTAGTTGACGTGGGACATCTTAGGCACCGAGCGGCAGGTGCCGCGAGATGTGTCGAGATATGACGAAATTCTGTGACGTTGGTGTATCGGGGAGCTGGCTTCACTAGCATGTAGGAGGGGAATTTTGATGATCCGCGCGTGCCGTGTCGAGGAGGACCGTGCTGCGCTTGACCGGGGGAGCGACGAGAAGGTGGCGGCAACCATCGACATCGTGGACGCCATGCAACTAGAGCTGGCCCACGAGGTGACCACCGACGGTAAGGCCACCGTTCAGCTACGGGGTGAGCTGGACATCGCGACCGCGGACCGGGCGTTCGCCTACCTGCGCGATGTCGTGGACAATCAGCAGGGCCCGGTGACCGTGGACCTCGCCGACCTGACCTTCTGCGACGCGGCCGGGCTCGGGGTGCTCGCCCGCCTGGCGGGGCACGCGAGGCGCTCCGGCCATTCCGTAAAGCTTGCCGCCGCCCGCCCGTCGCTGCTGCGGATCATGCACATCACCGGGATGGACGAAACCTTCCCGGAAGTCGGCGCTCCGGCACTCACGATGATCACCTGGCCGCGCCAGGCCACCGTCAGCCCCGGCTGAGGGCCGTAAACGATCAAGTCTCTCCGCAGCCCCGTGGTGGCGGGCGCTACCGCGCGTTAAATTGGGTTTGCGCCCAACATG
>Ga0335072_10015937_pt1 | contig 10656 bp, 6 predicted proteins | sample Lox_Sample_21_FD_206725 | JGI IMG/M metagenome (GOLD analysis project Ga0335072, IMG submission 206725) | Soil microbial communities from Loxahatchee National Wildlife Refuge, Florida, United States - Lox_Sample_2.1 | ecosystem: Environmental > Terrestrial > Soil > Wetlands | place: USA: Florida... | reverse complement strand
ATCCCTATTACGCGCCGCCGCCGCGCTGATTGCACCGCTCCAGGCAAAGAGAGCGCGGCCGTTTCGGCCGTCTGATTTTGCACGCGATCGTGAACCTGCAAGGGTTTGAGCGCCGCTAGTCTCGTTCCATGGGGACGCGGCGTGCACTCATCTGCGTGATGGCGGCGACGACAATCGGCATGGCGTGCGCGCATGGGGGCACGCGCGACGAGAACGTCGTCTTCTCCGACTACACGCCGTTGTCGAGCAATGTCGAGCTGGCGCGGCGTCTGCTGACGCCGCTGGCATCGGCGCAGTTGCCGGAGCTTGTCGCGAAGACCGGCAAAGCGCTTTCCGAACAGCCTATCGATCTTTCACAGGAAACGTTCGTCGTCACCGTGCCGACGGCAAAGCCCGCGAACGGTTACGGGCTGCTCGTGTTCGTGCCGCCCTGGGACGATGCACGAATTCCGCCGACCTGGACCGACGTCTTCGACCAAACCGGCATGATCTATGTGGCCGCGATCAAGTCCGGCAACGATGCCAATCCCATCGGGCGCCGCGAGCCGCTGGCGCTTCTCGCCTATGCCAACATCGTCAAGCGCTATGCGATCGATCCGTCCCGCGTCTATGTCGGCGGCTTCTCCGGCGGTGCGCGTGTCGCGATGCGTCTCGCGCTGGCCTATCCCGATATCTTTCGCGGCGCCTTTCTGAATTCCGGCAGCGATCCCATCGGCGACGCAGCGGTGCCGCTGCCGCCGAAGGATCTCTTCTTCCGCTTTCAGGAGGCGTCCACGCTTGCCTATGTCACGGGCGAGGACGACACGAATGTGGTGCAGACCGATCGCGCGAGCCGGCATGCGATGCATGACTGGTGCATGTTCAACGTCGAAAGCCGCGACATGCGCGGCACGGGGCATCACAGCGCCGATCCGGATTCGCTTAGCTGGGCGCTCGCTGTGCTCGACAAGAAGGAAAAGCCGGACGCGGCTGCGCTCGCCGATTGTCGCGCCGGGATCGAAGCGGCGCTCGGCGCGAAATTGCAGGAGGTTGAATCTCTGATCGCCGCCGGACGGCGCGACGCGGCGAAGTCGCATCTCGACGCGATCGACAAAACCTATGGCGGCTGGGCCGCGCCGGAGACCGTCACGCTGGAACGGCGGCTGGAAAATTAGGGCCGTTCGGTTCGCGCGTCATGACCGTCTTTAAGGCGTCGCCGCATGTAACACGGAAAATATTCCGTGTTCATTTTCATTGACAGTTTTGATCAAATGCGATACCGTTTTCGTTACAACGGAATGCTACGCCCGGCGCTCGCAAGAGCGGCGGGTTTTTTGTTCCCCGCGTTCCGCGGTGTCCCGCGCGGCAGGATTGCGCCGGCCGCGCGCAGACGATGAAAACTGTTTCCGTGTTTTTTTGCGTGTTTTTGGCACGACCCGCATGCGCAAGGCGCGTGCATCTCTTTGGATTGCCGACATGAATCCGATTTGCGCCGCGGCGGCTCCGCAAAAATATCCCTGTAGCGCCGGCCGAAGCAGGGTAATCGGCCGCGCTCAGCGCAGCCAGAGCTTACAGACCGGGCCGTCCTTGCCGTAGACGGGATCGGTGTCGGGCGCTTTCACCTCGGCGATGGCCGCCAGGGCGTCGTCGTGCGCGACGTCCCACGGCTTCGGTTCGTCATAGCGGCTGCCTTCCGGATAGGCGCCGACGACGAGGAAATCCTCGCTTGCGCAGAGGCGTTGATGGCCGGTGCCCGCAGGCAGCACGACGACGTCGCCCGCTTTGATGTGCAAGGTCCGTCCGCGCACGCCGCCGAATTGCACGCTGCCATGTCCGCGCGCGATGCCGAGCACTTCGTGTGTCCGCGTATGAAAGTGCAGACAATCGTAGATACCGTCGCGCCACGCGTTGGTCCAGCCGTGGGATGCGAACAACTCTTCGAACACCGCTGCGGGATCGAACGCGTCCGGCAGATTGACGGCAGACAGATAGTGGATCAGCGGAAATGCGGGATTGTTCGGCGTCTGGCCGTCATCCTCGAAATTGTAAGTGTTGGCACAGCCCGTTCTGGCGAGATGGGAAAGATCGTGCGGGCTCGGCCTTGCCACGCCGGTGATGCGCTCGATGGCCTGTTTTGCATTTTCGAGAATGGGCAAGGCACCGCTCCTTGGAACAAAACCGTCTTGTGTTCCGCGCGGTTCCGAAGCCACGAGAATACTGTCAAGTCGCGTTGTCCCGGTGTAGCTTTGCAACCAGGGTTTTGGGGATCGGGGCCCAGATGGCAAGCACCGATGTCGCTGGCGCCGCTCAGGCGATTGCGGAGCAGCCGGTTTCGCGTGCGACCGGCAGCCGTCCCTTGCTCGCCTTCATTGTGCTGCTTTTGCTGGGCCTTTTGCTGGCGCCGCTCTATCCCAACCGCATCGCCTTCGACGCGCCGAGCGCCAAGGACGGCGTCGTGTCGTTCAAATCCTGGGGCGCGCTGACGGCGCCGGTCGAGCTGAAAGGCGAATGGACGCTTGTCTGGCACGGCGACAGCGAGCATCCCGATGACGAATGGCGGCCGGCCCGCGTTCCAGGCCCGTGGCAGGGTCTGCGCATGCCGAGCGGGCTTGTTCTTGGCGAACGCGGCAGCGGTACCTACGAGTTGACGATCCGAGATTTGCTGCCCGGTGAATACACGCTTCACGTGCCCATCATCACCGGCGCGAGCCGGATATGGGTCGACGGCAAGCTCGCTTCATCGCTCGGGGTGTTCGGGGATTCAGCCGCGACGACGCGCTATCTCGTCCGCTCGCAGGATGTGACGATCAGAAGCACGGGAGCGCCCATTACGCTTTCGGTCGATCTTGCGGAATTCAACGACCGCAGCAACGGGCTGCAGTCGACGCCGGTTTTGGGCCTTGCAGGCCCCATGCGCAGCTGGGCGAGCCTCGAATGGGCGCATGATTTTCTGTTCCGCGTCTCGCTCGTGCTGCTCGCGGTCTACGGCTTCGTCGTCGTCATTTTCCGGCCGAACGACCGCGCATCGCTCTACTTTGCGCTGGCCTGTCTCGGCTTCCTGCCGCTCGCCACGACGGTCGGCTACGACAGTCTCTTGATGGTCGCATTTCCGTCGCTCGACTATGCGCAGCGATTGGCCATCCAGTATCTTCCCGCCAATCTCTCGGCCGCGTTCTTCGTCGCCTATGCCAACGCGCTTTTTCCCAAGGAAAGTCCGCGACCGCTCTTTTTTGTCGTCGAACTCGGCTTCGCCTGCTTTTTCGCCGCGCATACGGTTCTTCTTTCGATGGGCGACACCTTCACGTCGTCGCACGTGTCGCAGTTCGATACGATGTGGGGCCTGTTGTCCTTCGTCTACATGCTTTCCGTGGTCTCGGTTGCGGTCTGGCGCCGGCGCGACGGCGCGGTCGTGTTCCTCCTGGGCATCGCCGTGTTTATCGGAACATTTTCCTTCGATGCGCTCGTCGGCAATGAGATCATCCGGCGCGACAACGGCATCGGCTACAACCTCACCTCCATCGGCGTCTTGATGATGCTGTTCTCGCACATCGTCATCCTGGCCCAGCGCTGGTCGGTGGCGATCGTGTCCGCGGAAGAGATGACGACGGACTTGAGACGGCTGATCGATGTCAGTTCCTCGATCACCGCCGAAATCCGCCTCGGCGCGCTGCTGCGGAAGATCGTCGAGGCGACGAGCAAATTCCTCCACGCCGACCGCAGTTCGCTCTTTCTCTACGACGCCAAGACCGACGAGCTGGTGGCGACGGTCGCCGAAGGACTCGAGACGCGCGAAGTGCGGTTTTCCGCCCACCTCGGACTTGCGGGCCATTGCTTCACGACCGGCGAGATCATCAATGTCGCCGACGCCTATGGCGATCCGCGTTTCAACCGCGATATCGACGACCTGACCGGTTATCGCACCAAAAGCCTGCTCACACTGCCGGTGGTGGCGCGCGACGGACGACGTCTCGGCGTGATGCAGGCGCTCAACCGCCGCGATGCACCGGCCTTCGACAAGTCGGACATCGCCCGCATGAGCGCCTTTGCGGCGCAGGCCGCCATCGCCATCGATAATGCCACTTTGTTCTCGGAAGTCGTGTCGGCGCGCAATTACAACGAGAGCATCCTGCGCTCGATGTCGAACGGCGTCATCACCTTCGACGCGGACACACGCATCGCCAAGGTGAACGACTCCGCCGCCGCCATTCTGGAAATCAGCGCCGATGCGATCATCGGCATGGACGCGCAGACAATGCTCCAGGGCGGCGCCAATGCCTGGATCATCGACGAGCTCAAGGCGGTGCGTCGCGACAACCAGCCGCGAAGTTTCCTCGATGTCGACGTGCTCACCTATTCGGGCAAGATGATCTCGGCGAACGTGTCGGTCGTGCCGCTCGTCGGCGAGGGCGGTGCGCCGGTCGGTCTTCTCATCATCATCGAGGATATCAGCGAGGAAAAGCGCCTCGAAGGCGCCATGCGGCGGTTCATGACGCAAAAGGTCGTCGACCAGGTGTTGCAGCGGCAGGACGAGCTTCTGTTCGGCACGTCCTGCATGGCGAGCGTGCTCTTCGCCGACATCCGGAATTTCACCAGCATGGCCGAAGCGCTGTCGGCGCGCGAGACGGTCGACATGCTGAACGAGATCTTCACCGAGCTCGTGGATGCGGTCTCGGCCTCGGACGGCGTGCTCGACAAGTTCATGGGCGATGCGGTGATGGCCGTGTTCGGCGCGCCCCTCTCCAGCGGGCGCGATCCCGCCAACGCCGTCGATTGCGCGATCGGCATGATGACGGCGCTTGGCCGTTTGAACCAGAAGCGGCGTGAGCGCGGACAGGCAGAGCTGAAGCTCGGCATCGGCATTTCGACCGGCGACGTCATCGCCGGCACAATCGGCTCGCCCAAGCGCATGGATTACACCGTGATCGGCGACAGCGTGAACCTCGCATCGCGGTTGCAGGTGCTGACGAAAACCTATCAGGCGAGCGTCATCGTTTGCGAGGAGACGGCGGTCGCCGTCGGCGAAGGCCAGGTGATGCGGGAGCTGGATCTCATCCGCGTGCGTGGCCGCAAGAAGCCGGAGAAGATCTTCCAGTTGCTTTCATATCACACCGATCAGACTTTTCCGCGGGTGCGGGAACTGATTGCCGCTTACGCGCGGGGCCGCGCCTGTCTGCTCGCGCGCGATTGGGCGGGGGCTCAGGCTGCATTTGAGCAGGCGCTGCGTCTTAATCCGGCGGACTATCCCTCGCAGCTGATGCTCCAGCGCACGCGCGCGCTGGCGAAGACGCCGCCGGGCGCCGATTGGGACGGGGTCTGGTCGTCGGACGACGGCGGCTGACCAGACACATATTTTTGATCGGCAGCGGGGCGAAGTTCGACCGGCTGCGGCGCGGGAACTTTGCGAGTCCTGAGGCGTTCGGCTGTGGGGTCTGCTTGTCGACACGCAATGTCCGAAGAAAACGTATCCGAACTTGAAGATCAGCACGCCGTTCTTGCGCCCGATCGCCCGCATCTGGGTGCGCAGCCCGCGGCTTGCCCCATCATCGGGCTTGGCGCTTCGGCGGGCGGGTTGGAGGCATTCCAGAACTTTCTGGCGGCGGCGCCGTCCGATGCCGGCCTCGCCTATGTCCTGGTGCAGCATCTCGACCCCAATCACGAAAGCATGCTGGCGGAGCTTCTGAGCCGGCGTACGCCGATGCCTGTGCAGCAGATATCCGACGGCGTGGCCATCGAGCCCAACCGCGTCTATCTCATTCCGCCCAATGCGAGCCTCACGATCGAGAACGCGAAGCTGAGGCTGCACGAATTTTCCGAGCCGCGCGGCTTTCGCCGGCCGATCGACGATTTCTTCCGCAGCCTCGCGATCGACCAGGGCGCCAATGCGGCCTGCATCGTGCTCTCCGGTACGGGGGGCGACGGCAGCGAAGGCTTGCGCGCGGTGAAGGAGGCGGGCGGGCTCACGGTCGTGCAGAAGCCCGAGACGGCCAAATATGACGGCATGCCCAACAGCGCGGTGGCGACGGGTCTCGTCGACAAGGTGCTGGATGTTGCCGCCATGCCCGCGGCGATCCGCGACTATTTCGAGCGGGGCCCGGCGCGCCTCTTCGATCTTCCGGACATCGCCGATTTCCTGCTCGAGATCTGCGCCGAGCTGCGCCTCAAGCTTGGTCACGATTTCAGCCAGTACAAGCGTTCGACCATGCTTCGCCGCGTGCAGCGGCGCATGCAGGTGATCGGTGCGCAGACGGGCGAGGAATATCTCGCGCAATTGCGCGACAAGCCGAACGAGGCCGATCTCCTCTTCCGCGATCTCCTGATCAATGTGACCTGCTTTTTCCGAGACGCCGAGGCATTCGATGCGCTGCGCCGCGAAGTCATCCCGGCGCTTGTTGCCGGCAAGGGTGCCGGCGACAAGGTCCGCATCTGGGCCCCGGGCTGCTCGAGCGGCGAGGAAGCCTACAGCATCGCCATTCTCATCGCGGAGCAGCTGGCGCGCACGCGCGCGAGGCCGCATGTGCAGATCTTCGCAACCGACATCGACGAGCCGATGCTGCAGAAGGCGCGCGCCGCGCGCTACCCGCAGGGCGCCGTCAAGGATGTGCCGCTCGAGCTTCTCGACCGATACTTCTTCGCGCAGGACGACGACTTCGTGCTCGTGCAACCCATTCGCGACATCGTCAGAGTGTCCAATCACAACTTGATCAAGGATCCTCCGTTCTCGCGGGTGGACATGGTCGTCTGCCGCAACCTTCTCATCTATCTGAACGCGGACCTGCAGCAACGCCTCGTTCCGGTCTTTCACTATGCGCTGCGTCCCGGCGGCTGGCTGTTCCTGGGCTCCGCCGAGAACATTGCGAGCCCGTGGATCATGGCGCGCGCATCTATCGTCGGCGCGGCACACAACGCCAGTCCGTGTCGATGCCGTTGTTCGCCGAACCGCATCTGACCGTGACATCCGACGCCCGCGCACGCGTCAACGGCCAGGCGGAGCGCGCCGACCAGGCAACGCGCCGGATGCTCGAGCGCTACGCGCCGGCCCACGTCGTGGTCGGCCCGGACAACGAAGTGATCCGCGCATCCACGCGCACGGGCAAATATCTCGAGCTCTCCGAAGGTCCGCCGTCGACAAAGGTGACCGATCTTGCCCGGCGCGGCCTCCGCTCGGCGGTGCGCGGTGTAATCGAAACGGCGCGCTCCACGCATAAACGCGCGTTCCAGCGCGAGGTCCGCGTGGACACGGGTGACGACGAGGCGCTTTTTGTCGACGTCCTGGCCGATCCCCTGGACGAGGTCGAGATGCTTCTCGTCTTCCAGGACACGACCGCGCTGCGCGACGGAACCGATCCGGACGACAATGCGCAGGTCGATGGCTATTCCGGCGAAGACCGCATCAGTCATCTCGAGGACGAGCTGGACGAAACGCGTCTGAGGCTCCGCACCACGGTAGAAGAGCTCGAGACATCGAACGAGGAGCTCAAGAGCTCCAACGAAGAAATGATGTCGATGAACGAGGAGCTCCAGTCGACCAACGAGGAGCTTGCGACCGTCAACGAAGAACTGAAGAACAAGGTCGACCAGCTGGCGCGCGCCAATAGCGATCTGCACAATTTCATCGAAGGTACGCAGGTACCGACGATCTTCCTCGACAACCGTATGCGCATCCGGACGTTTACGCCGGCGACCAAGGCGCTGTTCCGCTTCCAGGAGCAGGATCGCGGCCGGCTGCTTTCCGACGTCGCCTCCCGCGCCGACGAAAAACTCATCGATCGGCTGGCGCGTCGCGTGCTTGAAAGCGGCACTCCGCTCGAAGAAGAGCTGGTGATCGACGGCGAAGAACGCTACATGCTGCGCGTGCTGCCTTATAGCGACGCGCAGAAGGAGACGGACGGCGTTATCCTCGTCTTCTCCGACGTGACCAAGGTCCGACAGACCCAGGCCGAACTCGCCCTCAACGTGGCGCTCGCGCGCCAGCGCACCGACGAGATCGAGACGCTCTACAAGACGGCGCCCGTCGGCATGGCGCTGGTCGACCGCAATCAGCGCTTCCTCAAGATCAACCAGCATTTCGCCGACCTGACCGGCCGCCCGATCGAGGACCATATCGGCCGCACGCTGCGCGACATCGCGCTGACGCTGGCCGAGCGCATGGACCGTCCGGTCGAGGAGGTCCTCGAGAAAGAGCGCGCGATCGTCAACGTCGAAGCGAGGGTCAGTGTCACCGGCGGCGTCTGGCAGGACTTCCTGATCGACTTCTATCCGTATCAGGAGGAGGGGCGCACCATCGCAGTCGGCATCCTGATCAAGGATGTCAGCGAGCTCCGGCGTCTCGAGCGTGAACTGCGCCGGCTGATGGGCGAACTCCAGCACCGCGTGAAGAACACGCTTGCCACTGTCGCCTCCATCGTCAATCAGACGGTTGCAACCAAAGACGATCGCGTCGATCTCGTAGAGACGCTGAAGAGGCGCATCGGCGCACTGGCGGCGACGCACTCGCTTCTCACACAGCACGACTGGAAGGATGCGTCGCTCAAGGATATCGTCAACACCGAGTTCGGCCCATATGACCGCCCCGAGCGCATTGAAATCAGCGGTCCCGAAGTGCGGCTGCCGCCGAAGCACGCGTTGACGCTTACGCTCACCCTGCACGAGCTCACCACCAACGCCGCGAAATATGGGGCGCTATCGGCGCCGGACGGGCGGCTCGCGGTCGGCTGGGAAATCCGCGAAGACGGCGTCGAAAAGCGGCTGACTATCCGGTGGCGGGAGACGGGCCCGCGGCGCGAAAACGATGCGGCCATCCGCGAAGGGTTCGGTACGCGCCTGATCAGGAACGCCGTGGTCCACGACCTCGGCGGACGTGTCGAGCATCGCCTCGCATCCGAAGGGCTTCAGTGCAACATATCGGTGGCCATCCCATGAACCCAAGCATGTCGGAGACAAAGCCCTTGAGCGGGCTTTCGGTTCTTCTTCTCGAAGACGAGTTCTTGATCGCGCTGGATGCCGAAGAGATCTTGACGGGGCTCGGCGCGGCGCAGGTCGAGATCGTCAACTCGCTTCCGGCGGCGCGCGATGCGCTGAAAAATGCGGGCTTTCACCTCGCGCTCCTCGACATCAACGTCAACGGCGAGATGAGCTATCCGGTGGCGGAGCAGTTCGCGAAGGAAAACGTGCCGGTCGTGTTCGCGAGCGGCTATGAGATGCGGGATCCGCCGTGGCTCAACGGTGCGCCGGTGCCGTGCGTGAGCAAGCCCTACACACGCGACGACCTGAAGAGCGTGGTGATCGCGGCGCTGGGGCGCGCGTAACTTTTGCGACAATCAGTTGTGGCGATGCTGCGTCAACGCGTTCTGATTGCGTGGCATAGCTCTCGCATAGAGAATCCGTTGCGGCACGCCGTGATTCGCGCGGCCGGACCGCGCGGAGTCTTCCTTGTCGGCCCAGCCAAAGCCCGTCGCCTCCGAAGAGGCTCGCGCCAAGTTTCGTCAGGCCGTGTCCGACGAGAATGGCGGCCGGCTGGCGGATGCCGAACGTCTCTATGAAGAAGTCCTGGCGCTTCAGCCGACCTTTGTCGACGCGCTGCACCGGCTCGCCGGCCTGGCGCTCCAGACGCGCCGTACCGAACGCGGCGCGGCATTAATTGCCCAGGCGATTGCGATCAGTCCGGGGGTGGCGCAGGCCCACGCCAATCTCGGCTATGCGCTGTCGACGCTCGGACGGCAGGACGAAGCGCTGGCAAGCTACGATACGGCCATCCGCCTCGCTCCGGATTTCGCCGATGCGCATTACAGCCGCGGCATCGTGCTTGATCAACTGCGGCGGCCCGAGGAGGCGCTGGCGAGCTTCGAGGCCGCGATCCGCCTGAAGCCTGGTCACGCCGCGGCCCATACGAACCGCGGCATCGTGCTCTACGACCTGAAACGCTTCGAGGACGCGCTCGCGAGTTACGACGCAGCGATTGCCCAAGGGCCCGAGGACGCCAATGCGCATTACAACCGCGGCAATGCGCTCGCGGCGCTGAAACGGCATGAGCAGGCGCTGGCAAGCTTCGACGCCGCGCTGGCCTTGAGCCCCGACCATGTCGTGGCGCTCAACAATCGCGGCGTGTCGCTCACCGAACTGAAACGGCACAAGGAGGCCATCGCGAGCCTCGACCAAGCGATCGTCTGCGAGCCCCGTTATCTGGAAGCGCACAACAATCGCGGCATCGCGCTCAATGATATGAAGCGCTACAGCGAAGCGCTGGCGGCGTTCGATAACGTCCTCGCATTGGCGCCCGACTTCGCCCCTGCGCACTACGGCCGCGCCGTCACACTCAACGAGATGAAGCGCCCGGCGGCGGCGCTCGAGAGTTACGATCGCGCCCTGGCGCTCGATCCGCACTCGCCCTTCCTTCTCGGCAAGCTCGTCCACATGAAGATGGCGTTGTGCGACTGGCGCGGCTTCCCGCGCGACGCCGGCGCGCTTGCGAAGGGGGTTGCGGCGGGAAAGAAGGTGACGCCGCCGTTCCAGCTTCTGGCGGTTGTCGATGATCCGGCCCTGCACCGGAAGGCCGCCGAGATATACGCGCATGAGGCACTGGCGCTCGGGAAGGAACTCGCGCCGATCGCGAAGCGGCCGAAGCGGCATCGCATCCGCATCGCCTATTTCTCGGCCGACTTCCACGATCACGCCACCGCT
>Ga0335072_10015936_pt1 | contig 10656 bp, 9 predicted proteins | sample Lox_Sample_21_FD_206725 | JGI IMG/M metagenome (GOLD analysis project Ga0335072, IMG submission 206725) | Soil microbial communities from Loxahatchee National Wildlife Refuge, Florida, United States - Lox_Sample_2.1 | ecosystem: Environmental > Terrestrial > Soil > Wetlands | place: USA: Florida... | reverse complement strand
GCTGCCGGACAGCCAGGCCGATCAGCTGACAGCGGGCAAGGCGGTGACCGTCCCCGTGACGATCAAGAACACCGGCGCGGCGCCAGAGGACTTTTTCCTGGACGCCAGGCTCAACACGACGCAGTCGATGTCGCTCACTCCGCTTCTGGGCGCTTCCGGCACCGTCGCGCTGCCGCTGACCGTCGGCTATCCAGCCTGGCTCGTCCCAGCCGAGACATCGAGCCTGTCGGTGGCACAGACCTCGAGCCTGCCGGCCATGTTCAACGTCAACTCGCTGGCTGGCGATCCCGATCTGGCCAGCTCACGGGGTTTCGCTAGTCAGACAGCGTCGCTCTGTGCTGACTCCGCGTCGGTGAACTACGCGCCTCCCGGTGGCCGCGTGACGGCAGGTGACTGGGCGGCGGCCCCGGCCGAGTGCGGCCCGTACCCGGCCGCCGGGGCGGCAACCGGCACGGCCACCGTTTCCATGACGGTCCGGGCCAAGGCATTCGACCCGGCCATGGCGCCCTCCACTGGCGACTTCTGGCAGACGGCCGTCAACCCGTCCGAGTTCTACATACCGGTGCTCATTTATCCCGGCCGGACTCGCGTGATCGACGTGACCATCAAGCCATCGGCGCCGCCCGGCACCGTGGTGGCGGGCACGGTGTACGTGGACGACCTGATGAACGTCGACGGAGTGCCGCCATACGACGATGTCACGGCTGACGAACTGGCTGCCATCCCCTACCGGTACCGGGTCAGCGGCTGAATTGCGCGCCTCGGCCGGCCCCGATCCGGTCAGGAATCGAGAAGCACCATCGTGCGGCCGGGCCTAGCCTTCCTTGAGATGGCTGGCATCATGGCGAGCCCTGAACGTCGAAAGGCAGTGGGAGAATGCCCGCGAACTATTCCACGACAGAGTCCGACGGCTTCAGCGCCGAGGAGCGTGCGGCGATGAAGGAGCGTGCCGCCGAGCTGCGCGCGGAGGGGAAGGCAGGCGCCAAGAAGGCGGACGGCCTGCAGGCGGTCCTCGACAGTATCGCGAAGATGGCGCCTGAGGATCGTGCGCTCGCCGAGCGCGTGCACGTCACGGTAACGGCTGCCGCTCCGGATCTGTCGCCAAAAACCTGGTACGGGATGCCCGCCTACGCGGATGCGGACGGCAAGGTCGTCGTCTTCTTCCAGGACTCGGGCAAGTTTAAATACCGGTACTCGACTCTGGGCTTCCAGGAAGCCGCCAACCTCGATGACGGGGACCTGTGGCCGGTGTCGTACGCGCTGCAGGACTGGAGCCCCGATGTCCAGAAGAAAGTTGTCGAGCTAGTGAAGGCCGCGGTCTCCTGACTGTTGCCGCGGTGCCGGGCTGGACAGCGTGTCCGGCTGCGATGGCCGGCCGCCGATGAAGTCCTCCCAGCCTGCCTGCACCGGTTTCCAGCGGCGGTCGAAGGCCGCGGCCCGGCGGGTGGCGTGCTCCAGTTGCTTGCCCCGGTAGAACCGCCGCGCCCAGATCGAGTTCGGCCGGGCCAGCCGTACCGCGCCGATGAGCCCCACGGGCGGCAGGAACAGGCCGAACAGCCCTGACCGGTATTTGCCCTTGAGAACGCAGACCAGCCCAAGGCCCCCGTCGATGACCAGGACGCCGGTCGCGCTGATCCGCAGCGAGAACTCGGCGCTGTCGACGTTGGCTACCCGCAGTGGGCTGAACCCGACCAGGGCCAGCCCGAGGCAGGCACCGACCAGGCTGACCGCCTCGACGGAGAGCTGGCCCTCGCCGCTCCAGTAGACATCTTGCAGGTGCAAGATGAGCGCGAACTCGTCCAGCACGAGCGACGTCCCGATCCCGACCGCTATCGCGGAGAACGAAAGCCAGCCCATCGTGCCTGGCCCGCCGACCGCCGTGAACGCGCCGATCATCAGCAGGATGATGCCAGGCACGGAGTGGTGAATATGCGTCCCGCCGGCCGTGACATTGCGGAACGGGCCGCGTCCGTCGCGGATCAGCCGGGTAATCGCGCGCGTCGACACGAACGTGACCACGAAAGACACGAAGCACAGCATGAGCGGCAGCTTGCCGGCCGCGATCACGTCACGATGCCACCACGAGAGCATGACGATCACCCTAGGCGCCTGAGCGCGAGCGGCGCGATGCAGCCGCGGTAGGCCGGTCGAGGCTCTTGCGTGCGTTGCCCGCTACTCGGTCAGCTTGCGGGCCGCTGCGACATCGATCTCCCAGTTCTGGAACGTGTCAGTAACCCGGAAGCCGAGTTGCTCGTTCACCGCGATCATGAACTGGTTCGATGCCGCGTTGCCGGTCTCGACTGCGCTGATGCGGGGTTCGAGTTCGCCGAGCCGCTGCAGCATCACGGTCTTGACCAGCATGCCTAGCCGGTGCCCGCGGTGTGGCCTGGTCACCGCCGTGAGGCCCTGGTAGCCCCAGTCGGCCTGGTCCGGGTCGACATAGACCTGGGTGAGCGCGGCCATCTCGCCTGAGTCGTTCGCCAGCGCGGCAACCGAGTTGATCCGCAGTCCGGCCTCGATGTCGTGCTCCTCTTCCGTCCGCAGGCGCTCGGCGTCCCAGCGCAACGGCTCGAACGAGTCGTCGTGCGGGGCGTCCTCCATCGCGTTGTGCAACGCGCTCGCCTGCTCGAGCAGGCTATCTGGCGTCAGCCCCGACCAAGATCGCAGGCTGTACCCGGCGGCATGCTGCTCCGCACCGGCTCGCAGCCCGCCAAGCCGGGCAAGCAGGTCGGCGTCGACCTGGAGTACCCGGCGCAGTTCCTGGATGCCTGCTCGCGCCCCGCAGGCTTGCGCGAATGCGGTGCCCGGAGCGCCAACCCTGGTGTCTGACATCAGCAGTGTGCGGCCGGCCTGCTCCGCCTGGCCGGCCGCATGTGCGGCCAGCGCCGTGCCGATGCCTTGCCGTCGGCGGCCCTGCGCGACATTGAGCGCGATGATCGCGTTCTGGCGATTCTCCCGTTCCGGCAGCCACAGCAGGTAGCAGCCGACCGGATGCTGGTCATCGTCGGTAGCGAGCCAGGTTTCGACTGGCTCGCTGGCGAATCCGTAACGCCACCAGGCCTGGAAGCGCCGCCAGGTGACCTCGGGCACGTTCGGGTCGTCCTCGGCATGCCCGGACACGTTTATCTGATGGCAGGCTGCCAGCCGGTCGTCGTCGGTCTGCGCGTCGAACTGCTCGATGAGCATGGCGCTAGTCAACAGGGACTGCGCGCTACCGGGCAACAGAGTTTTTACGGGGACCGGCAATGCCATGATCGATTCTGTGAAACCGCCTGATGAGGTCTTCTGCATGGACTGCGGCCCTTCGACGGTTCTGAACGCCGACGCTGCGGCGCACACGCTGCGGTGCCTGCGCTGCGGCTCGCAGTCGTGGCTTCCTGCGCTGCCGCTCTTTGTGGTGACCGGCGCCAGCGGAGCCGGGAAGAGCACGATTACCGGACCGTTGCGGAGCCTTCTCCACGGATGCCTGGTCATCGAAGCCGATGTCATCTTGCACGTGGCCGCGCTCGGCTGGGACACCTGGCGTAACACCTGGCTTCAGCTTGCCCATGCCGCTGCACTCGGCGGCCAGCCCACCGTGCTGACCGGTGCCCTGACCCCCGATCAGCTCGAGTGCCTGCCAGGCCGCAAGCTCATCGGCTCGATCCACTTCGCACTACTGGACTGCCCGGACGACGTCATGGCCGACCGCCTGCGGGCCCGCCCTGCCTGGCGTGAATCGTCCAGTCCGGCAAAGGTCACCGAGCACCAGCGGTTCGCCGCGTGGCTGCGCGCTCGCATCACACCCTCGTTCGACACCAGCACCACCAGCGCGGCCGAGGTGGCCGATGGGGTCGCTGCCTGGGTTCAGGCGCTGCTGCCCGACGCGGTGGCACCCGCCTAGCCGGCCAGCCTCGCGCGCTCTCTCTCCCTCCCTCCCTCTCTCCCTCCCTCCCTCCCTCCCTCCCTCCCTCCCTCCCTCCCTCCCTTCGGCCGGCGCCGGCGGACATCGCGCTATACGCCGGTACTGCCGTCGATTCGCTCCCTGAGCAGGTCGGCGTGCCCGTTGTGGCGGGCGTACTCCTCGATCATGTGGACATAGATCCAGCGGAGGTTGACCTCTTGCTCCATGAAGCGACCAGTATCGGCTAGTGTCCGGTCGGCGCAGTGCTCGCGGGCGCGGGCGATCTCTGCGCGCCAGGTGGCGATGGCATCGCGCAGCGTGGCGCCCTCAGCAAGCGCGAATCCGCCGTCGGGTCCATCCGGATCGGCCTCGGGGTCGTAGATCGGCGGGGTCTGTTCTCCGGTGAGCACTCGGCGAAACCAGTTCCGCTCCACCTCCGCCATGTGCTGGACGAGGCCGGTCAGGGTGAAGCCGGACGGCGGGACGCAGGCGGCAGCGGCCTGTTCATCGTCAAGGCCCTCGCATTTCATGGCGAGGGTGGCGCGGTGAAAGTCAAGCCAGCTTTCCAGCACGGTGCGCTCGTCGGCGTTAAGTGGCGGCAGGGGACGGTCAGTGGTGGTCACCGGACAATTATCGGCAGTGCGGCCGCTACCCGGTCATGGCCATCAGGCAGCCGTCCCAGTAGGCGGCAACCTTGGGGCGGCGCCCGCCTGCCATGCCGAGTTCGAGTACCTCCGGCTGCTGGCCAGCGACGGTGCGGAAGTGGACCGTCAGGCCTGGCGCGGCGTCGGCTGAGAGTTGCCGGAAACCAGAGAGCCCGTCCGGTGCAGCGACGGCAGCGTGCATCCAGGCTGGCGAGCCCGCGCAGCACATCCGGGGATGCGCGGCCCACACCCACACCTGGGCGCCGTGGCTAGCGATGTAGTCCGCCGCCGCCGCGCTGATGTCAACCCGCATGGTCCAGACGATAGCTCCGGCGGTGCCGGGCGCCCAGTGCGTGATGAGCGGTCTGCCGTCCGGCGGAAAAACCATCACGTATGCTTGGTTCTGGCCGAGCTTGACTTGGTTCTGGCTGAGCTTGAAAGGCGGCCGTCGTGCCAGTGACCCGATCAGCAAGCGAGCCCACTTCAGCTAGCAGGCCCTGGCCACCTGGTACTCAGCCGCCTATCAGGATCGGCAACGCATCCGGCTTCTACGGCGACAGGTTCGCCGCTATGCGGGAGATGCTCGAGGGCGGCGAGCTGGACGTTCTGACTGGCGACTACCTGGCCGAGCTGACCATGCTCATCCTTGGCCGGGATCGCCTCAGGGATCCGGGCCTGGGTTATGCCCGCACCTTTCTCCGCCAGCTCGAGGACTGCCTGGGACTCGTGCTGGACAAAGGGGTCGCGATCGTCGCGAACGCTGGGGGACTGAACCCTGCAGGTCTGGCCGCTGCCATCCGGGACCTCGCCGGCCGGCTCGGCCTGGCACCGAAGATCGGCTACGTGCATGGCGACGACTTGCTGCCGCGCGCCGCCGAGCTTGGCTACGGCGAGCCAGTAGCTGCGAATGCCTACCTCGGCAGCTGGGGAATCGCGCGCTGCCTGCGTGCCGGGGCGGACGTGGTCGTAACCGGCCGCGTCACCGACGCGTCGCTGGTCGTCGGACCGGCTGCCGCGCACTTCGGCTGGGCGTTTGACGATTTCGACGCGATCGCGGGGGCGATGGCGGCAGGGCACGTCATCGAGTGCGGGGCGCAAGCCACTGGCGGCAACTACGCGTTCTTCACGCAGATCCTCGACCTGCGCCATCCGGGCTTCCCGATCGCCGAAGTCTTCGCTGACGGCTCCAGCGTGATCACCAAGCATCCGGGCACTGGGGGCGCGGTCACTGTTGGCACGGTGACAGCTCAGCTCCTGTACGAGATCGCCGGGCCGCGATACCTCGGGCCGGACGCCACGCTCCGGCTGGACAGCGTGCGGCTCAGCCAGGACGGCCCAGACCGGGTCGCGATATCCGGTGTCCGCGGCGAGTTGCCGCCGCCTACGCTCAAAGTGTCGCTGAACGCGCTAGGCGGCTACCGCAACCAGGTTGAGTTCGTGCTGACCGGTCTGGACATCGACGCCAAGGCACAGCTAGTGAAGGACCAGCTCGCTGCGGCGCTGTCCGCCGAGGTGGAGTGGGAGCTGGCACGCACCGATAGCCCCGACGCCGCAACCGAGGAAGAAGCGAGCGCGACGTTGCGCTGCGTGGCCCGCGGTAGCGATCCGAAGGCCATCGGCCGGACCTTCTCCGGAGCAGCGGTCGAACTCGCACTCGCTAGCTACCCCGGCTTTCATCTGACCGCGCCGCCGGGTGATGCCCAGCCGTACGGCGTCTTCACGGCGGGCTACGTCGAGCGGTCGCAGGTGCGGCAGGTCGCGGTGCTGCCGGACGGAGAGTCGGTCGAGGTACCAGAGCTAGCCGCGCCCGGGCTAGCCACGGCTGCGCTAGCTCCTAATGTGCTAGCTACAACGGGGCCAGCTGCTACGGGGCCAGCTACGACGGAACCAACGGCTGAGCCTGCCGCCGTGCCGTCATGGACTAGTAACGGCCCGGTTCGCAGGGTGCCGCTCGGCCTGATAGCCGGCGCACGCAGCGGCGACAAGGGCGGCGACGCCAACGTCGGTGTCTGGGTTCGCGACGAGAATTCCTACGCCTGGCTAGTCAGCGCGCTGACCGTCGACAGGCTGCGTGAACTGCTGCCGGAGGCAGCCGGCCTGGAAGTACGCAGGCACCTGCTGCCGAACCTGCGGGCGGTCAACTTCGTGATCGAGGGCCTGCTCGGCCAAGGCGTCGCCGCAGCGGCGCGATTCGATCCGCAGGCCAAGGCCCTCGGCGAGTGGCTGCGGGCGCGCTACCTCGAGATCCCCGAGGAGCTGCTGTGACCGTGCTGCGCTCGGCGCTCGACGACTCCTCGCGGACCTATGCGGCCAACGCCGAAGCAATGCTCGCCAAGCTCGCCGAGATCGCAGCCGAGCAGGCGAAGGCGATCGGGGGCGGCGGCCCTAAGTACATCGAGCGGCACCGCAGCCGGGGCAAGTTGCTCGCCCGCGAGCGGGTCGAGCTGCTGCTGGACCCAGATAGCCCGTTCCTGGAATTGTCGCCGCTCGCGGCCTGGGGAACCGAGTTCGCGGTCGGCGGAAGCGTCGTCACCGGGATCGGAGTGGTCGAAGGAACCGAGTGCCTGATCTCGGCGAATGACCCTACGGTGCGCGGGGGGACCAGTAACCCGTGGACGGTGCGCAAGAGCTTCCGCGCGCACGACATCGCACTGGCCAACCGGCTGCCGGTGATATCCCTGGTCGAGTCCGGTGGTGCCGACCTGCCAACGCAGAAGGAGATCTTCATCCCCGGCGGCCGCACATTCCGCGACCTGACCCGGCTGTCGGCGGCCGGGATACCGACAATCGCGATCGTGTTCGGCAACTCCACCGCTGGCGGCGCGTACCTGCCCGGCATGTCTGATCACGTGGTGATGATCAGCGAGCGCTCGAAGGTCTTCCTCGGCGGCCCTCCGCTGGTCAAGATGGCAACCGGCGAGGAGTCCGACGACGAGTCGCTCGGCGGGGCGCAGATGCACGCGCGGACTTCCGGGCTGGCCGACTACCTGGCCGCCGACGAGCAGGACGCGATCCGAATCGGCCGCCGGATCGTGGCAAGGCTGAACTGGCGCAAGCAGGGGCCGGGAACGGCGGCCCCGCCAGCGCCTCCGCTCTACGATGAGGAGCAGCTCGTCGGCATCGTCCCGCCGGACCTGCGCATCCCGTTCGACCCGCGCGAGGTGATCGCCCGTGTCGCGGACGGCTCCGACTTCGACGAGTTCAAGCCGTCGTATGGCACCAGCCTGGTCACTGGCTGGGCGAACGTGCACGGCTACCCGGTCGGCGTCCTGGCCAACGCTCAGGGCGTGCTGTTCAGCGCGGAGTCACAGAAGGCGGCCCAGTTCATCCAGCTAGCCAACCAGGTAGACACGCCGCTGATCTTCCTGCACAACACCACCGGCTACATGGTCGGCAGCCAGTACGAACAGGCCGGCATCATCAAGCACGGCGCGATGATGATCAATGCGGTGTCGAACTCCGCGGTCCCGCACATCTCGATACTGATCGGCGCGTCCTACGGCGCCGGGCATTACGGCATGTGCGGCCGCGCCTATGACCCGCGGTTCCTGTTCGCCTGGCCGAGTGCCAAGTCGGCGGTCATGGGCCCGGCGCAGCTAGCGGGAGTGCTGTCGATTGTGTCCAGGGCCGCGGCGCAAGCCGCCGGGCGCCCGTTCGACGAGGATGCCGACGCGGCCATGAAGGAAATGGTGACGGCGCAGATCGAGGCCGAGTCACTGCCCATGTTCCTGTCCGGCCGGATCTACGACGACGGCATCATCGATCCGCGCGACACCAGGACGGTGCTCGGGCTGTGCCTGTCTGTCATCCACGGTGCGCCGGTACGCGGCACCTCCGGCTACGGCGTCTTCAGGATGTGAGCGCGATGACTGCGGTGGCGCGAGGTCATGGGTGCCCCGTTGGCGGTGCCCTGGCCCCAGTAAGCCGGCACCCACGCAATGGCGGACGGCCGTGCTGACGCGAGTGCTTGTAGCCAACCGGGGCGAGATCGCCCGCCGGGTCTTCCGGACCTGCCGCGACCTCGGGCTGTCGACGGTCGCCGTCTACTCCGACGCGGACCGCGGTTCGCCGCATGTGGCCGAGGCCGACCTGGCCGTAAGGCTGGCCGGTGAGGCCGCGGGCGACACTTACCTTCGTGCCGACCTGCTGGTTGGCGCTGCGCTGCGCTCCGGCGCGGACGCGGTCCATCCTGGCTACGGGTTCTTGTCAGAGAACGCGGCGTTCGCCCGCGCGGTCCAGCAGGCCGGGCTGACCTGGGTCGGACCACCGCCCGCCGCGATCGAGGCGATGGCTAGCAAGGTCGAGTCCAAGCGGCTGATGGCGGCGGCGGGCGTTCCGGTCCTGCCGGAACTGTCGCCTGACGCGCTGACCGAGGCCGACTTGCCCGTGCTGATCAAGGCGTCGGCGGGCGGCGGGGGCCGGGGCATGCGCGTCGTCCGCACCATGGCCGAACTGCCCGCCGGGCTCGCGGCCGCACGATCGGAGGCGGCCGCGGCGTTCGGCGACCCGTCGGTGTTCTGCGAGCCGTACCTGGAGGCCGGCCGGCACCTTGAGGTCCAGATCATGGCGGATGCCGCCGGAACCGTCTGGACCATCGGCGAGCGCGAGTGCTCGATCCAGCGGCGGCACCAGAAGATCATCGAGGAGGCACCGTCGCCGCTGGCGCAGCGCATAACCGGCATGCGGGAGCGACTGCTTGCCGCAGCGCGCGCGGCGGCATGCGCCGTCGGTTACATCAATGCGGGAACGGCCGAGTTTCTCGCCGATGACACCGGCCAGTTCTACTTCTTGGAGATGAACACCCGGTTGCAGGTCGAGCACCCGGTCACCGAATGCACGACCGGGCTGGACCTGGTCGCGCTTCAGCTGCAGGTGGCAGCAGGCCAGCGGCTGCCGGCCTCGCCGCCGGGTGTCACTGGTCATGCGATCGAGGTTCGCCTGTACGCCGAGGATCCGGCGGCTGGCTGGCAGCCGCAAAGCGGCACGCTGCACCGGTTCGAGGTGCCCGGCGTGCTCGCCGAGTTTGAGGTGGCCCCCCAGTTTGGCGCGCTCCAGGTTGACTCGGCCCAATCCGGGCCAGCACAGCGCGGTCAGCGGCGCGCAGGCATCCGGCTGGACTCCGGGGTTGTCAACGGCAGTGCGGTCGGCACCCGTTACGACCCGATGCTGGCCAAGGTGATCTGCTGGGCGCCGGACCGGGACCAGGCCGCGGCAGCGCTCGCCGGCGCGCTGGCACGAGCCCGCGTCCATGGCCTGACCACGAACCGGGACTTGCTGGTGCGCGTGCTGCGCCATCCGGCGTTCCTGGCCGGACAGACCGACACCGCGTTCCTGGACCGGCACGGCCTTGGTAGTCTCGCCGCTCCGCTGACGGACGAGGCGGGGGCCGAAGTGTCCGCGCTCGCGGCGGCGCTCGCCGATGCCGCCGCCCGGCAGGCACGCGCCGGGTTGCTCGGCGACCTGCCGTCCGGCTGGCGCAACGTGCCGTCCGGGTTCCAGCGCAAGGAGTACGCGCGGGCCGGCAGCCAGGCCCGGCTGGCGAGCAGATACCAGGCTGGGTACCGGGTCGAACGCGGCGGACTGGTCGTCGACGGACGCGACGATGTACGGCTGGTCTCGATGGCCCCGGACTTGGTGGAGCTTGAGATCGCCGGCCTGGAGTACCGGTTCGAGGTTGCCGCCTATCCGGGGCTGACGTGCGTTGACTCAGCGCTCGGGCCGGCTCAGCTGCAGCCAGTCGGCCGGTTCGCCGACGCGGCCAGTCAGCTGGTCCCTGGCTCGCTGCTGGCACCGATGCCCGGCGTTGCCGCCAGGATCGGCGTGGCGGTTGGCGATGAGGTCACGGCCGGCCAGCCGCTGCTCTGGCTAGAGGCCATGAAGATGGAGCACGTGATCTCCGCGCCGGTGGCAGGGATCGTCGCTGAGCTGCCGGTCTCGGCCGGCCAGCAGGTTGAGGCGGGCGCTGTGCTCGCCGTCGTGAAGCCGCAGGAGGACTCCCGTGAATCTGAGCAAGCACCGTGAATCTGAGCAAGCACCGTGAATCTGAGCAAGCACCGTGAATCTGAGCAAGCACCGTGAAGGCTGAGGAAGCACAGTGAACTTCACCGAGACCGACGAGCAGGTCGCGCT
>Ga0335072_10015935_pt1 | contig 10657 bp, 11 predicted proteins | sample Lox_Sample_21_FD_206725 | JGI IMG/M metagenome (GOLD analysis project Ga0335072, IMG submission 206725) | Soil microbial communities from Loxahatchee National Wildlife Refuge, Florida, United States - Lox_Sample_2.1 | ecosystem: Environmental > Terrestrial > Soil > Wetlands | place: USA... | reverse complement strand
CCCAGGTCATCCAGACGTTGTCGGCGATGCCAGGCTGAGAATGGCCGGATCGCGGCCCGAGGGGCCTTGACCCTCACGTTGCGTGAAGGCCGCATGCTGTTGGCATGTTCAGCATCGGTGAGTTCGCCCGGTGCGGAGCCGGAAGAAGATGGCGCCGATGAGAATCGTGATGGCGGTGTCCACGTCGAGTCCGGGGCGCAACTGGCCGCGCTTGATCCCGCGTTCCAAGACAGCCCTGGGCGCGGCGAACCGCGCGCCCGCCGTGGCCTGCAGGGACGCCCGGAGCTCCGGGTCGCTGGCAGTCGCTGGCCTGGACCGCCGGGTTCCTCATCGTCCTGATCCTCGCCGCCACCGCCCTCTACCGTCGCCGCTGATAGCACACCGGCCGAGGTCCTCTACCTGAAGACGTAGCGGCGGTGCCAGGACAAGTACTTAGGCAGCGGGCGCTGGGCCTCCGCCGGGAGCCGAAGGGCGCCGAGCATGGGGGGCTGGCCATAGTAATGCCTGGTCATTTCGTCATCCATAACGGATCGGGCCAATGCATCCCCGACCTGCACGGTCAAGTCGTCGGCCACGGTGAGCAGTCCCGTGTCGAAGGCGACATCGTGAGCGGGGCAGGCGGCCAGGCCATTGCGGGTGTCGAGGCGCTCGGTGGGGGTGCTGTCGCGCCACGGCTTGATGTGGCCGGCCAGCAGCATCCGCCGGGCGCCGAAGGCACCGGGCCGCAGCCCGCAGAAGACACACGCGCTGCCACAGTTGGCCAGGACGCTGCGGGCGAAGAGGTGCTGGCCTACCCGTGCGGCCGCCAGGCGGATCCGTTCTGTCTCGGGGTCCGGATCGATCTCCTCGTCGGCAGCACGCAGGTCATCGGGGCCAAGGGTGGCCAGCTCGTCCTGGCCAAGCAGGTCGAGCTCGCCGCCCGCTTCCAGGTCGAGGAAGTCCGGGAGCTGGCCGGGATCGATGCCCTCGGCCCGGGCGGCGTAGAGCAGGACCCGGTAGGTGTGCGTGAACAGCCGGGCCAGCTCGGGAACCGGGGTGGGAGCGGTGTGGGCGGTGCTGCCGCCGTAGCGCCGGTGGTTCACCACGAACGACGCCGCCAGGCACAGCAGCGTCTCGACCGGGAGGAAGTCGAGCTGGCGCCTGCCTTCGGCGGCTTCGGCCCGGACCAGCAGCTCCCTGCACTGGGCGCGCGCGTCGGTGACGGTCAGCTTGAGGTAGGCGTCCAGGCCGCGGGCCTGGGGCCGGCCTTCCGGCCGGGCCGGTGCTTGCCTGGGGTTGAGGCCGACGGCGGCCAGGATCAGCTCCGGGTCCGCACCGGGGAAGGCGCTGGCGGCGAGCTGGCCGATGAGACCAGGACTCCCTCGCAGTACCTGCTCCGTGGCCGGATCAAGCCGCGCGGAGACCCGCCGCTCGTTCAGCGTCCGCGGTCGATCGTCCGGGACCTCAGCATCCAGTCCCCACAAGCGATCGTGCGATAGCCCCAGGAACGCCCGCGCCGCGCTGACCTCGGCTGAATCCTCGGCCTCGGCAGGCCGGAAACGCGAGACCAGATCACGCGCGGGCGGCCGGGCCGAGAACGAGGTGACGCAGGCCACACAAGCCGCACCGTTAGGCTACTTGTATGGACATTACGGACCAATCCGTGGTGGCGCGCTGGGTGGCTCCGGTTTTCCTCTTCTGCTGCGTGGTGCTCATCCCGTGGACCGTGTACCTCGGGCTCTCCCTTCCGGCCCACGAGGTCTCCCATCACTACGGCACCGCCTGGGTGGGATTTGACGTCTTCGAGCTGATGGCACTGGGCGCTACGGGCTACCTCGCGCTCCGCCGCTCCCGGTACCTGGCGCTCGCCTCGGCCTCGGCGGCGACGCTTCTCGTCTGCGACGCCTGGTTCGATGTCCTGACCTCACCCCGGCATCAGGTGCTCGAATCGATCATCCTCGCAGTGGTCATCGAGCTTCCGCTCGCGGCTGTCTGCGCCTGGCTGAGCTACCACACCGAGCGTCTCGCCAATCGCCGGATTAGCGTGGTGCCCCCGAGCTTGGACCAGTCGTAACCGGCCCGCGCCAGCGCTTGAGGAGTCGGCGACGAGGAGGGCGGTAAAGGAGCTCGACTCGTAATCACCGAACACTTCGGCCGTCGGTCCAGGGCTGTCATCGCAGTAGACCGTGATGTCGCCGCCGGCGTTCACGGAGACGGCGCCGGTCACGGGGACCGTCACCTGGGCTACCGAGGTGGGACTTGAGGCGGTTACGTCCTGGGAGGCAGTGCTGGCCGAGTCCCCCTCGATGGTGCACGAGACGTTCCCGGTGGGCAGTTCCATCCGTTCGAGGGTCAGCCCCGCACTGCCGCCAGGCACTCGTCGTACAGGTCCATGATGTCGCCCGTGCCGTCGTTATCGACCCACGTCATTGATGCGGCATCCAGGCACGCGAACGCCGTCGCGATCACCGCGCGGGCCCTGGGATCCGCCCTGTCGGCAGCAGGGTCCATGCGTGCCTTGATGAGCGGCAGCAGGTCCTCCTGGAACCGCAGCCGCTTTTCGAGCCAGCCGGCTCGCAGTGAGGCGGTGTTGTGCAGGAGACGGAACCGCTCCAGGGCCTGTTCGCGGCGGTCATGCAAGGCCAGTGTGGCCGCAACGCCAGCCCGCAAGACCTCCCAGACGCCGGCTTCGGCGGGCTGTTCGCCGATGGTGTCCGTCAGGACTTGCCTGAACCGCTCCTGGTTGCCGCCGAGAAGGTCCTCCTTCGTGCCGAAGTAGCGAAAGAGGGTGCGCTGGGAGACGCCGGCCTCCCGGGCGATCTGGGCAATAGGCGTCTCGTCGTAGCCCTGCTCGGTGAACAGGCGCAGCGCCGTCTCGAGGATCTCCCGGGAGGCCAACTGCCGTGTCCGGTCCCACAGCGTGGTCGGCGCGCCCGGCGCTGCCTTGGCTTCCTGCTTCATGCCAACAGGTTAGCCCGATGCTGCCAGGTCAACACTCGCACGCGGTTTGGCAGTTACTGCCAGGCTGGCATACGCTGCAACTGGTGGTCGTGCAGCACGGCCCACCACACGTCGAATCGCTCATCTCCCGACCTCCACGAACACGCGAAGGAGAGCATCATGTCTGCACCTGCGGCTTTGATCACTGGCGGAACCAGCGGCATAGGCAAGGCGACCGCCGAACTGCTCCACTCCCGCGGCTACCGCGTCATGGTCACCGGCGTCAGCAATCCCGCCGCATCCGGACTTCCCGAAGCGGTCTTGGCCGTCCGGGCCGACGCACGGTCCCTGTCGGACATTGACCACGCGATCGACCAGGCACGCCGACAATTCGGCTCGCTGGACCTGCTCTTCCTCAACGCGGGCATCTCCCGTCCCGGCCCGATCGAGTCAACCGACGAAGAAGACTTCAATGCCCTGTTCGACGTTAACGTCAAGGGCAACTTCTTCACCCTGCAAAAGGCGCTCCCGCTCCTCAACGAGGGCGCCTCAGTCGTGTTCACCGTGGGCGCCGGCGAAGGGGTGGGAGCCGCCATGGCCGCCGCCAAGGGCGCACTACTTCCCCTCATGCGGTCCCTCGCGCTCGAATTCGCCCCCCCGCCGCATCCGCGTCAACGCCGTCAGCCCAGGACTGATTAACACCCCCGTCTACAGCAAGATGGGTGTCTCCCAGGAAACGATCGACTCCTGGGGCCGGAACGTTCCGCTTGGCCGCGTCGGCACTCCCGCCGACATCGCCGAAGCCGTGGCCTTCCTCGCCTCCGACGCCGCCAGCTACATCACTGGCGATGAGCTCATCGTCTCTGGCGGCATGGGCGTCCACGCCCACCCCTGACAGCCAACCGCCGGCGACCCAGCCCGTTCAGCATTACTCCTCGCGCTCCTCGTCCCCGCGCCGACGGAGCGCCCGCTCGGCGATCCCGCTGGAGAGCTTGTCCGTCACCGATCTGGTCCGGTCGATGGTCTCGTTGCCGAGACGCTTGGCTGCATCGATGCTCTCTGCTCCTGTCTCAAGCGCCTTGTCCTTCACCTCCGTGGCCGCGTCCACCCAACGTCTCGCCTCCAGTGACCGTCGACCGCCCTCGATCCCGAGCCGCCCGTGGAACTCGACGACGGCGGTCGCGACCTGATTGCTCGAATGCACCACGGCCTGGGACGCGGTCGGGTGCAGCAGCACTTTGGCGTTGGCCATGCCAGCCGCCGCATCCATGCGAGCCATCAGGAACTCGGTGCTCCGCGAGATGAGTTGCAGCCGGTTCTGCCGAGCGGCCCTCAGCGCGAGGCGATGCCGGTCAAGTTCCTCTGGAGACGCGTCCAGCACGCGGTCGAGTTCGAGCACGGCGACCGCATCCTGCAGTTGGAAGCAACGAGCCAGAACGGCGAGCCACTCTCGAACCTTGGACTCGGCCTCCTTGGAGGTCTTGGCAAGATCACCGACCTTGGCCTTGTGCTCTACCTTCTCCGCGAGCACGCCGAGTCGACCCAATGCATATGCCTCGGTTCGCGCGATCGTAATCGACGTGGCCTGCACCTTCGACCACGTGACCTCTCAGACCCGGCCCACGTGCTCTCGGACGGTCATGGCCTCCTCGATGATCAAGTCCACTCCGATCATGTCCGCCCGCACAGCATCGCTCTGGGCGCGGAGCACATCGTCGACCTTCTCGTCGATCGTGGCGAGATAGTCGGTGATCTCGTCCATGGCGTGTTGCATCGCAAGCTGCGCCATGATCCCTGCGGCGCCTGCCAGAATCGCCGGGTTCGCCAAGTTGGCCAGAAGGGAGCTGGGCTCATAGTTATAGTTATGATAGCTAGAGTTATGAGAGATCAGGCTAATGGCTTGCCGGACAAGCCAGACGACATGTTCGATCGCGACGTTGAGTGGCTGGAGCTTTCCTCCTTCGCCCACGACGACAAGCCAGGTGCGACCCTGGGCGTGGTCTCGGGGCGGCGGCGCCAGGGCAAGACGTTCCTGCTCCGAGCGCTGTGCGAGGCGATAGGAGGCTTCTATTTCGCCGCCGACGAGGCCACCGACGCGGAGTCGCTCAGCCGACTCGGGACAGCCCTCGGCGGGCACCTTGGGATGCCGTCGGCGTTTCGCTTGGACAGCTGGCATGAAGCACTTGACGCGCTCTTGGCACTCGGCAAGGAAGAGCCGGTCGCCGTGGTGATCGATGAGTTTCCCTACCTGGCCCGCGCGAACCCGGCGCTGCCGTCCATCTTGCAGAACGCCCTCGCGCCGCGACGCCCCGAGCGTGAGGGCAGCCGCACTCGTCTGCTGCTGTGCGGCTCGGCCATGGCCTTCATGGGCACGCTGCTAGCGGGGAACGCCCCACTGCGTGGCCGCGCTGGCCTGGAGCTGGTCGTCCCCACCCTGGACTACCAGCTGGCGGCGCAGTTCTGGAACATCAACGACCCGGTGCTTGCCATCAAGGTGGACGCGATCCTCGGCGGCACCCCGGCCTACCGGCGCGAGTTCGTCAGGGATGACACGCCCTCGGGCTCCGATGACTTCGACGACTGGGTGCGGCGTACAGTGCTCAACCCGGCGAGTCCGCTGTTTCGTGAGGCCCGGTACCTGCTCGCCACCGAGGCCGAGGTACGCGACATGGGCCTGTACCACTCGGTTCTCTCCGCCATCGCTAGCGGGAACACAACCAGGGGCGGCATCGCCACCTACACCGGCCGCAAGTCAGGCGACCTGGCGCACCCCCTCAACGTCCTTCAGGACTGCGGCCTAGTCCGCCGGCAGGCCGACGCCTTCCGTGATAACCGGGCAACCTACGAGATCACTGAGCCGCTGATCACGTTCTACCACGCGGTGATGCGCCCGATCTGGTCCGACCTGGCCCACACCAGGAGCGCCGCGACCCTCTGGGAACGGAGTAAGCCCCGCTTCTCCGCCAACGTCCTTGGACCCCACTTCGAGCAGCTGTGCCGCTACTGGGCTAGGTACTTCGCGCCCGAGCCGATCATCGGCGGCTTCCCCTCGCAGGTCGAGCCAGGCACGGTCAACGACCCAGTGGCCAAGAGGACGTACCAGGTCGATGTGGCGGCCACCGGGTATGACGCCGCAGACCGGCAGGCTCTACTGGCCATCGGCGAGGTCAAGTGGCACGAGACGATGGGCCTGGCGCCCCTAGAGCGCCTGCGCCACATCCGCGGCCTGCTCGCCGCGCAGGGGCGGCCCGGTGCGGCCTCGGCCCGGCTGCTGTGCTTCAGCGGCGCGGGCTTCACCCCAGACCTCGCGGCAGAAGCGGCCAGTTCCGCTGACATCCGCCTGCTGGCCCCAGCCGACCTCTACGCCGGGATCCTGCCCTGATCACCACGAACAACCCGTAACGCAACAGTTCGCCAGCAATCCGTTAGCATGAGCAACCTAGCGGCATGCCTTAGGGGGACGTACGGTGGCGCAGCTGGCGATCGACAAGGGCTTCATGGACGACTACTCCAAGCTGGAAAAGCCCGTCCAGGCCGCGGTCAAGGCGGCCATGGACAAGTTCGCCGAGCACACCTACGCCGGCCTCCACCTGGAGAGGCTGCAGCATCCCAAGGATGACCGGATCCGGACCATCCGCATCGACATCCACTGGCGCGGCGTGGTGCTGGCCCCCGCAAGTGGCGACACGTATTACCTGCTCAAGGTCATGGAGCATGACAAGGCGTACGCCTACGCGGGCAGCCGCAAGTTCACCGTGAATCAGGCTCTCGGCGTGATCGACGTCGCCAACGAGACCGCGATCGAGGAACTTCAGCCCACGCTTGAGCAAGCGGCCGGACAGACGGAAACCCGGCTCTTCGGCCACGTCAGCGACGCTGACCTCACCCGCCTCGGCATCAACGACGGCACCCGGACCATCGTCCGTCTCCTCACCACCGAGGCTCACCTCGAGGCCATGCAGGCGATGATCCCCGAGGCCCAGTACAACGCGCTGGTTGGCCTGGCCGCCGGGCAGACACCGGAAGAGGTGTGGGCCGAGATCGCCCAGTACGTTCCAGCCGAGCCCATCGACCCGGGCAACCTCGTCACCGCGATGAAGCGCACCCAGGACAAGGTCGTGTTCATCGACGGAAGCGACGAGCTCGACCGCATGCTCAAGCACCCGTTCGCGCACTGGCGCACGTTCCTCCACCCAGCCCAGCGGAAGATCGCCTACGCGCCGAGTTTCGCCGGCCCAGTCCAGGTCACCGGCGGCGCTGGGACCGGCAAGACGGTCACCGCCCTGCATCGGGCGGTTCACCTGGCCCGGCGCGTCCTCGGCCAGCTTCCCGCCGACGGCAGCCAGTACCGGCCGATCCTCCTCACGACCTTCACCCGTAACCTGGCCGACGCGCTCCAGGCTCAGGTCGGCTTGCTCGCCGACGTGAACGACGCGGCCACCGCCGCCGACATCCGCGCCCAGGTGGACATACTCAACATCGACCGCCTCGCCTTCCAGATCGTGGCCAGCACCCGCGGCAGCAGCCCGGCTCCCATCGATGGGAAGGAGCTGACCGATGTCTGTGCTCTCGCGGTCGAGAAGGCCGGACTGCCCTTCAGCCCCACCTTCCTCGAGCGCGAATGGCGACAGGTCATCCTGGCCCAGGACCTCACCGACGAGCAGGCCTACCTGACGTGCTCGCGAGCCGGACAGGGCACGCCGCTGGGCAAGGCGCAGCGCCGCCAGGTCTGGCAGGCCGTGCAATCGCTGAAGGCCTCGCTCCGGCTCATGGGCCGGGATACCTTCCCGCAGCTGGCCGACGAGGCCACCCACGCGGCCCAGCCGATGTACGAGCACATCATTGTCGACGAGGCCCAGGACCTCCATCCGGCCCAGTGGCGCCTGCTCAGATCCTTGGTGCATAACGGTCCGGACGACCTGTTCATCGTCGGCGACCCGCATCAACGGATCTACGACAACCACGTCTCGCTAGCCCAGCTAGCCATCAACGTCCGTGGCCGCTCCCGACGGCTGACGGTCAACTACCGCACAACCCAGGAGATCCTGGCTGTCGCCGTCCCCACCCTCGGGCCGGGATCCTTTCCCGGCCTCGACGGCGAGCCCGACACCCTCGCCGGCTACCGCTCGCCCTTGCACGGCCGCCGCCCCAAGATCATCCCGGCGTCCACCCGAGAGGCCGAGCTGGCCGCCCTGGTCCGCCAAGTTCAAAGCTGGCTCGATGACGGCATCGAGTCTCACGCCATCGCCGTAGCGGCCCGCGCCGGCTACCTGTGGAAGGCCGCAAGCGACGCGCTGCACGGCGCCGGAATCCCGGTGGCCAAGCTCTCAGCCAGTCCGAAGACCAAGGGAATCCGTCTCGGCAGCATGCACGCCATGAAGGGCCTGGAGTTCCAGGCCGTCGCCGTGATCGGCGTCAGCGACGGCGTCGTGCCCGCCCCGAACGCGGTGACGCCATCAGAAGATGACCCGGTAGCGCACACAAAGGACCTCCAGCGCGAGCGCTGCCTGCTGTTCGTGGCCTGCACCCGGGCCCGGGACCATCTCTACGTGTCCTACTCGGGTGCGCCTAGTCCGTTCCTGGGCTAGTGCTGACTCGGCGAATTGAAGCACGCCACGCCCCCGGGCAAAAGTCAACCAATTGGCTGATGGCTCTTGACCGACTTCGTCGTATTGTCGCCAGCAAGGGGCACGGGGATGCCCGCGATTCGGAGGTCCGGGGTAATGCAAAGACGTTCGTTCCTGACGGCGCTGGCGGCGTTGCCGCTGTTGTCGCGTTTCACTACCGCTGCCAGTAGCGCCGCCGTGCGGCCGGCCCGCTGGGTGCGGCCGGGCGAGCCGGGCTGGCCCAGCCCGGCTCAGTGGGCGGCGCTCGGCGAGAGCGTTGGCGGGCGCCTCGTGCCGGTGCAGTCAGCCTTCGCCGTGTGCGAGCCCGACGCTGGAGCTGCCGCGTGCGGGAATCTGTTCCAGAACCTGACCGATCCCTTCTACATCGATCAAAGCGTCAACCTGACCCAGACCCTCGGCTGGCTCGATGCCTTCACCTCTGAGCCCAGCGCGTACGCCGTGCTGGCCGCCAGCAGCTCCGATGTCGCGGCCGCGGTGAACTTCGCCCGCGAGCACAATGTCCGCCTCGTGGTCAAAGGAGGCGGCCACAGCTACCTCGGGACCTCCAACGCGGCCGACTCGCTGCTCATCTGGACCCGGCCCAACCTGCAGGCCATAGAGCTCAACGACAACTTCGTGCCCCAGGGCGGCGCCGGCCGGGTTGCCCCCGAGCCGGCCGTGAGCGTGGGGGCCGGCGTGATCTGGATGGACGCCTACAACGCCGTCACCACCGTCGCGGGCCGCTACGTGCAGGGCGGCGGGTGTACGACCGTCGGCGTGGGTGGCCTGACCCAGGGGGGCGGCTTCGGCAGCTTCTCCAAGGGCTTCGGCACCGCCGCGGCGAACCTGCTGGAGGCCGAGGTCGTCACCGCCGACGGAGCCGTACGCGTCGTCAACGCGTTCCAGGACCCGGACCTGTTCTTTGCGCTCAAGGGCGGCGGAGGCGGCACCTTCGGCGTCGTCACCCGGTTCACCCTGCGCACCCACGACCTGCCCGACTATTTCGGCATCGTGGCCGCCGAGATCACGGCTACGTCGGACGTCGCTTACCAGGCGCTGGTCGAGAAGATGATCTCGTTCTACCGCGAGAGCCTGTTCAACCCGCACTGGGGCGAACAGCTCCAATTTTCGCCCGGCCACCAGGTCACCATCACGATGCTGTTCCAGGGACTCACCCAGGCCCAGGCCGAGCAGACCTGGGCTCCGCTGTTCGATTGGGTAACCGCTCAGCCGACCGACTACACGCTCACCGGGCCGCTGATCCTGGCGATCCCGGCCCAGGGCTTCTGGAATCCGGCCGCGCTCGCACAGGTCATCCCGGCGCAGCTTCTCCCCGACCTGGTCACGCCGGACCCGCTTCCCGGCGCGCCCGCGGACTACTACTACTGGACGAGCAACCGCGGTGAGGTGGCCGCGTTCTGGTACGCCTACCAGTCGACGTGGGTCTCGCAGGACCTTCTCGACCCTGGGCGCCAGCCGGCCCTCGTCGACGCGCTCGTCCAAGGCAGCCAGTTCGGGTCGATAGCACTGCATTGCAACAAGGGCATGGCCGGGGCGGCCGCCGACGCCGTGCGCCGGACGGCGGACACGTCGATGAACCCAGCGGTACTCGACTCCTTCGCGCTGGCGATCGCGGCGAGTTCTGACCAGGCGGTCTATCCCGGCATCCCGAACCATGAGCCGGACCTCACGCAGGGACGGCAGCAGGCCGAGCTCACCACCGCCTCGATGGCGCCACTCAAGGCCCTCCGCGCGCGGCCCGCCTCCTACTTCAACGAAACCGACTACTTCGAAGACGACTGGCAGACGGCGTTCTGGGGCGACCACTACACAAGCCTCCTGCAGGTGAAGGAACGCTACGACCCGGACGGCCTGTTCTACGTCCACCACGGCGTCGGCACCGGCACCTGAGCCATCCGGGGCCTATCTCGTCCACGGTCACGTCCGCCCGCACCGCCACCCTGCCCGGAAGTATTTGCTTCTCCAGCTGCTGGAGGATGCAGACTGGCGCCCGTGGACGATGACGGCCTTCTGCTTTCCATCGGTGAGCTGGCCCGGCGCTCGGGGCTGCCGGTGCGCACGATCCGGTTCTGGTCCGATGCCGGCGTGCTGCCCCCGGCGGAGCGTACCGA
>Ga0335072_10015934_pt1 | contig 10658 bp, 8 predicted proteins | sample Lox_Sample_21_FD_206725 | JGI IMG/M metagenome (GOLD analysis project Ga0335072, IMG submission 206725) | Soil microbial communities from Loxahatchee National Wildlife Refuge, Florida, United States - Lox_Sample_2.1 | ecosystem: Environmental > Terrestrial > Soil > Wetlands | place: USA: Florida... | reverse complement strand
TGACACCCACGGTGCCCGACAGGTCGGCGGGCAGCTCGTCCGCCTCGTTGATCCGCATCACCCGCGGGCACCCGGCGGCGATCGCCACCTTCTCGAGTGCCACGGTGTTCGAGGAGTTGGCCGAGCCGATGACGACCACCGCGTCGGACTCCGACGCGATCGCCTTCAGCGCGGCCTGGCGGTTGGTGGTGGCGAAGCAGAGGTCGCTGCGGTTCGGCATCCACAGGTCGGGGAAGCGCTCGCGCGCCGCCTCCATGAGCCCGCGCCACTCGTCGTGGCTGAGCGTCGTCTGCGCCAGCAGGGCGACCGGCGTGTCGGCGCCCGCCATGTCGTCGAGGGCGCCGAGGTCCTCTTCGTGCTCGAGCAAGCGGACGGCCTGGGGGGCGACGGCCATCGTGCCGACGGCCTCTTCGTGTCCCGCGTGGCCGACGTAGAGGACGGTGTACCCCTTGCGGCTGCGCACCTTGAGCTCGTGGTGCACCTTGGTCACGAGCGGGCACACCGCGTCGACGACCACCCCGCCGCGCGCCCGGGCGGCGTCGACCACCGCGGGGGCGGACCCGTGCGCGCTCAGCATCAGCGGCGCGTCGGGCGGGACCTCGCTGACGTCGTCGACGAAGACCACCCCCTGGTCCCGGAAGCGGTCGACCACGTGGCGGTTGTGGACGATCTCGTGGTAGCAGTACACCGGCGGGTCGAAGACCCGCACCATCCAGGCCAAGGCCTTGATCGCCTTCTCGACCCCGGCGCAGAAACCCCGTGGCGCCGCGAGCATGACTCGGTCGACTCCGGGCACAAAGTCCAGGTTACCGGCGGTACGCTGGGGGCCATGTCAGCTCCCACGGTGACTTCGGTCACCGCGGCGTCGCCGGCAGCCCGGGCCGGCCTGGCCGTGGGCGACGAGCTCCTCAGTATCGACGGGCACGAGCCGCGCGACGTCATCGATTTCCAGCGCCTGGCCGACGCGCCAGACCCGAGCGTCCTGGTCCGCCGCGCCGGCTCGCCGCTCGGGCGCCTGGTCCAGGTACCCAAGGCGGCCGGCGAGCCGCTCGGGGTGGAGGTCTCCTCGGCGGTCTTCGACCGCATCCGCACGTGCGACAACCACTGTGCGTTCTGCTTCATCTACCAGCTGCCCAAGGGGATGCGGCGCAGCCTCTATCTGAAGGACGACGACTACCGGCTGTCCTTCCTCTACGGGAACTTCACCACGCTCACCCGCTTCACCGAGCTCGACGCGGAGCGCATCCTGACCGAGCGCCTGGGCCCGCTGTTCGTCTCGATCCACGCCACCGACCCCGAGTTGCGGGCCCACATGCTGCGCAACCCCAAGGGCGCCACCAGCCTGCGCTGGCTGAGCGTGCTGCTCGACGGCGGGATCGAGGTGCACGGCCAGATCGTCGTGTGCCCGGGCATCAACGACGGGGCGGCCCTCGAGGACACGCTCGCCGGCATCTTGGACCGGTTCCCGGCGCTCGCCAGCGTGGGCGCGGTCCCGCTCGGCCTCAGCCGCTACTCGAACGAGCCTGAGATGCGCGCCCACACCCGAGACGAAGCGGCCCGGGTGCTCGACACGATCGAGGAGTGGCAGGACGTGTTCCGGCGCGCCCTCGGGCACCGCATGGTGTTCGCGGCGGACGAGTACTACCTCCTCGCCGGGCGGCCGCTGCCCCCCGCCCGCCACTACGACGGCTACCCCCAGCACGAGAACGGGATCGGGATGGCGCGCGCCTTCGCGGAGTCCTTCGCCCAGCCCGAGTCCAGCGGCCCGGGCGGGGTGCGCCACGGCTTCTTCGCGTCGGTCGACGCGGCGCCGGCCGAGGGCTACCGGGCCCCGCGGCTGGCCCTGGCGCCCGCGGTGGCTCCGAAGGACGAGCGGCCGGTGACGATCCTGACCGGCGCCTATGGCGCCCGGGTGCTTGCGCCCCTGGTGGACGCGCACCATCGCGAGGACGTCGCGCTCCACCCGGTGCCCAACGACTTCTTCGGCGGCAACATCGGCGTGGCGGGGCTGCTCACCGGCGAGGACGTCGGCCGCGCCCTGCACGCCGTCGGGAGCGAGCAGCGCTGCCTGCTGCCCGACGCGTGCCTCAACGAGGGCCGGTTCCTCGACGGCCTCACGCTGGCCGACCTGCCGCGCCCCGTCGAAGTCGTGCCGACCGACGGCGGGTCGCTCCGCCGCGCGCTCGACGGCACCTCGTTCCACCCCGTCTGCGCGTCATGAGCCCCATGGTCGTCGTGGCGGGCCGGCCCAACGTCGGCAAGTCCTCGCTCGTGAACCGGATCGTGGGCAGCCGCGCCGCCGTCGTCGAAGAGGAGCAGGGGGTCACGCGCGACCGCAAGGTGCTCGACGCGGAGTGGGCCGGCGTCCCCTTCTCGGTCATGGACACGGGCGGCTGGCTCGCCGGGGGCGACGCCCTCGAAGCCAAGGTGAGCGCCCAGGCCGAGCGTGCGCTGGCGGAGGCCGACGTGATCGTGATGGTCGTCGACGTCACCACCGGCGTGACCGAGGAGGATCTGGCGGCGGCGCGGATCATCCGGCGCGCCGGGCCCCCCGTCCGGCTCGCGGTCAACAAGGTCGACGACGCCAACCGCGAGGGTCCCGCGTGGGAGTTCGTCTCGCTCGGCCTGGGCGACCCGTTCCCGGTGAGCGCGTTGCACGGGCGGGGGACCGGCGACCTCCTCGACGAGGTCGTCGGCCTGTTGCCGGTTCGGGTCGCCGTCGGCGGCGCGGTCGACGGTGGCGAGGTCGCCGCTGCCGGCGAGGCCGGCGGTGTGGGCGCGATAGCGGCGAACGGCGAGGCGGACCAGGATGCCGGCGCCGGCGCGGGTGGGGCGGGTGACACCGTGGCCGCCGGCACGCCGCGGGTCGCCATCATCGGTCGCCCCAACGTCGGCAAGTCCACGCTGTTCAACAAGCTGTTGGGCGAGGAGCGCTCGATCGTGCACGACATGCCCGGGACGACGCGCGACGCCATCGACACAGTCGTCGAGACGGTCGACGGCCCGGTGTGCTTCATCGACACGGCTGGACTCCGCCGCCCCTCCAAGACCGACCGGGGCACCGAGCACTACGCCACCATGCGGGCGTTGCGCGCGCTGGAGCGGGCCGACGTGGCGATCCTCGTCATCGACGCGACGGTCGGGGCCTCGCACCAGGACCAGCGCCTCGCCGAGCGCATCGGCGTCTCGGGCTGTCCCGCGCTCGTGGCGCTCAACAAGTGGGACCTCGTGCCCACCGACGAGCGCGACGACGTCCTCGCCGGCGTCGGTGACCGCCTGGCCTTCCTCGGCTCGGCGCCGGTGCTCAAGATCTCTGCCCGTTCGGGCAAGGGTGTCCATCGCATCCTCCCCGCGCTACGCGACGCCGTCGCCGCGTACCACCAGCGCGTGCCGACGGGTGCGCTCAACCGCACTGTGCAGGAGCTGCAGAGCCGCCAGCCGGCGCCCCGGGCGCGCATCCGCTACATCGTCCAGGGCGCGATCGACCCGCCGACCTTCACGTTGTTCGCCAGCGCGCGCCTGCCGCAGACCTATCTGCGCTACATCGAGCGCGGCCTGCGCGAGGCATTCGACTTCGGGCCGACGCCCCTCAAGCTCCGGGTCCGGATCGGCGGGAAGTGACGCGGTGGGTGCACCCGAGGAACACGATCGTGCAGGCAGCGACCTGGCCGGCGAGGGGCCGGAGCCGCTGATGGCGTGGTGCGAGGAGTGCGACGCGCTCGTGGAAGACGAGGACCTCGGCGAGGAGGGGGAGTGCCCGACCTGCGGGACGATCCTGGCCGAGCAGGAGCGCGCGCCGATCCCGTGGTACTTCAAGGCGATGCTGGTGGCGAGCGTGATCTACCTCGGGTACCGCGGGTACCAGGGTGTGACCTGGATCGCCGCCCACGTGTAGCGTCCCCGCGCATGCCCCTCTACGAGCTGGACGGCGTCGCACCGCGCATCGATGAGGCCGCGTTCGTCCATCCCGACGCGGTCGTGATCGGCGACGTCACGATCGGCCCCGAGTCGAGTGTGTGGCCCTCCGCCGTGCTGCGGGGCGACTACGGGACGATCACCATCGGGTCGGGCTCGTCCATCCAGGACGGGACGGTCATCCACGCCGGCCCCGGGTTCCCGACCCAGGTCGGGAACGGCTGCGTCGTCGGCCACCTCGCGCACCTCGAGGGCTGCACGCTCGAGGACGAGTCCTTGGCGGGGTCGTCCTGCGTCGTGTTGCACTGGGCCGTCGTGAGCCGCGGCGCCACGGTGGGTGCGAACGCAGTGGTCCCCAACCACGTCGTCGTGCCGCCCGGGGCGTTGGCCATCGGGGTCCCGGCCAAGATCCTCGAAGGCCGTTCGGACGTGGCGATGATCAAGCTGTCGGCGGCTGAGTACGTCGCCAACGTGGCGCGTTACAAGGCCTCCCTGCGGCGCCTGGACTGACGCGTCTGGAGGTCAGTGCGCGTGGGTGCGCGAGGGCGGGAACACGTCGGTCCCGAACGGCGTCAGCCCCGCGGCCGCCGCGAAGCCGAGATGCCCCTCGCCGTCGACGCCGCCCTTCGTGAGGCCGAGCAGATCCTCGTAGCTGCGCAAAACCGAATAGTGGTTGTACGAGCCGGTGGTGTCGGTCGAGCCGGCCACGACGTACTTGGGGTTCAACAGCAGCGCGCCGATCTGCCCGCCGCCGGGCGCCTCGCCGTCGGACGAGTCGCCGGCGTCCCCCGGGGCGTGCGTGTTGGGGCCGGGCTGCTCGTTGCAGCAGGCGTTCGCGGCGCCGGCACCGCCGACGTCGGACTCGTCGAAGGTGATCACCACGAGCATGTCGCCGTGCTTGTAGGCCGGCGAGCTCAAGATGAGGGGCATCCAGGCCCGCAGGAACTCATCCGCGCCCGTCAGGCCGCCGGCGTGCCCGCCGGTGCTGTTGGGGCCGGCGCAGGTGCCGTCGTGCCCGTCGTCGCACAGGTTGGGCGTGATGAACCCGAAGCGCGGGGTCGTCTTCTCACTCTTGAGGTCGCTGGCCAGGTGCCCCGCCGGCGACGGCGTGCCGTTGGGTCCGAGCGTGCCGAGCGGCACGACGTTGGCGTCGCACTCCGCCGTGTTGTCGATGATCGAGTGGAACCAGACGAAGGGGTTGTGGCGTGTCGTGTACTGGTCGCTCGGCGTGGCCACCTCGGCGGTGTCCGTGGCGCCGATGGCGGGGTGCCCGCAGTCGGTGCCCCCGGTCGGGTCGGGCGCGCCCCCGTCGCGCGCCGGTGTGTTCCCCATGTCCTGGTCGTAGGCGCGCCAGGCCGCCACGTGCGTGGTCTTGTTGGGGGGGTACTTGGCGTCGAGCTGGGAGGCGATCGTCGGGACGGAGGCCGGGTAGACGCAGCCTTCGCCGTCGACCTGACCGGGATTGGCCGCCTGGTTCGCGTCGGGCGTGCCGGGGGTGACGTTCGCGAACGCGAAGCCGTTGTCGGCGCAGTCAGCTTGTGTGTCCTCGGTCGGCGCCTGCCCCGAGACCTGAGCGATGTAGTTGTCGAGGCTGTTGTGCCCGATGGCGTAGTAGTTCTGCAGCAGCTCACCCTTGGGGCGCAGGGTGCCGTTCAGGTAGGTGGCGGGGGAGCCGGGCCCGAAGGTGGCCTCGTACCCCTCGTTCTCGAACTCGATCAGCAGGATGTGATTGATCTTTCCGGGCGCCAGTGCGGCGCGGACGACCGTGGGCGCCTTGGTCGACGCCGCTGCGGTTGCCGGCGCGATCGCCCCGGCGAGTGCGACGGCGCCGAGCGCAGCTGCCAGCAGGACAGAGGCGCGTGAGCGCGTCGGGACAAGGCGGGGGAACCGTGGCACGGGCGCCGAGCGTAGCGGCGGGTGGGTTGGTGGAAACGCCAGGCGCGGCGGGCAGCGTGCGTTGCGCTGCGCGGCCTGCTGTGGGTCAGTCCGACGTGTCGGGGCGGACGCGCTGGCGCTTGGCGCGGTAGGCGGCGGTGCTCGCCGAGGTCAGCAACGCCTCTGCGCTGGCGTCGCTGCCCGAGCTCCAGACGGCACCGATGCTCGCGCTCAGCTGGACGCCGCTGAGGCCGATCTCGTTGGTGACCGACGACAGCACGTCGTCGACGCGCTGGCGAATGCGCCACTCGACGACAGAGCGCTCCGCGTTGATGCACAGGATCACGAACTGGTCGTCCTCGACGCGGGCCAGCGTGTCGCCCGAGCGGACGACCGCTTCGAGACCCGTTGCGATGGCCCGCATGATGGCCTCCGTCGCGTCGCGACCGAGGGCGCTGTTGACCGAGTCGAACCCGATCGGCTCGATGACGAAGAGGCCGAACGGGCGCCGGTATCGCCGTGCGTCGTACACGGCCTGCTGGAGCCGGTCCATCAGGATCATCCGGTTCGGCAGCCCGGTCAGCGGGTCCTGGAGCGCGCGCTGCGCTTCGCTCTCGAGTCTCGACCCCGCGGACAACGAGGTGGCGATGAATCCAGCCAAGAGTTCCAGGACGTCGGCGTCGGTGTCGCTGAAGTGGTCCGGCTCGTCGGCAAGCACCTTCAGCACGCCGACGCCCTGGCCGCCGTGGACGATCGGGGCGACGACCAACGAGCGGGCCCCGACCTGGCGGCATGCCTCGCGGTCAACCCGCGAGTCGGTCTCGGTGTCGCGGCAGATCAGCGGCATCCCCATGCGGAGGCTCTGCCCCGAGAGACTGTTCTCTGCGTCCTCTTCTGCGTCCAGGGCCACGTCGGACATCCCGCTGATCGCCTTGTACGTGAGCACGCTTCCTTCGACGACTCCGACGGCACCGCCGCTGGCGTGCGTCGCCGCCTGGGCGCGTTCGATGACAACGCCCATGACTCGGTCGGACTCGAGCGAGCCAGCGTTGAGCAGGCGCTGCGTTTCGATCAAGCGATGGAGCAGGTCAACCTGGGTATCGCGCGTGATGGTCGCCACCTTGGGTATGTCGGACGCCTACCCGGTGTCCTTGAGCGGAATCTTCGGCGAGTTCGTGCCTGGGTCCAGGGAGAATGCGCACGGGCCGGGTCGACATCACAACATCGGCAAGCGCACTCGCCCGAGTGAGCACCGGAATGCGCTGGAGTACGATCAGGCGGTCGTTGGAGCGCGAACCGCCGGCTCGAGCTGGTTCATCGTCTCCTCTTCACGGGCTGTGGCGCAGCTTGGTTAGCGCGCTTGACTGGGGGTCAAGAGGTCCCGGGTTCAAATCCCGGCAGCCCGACTCAAAGAGGGTCATCGGAATCTGGCGGGGCGCGCCCTCACCGGACCACGATTGATCCGAGCACCCGCCAGTTCGGCTTGCCGGCATAGAGAAGTGCTCGGATCCGGTAGTTCTCGAAGTTGCGGAACCCGAAGCCGATCCGCTTGATCCGCTTGATCAGGTTGTTGAGCGCTTCGGTGGGGCCATTGGTCACGCGGGCCACGTGGAAGTTGACGATCTTGTCGAACCAGGTCTTGAGGGTCCGGCCGAGCCGTTGGATCTCAGGGGGCATGGCTTTCTTCGCGCAATGGCGTTGGAGCTCGTCGAGGAGTGCTCGGGCCTCGTCGGGGTCCTCAGTGCGGTAGAAGTCGCGCAGCGCAGCACCATCAGTTCCGAGCATCGACAACGGTCAGCGACAAGTTCTGCACGAAGGCTTGGTCCTTGCTGTCGAGCCCTTCTTGTCCATTTCGGTACATCATGTCGTGGACGACGCAGACGGATGGACACTTCGAACGGCTGACGGAAGCCTTGTTGCCCAGTTCGAGCACTCAATGGTCGTCACCAGGGATGGACCACTGGTTCTGACTGCTTGACCGGTGCCCCCTAGGCCGCGATGGTGACTCTGCCCGCTCTTTCCGCTTCAAACTTCCTGCCAGGTACCGTGGCTGCCGTGTCTCCTCACCGCCTCCAGGAACGCAACGGCGGCTGGGTGACCCAGGCCCCCCTGGTGGTGTCTAACCAAGTTTCGATATCAGCCTCGTCGGCTCAGGTCTTCGGCGTGCTCGCCGACATCGGCAACTGGCACGCTTGGTGCACGGGCGTAACCGAATCCGAAGTCGTCGGGCCAGTAGCAACTGGACTAGGCGCGAAGCGAACGGTCAAGGCTGGAGGGGTTCGTTTCGAGGAGATCTTCGTCAATTGGGAAGAGGGCGTCCGAGTCACGTTCTCGGCTCTGACGACTTCAGCTCCAGGCATTCGTTCACTGGTCGAGGATTGGTCGGTAGCGCCAGATGTTGCCGACCCGTCGAACTCGCTGTTGACGCAGACCATGGCCGTAGAACTGAGCAGCATGTTGCGTCCGCTAACAGGCGCGCTGCGCTGGTACCTACAACGTGCAACTCGCCGCGGCGCCCAAGGAATGGCGAGGCACTTCGCCTAGCTGTCGACGTCCCAAGACATCTGAACCGGAAACAATCAAATCGACCCCCCATTTGCCGGGTCAGTGTCGTTTATCACCACGAGACTGTGCGACCGGCGGGGAAGCTCGCATTACGGCTCGGTGGACTGGTCCACCCTCCGAGCACGCTTTACAAGCTGAGCTCGTCTCACCTCGGATGTGAGGTTGCTGGGCTCCGTGCCCTCGAGAAACTCCAGCAGGATCTCGACGAACCGGAATGGTTCCTCGACGTGAGGGTAGTGACCGACGCCCTCCATGATCTCGAGGCGACTGTTCGGAATCGCCGCGTGAGCCTGATAACCGTGGTTGAGAGGGATGATCGTGTCCTGGGCGCCCCAGACAATGAGGGTGGGCATGCCCTCGGCCAGATACAGGCGATCGATGGCGCTGACAGCTTGTCCGCCCGGGTCGATCACGGCCCTCATGGTTCGGATGAACGCGGCGCGGTTGGCGGGTTCGGTGAGCGAGGCGAAGGACCGCCACGTTTCTGTTGCTCGGGCACTGCTGATGCCCCGGTCCCGGAGGAATCCGATGATCGAGTTCCCGGCATCGCGTAGGGGTGCCGAAAAGACCAGCGGCAACACATATTCGGCACCGGGCAGCGTCACGAGACGCAGCATCCAGCTGACTTCACGCCCCAAGCCGCCCGCATCGACGAGGCCCAGTCGTTCGCAGGAGTCGGGGAACTGATACGCGAACTGCATCGCCACGCCGCCGCCGTAGGAATGACCGATCACGGTGGCACGCTCGATTTCCAGGATGTCGAGGAAGTCGCGCATGCCTGCGGCATGGTTGCCGAGTGAATAGTCGCCCAGCGGCTTGGCCGAGGCACCGTGACCGAGAAAGTCTGGGGCAAGCACCGTGTAGTCACCTTGGAGTAGTTCCATTGCGGGCACCCACGTCTCGGAGCTGCCGGCGATCCCGTGCAGAAACAGCAGGACGGGTCCCTCTCCGGCTCGCCGGTATGCGACATCGTTTCCATGGAGGCTGATCCGCCTGAGGGGGAACCCGTCCTTCCTCATCGTCTGTTCGCAGATTGGTTCATGGTGAAAATGTACGGCAGCTGACGACCAAGAGAATGGCCAGACGCCCGAAGGTTGCAGAACCATCCCCGATCGCCAGGTCGGCGATCGAGGTCGGGCTTCTCATACGGTGGGATCTTCCGCCCATGGACGCGAGGCAGGTAGCGCGAAGCGGAACGCCTTGGGCTCCAGCCAATGCGTCAGTGAAGTATTTGTGACCTGTCTGTGACAGGAAGGCGAAAGTGTGCCGCTTCCTTGTGAGGATCGCCGAACCGCTCGTACGATCGGCGCCACCGATGAAGCTTTCGCAGCGAAGGGCCTTGTGTCCCTCTGTCGTGTGTGGTGCCGCTTTCGCGCTCCTCGCAGCATTGGCGCCGAACTTCGCCGATGGAGTTGTGGGGGCGTCGGGGAGCTCGGCTGGCTTCGCCCAAATGTGGTCCGGATCCTCGTGGTCGGTCATCCCAACATCGGCAGTTGGGGGTCAGCCCTACCGATTGAACGCCGTGACGTGCGTTTCGTCGGCCTTGTGTTTCGCCGTGGGCAACACAAAAAGCCCTCAGCAACCCGTAATCGAGAAGTGGAACGGCAAGAAGTTCAAACTTGTGGCGAGCCCGCATCTCGAGGCGGGCGGAAAGCTCGTGTCAGTGTCGTGCGTCTCGGCCAATTCGTGTTTTGCCGTCGGCCATGCCGTCAACACTGGACCCCGTCACGCTCTGATCGAACAGTGGAACGGGACGAATTGGTCCGAAGTGAAGAGCCCGAAGAGTCCGAACAGCGCCACGTTCGGATCAACCACTGGGACTGCTTTGACCAGTATCTCGTGCACCTCGGCAAATCTGTGCTTCGCAGTGGGATGGACTGAGGCTGACTGGCCCGCGCAAACCGCACTGATTGAGGAGTGGAATGGGTCGACCTGGTCGATTTCTTCACCGGACCCAACGGGTGGCGGGCAATTTTGGCAGTTCGACGGTGTCCAGTGTGTCTCCGATGGTTTCTGCGTCGCCGTGGGCTCGAGCAGGGCTGATGACCACGAGCCCACCGACACCTTGATCGAGCAGTGGAACGGGACCCAGTGGTCATTGATTTCGAACCAGAGTCCAGACACAGACTTCCAATCCCTCTCGGCGGTGGGCTGCGCGTCGGACCAAGCCTGCTTCGCTCTCGGTGACGCCGACACCGGCCCACAGCAGAGCGAAGAGCAGCTGATCGAACAGTGGGATGGCGCGGGCTGGACCGCGTCGCCGGCGCCCGAACAGCAATTCGGACCAGTAGCTGCGTCGTGTG
>Ga0335072_10015932_pt1 | contig 10658 bp, 6 predicted proteins | sample Lox_Sample_21_FD_206725 | JGI IMG/M metagenome (GOLD analysis project Ga0335072, IMG submission 206725) | Soil microbial communities from Loxahatchee National Wildlife Refuge, Florida, United States - Lox_Sample_2.1 | ecosystem: Environmental > Terrestrial > Soil > Wetlands | place: USA: Florida... | reverse complement strand
GCACGCTGTACTCGCGAAGCTTCCACTCGCTGCCCTCCCGGTAGGCGCTGCGCGTGAAGGGCCTTCCGCCCAGCACCAGCAGATTTCCTCCCTTTTGCAGGAAGGCGAAAATCGCGGGCCATGCTTCTTCAGGAAAGGCCGACCCATAAGGCAGAACGAGCAGGCGAGTGCCGCCATTTTCCAGCGCGGCCGGGAGTTGCTCCGCTGATGCGAAGCGGGAGCCGCCCAAAATTGACTCCAGCTGACGCTGTGAAGCAGCCGGACAGTCCGCTGCCGGAAAGTCGCGCTCGCTGAATACGACGACGCCGGAGAGTTTTTCCGCTGCCCGGCAACTGGGGCCGAGAAAGGCGAAGGTTGCTGAGAGAAAGAAAACGAAAAGATTCCTCATTGCCAGGATTCTTGCAAGACCATCGGCGGTCCGGGCTCCAGGAGAGCGCGTACGATGCCAACCCCTGATTATAGTCTGCGAAGGCGCGCAACAAGCTGGAGGGGCTCAGACTGGTGAAAATCTCAGGCCTGCGAACACTCCGCAGACCGCGGGACAGGTGGAAAGCATCGAAGTCCAAATGATGGACCTCTCTTCAGAATGCAGCGGCTGCGGCTGCAGCCGTGGGATGCAGCCCCACGATCTGATCTACATTCGTCATCTTCAAGACATGTTGCACATGGTCGCTGGCGCCGGCGATGCGTAGCGCGCCGCCGGCCTCCCTCATCTGGCCGGCGATTGTCACAATGATCCCAATTCCTGTGCTATCCACGTGAGTGACGTTGCTGAGATCAAAGACGATTTTTTTGCGGTTCTCCTCCAGGAGCTTGCTCGCGGTCCATTCCACACGGCGGCAATCATTCCCCATGGTGATGCGGCCCGTCAGCTCCAGAACCACAATGTCAGGGTCCAGGTGTTTCGTCTCAAGGGTTAGAGGCATAGTTCCTGCTCCGGTTCATAAAATTCATACCGCGGAGGATTAAGGCCGGGAGACCCGACACGATTTACGCCGCGCTCCCCGCAGTACGGCTGCGGATGATTTCCAGCAATTTGGCGGTGGCTTCTCCCGGGTCCTGCTCGCCAAAGTTTTCGTCGAGACCGATGACCGCCAACTCGGGATCAATCTCTTCGAACGCTTTTTTCGTCGAGGCCCCGTACACCGACTGCAAGCTCGCGCCCAGCACGATCAGCTTGGCCTTGGTCGCCGTAAGCAGAATCTTGGCGTCGTTTACATTGCCGGTGGTGACCGCCTGATAGCCGGCGCGGCACAGAACTTCTCCCAACAGAGCGCGGACGTCTGCAGAATCGTAGACGCACAAAATTCTCGGCCGTTTCTCGCCCGCTTCATCCCGGAAGCGCGAGCCCAAATAGGCAGCCACAATTGCTTCCGCTTCCGTGTCGTAAGTCCGGAATAAAGGAAGGAGGTTCGTCAGCTGCAAGGTTTTTCTCACCGCGGACGGCACAGCACAGAGTTTGAGATCGCACCCGTGGGCCTGCGCCTTGGAAACCAGGCGCACCAGAGCTCCGAGCCCGCTGCTGTCGACGAACTCCACCCGCTCCATCTGCAGGACCACGTCATGATGCTTGGGCGAGATCTTTTCCAGGTGGAACTGTAGCGACTGCACTTCTGGCCCGGCTACGATGCGTCCATCGCACCGCACCACGATTACGTCCCCCACAGGGCGGCTATCCATACGCAGCGGCATGGCTTCTCCTCCGATCGGCCTGTAGTGGCTAGGAGACGAGGCTTTGCATCCTTAATCTCCCTGATCAGGTTCGCCAAAAAACGGAAGGTACAACCGGAATTGCTACAGCTTGACCCCAGTCACGCGCGGCAAGTATACACGCGGAAAGCCCGATTGCAAGGGGGGCGGGAGGCGATCGAGATGGTCGGATTGTACTTCGCAAGCGGGCAAGCTACTTGCTAAGTTTTCCCCTTTCCTGGAGTCCGTTGTTTCCTTTGATCAATCCCGGGGCCAGTTCCTAGCATGTTGCGATTCTCCGCGGTAGTGTTCTGCTAAATTCGGCATACAATCTTCGCCAACGCCGGCATTCGAGGAGGGATGTCATGACTTCTACCCGCAGGTGCTTTCAGCATATTTTGCGCCTCAGCTGCATGCCGTTTCTGCTGTCGATTGCAATGAGTGCGCAAGCCGGCCCCCAAGGCAACCAGACCCCCGCTGTGGCTCCAGTCGAGGTGGATCACAAGAGCTTGTTTGAAGTGCAAGGAGTGCTCTCATTTCCGGCTCATGCTCGAGCCGCTGCCATCAGCCGGCGGATAAACGATCTCTCGAAAGACATCACCTTCAAGCCCGATTCGCTCACTACAGCCGATTCCGGTTCTACCACAGACATTCTGGCGAATGACCTCGTGGTCATGAGTGTCACGGATCAGGACGCCAAGGCGATAGGGCAATCGCGTGAGACAGTGGCGAAGGACTACGCAGACCGTATTCGCAATGCTCTCCTTACGATGCGAAGGGAGTACAGCCTGAAGAGCATTCTGCTGGGCATCCTGTATGCGATCGTCGCGACATCAGTTCTGTACTTCCTGTTTCGGGCTCTGAGTATCCTCTTCGCAAAACTTTACCGCACCATCGAAAGCTCACGACGAATTCGGTCCATCAAGATTCAGCGGTTCGAATTGCTGGCAGCGCACAGAATCACGGAGATCATGACCGGTGTTACGAGACTGCTGCGCTTAGCCATTTCTATACTGGCACTCTATTTCTATGCTTCGCTGGTTCTGAGTTTCTTCCCCTGGACTCGTGGATATGCGGAGATTCTTCTATCCTACGTATTGTCTCCTCTGCAAATGGTGTGGCAGGGTATCGTTTCCTACCTGCCGAATGTGTTCTTCATTGGAGTGATTGGACTCGTGTCATTCTATGCGATCAAGTTCATCAAGATAATCTTCACGGAACTGGAACGGCAGACTATTACGGTCAGCGGCTTTTACCCCGAATGGGCCGAGCCCACCTACAAAATCGTGCGTTTCTTGGTATTTGCATTGACTCTCATCGTGCTCTTCCCGTACTTGCCAGGGTCACGCTCGCCGGCTTTCCGGGGGGTTTCGATCTTTTTGGGAGTTCTGGTCTCGCTTGGTTCCACTTCGGCGGTTGCGAATATTGTCGCCGGGGTCATCCTCACCTACATGCGTCCATTCAAGACTGGCGACCGAGTGAAAATCGCAGACACCGTGGGAGATATTGTCGAAAAGAATCTACTGGTAACTCGCGTCCGGACGATCAAGAACGTGGAAATTACCATCGCCAACTCGATGGTCCTGGGAAGTCACATCGTCAACTTTAGCTGCTCCGCACAGCAGGAGGGCCTAATTCTTCACACCACGGTCACCATTGGCTACGATGCGCCCTGGAGGGTGGTCCACAAGCTTCTGATCGATGCGGCGCTCTTGACAGAACACGTGCTTCAAGAGCCCAAACCGTTCATTTTCCAGACGGCTTTGGATGATTTCTACGTGCATTACGAGCTGAATGCTTTCACAAATCAGCCAGGTCTCATGGCGGGAATCTATTCGGATCTTCATCAGAACATTCAGGACAAGTTTTACGAGGCAGGAGTGGAAATCATGTCGCCCCACTTTTCATCGGTCAGGGATGGGAACCAGGTAGCTATCCCCCCTGAGTACCGGCCCAAGGGCTATTCTGCTCCGCGCTTCCGGTTAGGGATATTTGAAGATCCGGCGGGCTAAACCAGGTCGGGGGCGGGCCCATCCTTTCCCTAGGTTAGTTTATCGTGCGGTTGCCCCGCCCTTTCGCCGGTTTTTGGCGAAGGGTAGGCGATGATCGTAACCGGTGGGATGCGCATTCGTTCCCGCAGGCAACCGTGCTGATGATATCGTTCGTTTTTTGGGCCATCACGGAGATTGTAGGCCCACCCTCTTTTCGCCCAGAACGCGAAAAGAAGGGTGGGGCAACTCGAAGTCCTAAAATGAGGAACGGTTGGGCCAGTTCCCCGGCGCTTTTCAGCGAGCCTGCTAGACTGAGGCGTTAGCTGCGCAGATTGAAATGTCCATCGCTTCTTCTTCCTCAGACAATCTGGCAATCGGCGTGGATGTGGGCGGTACGAAGGTTGCGGCCGCGCTAGTCGATCAACAGGGGACGATCCTGTTTCAAACTCGCAACCCCATGGTTTGCGACCGCGGTCCGGAGAACGGCCTGCTCGCGGTGATATCGGCGATTGAAGCGGTCATGGCTAAGAGCAAAGGCTCTCTGGGAAAAGCTATACAGGGAATTGGAATCTGCGCCCCGGGACCGCTCGATCCGGTGAGCGGTGTGGTTCTGAATCCTCCCAACTTGCCTTGCTGGCGTGACTTCCCTTTGGCCGGGGAAGTTTCCCGACGCTACGGCGCTCCCGTCGCAATCGATAACGACGCCAACGCTGCTGGCCTGGGAGAAGCCATATGGGGAGCGGGCCGGGGGTACAACAACGTTTTCTACTTCACCATCGGCACCGGCATCGGCACGGCGATCGTGCTCGACGGCCGCATTTTTCACGGCAGAACCGGCGGCGCCGGGGAAGGCGGACACCTGAGCATCGACTACAAGGGCCCGCTGTGCGCATGCGGGAAACGCGGTTGCATCGAGGCCTTCGCCTCCGGGCCGTCGATGGCCAGAAGGGCGCGCGAAAAGATGGACGCGGGCCGCAGTTCCATGTTGCTCGATCTTGCGGGCGGGAAAGCCGAGCACATTACCGGGAAGATAATCGGGGAAGCATATTCCGCGGGCGATCCGCTGGCGATTGAGATACTCAGTGAAACCGCAGAATTGCTTTCTTTCTGGCTGGGCAACATCGTCGATCTTTTGGATCCCGAGGTGATGATCATGGGGGGCGGGGCGGCTGCCATGCTTATGCCGTTTCTGGACGAAATGAAAAAGCGGCTGACCGACTGCTGTCTGAACTCCCGCAGCGGCGAAATTCCTCTGGTGCCGGCACGCTACGGAGAGGATGCTGGAGTGGCAGGAGGGGCGGCGATTTGCTTTGCCGCCGCCCGCCGGCGTTCCTGCTGAATCGCGGCGCCGCTTGCAGGCAAAAGATGCCTAGTCGACAACGACGCCAAACATGTGAAGAAAATCGTTTCTCTACTTGACAATCCCGCACCGCTGCCGCAGACTCTGAATCTTCCGTTCTCGCCTGATTTCGGAGGCCAGACAATCGAGTATGCGAAGCTTCGTCTGTTGTGGCGTGCTGGGGGCGCTGCTGCCGCTGATGCTTTGCGGAGCGCGGGCCGACGATCACATCCCGGCAGTTGCCTGGCGCATTCCCATCGGCCAGCCGCCGCCCGATCCCGGAGGCCGCAAGCCGGAGCTCACCAACATTGACGATGGTTTCTGGCAGGGCGCCCCGGTCGGCGGGTTTGGAGCCGGCACTTTTTCCCGGACCTACCGAGGCAATTTCGAGCGCTGGCATGTAAAAGCAGGAGTCCACAAATATCAGGATGTTCCCGCCGACCAGTTTGCGGTGTTCGCTCAGCCGGAAGGCGGAGCAGCCGTAGCCGAAGTCCTTTCTACCCAGAGACCCGAGGGCGACGCTCTATCTGCATGGAATTGGTCCTACCCTGCCGGCCGCGGCGAATATGCAGCGCTCTATCCCAAATCGTGGTTCGTCTACCGCTCTGCCGAACTGCCGGTGACGCTGACCGTCGAACAGTTTTCGCCCATCCTGCCCAACAACTACAAAGAGACCAGCTTCCCGGTCGCGGTTTACAACTGGTACGCAGAAAATCCCTCCGGCCAACCGGTGACCGTTTCGCTGCTTTTTTCCTGGACCAACATGATTGGCTGGTTTCGCGATTTTTCGCGAAATTTCGACAACGTACTCAACAATCAGAACCACGACGTTTACCGGTCGGAGCGTCTTCACGACGGAGAAATGCAAGGCATCGTCTTCGACCGTTTGCGCAACGGGCCGGTCGCAGAAGAGTGGGATGGCCAGTTTGCCATCGCGGCGCTCGCCGGGGCGGGCGTGGAGATCACCTATGTGACGGACTTCGATCCGCAAGGATCAGGGGCGGAAGTCTGGCGTACTTTCGCCGCCACCGGAAAACTGCCAGATCAAGCACCCGAGGTTGCCAGCGCGGGGGAACAGATGGCCGGCGCGATTGCGGTTCGTTTCGTTTTGGCGCCGCATGAGAAACGGATGATCCCGATGGTGCTTTCCTGGGATCTGCCGATTATCCAGTTTGGCGGGGGGCGCAAGTGGGTTCGGCACTACACCGAGTTTTTTAACGCTTCCGGCGCCAACGCATGGGCCATCGCGCGCACGGCGATGGAAAACGATCAACAATGGAGCCGCGAAATCGATGCCTGGCAGCGCCCCTATGTGGAGGACGATTCGAAGCCACCTTGGTATCGCGGAGAAATCTTCAACGAACTCTATTCGCTGGCGGATGGCGGGACGGTCTGGGCGCATCCACTCGAAGAAGCGGCGTCCGATTCCGGGGATTTGACGAAGAGCGACATCTTTTCCTATCTGGAGTGCTTCGACTATCTCTTCTACGGAACGTCGGACGTGCGCTTTTACAGTTCGTTCCCACTGCTTAAATTCTGGCCGGACGTGGAAAAGCGGGAGATGCGGGAATACACCGACACCATTGCGCAAAGCGATCCGCAGCACTATGAGTGGGGCTGGAAGCTTCAGCATGAGCACCAATTCGCCACCTTCTCCCGAAAGGTTTCCGGGGCGGTACCGCACGATTTGGGGTCACCCCTGGAAGACCCCTTTAGCAAAACGAACCAGTACAACTACCAGGATGTTTCGCAGTGGCGCGACCTGAACAGCAAGTACGTTCTGATGATCTGGCGCGACTACGTCTGGACCGGCAGCCGGGACGAGGAGTTTCTGCGGTACTCGTGGGATGCCGTCAAACGGGCGATGGAGCATCTGCGGCAATACGATACCGATGGCGACGGCCTGATCAAGAATGCCGGCTTTCCCGACCAGACGTACGATGACTGGGTGGCGCGCGGAGAGAGCGCTTACTGCGGCGGACTCTACCTGGCAGCCCTGCGCGCGACTGCGGAGATGGCGCGCGCGCTCCAAGATAACGGCACAGCCGCCGACTACGACGCGCTTTTCAACAAGGCCCAGGCTGCCTACATCAAGCATCTGTGGAATGGCAAATACTTCAACTACGATCAGGGCAGCGCGTATCACGACAACAGTATGGCCGAGCAACTCGCCGGCCAGTGGTACGCGAATCTTACGGGGCTGGGAGATCTGGTTCCCAGGTCGATGCGTCGCTCGGCCCTGCAACACGTTTTCGACTACAACGTCATGAAGTTTCACGATGGCGAGATGGGTGCAATCAACGGCGTGGGCGCGGATGGCCAGCTGCTCCACGACAATAACCAGGTGGAAGAGGTCTGGGTGGGAACGACCTTTTCCGTTGCGGCCGAAATGCTCGCCGAGGGCATGCGCAACGAGGCCTTCAAGACGGCCCGGGGAGTTTACAACGTGGTTTGGAGAGACCGCGGCTACTTTTTTCGCACGCCGGAAGCTTACGATGCCCGGGGCTTGTATCGCGCCAGCATGTACATGCGGCCGGCAGCGATCTGGTCGATGGAAATGTATTCAAAACCGAACTAGCCGGACCGCGCCCAGCATAATTCCACTTCTACGCGCTAAATCCGAGCTGGCACACGGCACGAGACGACACGGCACGCACCCCACATGGAGTCTCGCGTACTCCGTGAGCTGTTTTTCGCCAGGGAAGTTTTTTGACGAATCCGCGACCAAAAGCCGTTTTTGGTATCTAATTAGACTATTCAATCAGTCAGCCAAACCACGACCTTCTAACTGGGACTTTTGAGCCGGTAAAATGCCCAAACCAATCCTGCTCACCGTGGATGACGATTCTGACGTGTTGCGTGCGATTGAGCGCGATTTGCGTTCGAAGTACGGTGCGGAATATCGGATTATCGGCAGCGATTCGCCGCTTGGCGCGCTCGATCTTCTGAAACAGTTGAAGGTGCGCAATGACGCCGTAGCGCTGCTGCTGGCCGACCAGCGCATGCCGCGCATGGACGGGATCGAATTCCTGCAGGAGGCGATGAAAATTTTCCCCGACGCCAAGCGGGCGCTGCTTACCGCTTACGCCGATACCAACGCCGCCATCAGCGCCATTAATCAAGCGGGCATCAACTATTTTTTCCTCAAGCCGTGGGATCCTCCGACGGAGCACCTATATCCGCAACTCGATGACCTGCTCGATGACTGGCAGGCTTCTTACCGGCCAACCTTTGAGGGAATTCGGGTCCTGGGCACGCGCTGGTCTCCGCGCTCCTACGATCTGCGCGACTTCCTGGCGCGAAACCATGTTCCCTATCAGTGGATTGACGTTGAGGCCACGGCCAGCGATCCCGAGACCAAGCGCCTGCTGGAAGCTCTGGAGCAGGACGCGACGAGCCTTCCGGTTGTGCTATTTGCGGATGGAACAAGGCTCCTGGAAGGCACTCCGGCCGATGTGGCGCAAAAGGTCGGTCTGCGAACTCGCGCACAGACAAGCTTCTACGATCTGGCGATCGTAGGCGGAGGACCGGCCGGTCTAGCCGCGGCCGTCTATGGAGCCTCGGAAGGACTGCACACGGTGATGATCGAGCGCGAAGCGCCCGGCGGGCAGGCGGGGATGAGTTCGCGGATCGAGAACTATCTGGGATTTCCTACCGGCCTCAGCGGCGGCGATCTGGCGCGGCGCGCGGTGGTGCAGGCGCAACGCTTCGGGGTCGAGATTCTGTCGCCGCAGGAGGCGGTCGCCGTTCGCGCCGAGGGATCCTACCGCATCGTGAAACTGAGGGATGGCAGTGAGCTTTCCTGCCACGCTTTGATGATCGCCACCGGAGTGCAGTGGCGGCGGCTGGAGGCTCCGGGAATCGATCGCTTGCAGGGTGCTGGGGTCTACTACGGAGGCGGCTCGACGGAGGCGCTTTCCTGCAAGGGTGAGAACGTCTACATCGTGGGCGGGGCCAACTCGGCCGGTCAGGCGGCGATGAATTTCGCGCGGTATGCGGATCGCGTAGTGCTTCTGGTGCGGGGCGACTCGCTCTCGAGCACGATGTCGCAATACCTGATCGATCAGGTCAAAGAGACGCCCAACATTCAAGTGTGGGCGCACGCCAGCGTGGCCGAGGCGCATGGCGACACACATCTGGAAGAGATTTCCGTTCTTTGTTCCGATACCGACAAGATCGAGCGCGTGGCCGCCAGTTCCATGTTCATCTTTATCGGCGCTCTTCCGTGCACTGAGTGGCTGGGCGATGTGGTGGAACGTGACGACCGGGGATTTGTTTTGACCGGTCCCGATCTGGTGCGCGACGGACAACGTCCGAAGGGCTGGAATCTGGATCGCGATCCTTTTCTGCTGGAAACCAATCTTCCCGGCCTGTTTGCCGTAGGCGATGTGCGCCACGGATCGGTGAAGCGGGTTGCCTCCGGCGTGGGCGAAGGCTCTGTGGCGGTGCAGTTTATCCATCAATATCTGAGCAAGGTCTAAATGGCCGAAATTTCGGATTTGCGCCGTGTGGAGATGCTCGCGGATTTGCCGGACGACCAACTGGCGTGGTTTCTCAGCCAGGCACAAGATATCCATCTGAAAGCTGGCGACGTCAGCTCCCGCCAAGGCGATCCTGCGGACGCGATGTTCGTGATCCTCGATGGACAATTGCAGGGCCGCGGCGAGATTCAAGGAGAAACATTCAACTTCTCCACTGATGCGGGCGAGATCACGGGAACGTTGCCATTTTCGAGAATGAAGCAATTCGGCGCCACCTTCCGCGCCTCGGTTGATACGCGATTATTGCGATTTCCGGCGACGAAATTTCCTGAACTCGTGCAGAAGATGCCGGAACTGGCCAAGCGGCTGGTCGGCATGATGTCGGACCGAATCCGGGAGGTTACGCGGCTGGAGCAACAGCGCGAGCGGCTGGCTGGGCTGGGCAAGCTTTCCGCGGGCCTGGCCCACGAACTGAACAATCCCGCTTCGGCGGCCAGACGGGCTGCGAGCCAGCTGCGAACCATGCTGAAGAAGATAAGGGATGCCAGCCTCGAGTTGGGCCGGCGCGTTCTGACTCCACAGCAGAAAGCGGAAATCGAAAAGCTGGAGACTTCTTTTGTGCAGGCTGACGCCACGCCGGGCGATGCGCTCGCCATCGCCGACCTGGAGGACCAGATTGATTCCCTGCTGCGCAGCCACGGACAAAGCGATTTATGGCAACTGGCTGCCGATCTCGCACGCAAGAACATCAAGCCGCAGATGCTGGAATCGCTCTTTGCCACGCTCGAACCGCAGACGGCCCGCGCAGCTCTGGTGAGGATTGCGACTTCCGTCGAGATCGGAAATCTGCTGAACGAGATCGAAAGCAGCACAGCCCGAATCTCAGACCTGGTCAGGGCCATCAAGGAATACACCTACATGGACCAGGCGCCGGTGCAGAATGTGGACGTGGTGAAGAGCCTGGAAACCACGCTCACCATCCTGAATCACAAGCTGAAGCAGGGAGTGGTAGTGCAACGCGACTACCACAACGTTCCTCTTCTGGTGGACTCCTTCGGCAGCGAGCTCAACCAGGTCTGGACCAATCTCATCGACAACGCTATCGACGCCATGGGGGGAAAGGGAGAACTGCGAGTGCGAACGTATCGCGACGACTCC
>Ga0335072_10015931_pt1 | contig 10659 bp, 17 predicted proteins | sample Lox_Sample_21_FD_206725 | JGI IMG/M metagenome (GOLD analysis project Ga0335072, IMG submission 206725) | Soil microbial communities from Loxahatchee National Wildlife Refuge, Florida, United States - Lox_Sample_2.1 | ecosystem: Environmental > Terrestrial > Soil > Wetlands | place: USA... | reverse complement strand
TGCCGCGCTATCTTCAGAGGAAAAACCGATGAGCACTGACGTTCGCCCCGTTCTGCGCTCGGGCATGACGGCGCTTTTTGACTCAATGGCCGGCATGATCCCGGTGAAGGTGCTCTCGATCACCGGGGAGAGCGGCGCGCCAAGCTCGAGGCAGGAAGTCAAGGCTCGCGTGACTCGCGACACCGGGGGCTACAAAAAGGGCGAGGTACTTTCTGAGTGGGGGCTGCGCATCGTCCCTCGAGCCGCATTCAGTGCTCGCCGTCACGGCGCCCGGATCACTTACTACACGGTAGAAGTCGATCGCGCGCACAATCCTCACCGCAAGCACATTCACACGGCGAAATTCGAGCGGTGCGTGAGGAAGGTTTCGAAACGCGGCAGCGCGGCAGATCCGTATGCGGTTTGCACGGCGGGGATCGGATATCGAGGGAGTCTCAAGGCGGGGCATCGCAGGCGAAATCCCGCGCGCGGCGAAGTGGATGAGATCGCCGGTCGCGAGTTAGAACTCTTCGCGCAGAACGAGGGCACGCTCTACAATCAGAAAAAGTCGATCATCAAAAATTTGCAGTTGAAAATGGCGCGCGGTCAGTACGATCCCGCGAAAGCGGCACGGCTGTGGGAATACTGGCTCGAGAACGCGGCAAAGCTCTATGCTCGCCAAACGGGCGGCGCATCGTGGTCGGAAATGTTCTCCGCATCCACTCGCCGATGGGCGGCGAAACGGATCGAAGCGCACGAGCGCGGCCGGATCGAACGCGATGAGTACGGGCTCAAGCACGAGCTGCCGAAGAAGTATCGCACTTCGAATCCGATCCGGCCCGTCTACTACACCGTTCACGCGCACAAGGGATCGGAGAAATTCTGGCTAGGACGCGATGGCAAACTCCACCGCAAACAATCGGACGGTAAACGATTCCGCACGGTGATCGAGGCAAAAGATGCCGCACGCCGACACTTGACGAAATTCCCGTCTTCGCGTAGTTACCGTTTCGAGATCCAACTCGCGTACTGACGTACGGCACTTTTTTAAGAGGCTCATCGTGAAAATCAGACTCTTTCTCGCAACGCTGATCGCATCGGCACTCACGCTATTTTCTCTAGCCCCCGCGCTCGCTCTCGCCCAGGTCGCAGGCGAAACGGGTACGGTCACGCTCACCGTGAGCCCGACTTCGGGCACCGGGTCCGTGACCCCGAAATTGACGTGGAGCACGACATCAACCGCGGACGGTATCGCTGCCGCGAGCTGTCAACCCTCATGGCAGACGGCGAGCGTTGCGACTTCGGGCACTCAAACGCTCGCGGCGGTGACGACGAGTCAGAGCTATACGCTCACTTGCACGTGGGATGACACGAGCGCGATCGTCGCGTGGACGGCGCCGACGACCAACGTCGATGGCAGCACGATCGGCTCCACACAACTGCCGCTCACCTATACGGTCAATGAAGGCGCGACGGGAGCGGAGACGTTGCTCAAGTCCGGCGTGACCGCACTCACCTACACAGCAACCGGCCTCACCGCGGGCGATGACTGCTTTACCGTGATCGCGACCGATGCGTTAGGTGATTCTTCCGCGCCATCCACCGAAGCGTGCAAGACCGTGGGCAATGCGACCGCGCAGGCGACGGCAAGCCTTACCATCAAGGCGGTCCCAAACCCCCCGAGCGCGTTAACGGTAAAGTAATAGCGATCATCGTTGGCGCGATTGTTTCATTGATCGCTATCCTTTCGCACTTTCTATGAACATAGGGACTTGGTTGCTCGAAGGCGCGGAAACGGTTCGCTGTGAGCAAGACAGAACGATGAAACCATGCAAACACCTTGATTTCAGCCAAGAGCGGTACGGCGAGGCCGCGACGCTCAAGTCGATTCCTGGCTTCTCATGCCCGGTACAGTATTGGGAGCGCAAGCCGGAAGCGATGCCCTATGAAGGCGCGCCGCGTGACGTGCAGTTCTGCGGCCAGGGGCGCGGCCGCATCAACGGTATTTTCCAATGCTATAACGAAGGCGAGATGCACTGTTATGTGGCCGCCGAGAGCGAGTAACGCACTGTGACTAGACGAGGCCCGTGGTTCTTGACGCGCGACAAGTATCCGACCGATGCAGACATGCGTCGAGGCATCATCGCCGCGTCTCATTCGGACAGCCATTGGATGTTCTGGGACATGCAGATGAAGGGAACGGCCCAGTTTGCGGCGCAGAACTTCGGCACTCCGCCGATGTGGTGGGCGCGTATCTCAGACATCGCTCCCGATTTATTTCGACTCGCAGTGGGCAAGTCCGAGGGTACAAAATGAAGCATTTCCGGCGCTTCCCAGGGCTCATCATCCTTGGCGTTCAATGGCCCGGCAAGCGGCATCTCGTGGGAAGCATCCGATGGGTTCGGGCCGACAACAACGTCGGCCTCTACTTCAATATCGGTCTACATCCAGCCGAGCAGAGTCCGCATGCCGTGACCAAGGCCCTGCGAGCTTGATGTCATGAGCGGCAAGAGACTCTATCGCAGCTTTCACGGCGAAGATCCGCGCCGCAACTTTCGCACGGGAGTGAAGTTCGGGCGGGAGTGGATCACCGCACCGGGGAGCGTGAATATCCTCATCCCGGCAGAGCTTGCGATCATGGGACGCCTGCACGCCGTCGAATACGACACGCGCCGTGAAGGCAAGACGCTCCTCGCCCGACACGTGTTCGCGCCCGGATGCCGTCCCATGATCGCTGCCGGCGCAGGGCGGGGGCAGGTATTTTTATTGGGCACGGGATTTCGGTGGACGGATCGCGGGATCGTCGATTTCAACGATCGCGGGCAAGCGATCGACTACCATGAAGAGAGCGGCAAGACGCTCAAGCTCTCAGGGTTCTGACATGGTGCGGGAACTCACAGCTCGAGAAAAAGAAGTCGCGGCGCTCATCGCCAAAGGGCTCACGAACAAGGAAATCGGTAAGCTACTGGATATCTCGCACCGCACGGTCGAAGTGCATCGGGACAAAATCCGCGACAAGGCGGAAATTTTTTCCGGCAGCAAGTCCGACTTGATTGACTGGTGTCGCAAGCTCACCGCGGAACAAGTGCCGTCCGCAGGACAAGTGCCGTCCGCAGGACTACGTACGGACTTGACGGATTCTCCGATAGCGGTTTAATTTCGCAGCCGTAGCGGGGCTGCGCAAACAAAACTTGACCCGCCATTAGTTCACCGTCTGCCGCAGACAGCCGGGCTCGTGATTTGGAGCCCGCGCTTTCATGACGCCGGCAATCCTTACGGTGAACCCCATGCGCAAGAGACGCCATCGTCGTCGCAACCCGGAATCAAGCACCCGCCGCGCTAAAGCGGCGAGACTCGGCTGGCGCCATCGTCGGCAGAACCCGCATCGCCGGCATCGCAATCCAGAATCGCGTCGCTACAACCCGCATCGCCGGCATCGCAATCCTGAATCCCATCGCGAGCGCCGGCATTACCGCCGTCACCGTAACCCGATCGATTCCATCGCGGGTGAAGTGAAGTCCATGCTGGTGCCCGCGGGCATCGGCGCGGTCGGCGCAGTGGGGCTCAACGTCGCACTCGCGTACCTGCCCATCCCGACATCGCTCCAGTCCGGATACGGTCAGATTCTCGTGTCCGCGGCCGGCGCTGCGGGCTTAGGGATCATCGCCGGAATGATCGCCGGCAAGCGCATCGGCACCGCGGTCGGCGTCGGCGGACTCGTCGTCACGGGCGTGCAGCTCTTGAATCAGGTGCTCGGGCCCACGATCGGCGGCTCGGTGAAGGGACTCTCGGGGCTCGCGGACTTCTCCGACTTCCGCGGTACCGGCGCCTACATGGCACCGCAGATGGGACGGCTCGGGGGCCCGCGCATGGGCGCGTACATGAACCCCGCGGCGATGCTCGCTCCGGCTGCGGCCTCCCCTGCCCAAACACTGCGCGCGAAACAGGTCGCGGGACTCGCGGCCTACATGGCGCGCTCGAGGGCGGGCGGCTAGAGAAAACGCTCTCTGCGCTCAAGTGTTCGCGACTTGGGCGCAGAGAGTGAAACGGAAGTCTTAACCCAACTGCGAATCGATTTAAGCAGCTTCATTCATCAACTTCGCACAAGGTACACGATCATGAGCATGGGACTCGGCAGACCGATCCTGACACTGGACGAGCTGAATGCGCACGTCACGCAGCTCGCGACCCAGGATGTCATCTATGCGCCGCTCTACGATTCGAACTCGTGGGGCACGGCGGGGCAAACGCAGCTCACCTTCTTCACGGCTCCCGTGGGTCAGGGCACGACCACGGCGCCCGGCGCGACGGGTACGAAGTCGCTCGCGGATACGAACCTGACTTCGGCCGGTCAGCTCACGAAGGGAAACGAGTTCTACATGACCGGGCAGGAGTTCATGTTCTTCCCGGGATCGCTCCCGGAGCAGGACATCACCGCCGCGGGCGTGAACGGCTTCCTGAATGACACCTACAACGCTTCCAAGAGCGGGTTCGTGACGCTTCAGGTGGGCTCGAACCGCAACTACATTCAGGATGGGCCGCTCGGCATCTTCCCGCCGAACGCGCGCCTGTATGTGGCCTCGGCGATCGGCGGCACGGATACCGCGGGCACTCAGAGCGTGCTCACGGCGATCTATGCGGCATGGAGCGGTGAGTCGTACGAGATCACTCCGGTGTACATCGAAGCCACGCTCGGCTTCCAGGAGTACATCCAGTGGCCGGCAGCGGTCACGCTCGCGACGACGGCACGCATCTTCAGCCGCATGCGCGGGTATCTCGTCCGCAACGCCCAGTAAGGCGCTGCGCGCGACACTTTCGGCGCGCTGCTACGCGAGCGCGCAGGAAAGCTCTCAGACACTTTGGCGCGTAACTTGGGGACACAATTCGGGATAGGCCAAGGATGGCCGGCAGGGACGCCCAAGCGCTCCATGCAATGGGGAGTCTGCTTACGACACTCAGAGGATCGCGCACATGAGACGAATGAGTTACGCCCCCCGCGGACGAATCGGCCGCTACGTCGGCGCGGGCTCAACGGTCCCGATGGGATCGACGGCCCCGATGGGCGCTACCGGAGTGACTTCCGGTCCCGTCATGGTCACAGCAGGCTCCACCGGCATGACAGGCGCCACGAGCGCGCCGACATCCAACGCTCCTGCCCGATCGACACAAGGAGGATCAATGCAACGCTGGCAGGGACATCGCGGCGGCATGGGCGGCGGTTGGATGCGCGGGCCGCTCCTGCCCTTCATCGCAGGCGCCGCGGCTGCGTACATTCTCATTCGACTCTCGAGGTAGTCCACGATGCGACCCCAGTATCCCGTCATGCGTCGCGGCATGGGCCGCTTCGCCGGCAGCACAGGCAACCCTTCGATGGGTCTCCCGCCCGGATCTCAGCAAGGCTCAGGGCCCCCGCCCGGATCACTTGCACAGGATCAGTACGGGATCACGTCCACGAACCAGAATCGGTTCTTCTTCACGTACCAGACGCCGAACATCGCGAGCCTCGGGCTCCTCGCGACGGCGACCAATTCGATCCTCTTCGACAACGACTCGGTTTTCGAGTGGACGAAGATGACCGTATGGGCGTACGACGACAGCCCGCACATCTCCGAGATCACGAACTCGAGCATCATAGTTCCCTCGGTGACGCTTCAGATTCAGGACACCGGGCAGGGCGCGTACTACTCCAACGCGGCGATCCCCTTGGGCGCCTACGCGGGCGCGTTCGGGCTCCCGTACGTGCTCCCGACCCCGCAGTTCATCGCCCCGCAGGCGACGCTGCAATTCACCTTCACGTCTGAGGAAGGCACGGGCGGGAAAACCTACTACAATCTTCGCGTGCAACTGCACGGCTTCAAGATCAAGCGATAGTCGCTCATGCGTAGGTTTCCGGTCAGGCGTCGCTTCGGAACGCTCGGCGATACCGGTAGCGGTGGCGGCGCAGCGGGCGTCCCTTTCTACTCCGATGCGGGGCTCGCGCAGGGCGCCCGCAAACTTGGCACTCAGGATTGGCTGCCAGGTACCGGCATCGAAGAGAATCAGGGCTCGAATTTTTGGCAGCTGCCGCCCGAGGTTCAAGAGGATTTGCAGGTCCCAGGCAACCCCGGGATCGATACCCCGAGTTTCACGAATCCCTACCGCACCGTCATGTACGCGGTTACGGGAATCGACACGACGGTACCGCTGCGAGCGCTCGGGGGTAACAGCAAGCGCACGTATCTCATCGTGCAGAATCAGGGACCGGGCAATCTCTTTTTAGGGATCGGGACCGATCCCAACTCTAGCGGCACCAACGTCATGACGCTGGTCTCGACTCAGATTTACGAGCAGATCGGCGGGGGCTTCTTCCTGCCGCCAAATCCGTGGTATCCCAAAGGACTTACGATCTGCACCGCGTTCGTATCGCCCGAGTACATCTCGCTCTTGACGGATACGCTCGGCACGACGGCGATGATCCTCGAAGGCTCTTTCGCCCCGCCCGCGAACTCGCTATGGAATTCTCCCTGGCAACAGGGGCCGGGCTCAGGCAATACAGGCAGCACGGGCAACACAGGGCCCTGATCGTAGGGCCTCATGCCGATCTCACCCGTTCCTACTTTCAAGCCCGCCCAGCCGCCGATCCCGATCGGTAGCACTGGGGAAGTCCTCACCGTCCAGTCAAATGGCTCGCTCGCCTTTGAAGCTGGCGGGGGCGGCGGGGGAATAGGCACGGAACTCGCATACGCACCCGCTGACGGGAGCATCGATCCAGGGACAGGCATTGCTGGCTTTGGCGCGGGAGTCGGCATACTCCTTATCACGCTCTCCGGCGCTACAACTTTCGCGGGACTTCCCGCGGGCACCGGCCGGCAGCAACTTCTGCTATGCATTCTGCCGACATCCACTGCGGGCTCCACACTCACGATTCCCTCGGGAGCTGCGACCGCGGGCGATCCCTTCCTGACATCACAAGGATCTGATCCCGGTATCCAACTCCAAATCGGCGATACCATCCAATGCGTGTATTCGCCCACGGAGGCTTCATGGCTCGTTATCGTGTAACGACGACTGCGCTGCGGCAAATGGTTTGCGTGATCGCGCTTTTTAGCCTTCTTCTGACATTGTGCCCGCGCGTCAGCGCGCAGAATCCAACGTATCCGTACTTCTCCCCGGGCTGTGCGCTCACGGGCACGTGGAACTCTCAAACTGTCACATTCGCGAACGGGACCTGTTTCTCAGGCAATCTTCCGATCGCAAATTCTCCTTCGATAGCGAATAACACGGTTTTAGGGAATTACTCCGGAGCCCAGGCAGCGGCGCAGGCTCTAAATCCGCTCGCGATCGCAAATATGATGTCCGCAATCATTGCGGTGGATGTCGTTTCGACGAGTAACTTATCACTGTCGGGCGCCGCGACCATTGACGGGATCGTACTCGCGAATGGCAATTTCGTGCTCGCGAAAGGTCAGACGACGACATCGCAAAACGGAATCTATGTCGTTAACACAGGCGGCGCGTGGAGTCGCGCGGCCAATTTTCCGAATGGTTATGTGATTCAGCAAAATTGCGAGATCCTGATTTATATCCGCGAAGGCACAGCAAATGCAGGATCGTACTACTACGTTAATACAGCATCGGGATCGCTGACGATCGGCACGAGTTCGCTTTTAATCACCCCCGCGCCTCAATATGCGACTTCATCTAGATATGGACTCGTCGAAGTAGGCGGCGGCGCGGGTCAGGTGCCGATGGTTATTACTGCCGTGAACAACGGCTACTGTGCCAGTTTCGCAGTTCCCGGAAACATTGAGCAATATGGAGATGCGAACAATAGCGTAGGACCATGCGCGGTTGAAAATATTTTAACCGGACACCTTATACTTTCGAACACAAATGGAAATTATGGAACGCCAACGAGCTCGGCCGGCAGTGTTAATGCCAACTCGACGGATAACTGGGGCATCATCGGATCACTCTCGGGTGCCACTTCGGTCACGCTCACCTTTCAAGGATCGTTCACGAATACGCCCGGCTGCACCGCAAACGATAGCGCGGCGACCGCGGTCGGCATCAGTTCAGTGTCCGCTACTGCTGTGACCTTTACTATGACCGCGCTCACCGGCACCCTTTACTATCAGTGCTTCGGAACGAATTGAATGCGACCGGCACTTTTCGCATTTCTAGCGTTTTTTGCGGTTCACGCATTCGCTACGCCCACCGCGACCGTTGCTATCAATAGCGCGCACGGAGCAACGTATCTGCTCACAGATTTTGGAATCCTGAAACCCTCGGTGGTTATCGGAACCCAGGTCGTCATCGATCGAACGACGTGCAGCCCATCCGATACCACGTTCGATGCGACTTTCGTCACCGATGCGACTTCGAATGCGAGTTATGAATTTTTCCCCGCTCAAAACGGGGATGATTGCCCGAGTACGAATGCGGAAAATTTCGTGCCTTACAATGTGCTCAATCAGTCCTTTTCTGATCCGCCAATTGAAATCTCAAATTATGCGACACTTGAGCAGTACGACAGCACTTTGTCGTTGCCTTATCTCGCGCCCTGCACGTACGAGTTAAGCTGCACGCAACCGGGTATTTATAGCGTAAACACAGTAAGCGCGAACCAGTCGCAACGACCGTCATCCTCGAGCGGAGTGAGTTTCGAACTATCGGCGAGCTACAAGGGATTTAATACAACGGCAGCATCCTGGGTCACGGCGGCGATGTCGGCAATCTATCTCGCCTTGAAATACGATCACCCGACGTGGACCGTTCCCGATATCACAGGGGCATTGCGACAAACCGCAGCAAACTGGTCAACGGACTACAACGCATCGAATTATGGCTATGGGGTCGTTGATTACGATGCGGCCGATTCGATCTCGTCCACTTCGAGCATTTATCTTGAGCCGCCAACGGTGGATGTCGCGAATTACGGCTATTATGCGAGAATCACACTCTACCCTTTTCGCCAAACACGTCGAGCATATGAAGTCGTTTATTCAGAAAATCCATCATATTCGTGGCCGGTGAAAAATGAGTATACGACTTCGGATCTGACAGCGGCAGGCGGAACGCTGCTTTATACTTCGAACGGCACGGATGTCACCCCGTCGTTTCTCTATGTGCCATCCGTTTCGGGTACACTTAACATCGTAGCATTCACAACCGATGGAAGCGGTAATTACTCGCGGGTGGAATCCTTTTCCAAAATCGCAATTGCGCTCACCAATCCCGGTCAATGCTATGCACTGCCCTGAGTAAGACACACATATGCCAGTCTCAAATCCGAGTTACTTTCCATCGGTCAGAAACATCGATCGGATCGTGGGATTGAATGCCGGCTTGAAACAGACCGGCAATTACGTCTTTCTCGCGGGACTCGATGCCGGCAACGGATCGACAGTCGATGACCTGATCGTCATCGGCTCGAGCGCGCTTTCATCGGGCAACGAGAATAATCCAGGCACGATCGTGCTCGGCGTGAACGCGGCGGAAAAGGTTCTCTACTATCGTAACTCCGAAGTCACGATCGGATCGGTCATCATCGGAGATAATGCCTATGTGAACTCCGATTGCGTCGATTCTTCGGTCATGATCGGAGCCAACTGTTTCAACGCTTTCGCGCGTCTCGCGGGCGGAAACGAGCAAGGTGCCGGGGCGAGTCGCACGGTCGCGATCGGCGTCGATATCTATGCGACCGGCAAGCAAACGAACCCTACGGGTCCGACTGACAGCGTGCTCGTCGGATACGGCATCTTTAACGACCCGGGCGCCGGCAGCACGATCTCGACGTGCGTGCTCATCGGCTCGCGTGTGAATTCGACTTCTATCAATCTTGCAATCGCCAACTCGGTCATCATCGGCTATGAAGCGGGCGGCGGTTGCAGCACGGGCGACACGGCGGTCGGCTCGGGGGCGATGAATCAGATCAATTCAGCGCTCGCTTCAAACAATGTTGCTTTGGGATACAACGCCGGTCAAAACATCGAAGCGACGAGCGGCGGCACTTACTTAGGATATGACTCCGGCATCGGGCTCGGGGATCATCAGAACGTGCTCGCGATCGCCACGGGCGGCGGACACGCCATCATCGGGCTCGGAAACCCGCAGAGCACAGGCGGCACGAATCTCGCCTTCGGATCTCCGACCTATGCGGCGGTCTCACTTGCCTCGGCGGTCAATACGTACTTCTTCGCGAACGGCACGCCTGCCAGTGTGGACCCCACAGGAGGCGGCTATTTCTATGTCACGGGCGGGGTGCTTCACTGGGTCGATTCCTCCGGCACCGACACGCAAATCACGGTGAGCGCATCCGGACAGCTCGCGTCCACGAGCGTCGGCTATACGAATAACGCGGGCGCGGCAGCCGGCACGCTCACCAACGCGCCTGCGGCCGGGAACCCGACTAAGTGGATTCCGATCAACGATAATGGCACCATCCGCAACATTCCCGCATGGTGACTTGCGGTCGGCACATATGAAGAAATACACCGTTACCTTCACAGAGCCGGAAATGGTATTTTTCCGGGAACTCTTTTCGTCTCAGCTTCCTGTCACGATTTCAATGGTGGAAGTCGTTGCACTCGCGAAATCGAAGATCATCAGCGCGAAACCCGACAAACCGGAAAGCGGCGACGAAACGGGTGCTGAGAAATGAAATTGGAAGCTCTAGTGACGGCGCTTTCGAAACTGAAC
>Ga0335072_10015929_pt1 | contig 10659 bp, 7 predicted proteins | sample Lox_Sample_21_FD_206725 | JGI IMG/M metagenome (GOLD analysis project Ga0335072, IMG submission 206725) | Soil microbial communities from Loxahatchee National Wildlife Refuge, Florida, United States - Lox_Sample_2.1 | ecosystem: Environmental > Terrestrial > Soil > Wetlands | place: USA: Florida... | reverse complement strand
GTCGTGCGCATCGAGAAAGTTCCCAAGCTCCAGACCGCCTGCACCACGCCCGTCGCCGAAGGCATGGTGGTCACCACCGAAAGCCCTGAAATCGGCCAGGCCCGCAAGGCCACCATCGAACTGCTGCTCGGCAACCATCCCCTTGACTGCCCTGTCTGCGACGCGGGTGGCGAGTGCGAGCTGCAGGACATGACCTTCAAGTACGGCGCCCACGAATCCAAATTCGTCGAGATCAAGCAGCACCGCGAAGAACAGCAGTGGTCCCCGGTCGTCTTCTTCGATCGCCCCCGCTGCATCCTTTGCTACCGCTGCGTCCGCGTCTGCGGCGAAGGCATGGATGTCTGGGCCCTCGGCATTCAGAACCGCGGCGCCGGTGCTGTTATCGCGCCCAATAAACAGGATCACCTCGACTGCGAAGAGTGCGGCATGTGCATCGACATCTGCCCCGTCGGCGCGCTCACCTCCGGTGCCTATCGCTACAAAACGCGCCCGTGGGAAATGTCGCACGTCGGCACCGTCTGCACGCATTGCGGAGACGGCTGCAAGACCACTCTCGGCGTCCGCCGCGCCAATGACGGCATGGAAATCGTCCGCGGCGACAATCGCGACAAGTCCGGCATCAACGGCGACTTCCTCTGTATCAAAGGCCGTTACGCATTCGACTTTGCCAACCGTGGCGACCGCCTCACGAAGCCCCTCATCCGCAAACAGCCTGGCGGCACCCTCGAACCGGTCAGCTGGGACGAAGCCATCGACTTCGCTGCCAACAGGCTTCGCGAAATTCGCGATGCCAAAGGCGGCCATTCCATCGGCGTCATCGGATCGAACCGCACCACCAACGAGGAAGCCTGGCTCCTCCAGAAGTTCGCGCGCACCGTCCTCGGCACCAACAACATCGATCATCACCGCACCGCGGACTACCCGGCCTTTGCCTCTGCCCTGAACGGCAAAGCGGAAGCCTCGCTCCGCGACTTCGCAACCGCGAAGGCCATCCTCCTCCTCGGCAACGATCCCACGGAGCAGCACCCCGGCCTCGCCTGGCAGATCCGCACCAACGTCCGCCACAACGGCGCGCACGTTTACGTCGCCAACCACGAGCTCATCAAGCTCCGCCGCCAGGCCACAGCGTTCCTGCGTATCAGGGACAGCGACTACGTCTCTCTCGTTGCGTATCTCGGCGGCGACGACGCGGCTCTTACGGCCGACGACGATACAAAGGCCTTCCGCGAAGCGCTCCGCAAAGAAGAATCCCTGCTCGTCGTCTTTGGATCGGAATTCCGCGGCCGCAACATCGACGCGCTCGTCCGCCTCGGCGCCGCCTTCCCGCAGATCAAATTCTCCTGCCTCGGCGATTACGCAAACTCGCGCGGCGCCGCCGATATGGGTCTCTACCCCGACCTGCTGCCCGGCTACGTGCCGGTCTCCGCTCCCGCACAGTTTGCCGACGAATACCCCAACCTCTCCACCACCCCCGGTCTCGACACGGTAAAGATGTTCGACGCTGCCGAACGCGGTGACCTCGCTGCCATGCTCATCGTCGGCTCCAATCCCGTGGCCCGTTATGGGATCGAAGCCTCCGTCCTGCGCGACACCTTCCTCGTCGTTCAGGACATGTTCCTGACCGAAACCGCCGAGTTCGCCGACGTGGTTCTGCCCGCCGCGAACCTTTATGAGAAATCCGGCACCGTCACCAATACCTTCGGCGATGTGCAGCTCGTCCGGAAAGCCGCCGACCGCGCCGGGGTCCGCAGCGATTTCGAGCTGATCGTTCGCCTCGCGGGTGCCATGGGCGCCGACATCAAAAAGCTCGTCCCCTTCGGACGCGCAGGCGTCCGCGCCGACTTCGGCCAGACCCGCGGCGCACACTCCGGTGAATCCGACCGCCACGGGGTATGGCTCGCTGCGCATCACCTTGAGCCGAAGCTCAGCCCCTTCGATCCCTTCGCCACGCTCGATGAGATCCAGCGGCTTGTCCCCGCTTACGACGTTCCGCGGCTCGAGCTGATGGCCGGCACAGACCAGCATCTGCGCCCGTCCGCCGCCCACCTCGAAGGTTCCCGCGGCGACCTGGTGCTGCCCTCGAACGACACTTTATTTACCTCTGGCTCTCTGGGCCGGAAAAGCGACGTGCTCCATGAAATTCTGGAAGCACGCAAACCCGCGGAAACAGCGGCAGACTAAAGGATTTTGGAAGGCTTGGGGATGGAGACCAGTTTCGTTCCATTTGTGCTGATCAGCCTCGCGAAGGTCATCGTCGTCGTGGTGATCCTTCTCATGGCGGTCGCCTATACCGTGCTTCTGGAACGGAAGCTGGTCGGGCGCATTCAGAATCGCTGGGGACCCAGCCGCGTCGGCCCCTTCGGCCTGCTGCAGCCCCTCGTCGACGGCGCCAAGCTCTTTCTCAAAGAAGATCTGATCCCGGAGGCCGTCGATCGGCCGCTCTACATTCTCGCGCCCATGATCGCGCTCACCTGCGCGCTCCTTTCCATCGCTGTCGTGCCCTTCGGAGCCGACGTGCGCTGGCACGGCGTGGATCTCTTCGAGATCGCCGACGTCAACATCGGCCTGCTCATCGTCCTCGGCATCACCTCCATCGGCGTCTACGGCATCGCGCTCTCCGGCTGGTCGTCGAACAACAAGTATTCGTTGCTCGGCGCGCTGCGCTCCACCGCCCAGGTCATCAGCTACGAGCTTGCCCTCGGCCTCTCGCTCGTCGGCGTTGTCATGCGTTCGGGCTCGCTGCGCCTCCGCGACATCGTCAATGTCCAGGCCACGCACGGGCTGCTTTCCTGGAACTTCTTCGGCGGATTCCAGTTCGTCGCCTTCTTTATCTATCTGATGGCCGCCTACGCCGAAACCAACCGCACCCCCTTCGATCTTCCCGAAGCGGAAAGCGAGCTGACCGCCGGCTATCACACTGAGTACAGCTCCATGAAATTCGCCATGTTCTTCATGGCCGAATACGCCAACATGATTACGGTCGGCTGCGTCGCCACACTCCTCTTCTTCGGAGGCGCCACCAGCCCCTTTGGCCATTTCCTCTCCGGCAGCGGACCTGTTTCCATCGCTCTGTTCTCAATTTTCTGGTTCGTCGCCAAGGTCTTCTTCTTCCTCTTCCTCTACATCTGGGTGCGCGGAACGCTGCCGCGCTTCCGCTACGACCAGCTGATGGGCTTCGGATGGAAGTTTCTCGTCCCGGTCGCCATCGCCAACATCGTTGTCACCAGTCTCTGGCTGGGCTTTCTCACGCCTGTCCACTGATGGGGATCGGGCCACGGCCCCTGAGTTGTTGCTGCAGTTGAACGGAACATCATGAACCTGGGATTATTCATCGTCTTCGGCGCGTTGTGTGTGGCAGGGGCCCTCAATCTCCTCTTCCAGCGCCATCCCATCAACAGCGCCCTCTCGCTCATCGTCGTCATGAGCTCGCTCGCCGTCCTCTACCTGCTCCTCGGCGCAGAATTCCTCGCCGCCGCCCAGGTCATCGTGTATTCCGGCGCCATCATGGTCCTCTTCACCTTCGTGATCATGCTGCTCAACGCCGGCAAAGAAGAGCGAACCCACGGCAGCAAAATGGCCTACATCGCCGGAATCCCCGGCGCCGCCGCTCTGCTCGCCCTCCTCGCCTTCATCTTCATCTCGCGCGGCGGCAGCTTCGGCTCCGCCCGCCTGGGTGAATACATCGTCACCACGACCGACCTCAGCCGCGTCCTTTTCAAGAATCTGCTGCTGCCCTTCGAGGTCACCTCCGTCCTCATCCTCATCGCCATCCTCGGCGCAGTCGCGCTCGCCAGAAAGGAGCACTGAGTCCGATGGTTCCCATTTCCTGGTATCTCGTCCTCAGCGCCATCCTCTTCTCCATCGGAGTGGCCGCTTTCCTCATCAAGCGCAACATCATCACCGTTTTCATGTCGATTGAGCTCATGCTTAACGCCGTCAACCTGACCTTCGTCGCCTTCGCGCACCAGTGGCATCAGGTCAGCGGACAAATTTTCGTCTTCTTTGTGATGGTCGTCGCCGCCGCCGAAGCCGCAGTCGGCCTCGCCATCATCATCGCCGTCTTCCGCGCGCGCAGCACCCTCAACGTCGACCAGATCGACCTGATGAAACTATGACGACCGACCTTCATCTCTGGATCATCCCGCTCGTCCCTCTCGCCGGTTTTCTGGTGAACGGTCTCTTCGGCCGCAAAGCGCCGAAGCCCATCGTCACCGCCGTTGCCCTCATCGGTGCCCTTATCCCGATGCTCATGGTTTCCGCGATCCTCTTCCGCTTCAGCTCGCTGACCCTCCCCTATATCCAGCACATCGGCACATGGATCAGCGCCGGCTCCTTCCACGCCGACTTCGCCTTCCAGCTCGACCAGCTCACCCTCGTCATGCTCTGCGTCGTCACCGGCGTCGGCTTCCTCATCCACGTCTATTCCGTCGGCTACATGGCCGAAGAGGACGGCTACTGGCGCTTCTTCGCCTACATGAACCTCTTCCTCTTCTTCATGCTCACCCTCGTCCTCGCAGAGAATTTCCTGCTGATGTTCGTGGGCTGGGAGGGCGTCGGCCTCGCTTCATATCTCCTCATCGGCTTCTACTACACCCGCGACTCCGCCGCGAACGCCGGCAAAAAAGCCTTCATCGTCAACCGTATCGGCGACTTCGGCTTCCTGCTCGCGATGTTCCTGCTCATCTCTCACTTCGGAACCCTGAGCTTCAGCATCATCTTCACCCAGGTCACCCTCCACCCCGCGTTAGAGGGCGGATTCCTCACCGCCATCGCCCTCTTCCTCGTCCTCGGAGCCGTCGGCAAATCCGCCCAGATCCCCCTTTACGTCTGGCTCCCCGACGCCATGGAAGGCCCCACCCCCGTCTCCGCCCTCATCCACGCCGCCACCATGGTCACCGCCGGCGTCTACATGATCGCGCGCACCCACGTCATCTTCGACCGCTCGCCCGTCGCCCTCGCCACCGTCGCCATCATCGGAACCGCAACCGCCTTTTTCGCCGCAACTGTCGGCATGGTGCAGACCGACATCAAGCGCGTCCTCGCCTACTCCACCGTCTCCCAGCTCGGATACATGTTCCTTGCCTGTGGAGTCGCCGCTTACACCGCCGGCATCTTCCATCTCGTCACCCACGCCTTCTTCAAGGCGCTCCTCTTCCTCGCTGCCGGCGCCGTCATCCACTCCCTCTCCGGCGAACAGGACATGCGCGTCATGGGCGGTCTCCGCAAAAAGATCCCCATCACCTTCTGGACCATGACCGCCGCGGTCTTCGCCATCTCCGGCTTCCCGCCGCTCGCCGGCTTCGTCAGTAAGGACGAGATCCTCTACCAGGCCTTCATCGCTCCCGGCCCCGGCAAACTCCTCTGGGCCATTGGACTCCTCACCGCCGGTCTCACCTCCTTCTATATGTTCCGGCTCTGGTACATGACCTTCTTCGGCGAAAGCCGCGCCCTCCCGCACGAAGAAGAAATCGCAGCCGCAGTCCACGCCCGCCGCGACACGAAAATCGCTCTTGAAGATGACCCGCACCCGGGTCATGCAGCTCACGGCAGCCACGGCCACGGCATCCACGAAAGCCCCTGGATCATGCTCTGGCCCCTCATCATCCTTGCCATCCTCTCCGTCATCGGCGGATGGATGGGCTGGCCCGAAGGCCTCGGCGGCGGCAACTGGTTCGCGCATTTCCTCGAGCCCGCCGTGAAAGCCGCGCACCTGCCCTACGAGCAGGCCGCCGTTGCCCTCAGCACCGGAGCCCTCTCGACCGGCGCCATCAACGGTGCCAACACTGCGCCCGCCGGTAGCAAACAAATCGAGATAATCCTGGCAATCATCTCCACTCTCGTCGCACTCGCCGGCTGGTACGCCGCGCACCTCATGTACTATTCCAGGCCGGAGTTGCCCGACCGCATGGCCTCCAGTCTCCGCGCCGGCTACGCCACGCTCAAAAATAAATACTGGGTCGATGAAATCTACGGCGCCGTCGTTGTCGCGCCCATTCTTTTCATCGCCCGCTGGGTGCTCAACGCTCTCATCGACCGCGGCGTTATCGATGGCGGTACGCTCGCCGTCGGCTACACCGCCCAGGGTTTCGGCGCGCTCGTCGCGCGCATTCAGTCCGGCAACATTCGCTCCTATGCGGGATGGCTCGCACTCTTCGCCGCACTCGTTCTGGGAACGATGTATTTCGGCTGGGCAGTCCACTGGATTCCGCGATGAACACCTGCGCTGAACGCTTTAAGCTCTACGCTGAACGCCGAATGGGGAAGTCATTGTGCTGAACGATTCAATCCTGACCTGGATCACCTTCGTGCCCACCTTCGGCGCGATCGTGGTGGCTCTGCTGCCGCGCCGGGGACGCGTGATTCAGGCTTTTACCTTATTGGTCACACTCCTGACCTTCGTCCTCTCGCTCCATCTGCCTGCCCACTTCGACTACAGCCGCCATGGCTTTCAGTTTGAAGAGAACCGCCCGTGGATCGCCAGCCCCGCCATCCGCTACCACCTCGGCGTCGACGGTCTCTCCATGTGGCTCGTCCTCCTCACCACCTTCCTCGGCCCCGTCGGAGCGCTCGTCTCCTGGCGCGCCATCGAACACCGCACCAAAGAGTTCTACTTCCTCTTCCTGCTCCAGCAAACCGCCATGATCGGCGTCTTTGTCTCGCTCGATCTCTTCCTCTATTACGGTTTCTGGGAGCTCTCCCTCGTCCCCATGGCGATCCTCATCGCGATGTACGGACCCAATCGCGGACGCCAGGCCGCCCTCAAATTCTTCATCTATACCTTCCTCCCCTCGGCGCTTTTCCTGGTCGCGATCCTCTGGCTCTATTCCAAAACCGGCACCTTTGACTTTGTGGAGTTGCAGCGCTCCCTCAACCTCGGCGGACCCGCATTCACCCCCCAGGCGCTCTTCTGGGTCTCGCTTGCTTTCCTTGTCGCCTTCGCCGTCAAAGTTCCGGTCTTCCCGCTCCATGGCTGGCTCGCCGACGTCATTCAGGAAGCCCCCACCGCCATGGCCATGGTCGTCGCCGGCAAGCTGGGCCTCTATTCCATCTTCCGCTTCAACCTCGGACTCTTCCCGGCCCAGGCGCGGCAGATCGCGCCCCTCATGATCGCCCTCGCCGTCATCGGCATCCTCTATGGAGCGCTCGTCGCTCTCGCGCAAACCGACATGCGCCGTCTCGTTGCCTATTCCATCCTCGGCAACCTCAGCTTCTGCATCCTCGGCATCTTCTGCTTCGCCATCGCCGGCCTCAACGGCGCCGTCTTCCAGACCCTCAATGAAGGCCTTACCGGCAGCGCGCTGCTCGTCCTCATCAGCTTCCTCTACGAGCGCTTCGGGACGTACGACATGAACCTTTACGGAGGTCTCGCCGCCAGGTTGCCCCGGCTCGCCACCCTCTTCGTCGTCACTTCGCTCGCGCTCGTCGGCCTGCCCCTCCTCAACGGCTTCATCGGAGAATTCCTGGTCCTCAGCGGCAGCTTCCGCGGCCATGAGGGATGGGTTGCCGCTGCGGCCGTCGGCGTCATCCTCAGCGCCTCCTACATGCTCTGGATGGTCCAGCGTATCTTCTATGGCCAGCAGTCCTCGCTCATCGTCAATCGCCCCGCGCCCGACCTCAATGCGCGCGAGCAGCTCACCCTCTGGCCCATGGCCATCCTCATGCTTGCGATGGGCGTACTTTCGCCCTACTGGATTAAAGCCATCGACGGCGCGATGAGTCCGCTGGCCAATCATTCCGGGGCCGCCGCAGCCCGGACCGATCAACTCGCCGCAGCCCCCGGCGCGTCCCAAACGATGCCCGCAACCGGGAAGGTCACCCCATGAACGACGCCCTCTATATCCTTCCCGAAATCCTCCTCACCGTCTTCGCCATCCTGGTGATGCTGGCCGACGCCAGCATGGCCCGCACCGCCAGCCGTAAGCCGCTCGGCTGGATCGCCGTCCTCGGAGCCCTCGCCGCTCTCGCCGTCAGCTGCTGGCAATATCAGCTCCCCGTCGGCACTGCGTACTTCGGCGTCGTCCGCGTCGATGCCTTCAGCATCTTCTTCCACATCCTCATCGCCGGCATCGTGCTCGCCTCGCTGCTGACCACCCTCGATGCGGTTCGCCCTGAAACCGAAGGCCTCGGCGAACTCTTCGCGCTGATGCTCTTCGGCGGCGTCGGCATGATGCTGATGACCAGCGCCACCGAGCTCCTGCTCATCTTCATCGGCCTCGAAATTTCCTCCATCTCCACCTACATCCTTGCCGGATTCCGCCGCAAATCCGCCAAAAGTCCGGAATCCTCCATCAAGTATTTTCTCCTCGGCTCCTTTGCCACCGCCTTCTTCCTCTACGGCATTGCCCTCATCTTTGGAGCCACCGGAACGACCCGCATCGACAACATCGCCGCGGCTGTCACGCAGTCCATGGCCGGCGGCCCGCTCTCTCCGCTCATCTACATCGGCCTGGCCATGATCATCATCGGCCTCGGCTTCAAAGTCTCCGCTGCTCCTTTCCACGTCTGGACCCCCGACGTCTACGAAGGTGCCCCATCCCCCATCGTGGGCATGATGTCCACCGGCCCCAAGGTCGCCGCCTTCGCTGTCCTGCTCCGCATCGCCTTTGAGGCCCTGCCGTCGCTCCACGTGCACTGGGTCCCGGTTCTCTGGTGGCTCGCCGTTCTGTCCATGACCATCGGCAACCTCGGCGCCCTTCGCCAGCGAAGCGTCAAGCGCATGCTGGCTTACTCCTCCATTGCGCACGCCGGCTATATCCTCGTCGCTTTCACCGCGCTCTCCTCTGAAGGAGTTGCTGCCGCCAGCTTCTACGCTGTCACCTACGCCGCCATGAATGTAGGCGTCTTCGCCATCGTCAGCCACGCAGGCGGCTACGATGACCGCCTCACCGTGATTGACGATTATCGCGGCCTCACCTGGCGCTCACCTCTGCTCGCCGGAGCGATGGCCTTCTTCCTCATCTCCCTCATCGGCATCCCGTTCACCGGCGGATTCTTCGGCAAGTTCTACGTCTTCTCGGCCGCCCTCCACTCCGGGATGGTGTGGCTCACGATCATCGGCCTCATCAACAGCGGCATTGCGGCCTTCTATTATCTCCGTGTGGCCCTGGCCCTCTTCGCCCGTCCGGCGGACGCGTCTCCGGTGATGGCCGTCGAGCGAGCCTCCATGCCGCTGTTGCTATCCGTCTTCCTTACCGCGGCGGCCACGCTGATCCTCGGCATCGTTCCGGGCAATGTGCTCCACGCCGCTCACGAAGCCGCGCAGACCTTTTCCTCGGTCCAGTCCGGCACGCTGATAACGACGCCACCAACAACCACGGCAGTCGTCAACCGGTAGCGTTGAGGGACCAGATCTCATCCTGACGAAGCAGGCTCCGAACGAAGAGCACCTTCGAGGACGATCCGCGCAACGATTTTCTACCCCCTACGCCCTACCCCCTACACCCTACATCCCACACCCCACCCGCAAAGCCCGCAGTGTATTCCACCGGCTCGGCTGCCCAACCGATTCGCTGAGAGGCAGAGAGATAGCCTCGGAGTACGATGCCTCGAGCAGCCATCGGCCATCGGCCTGCCGCTTGCTCGCAACGATCCGCAGGGCGTCCTTCATGCGCGGCTCAGCGTGTACTCCGGCGCTCCGCAGATAATCGAGGGCGCGCAGAATGTCGTAGTGGTAGCGGGGAGGGAAGGCAATCTGAAGGAACTCCGGATGGGCGACCTCGCCCGTCGAGAGCCGCCGGAAGAGCCCGCGCCGGAGCAGATACTCCTGCCCCCGTTCTCGAGCGGCCCGAACCTCAGTCCGGATCTCCGGTGCGGACCCGACCGCTCGCTCGTACTCCAGCAACCCCTCCAGCACGCAGATCGTGGAATGGAACGACGAACGCGTGCTCGGGGGCGCATCGCAGTTCCACCCACCGTCATCGAGCTGCTCACCGACCAGCCGGCGCGCCAGGCTTTCCGACGGGTGGCCAAAATATGCGCCGAGCGCGAGCGCGCCGCCGTTAATGCAGGGTTCCACCTCGCCTTCGAAGAATGGTTTGGCGCCGTGTTGCTTTTCCCAACGGAACCCCGCCTCCAGACGAGAAACCGCAGAAGCCACCGCCGGATCGGCCGGGTCGACGCCCGTCGCGCGCAGCAACTGCATCGTGAAGAGGGTCGGCAACCAGTCAGGGGCGCCGGTTCGGTGCCACGCGCCGTCGGCTCCCTGACAGGCGAGAATGGCAGCGCCGAGTCCTTCCTGCGGCACACGTGCGCGCTCCGCAGCAATCGCCGCCGGAGAAGCATCCGTGAGATCCCGCATCGCCTGCCACCGAATCGCCGGGTCCGCATCGAGCAGCCAGCCAGGAGTGTCCACGCCGCTATCTTACCGTTCCACCCGCAGCCGAGCGCAAATCTGTCAAGAGGGGTACGGCTCCACCAAAGTAACTCCTATTCAATGCAGGCCACTTACAAGCCAGGTAGCTCAAAGAAAGATGGCAGTCCGTAACATGAAACTTGATATACTGGAGTTATAGGATAGAAACAGAAAAAGGCCGCCATCAGAGTCTGTTACGAAACTCTTCCGGTTAGGCTGAGTAGATGAGAAGATGCCCTTGCGAGAGCGAGGGCATCTTCGTTTATGGGATATATCCGAGGGGATGGTCGAAGTCAGGGGACGTTGTT
>Ga0335072_10015928_pt1 | contig 10660 bp, 10 predicted proteins | sample Lox_Sample_21_FD_206725 | JGI IMG/M metagenome (GOLD analysis project Ga0335072, IMG submission 206725) | Soil microbial communities from Loxahatchee National Wildlife Refuge, Florida, United States - Lox_Sample_2.1 | ecosystem: Environmental > Terrestrial > Soil > Wetlands | place: USA... | reverse complement strand
ATTGAACTTAGTCAAGTCAAACTTCAATCCACCATCGGTAGCCTTGCCCGGGCCGGTTCGCTGCCAGGGCTGCGGGTTCACCCAAAAGTCAGGCGGCGAGGACTGTGTCGAGGGGAGCGAGCAGAACTTCGGCATTTCGACCCGCCATAGAAGGGTGAAATTTTGCCCATGCGCCTTCATGAAGCGAATGAAAGCCGGGAAATCGAGAGCTTGCGGTGAGCCATTGGCGCCCCAATCCTGCAGAGTATTCCAGGTTTGCGATCCGGCGAGGATGAGAGGATGGCCTTTGCCGTCCTCAAAATAGTGCGGGTTGGGAGAGACCCGGAGCGGCGCAGCAATCGCCTGTGAATAACCAAGTGGCCTGAGTAAGAGAATGACTGCGGCCCAGAGCGCGAACCTGAACATGCGCCTCCTTTGCGGTTATCCGCGGCCGATAAACGGCATGTTTGTGGCCATCACGGTGATGAACTGGACATTCGCCTCCAGGGGAAGGTTGGCCATGAAAAGGACGGCCTCGGCCACGTGCTTGACTTCCATCCTGGGTTCCAGGATCTTCTCGCCGTTCGGCTGCAGAGACGGGGCTGGAGATTTTCCCCCCATATCGCCGGCGTTACCAATGTCGATCTGGCTGCAGGCGATGTTGTGCCGGCGGCCGTCGAGTGAGATCGACCGCGTAAGACCTGTGATCGCATGCTTCGTAGCAGTATAGGGTGCGGAAAAGGGCCGGGGAACGTGAGCAGAAATCGACCCGTTGTTAATAATTCGGCCACCCTGCGGCTCCTGTGCTTTCATGCGGCGGATGGCCTCCTGGGCACAGAGGAAGGCGCCGGTGAGATTCACGCTTACAACTTCGGACCATTGCTCGTAGCTCAGATCTTCCATCGGAATGGAGGGAGCATTCACTCCCGCGTTATTGAAAAGGATATCCAGCCGGCCAAATCTATCCTCGGTGCGGTCAAACAATGCTCGGATGGACTCGGGCTGGCGAACGTCGGTGGAGATGGGAAGCATCGGACCTCCATCGGGAGTTGCCAGGCCTGCGGTTTGTTCCAGTTCCGCCGCGCGCCGGCCGGCCAGCGCAACCGCATAGCCGGCGCCCTGCAATGCCAGGGCAACGCCTCGGCCAATTCCACTGCCCGCACCTGTGATGATCGCTACTTTCCCATAACCCTTGCTCACTCAATTCCTCCACTGGGAGTTTTATTTTGCGTAGAAGCGATAGTGAATGTCCCAATGGGCTGTTTGACCCGGCGCAATCACCAGGTGAAGGTAAGCTTCGGGACAGATCGTGGTGCGCGGCGACCAGAAGTTGAAAAGCGAAAGTGGATTGTCCCCAGTTTGCTCGACTCCCACGCCGGTTTTCGTATTTTCGACCACAATATCGTTATCGCTTGGGCTGTTGGAATAGCCGGTGAGATAGCTCTCGACATATTGTCCCGGTTGCAATTCCTGTCGGTAAACAATTTGCTTGCCCTCAATGCCGGCGAGGGGCTCCATAGACTTCTCCGCCTGGGGCGCAAAGCGGAAACGGATGGTCATGTCCGGCCCGCTGGGAGCACCGTCCAGCATAAAGAAATCGTGATCGTAAACCTGGGTGTCGATGGTCTGGGTCCCGGTATTTTTCAGACTGTGGCGCAGGGTAAGAATCGGTTGATGCGGATCGAGGATCACCGTTTTCTCATAGTCGTAGGCAATGCCGATCGGCGAGTGGAGTTGTTGACGAAAAGACACCTGGCGGTGACTGGTATGTATGGTCCACTTGCCTCCGTCGACCAGTGGATAAGTGCGCATGAACTTGTACGGGGAATCGTCGCCCTTGCGTAGCACGCCCACGCCTATCTTGACGAACAGGCCGCCGGGCTTTGCCTGGCCATAGTCGAGAGCGCCGTCCTCAGAACGGAACTCCTCCACGGGGCCGGCGATTGCGTCGGCGATCATGGGGTCGTAATGAGAAAACCAGATCCCAAAGTAAGTATGGTCTTTATAAGCGAGGCAGGGAATGACACCGGACCAGTCGAATCGGGAGGCGCGGTAATAACCATTTGTTGGATCGGGCAGATACAGCACGGCCTGCACCGAACCATTGGAGATAGAGGCTTTTGGATAGGTGGTCTGCATAGCAGAGGAACAGCCACCCGATGCGGTCTGGGCTGCCACAGCGGAATGAGCCGCTAGGAGCAGGCTAAGGCCTAAGAACGCCGGAAAAATTGATTTCAATGCAGTTGTCCGCCTTATGTACCACCAGTTTGCATCCGCAGCAAGGCATGCGCGCGTAAGTCAGCCCGTATTTTAGACCACTGAGCCATCCAAACCGGGAGAGATTGAATCTTGTTTAAAGGTTGGTGACAGAACATGGGCTGCGTTGCTAGCCGATCCTGGTTTCCGGGGCGCTCAGCCGTGACGAAAATGCTTGTTCACGAGGGGTTGATGCGGAGTAACCTCGCCGCGAAGGAGAAAGAATGCTAATCCTCATTTTGGTGATTTTGTTGCTGGTGTTTGGTTTTGGCGGTTACCGGCTTGGTCCTGGCATCGGTTATTACGGTGGCGGCGGAATCAGTCTGATCCTGCTGATTGTCATTATCCTGCTGCTGCTGAGGGTTATCTGAGGATTTCCAGTAGATCGGACGCTTGCATCCGCCCGTGAGACGCCGTAGCGAACATGGGATGATAGCCAGCGTGGAGCAAAGACCACAGGGTTGTGGTGCCGGTGATTTGTAGTAGCCGAGCCGCAATGAAATTCGGAAGGGGCAGGTCCGCTTGCGGGCATTGCCCCTATTCTTTTGTTCCGCATAGCCTCTTTCTCTCATTCAGAGCATCTTTTAACGAGGAGGCGGTACATTAAAGTGCATGAATGAACCGATCGCAGTAGATCAACCGTATTCGGATGCGGTGGTATTCTTTGGCGCCACCGGCGACCTTGCCTACAAGCAGATCTTTCCTTCGCTGCAGAGATTGGCCAAACTCGGCAAGCTGGCGGGCCCGGTCATTGGCGTGGCTAAGGCTGGGTGGAATCTTGAGCAGCTGAAAGCGCGAGCCAAGGATAGCGTGGAAAAGCACGGCGGCCTGGATCCTGCCGGCTTCCCCATCCTGCTCGACAAGCTGCGCTATGTGGACGGGGATTACCGCGAGCCGGCAACCTTTGCCAGCGTTCGGCAAGAGCTCGGCAATGCCAAACATCCTCTTCACTATTTGGCTATTCCCCCGGTCCTATTTGGGGAGGTCCTTAAGCAACTAAAAGTTTCGGGATCCTCCGCGGGCGCGCGCGTGGTGATTGAGAAGCCCTTTGGGAACAACCTGGAATCCGCCGTCGCTTTGAACAAGGTTGTGCACGAAGTTTTTGCGGAAGAAGACGTGTTTCGCATCGATCACTACTTGGGCAAGAACACGGTGCAAAATGTGATCTTCTTTCGCTTCGCCAACTCCTTCCTCGAGCCCATCTGGAACAGCCTGTACGTGGAAAGTGTCCAGATCACGATGGCGGAGCAATTTGATGTAGCAGACCGGGGAAGCTTCTACGACTCGGTGGGGACGGTCCGCGACGTGGTGCAAAATCACCTGCTGCAAATCGTAAGCAACATAGCGATGGAGCCTCCGCCAACGCTCAGTATCGAGAGCCTGCGCGACGAGCGTGTCAAGGTCTTGAAGAGTGTGCAGGCGTTGAACGAGTCGGATGTGGTTCGCGGGCAATACAGCGGGTATCTGAATACACCTGGTGTCAAGAAGGACTCAAAAACCGAGACCTACGTGGCTCTGAAGCTTGCGATCAACTCCTGGCGGTGGAGAGGCGTGCCTTTTTTCATTCGTTCCGGTAAATCTTTGCCCAAGACAGAAACCGAGGTACACGCGACTCTACGGCAGCCATGCCCGATTTTCTCGATGGATCCGCCTCCGCCCAACTACGTTCGGTTCCGAATCAGTGGTGAGCCGGTGATCGCCATTGGAGCTTCCATCAAGAGCGCAGGGGACCAGTTGCGGGGATGTCCCATTGAACTGGTCGCGGACCAGGAATGTGGCGAAGATGAGATGCTGCCGTACGAGGAACTGCTGGGGGACGCAATGGCCGGCAATCAGACCTGGTTTGCGCGCGAGGACTATGTTGAGGAAGCCTGGCGCATTATTGATCCGATCCTGAGCCAGCAGAAGGTGCAGGAATACCAACCTGGCAGTTGGGGTCCTGAAGCGGCCAACAGCATGATTGCATCGTATGGCGGCTGGCAGGACCCGCGATAGGTCTCAGGCGAGCGCGCTTTGCAAGCGGAAAAGCGAGCCGATTCGCTGCGACGGGTGGCTCACGAGGCCTTCCCAGTCGCCGGATTCGGCTACCCGGCCATTCTCGATAAGGTAGATCATTTCTGCGCGCTGGATAGCGGAGATGCGATGGGCGATCAGCAACACGGTCGCCCGGCCCTTTAATCGCTCGATTGCGTCCAGGATTCGCTTTTCGTTCTCAAGGTCGAGACTGCTGGTGGCTTCGTCGAGGATGAGCAGCCCCGGCTTGCGCAGGAGTGCTCGTGCCAGCGCGATCCGCTGCCGTTGTCCGTGGGAGAGCAGGATGCCGCGATCTCCAACCGTCGTATCGAGTCCATGGGGGAGGTCAAAAACAAACTCCGCCGCAGCCAGGCTGAGACTTTGCCGCATTTCTTGTTCGGAGGCATCGGGGTTCGCCCAAAGCATGTTGGCGCGCACCGTGTCGTGGAAAAGTACTGTTTCCTGGGCTACATAGCCGACGTGGCGTCTCCATGCCCTGGCCGTTTGGGGCGTGAGTTCAACGTTATCGACCAATACCCTTCCGGTTGCCGGGGACAGCAGACCATTCACCAGATCGGCCACAGTGCTCTTACCAGCCCCTGATGCGCCCACGATCGCCGTGACTTTCCCCGCAGGTATGGTCAGGGATAGGTTCTCCAGCACCATGGGCCGTTCGGCATCGTAACGGAATCCAACTTGCTCCAGACGCACCTCGTAAGCCAGCGCGGGAGAGGGGCCCACAGCACCTCGAACCTCTGCGTTGGCGACGCACTCGTCATAGATCGTCATCAGGTTTTCGTACGCAGGCAGCTCGCTGAGGAACGCCTGCAACTGGCTTTGCCCCGCCGCCAGGCGCGGAAAAAGGCGGGTAAACACGGCCAGCAGCAACAACATGGATGCCGGGGCAACATTCAGAATCTGCAGCGAAGCGAAGATGATTCCGGCCAGCAAGAGCAGCGAACCGGCTTCGAACCAGAAAGCCGCGGCTGCTTGTCCCCGGGTATTGTCTAGACTCTGCTGCAGGGCTGAGGACTGTAGCGAAGAGAACATTTCCAGATCACTGGTCTGGGCGTCATAAAACTTCATTGCCTTGAGGTTCTGTAAATGTTCGCTAGCCGCCGAATAAACCTCGCTCACACTTTCGGAAACGGCGGCGCCGCTTTCGTGGACGGCGCGCATCCACCGCCGGGACAGGAGTAAAAGAACCGCGCCGGCAGCCAATACCAGGGAGGTCATGCCTGCAGAGAGTTTGAGCGCAATAGCGACATAGACCAGCGCCAGACTGGCGTTGGCCAGCGTACTTATAAGGAGAGAGGTGCAGTTCGCAACGCGAGTCAGCTCAGCGGTAAGAGCGTGAGTGAAATCGGATGAACGGCGGCGCACCAGGAAAAGCCAATCGGCCTGGACGATAGCCTGATAGAGACGCCTGCTCAGAGCCAGCTCATAAGTCAGCACAGTGCGGAAGGTGAGCACCGACTGAATCCTGCTGAAAAGTGAGCGCAGGGCCATAAGCAACATGAAAATCATCAGCAGAGTCGCGAGCCACAGCGTGGGCGGCAGTCCACTACGGACCAGCAGGTCACGGACTTCGCCGGTGTAATGGCCGACGTGGCCCTGATTGGCCAGGTTGAAACCGGCCACCTGGAGGATGGGAAAGAGCAAGGCGACGCCGACGCCTTCTGTCAACGAGGTGAAAGTCATCAGCATGACGGCGGCAAGCAGTTGCCAGCGCACTATCTCCACAAGGCTCAGAACATACTGTAGGAAATGATTTCCGGAAGACGTCCTCTCCCCGTGAGGGGTGACTGGGGAGTCTCTGGCGGAGGACGGCATGCCTGAAACGATAGCAGAGCCAGATTGCCGCGGAGATTGTCAACATGGGATCGGGACCGAAGGAACGCCAGATCAAGCTGCAGGGGGATTCTGGTTACTGACGATAAGTTGGTAATATTCCTCAGCGATGACAAATGTGAACCTGGCATCGACGGTATGCCGGATGCCCAACCCGGTGGCTGCGGATGTGGCCGGTGAGACAGTGCTTATGAGCCTGGAACGCAATCGCTGTTACGGACTGGGCGAAATCGGCAGTGAAATCTGGAGCAAGCTGTCGTCTCCGATGCAAGTCGCGGACCTGGTCAAAGAGTGCAGCCAGCTCTACGAAGCCCTCCCCGGTGTGATCGAACGCGACGTGCTCCATATGCTGAACGAATGGGCGAAAGAAGGGCTGATCCAAGTCAGCTAGAAGCCGGCTGACCCCAACTTGACAAATCGCATGCGGGACGCAAGAATTCCCGCTGGCCTGTATTTTTCAGCTGACGGCATGGCATCTCAGAATGTGGTACATGAAGGCGGGAGCGTTTACAAATTGCAGGCACTCGATCGTGCGTTTGCTGTGCTCGATCTTCTTTCTTCCAGCGCAAATCCACTTGGTCTAGCGGAAATATCCAGCGGCCTCGGCTTACATAAAAGCACAGCGCATCGCTTCCTGATGGTGTTGGAACGGCACCGGATGGTGGAGCGTACGCAGGGTGGAAAATTTCGCCTGGGCTTACGCTTGTGCGATTTCGGCAGCCGCGCGATCGAGCAGTACGACCTGCGCGACCGTGCTCAACTCCATTTAAAGATGCTGGTAGCAGAGGTCGAGGAGACGGCCCATCTGTGCATTCTGGAAAAAACACGCATGGTCTATATCGACAAGCAGGAGCCGGAACGAACCATCCGTATGATCTCCCGCGTGGGGGCCAGCAGCCCCATCCATTGCACTGCCGTGGGCAAAGCTATTCTTGCCGCGATGCCGCGCGCCCGGGTGGAAGAGCTGTTGCCGGAGCTGCACCTGGAACGGTTTACGCGGCGCACGATGACCACGCGCGACGCGCTGCTCAAAGAACTGGAGCGCACCAGCCGCCGCGGCTATGCCGTGGATGACGAGGAACGGGAAGAGGGCGTACGCTGCGCTGGAGTGGCGATCCTCGATGGGCGAGGCGAGGCTGTCGCAGCGGTCAGCATCTCCGGTCCGGCATTCCGCGTGACTATGCAAAAAATTCCCCAAATCGCGGGGAAGTTGATCACCTGCGTCCAGGGGATTCAGAAGGATCTGGGGTACATACCAACAGCACGCTAAAAGAAAAGAGGAGCATGGAAGAGTTATCGATCAAGGGTGCGGACAAGAGCCGTTGGGACTGCGTCAGTTTGGGAGAGGTCATGCTGCGCCTGGATCCGGGTGAGGGCCGAATCCACACCGCGCGGCAATTCACCGCCTGGGAAGGCGGTGGAGAATACAACGTGGCCCGTGGGTTACGCCGTTGCTTCGGCATGCGCACAGCGGTTGTGACTGCATTTGCCGACAATCCCATTGGCCGTCTGGTGGAGGACTTCATCCTGCAGGGCGGCGTGGACAGCTCCTTGATTCGCTGGGTTCCCTACGATGGCATCGGCCGAACCGTGCGCAATGGTCTCAACTTTACCGAACGTGGATATGGCGTGCGGGCAGCCGTTGGCTGTTCCGACCGAGGGAATACAGCCATTTCGCAGACCAAACGCGGCGACTTCGATTGGGAGACGATCTTCGGGCCGAAGAATGGATCGCGTTGGTTTCATACCGGGGGAATCTTTGCCGCGCTTTCGCCTTCGACTCCGGAAGTTGCGGTTGAGGCCCTGGATAAAGCGCGCCAGTATGGGACCATCACTTCGTTCGATCTGAACTATCGCGATTCGCTCTGGAAGTCAATTGGCGGCAAGGCGAAGGCGCAAGAGGTGAATCGCGAGCTGGTAAAGAAGCTCGATGTCCTCTTTGGCAATGAAGAGGATTTTTCCGCCATGCTGGGGATCAAATTGGAAGGGGTGGAAGAAGACTTCAAGGAACTTCCGGTTGCCAGCTACGAGAAGATGCTTCGTGAGGTCGCTGCTTCCTATGGAAACCTCAAACTAGTGGCCACGACATTGCGAACGGCGCAGACCGCGTCCCGCAATGCGTGGGGGGCGATGGCAATCTACAAGAACGAAATTATCTATGTGCCGCAGCGGGAGATCGACATCCTGGACCGGGTCGGCGGAGGAGATTCGTTCGCTTCCGGCCTGGTCTTCGGAATGCTGATGGGCAAACCCGCCACCTGGGCTGTAGCCTGCGGGGTTGCCCATGGCGCGCTGGCCATGACCACACCAGGGGACACCAGTATGGCGACGCGGGCCGAGGTGGAACGCGTAATGCTGGGTGGGTCCGCCCGTATTGCGCGTTGAGTCGGGGAACGCGCGCCAGCGTGGATCGGACCCTACTATTTCGAGCAGAGGAAAAAGAATGTCGAAGGAAGTGCAGCAGCAATTGGAAGCGGCGGGGATCATTCCGGTTTTGCGGGCCCGCTCGGCGAAAGAAGCTATCGGGGTTGTGGAGGCCATGGTGGCCGGGGGAATCACGGTCATGGAAGTTACGATGACCGTACCTGGAGCCATTGACGTTCTGCGCGAATTAAAGCGCACTTACGGCGACAAATTGCTCCTGGGATCGGGAACGGTGACCGATGCCAAGGAGTGTGTGGACACGATTGATGCAGGCGCGGAATTTGTGGTCAGCCCGAGTTTACACCTGGATGTGATAGCTGCAACCAAGGAGAGGGGGAAGGTATCCCTGCCCGGGGCTCTGACGCCTACGGAGGTGATTACCGCATGGCGCTCGGGTGCGGATTTCGTCAAGGTATTTCCCTGCTCGGCGATGGGCGGGGCGAGCTATTTGAAATCACTCAAAGCGCCCTTTCCGTATCTGCGACTGGTCCCGACCGGTGGAGTTACCCTGCAAACCGCGGCCAGTTTTCTGGAGGCGGGCGCCGCCGCTCTCGGCGTGGGTGCGGACCTGGTCAACGTGGCCGCATTTGCAGAAGGAAAGCCGGAAGTCATTACCAACGCTGCCCGCGCGTACGTGGAGGTTATAGCCCGAACCCGCGCAGCGGCTAAATCTTAAAAAACGTTCTTAACCAGGAGGCAGCTCGCAAATGAAAACGACCGCGGTCATTCTGTTGACCCTTGGCATGGCGACGGCGCATCTCGCTTTCGCCCAGGATGCGTCGCCCGACGTCTATTCGCCATCTGAGCTGACGGCAATGGGGCAGAAGCTAGAGCAGAAGGCAGTTAAAGGTCTGGCCACCGAAACGCTCAAGAAATACGCCACCGACTACACCATTCTGGCATTTCGCAGCCAGAGCGGGCAGGCCGAGCAGCATGAGAAATTTGCTGACTTTTACGTCGTTGTCTCCGGCCAGGCCAAGCTCATTTCGGGTGGTCACATGGTAAACGGTGCTACCACGGCGCCAGGCGAGTTGCGAGGTGATTCGATTCAAGACGGGAAAGAAACGACCATCAAGAAAGGCGACATCGTCCACATCCCGGCTAATATTCCTCATCAGCTCACTTTGGCTAAGGGAGACACGATTGAGTATTTTGTCATCAAGGTGCAGGAAGTGAATTAGCTTGCCCGCTTCGGCGGCTGACAAATTCGCAAAACGTTGTCTCTCGGGCTGCGGATTTATCCTTGAGTCTTCCTGTCCGAAAGATATACCTGTGTGGCCGCATGCCGCCCAGGTCCGCCATCCTATCTTCAGGGGAGGAGACTTTAGATACCAGCCCTGGTTGAATAAGCCGGGGCTTTCTTTCGCACTCAAACTGGTGCAAACGATACGTCCATCCTGAAGGGTCTTTGGTCGGAACCTCGTTCACTGTATTGTGAGCCGCCTCGATTTCGCCCTATTGCTCGCGATCCTTTTATTCATCGCCTTAGCCGTGGTGGATCTTGTGCCGAATGTCAGGCTCGACCCGGCGCCCCTGATTCCATCCAGTGGACCGAAATAGGAGTGATGCGAGGGGAACATGTGTCCCGAACCCTGCGGCGGAGTGCCGGTGAAGGCTCTCGCAGAAAATCTTATGCTCGTGAACTGCGATCCGCTGAACTCCTCGTGAGCAAGGTGTGCTGGCGGGACTTTGCGTGAGCGGCCAGAGCGCGCTGATAGACCGCGACAGTGTTAGCAGCCATGGTGCTCGCCGTGAAACGGGCGGACCAAAGCCTTAGTCCGGCGTTGCCCATGGCCAATCGCAAAGCAGGATCTGCTATCAGACGGGCCAACGCGGCGCGGAGATGGAGTACGTCACCGGGAGGTACGAGCAGCCCCGTTTGCTCATGGACCACAGATTCGTGGATTCCACCTACGTTGGTGGCGACTACCGGCAGACCCGCGCGCATCGCTTCGAGGATGCTGATGGGAAAGGCTTCGAAACGAGTACAAAGCACAAAGATCTGTGCCTCCATCAGCAAGGGATTCACATCTGTTTCGGGCGGCAGCAGGCTCACGCGCTCTCGCAGCCCCAGAGCGTTCACCTGGGCCACAATCCGCGGGCGCAATTCTCCGGATCCCATCAACTGCAGCTTCCA
>Ga0335072_10015926_pt1 | contig 10661 bp, 11 predicted proteins | sample Lox_Sample_21_FD_206725 | JGI IMG/M metagenome (GOLD analysis project Ga0335072, IMG submission 206725) | Soil microbial communities from Loxahatchee National Wildlife Refuge, Florida, United States - Lox_Sample_2.1 | ecosystem: Environmental > Terrestrial > Soil > Wetlands | place: USA... | reverse complement strand
CACGCAAATACGGTGTAGCGCAGTTACTTTCGTGACTATCTCAACTCAGAGCGCCAGCGCTGCAATCGATCCGATTTGCGAAACCAGCCTGGCGGGTGCCAACGCGACAGGATCGCTCGCGGCTCAGCAGCTATCCTTGAGCAATCCGAGATTTCACTCCGCGGCAGGACGCCTGTTATTGTCGCGTACGCGGTCTCGGCCGTCCAAGGCGCCGTTAGCTCAGTTGGTAGAGCAGCTGACTCTTAATCAGCGGGTCCGGGGTTCGAAACCCTGACGGCGCACAAACCCAGTACCGCAGCTCAAGCGGGGTCAACCGTCAGGCGCATGCCCCGCTCGGCAATCCAGCCGTCGAGTGGATGCCAATCGCGGCCTGGGTGGTACGCCCAAGAGTGAGTCGATCGTCGGCTTCCACGGTTCAGCCAGTCCCTGCCGGGGCCGACGACGAAGGCGAGTTCGAGCCTCATGGGGTCCGGCTGGCAGTTCTGCTTCGCCGGCGACGGCAACGTGGATCTGCTCCTTTGTAGGCAAGAGTCGAGGCCGACGCGGTCCTTCTCGCGACCAGCACGTCCACCGACGGCGGAGGCATCTCGGGTGCCGCTTCGATCCGCACGAACGACTACTCGCAGAGTTGGGACCCGACGTTCGAGTCGGAACGCCAATGGGCTGTCGACCCGCGAGGCGGCGATCAGCGCTTCGGTGTCATCGAGAAATGGCTGCAGCCGAACCCGATCGGGATGGTCGCACCTATCCCACGACGCCAACCGGGGCGCGACCCTGATGGTTGTCGCCTTCGGGGCGGGCGTACCAGCGCATCGTCACAAGGGAACGCGCACGACGGCATGTTCTCTACGATGCGGGCGATCTCGCGGCGCCGATGCGCGGTCACCCGCTGCGCAAGCTTCACCCCGTATGCGTCAGCTCGGCCACCAGCCCGCGGCGGGAGCTAGGGTGGGGTCCGCGATCAACAGGCCAGCGCCGAAGAGTCGGTCGACCATCCGATCGGTGGTCTACGGCTGCACATCCAGCAGACCGGCCAGCGTGGCCAGATTGACCGGACCTCGATTGGACAAGATCACCAAGTCCGGGTCAGCAGCGCGTCGGTGATCACATCCACCGACTCCCCGGCCGCCGATGCGCTACAGACGGTCATTCTGCCTCCCCTTTCCGCAACCGGTCACCCCGGCGCGGGCGCACCGCACAACCGCGACCGACCCCCTATTCATAGCTGATTGCAACTATTACATAATGCAAGTGTGGCTTTAGTCATGTCTTGGGAGGGCCACGCCGGACCCCCTCGCCCTGGAGCCGGGCGTGGGCCGCATGGCTCCGGGAAAGCCGCTCGGCGCCGTGCAGCTGGCGATCACGGTCGGCGTGGTCATGACCATCATTCCTGCAAACAACGATTTTTCGGCTTTCTCCCCCCATCTTGCCGTGTTCCTGCCGGCTGTCTTGATTGTGCCGGTCGTGATCTGCTGGACCGGACGCCCTGCGGCACCGAGCCGCCGGACGCCGGTGTGGGACGGCGGGATCGTCGTGTTCAAACGCCGAATTCACACTCGGCCATGACATTTCCCGCACTGGTGCGAGTGAACTTTGATCGCCTGTGTCAAGCGACGGTCACCCTGCAGCGGGCATCCGACGCTGTTCCAGCGTTACTTGTATCGCCCGGTCATCGCCGCTGTGCAACACTCCGCGAGTCTGGTGACGCCGGTCCAATCCGGCAACGCCAACTTGTACCTGCTCTATGTATTCTTGGTCGTCTTGATGGCTTACCTGCTCGGCGCGCCTGGTGGCCGATGATGATTACGTGCTGCGCCCCAACCAGGTCGGTCGGATCGGTCACTGGCATTCGTCGCCGCTGCAGGCGCATTAGGCAGCTGTTTCCCGCCGCTGGTGATGGGCGCACGACTCGATTGGCACCGACTACACGGTCGGGCTGCCGCTGTGACAACCGCGCCGCCGGCGTTCGCTCGCCCGGCGCTGTGGCTGCAACCCCGCGTTTTCTTGATGTTCGTGGTCGCCCTGCTAAAGGTCGGCGCTTTTCTTACCGCCATACCAACAGGAGAAAAAATGCTATATGAGTTCTGGCATAACTTCACCCACAACCTGTTCAAGCCGCTGCTGCTTTTCTTCTACTTCGGGTTCCTGATTCCGATCCTGAAGGTGCGGTTCGAGTTCCCGTATGTGATCTACCAAGGCCTGACCATGTACCTGCTGCTGGCGATCGGCTGGCACGGAGGCGAAGAGCTCGCCAACGTGAAGGCGTCCAGCATCGGCGGCATCGTTGGGTTTATGGTCGTGGGCTTCGTGTTGAACTTCTTGATCGGTAGCGTCGCCTACTTGCTGCTGATGCGCTTGAGTTCCATGCGCCGAGTCGACATGGCCACGGTCGCCGGCTATTACGGGTCAGACTCGGCCGGAACTTTCGCCACCTGCGTGGCGGTCCTGACGGCCGTCAACATCGCGTTCAACGCGTACATGCCGGTGATGCTGGCTGTGATGGAGATTCCGGGCTGCCTGGTGGCGCTGTATCTGGTGGCGCGACTGCGGCACCGGGGTCTTAACGAAGCGGGGTATATGCCCGACGAGCCCGGCTACACCCCGCCGGTCGAGGCCGCGGTCGGTCCAGGCACCGCCGCGCGGCCCCCGCGCGGCCAGAGCCTCGAGACCCAGAGCGAACGGGGGGTCGAGCAGGAGCGGGAGCTCTCGCTCGAAAAGCTGGAGCATCCGAACTGGGAGCCCGCCGAGCATCCGGCCATGGGTAAGGCCGAGAGGATGCCCACTTTCTCCCGTGAACTCCTGCGAGAAGTTTTGCTCAACCCTGGGCTTGTGCTCCTCTTCGGCGGCATCATGATCGGCCTCATCAGCGGTTTGCAGGGACAGAAGGTCGTTGCAGCCGACGACAAATTCTTCGTATTGGCATTCCAGGGCGTGCTGTGTCTGTTCCTGCTCGAGATGGGCATGACGGCGTCTCGTAAGTTGAAGGACCTGCGATCGGCGGGTCTCGGTTTCATCATCTTCGGTCTGGCGGCACCGAATATCTTTGCGACGCTGGGGATCTTTGTCGCCTACAGCTACGCCTACCTGACCCACACCGACTTCAAGCCGGGAACCTACGTGCTGTTCGCGGTGCTGTGCGCGGCGGCCTCCTATATCGCCGTCCCGGCGGTGCAGCGGCTGGCTATCCCCGAGGCAAGCCCAACCCTGCCGTTGGCAGCATCACTGGGTTTGACGTTCTCCTACAACGTCACGATCGGGATTCCGCTCTACATCGAGATCGCCCGAATTGTCGGCCATTGGTTCCCAATCAGCTAGAACGCCCACTTCCCCACCAGTGTCAGTGTGTCGCCGTTAGATATCAGCAAACCGCCCGCGACCACCGTCTGAGCTCAGAGCCCTGTGCCCGCCCCGTGGCGGCGGGAACGCGGTGTCCAGGGGTTTCGAAACCGAATCGACCCCGTGCCCCTAGCCGTACCGGCAACGGCCGGAAATGGCTCTGCACAGTCGATTCAAGGGCTATCAGCTAACCGTTTCGCCTGGTCGTTGGTTTCGGACGCCACGGAGGGATGCTGGCCGACACGACACCCAATCGTCGACCGACGCTGCGAGACGAATTGGCTAGCCTCGATCGGCAGGCACGGCGGGAATTGGCCACGACCCTCTGCCGAGTGTCGGAGACCTTCGCCGAGGTGCCCGACGGACGGACGGCATCGCACGTACTGGGTGTGCTTGCCTATATGCTCCACTCGGCTTTTGAGTCAGGTCTTGGAGAGTTGGCGAGGGCAGTAGAATTTCGCGGAAATCAGGGCGAAATTGGATGCGCTCTCCATATCGAATCCGGGGTTGTGGGTTTTCACGTCATGGACTAGCGCCAGGCCCGATTCGCCATTATTCAAGCACGTGCACACCGCTTTGCCGGCCGTAATGGCTCGATCTGGGCTCGAGTAGCTGATGCCGGCTTGGTGCAGAGCAGCAAGGAAGCCTGCGTCGTCACCGTGCAGAGGAGCAGGAGGAGCATCGCCATACGCCGGCGCGGCGAGGCCGATCATGACGGAAACGCCGAATAGCGATAGTAGCAGTCTCATAACTCATCACTCTCCCATTTTGAGACAATTTCTTGCAGCTTTCTCATGGCAGCCAAACTTCAGTGGCCCCGAAGTCTTAGGGCTCAGATGGGCCTGACGTACCGTTGTCGATGCGTGCGTGTGCGGCAATGCAAAGATGTTCTGCACCAACGGCATTGCCGGTTCAATCGGCGTGTGTTCAGATCGGCCAGTCGCGTTGGTCCGCACCGTTGTTGGCGCATCTGGTCCGGGACTGCGCCGCAATCTGGGCCGATGATCCACGCCGGAATCGTTTCGGCCCCGCCGATCTCCACGCCGCAGAGTCCAACAGTAAGGAGTTCTAACAATTGAAAGAGGTTGCCCCCTATCCCAACTGCGCATCCGACGGCATGATTTTGGCCTTGTCTCCTTTGGACAGGTGAAACCGTGTGGATGCGGGTTTCTTCGACAGTTGCTCGAGCAGGATGTCAAGACCTTCCTGATCGAAAGTGTGGTGCTGCACACTTTCGGGGTTCCTCCGATATTTGTGCGACCAGATGCTGCAGTTGCTCGGGTGAGTGTTTGCCTTTGAGAAATTTGAGCGGCTTGATGCGGGCCGCCATGCCCAGCGGCGACGGACCTACCCAGGGCCCGCTGGTCAGGGTCGAGATCATTGACGAATAGGTGCACACCGTGGACTGTAATTCGGTGGCGAACTCGCCCGAGGCCACCGCGGCGGCCAGCATCGACCCCGAGCCCAGAACCGTGTACACGCGATCGGAGTTGATCTCCGGCGGTAACATCCCAAAATCCATTGCCAAGCCAACACCTCCTGCGTGGACCGCCGTGTGATCGCGGCCCTGCCGAGCCGGCAACGACGAGATTTGGTCGACCGGCTCGACGATTTTCTTCCCGTTATTGGTCTTCCCAAAATCTCCCTGCTTAAGCTGGGAGGCTCCGTACCAATTTCTGTAGAAATGCTGTTATTAGCAACATGATTCATTTGATGTTGCGCGAGCTGGCCGCCGAACACCTGAGCCTCGACGCACCAGGATCACGGACGTCCAACAGCCGTATTACTGTTCTGGTCAATGGTTTTCGGATACCAGGTAGCGATTGCAGCCGACTCCGGAAACGCGCGCACCCGCCAATTCACCAGGCCGCCCGGGCCGGAAAGTGTAGCTCCTCGCGCGGTGCTGCCCTCACCGCCACTCGGTCAAAGAACGAGCTAGTGCTTCATACCTTTCCCCACACTCATCCCTTCACAGACGACCAACGGGATTGTCCGCTTAGGCTGGGTTCACATTCGGCATCGCAGGAATGTCCGGCTACTCGGGAACGTGGGACGAGGGTATGAATGACAGTTGCCGCCCGACCGCCCGCAAGTCGGCTTCTGAGCCATCGACCGAGAAACCCAGCACCCGAGGCAGCAGAAATTTCGCAGCCATCGGGCGTTTCATCGCATATCCGGCAAAGGTTTCCGCACCTTCGTCCTCGGTGAGCGTCATCGCCCTCACCGGTAAGGTCCTTCTTCCCACCTCGATCGTGACGTCGGGCTTGTGTGCGACGTTTCGATACCATGCGGCGGTCGCCCCCATCCGGACGCGACGACAAAGCTGTCATCGGCAGAATCGTGTTCGACAACTTCAAGGACCGCTTGACGTTCTTTCGCGGACACTCGTCCGATGTGATGAAGGAGCTAGATGCGATTCTCCAACATCCGCTCCCGGCCTGCCCGGTAGCTGTAGATCGGCACTCGGAACAGGATGCGGCTCAATCCGGTCGGCGGTTGTACATGCCTGGTGACCTGCACGATCCCAGCCTTCCTGTGGCTCATCATGGGCGGCGGCGGGTACGGCGGCAATGACCGCCCGCCGGGCAGCCGGGGTGGCCGATCCTAGTCTTCGGCAGACCATAAGCTCTAGTATCAACCCCTACTACAACTATTGCGTAGTGCAATCATGATTGGTTTGCGCAAGCCCGACGCGAAGGGGCGCCGTTCCAGCAGTTTGCCCTTGGTGATGCCGGCACGAAATCTCCGCTGGACAGCCCGAGCAGGCACAGTAGCGGCAATACCGAGGTAACCAACGGCGCACAGCTCCGCCGCCGCGATCGCCGAACTGAGTACTACGTCGGCATCTCGGCCGGCCGCAGAATCGCCAGCCCCTACTCGCCGCACTAACCACCACCACCTTTTCGGCGGGTGCCAGCGCCAGCGCTCCTTGGTCTCGGTGCACGCGGTTGCCCCCGCCGGTGGGCCACAGCACCTCACTCGACGCCGTGGTGACGGAGTCTTCGGATGCTAATAGCACGACCAAACCTGCCTTGGACCGCGACCAAGCGATTGAATGGATGAAGTGACAGAACCCGTCATGTGTTCTTGGCAAGGAACCGCCGAAACAGCGGCCACCCGACGACCAGGTTGTAGACCACACCGCCGACAAGGTACGGCCACCAGGTGCCCTGGTCGCTGGCCATCCAGAACGCCTTTGCCGCCCAGTACGGCGGGAGCACTCCGAAGGCGAGGTTCCACGGCGAGTCGATAAACCACGGTAGGCACGGCAGCCCCGCGATGAGCATCCCGAGCACGCGCACCGCCGCCAAACCCTGAATCTTGTTGCTGGCCAACGCCACAATGAGCAACAGCGTCACTACCGCCGACAACCCGGCCAGCAGTCCAATCGGGATCAGCGCCAGGCATACCCCCGGCCGCAGGATCCCGCTGAAAGAAATGGTCGCGACCACATACACCGTCGTCACCACAATGACCGTCGCAGCGCGGTATCCAAAGAACGTCGACAGCCGCACCGGAGTTACCCGCAGTGCGGTCAGCGTGCCGGCGTCGACCTCGTCCAACACCAGGAACGCGGCCAGGCCGCCGGCGATGATGATGCTCGTCAACAGCAGGAACGCGGTGAGAATCAACGGGTAGTAGGGCACTAGGTCGAACCCGTACCGGTCCGCGAGCATCCGGGTGAACCGCGGCGTCAACAGCGCCACTCCGCTGGTCCAAATCACCGGTGCGACAACGATCATCACCAGTAGCGGATCGCGGTAGGTGCCGCGAAGATCGTTGCGCCCGAGTGCAACTAGCGCCCTGACTCTCGACTTCGCTACCATCACAGGCCTCCCGACCTCGCGACGATGTAGTGGCCGAACATCGTCTTGGCCACCCAGCACAACACCGCCACCCACGCGGCGGGATAGGCCAGCGCATACCCCACCTGCCACGGCGTCAACATCACCTGACCGAATGCCTGCCCAAGCAAGAGCAACGGCCCGTTCGTCGGCACCAGATACAGCAATGGATTCGGCCACACCCCCGAGTAAGACAGCACGGGCAGGTCCATCACCGCCAACGGGATCGTCGCCATCAGGAACCAGTCACTGATTGAGCCGAACGGCAGCGATGTGGCGAACCCGACCAGAAGCATCAGCAGCGTCCCGAGCACCATCCCCAGTACCAACGGCGCCACGCGGTAGCCGAAACCGTGGGCGATCGTGGCCACTACCATTGCCACCGACAGCGAAATCACCACCAACAGAGTCAGTTTCGCCATCAAGTATTCCCAGAACCGCAGCGGGGTTGAGATGACCGCGCCGAGGGTGCGTTCCTGCTTCTCGAAGAACACCGTGCCCGCGACAAAGAAGAACCCGATGATTGCGATGTCGCCCAACAGGATGTAAGGCTCGGCGACCGGGCGCAGGCTGCGCGGCATCGGCAGCAGGACCCCAAGCCAGATCAGTCCGGAGAATGTCGCCGCGTGCAGGAAGCGCTGGCGCACCTGCAACGTCAGCTCCAGCCGCAGCGCACTCGCCAATCGCCTCATGACAGCCGCCGTCCGGTGGTCTCCACGAAGACGTCATCGAGGCTGGCTTCGCGGCTGTGAATGGTTTCGATGTGACGGCTGCGCAGCAGCTCGTGAAACACCGGGTCCTCGTCGAGGCCGTCCATGTCGAACTCGACGGCCTCGAGCCTGCTGTCGTCCCCGCGGAACTCGACACGCACGAGCCGATCGCTGCGGGCCAGCTTCAACTCCGCGGGGCTGTCCAGTGCGACGATGAGGCCGTCGACGACGAACGCCACCCGGTCGCACAGCTCGTCGGCGGTGGCCATGTCGTGGGTGGTCAAGAAAACCGTGCGCCCGCGTGCCTTCAGGTCCAGGATCATGTTCTTTACCTTGCGCGCGTTCACCGGGTCCAGCCCCGACGTGGGCTCGTCAAGGAACAGCAACTCCGGGTCGTTGATGAGGGCCCGAGCGAAAGTCAGCCGCATCTGCATTCCCTTGGAGTACTTGCCAACTCGCGTGCAGGCGTCGTCGGCCAGGCCGACCGCGTCCAGCAGTGTCATCGGGTTCAGCGTCGCGCGGTCGTACAGCGACGCGAAAAACCGCAGGTTCTCGATGCCGGTGAGCTTCTGATAGTGGTTGGGCAGCTCGAACGAGACCCCGATGTGCTGGTAGTAGTCGGATCCCCAGGCAAGCGGGTCCTTGCCCCACACCGCGGCCTCGCCCCCGTGGCCGCGCAGCAGGCCGATGAGGATCTTCTGGGTGGTGGACTTGCCCGCCCCGCTGGGACCCAGGAATCCGAAGATCTCGCCGGGGCCGACGGTGAAGTCCATACCCCGCACCGCCGGCCGAGATGCCTTGGGGTAGCTGAAGGTGAGGCCGCGAACGCGGATCACGTCGATTGGCCCATTCGTTGCCGTCCGCACAAGGGATTCCATGGGCCGCTCGGCCCCCTTCCGGGTCGAGCGCGGAGGGACGGCCGTCACCGCGCAAGGTCGGATACCACCTGCCGACCAGACTTCCCGGCGCGCCGAGCACCAATATACTGAATTTTCAGAAATTATCGGCATGACCGAGGACCAACTACGGCAGCGAAGCGGCTCGCCCTCGTCCTCCCGAACCACTTGCTGCAACGCACGACCGCGCGTGTCATTGCCGCGCTGTTGTTCGCCGAGCGGCCCACGATCACCACGGGTGAGCTTGGTGACCGGCTGCGCGACAACGCCTGGGGGTTCTCTACACCAACAGGAACGACGTGATCGCAGCGATGCAGAAGGGCGCCGACGCCGGCATTGCGGCTACAAATCCGAAAAGCCAAGCACGGCAACGGCTCACGCAGATGCGTGACTTCTACGACTTTCTACTCGCCGAGCTCCCTGCACTGCTGGACCGATGGCACCGCCGGCAGGGATGACCCGCCGCAGACATGACGATCGCACCCGGATGCGTGCGCCGCGGTGCGGCACGAGCGTGACGTGCTTCAGCTTCTGCCGTTCATCGGCAGCCGTGGTTGTGCTCAACTCGACCCGCAGCAGCACCTCACGCAGCACGACGCGCATCTCGACCATCGCGAAAGCCGCACCCAGGCAGCGGCGGTTGCCGCCGCCAAACGGCAACCACGTCGTCGGATTCAGCGCAGCGCCCAGCATCCGGTCCGGGTCGAACCGGTCCGGGTCCGGGTATTGCTTAGCGCTCGCGTGCACCAGCCCAATCCCCGGGACGACCATCAACCCGGCGGGTAGCCGGCAGCCGGCCAACTCGACCGGCTCGGTCAGAACCCGACCAACGTCGAACACCACCGGACGAATCCGCAACGTCTCCTTAGCCACCGCGTCGAGATATTCGTCGCCGGCCGCGTCACCCGCGGCGCTCGCCTCGGCCGCCCGCACCGCCTTCGCCAGTACGGCCGGGTGGCGGGTCAGCCGCTCCAACGCCCACGACAGGCCGGTCGCGGTCGTGTCGTGCCCTGCGACAAGCAACGTCATGAGCTGGTCGCGCAGTTCATCGTCGGTCATTTTGCGTCCGTCGACGTCGCCAGCCCGAATCAGCATGGCGAGCACGTCGCTGTGCTCGGCCAGGTCGGGATCGGCGCGACGCTCGGCAATCTCGGTATACAGCAGCCGGTTTGTCATTTCGAGGCGGCGACCCAGTGCGTGCCACGGACGGCGGCGCTTCAGTTTCGGGTTGACGACGGCAAGCGATGCCCACGGGCCGAGGTTGAGCAGCCGCGGCAGGATCTCTCGCAGCGCAGCGAGCCGCGCCAGATCGGTAGCCCCAACGACCGTCCGCAGGATCACGTCAAGCGTGATTTGCGACATCTTGGGTGCCACCGCGAACTCTGTATCGACCGGCCAGTCGGCGATGTTCGCCGCCGCAATCTCGGCCATCACCGCGGCTTGGCGCGACACAGCGTCACGATGAAACGGCGCCAGCATTAGACGGCGCCGATCCCGGTGCACGTCTTCATCGATCACCAACACGGAGCTCTCGCCAACGAGCCCGCTCAACATCGAGTTCGCCTCGCCGGCATGGAAAACCTTTGGGTCCCCTGCAAACACCGTCTTGATGTCGGCGGGATCGGCCAGATACACCAGCGTTCCCATGACCGGGATCCGCAGCGTGAACACGCTGCCGTAGCGGCGCGCACACGCACCCACGAAGCGCGGCCAAAACATGAGCAGCAGCGCGGCCTGGACCCACCCGGGCAAGTGAGGACCAGCCGGCAAACTCGATGCGGTTTTCCTCATTGGTCCACTCCGCCTGGCTCGGTTCGTGGGCGGAATGCGACCACCGGAAGCTGACACACCAAGCGTTCTCGCGCCTCCTGGCT
>Ga0335072_10015924_pt1 | contig 10662 bp, 12 predicted proteins | sample Lox_Sample_21_FD_206725 | JGI IMG/M metagenome (GOLD analysis project Ga0335072, IMG submission 206725) | Soil microbial communities from Loxahatchee National Wildlife Refuge, Florida, United States - Lox_Sample_2.1 | ecosystem: Environmental > Terrestrial > Soil > Wetlands | place: USA... | reverse complement strand
AGCGGCGTTGGTGGCGGAGCTGCCGCTGAAGCAGCAGAAGCTGGCGCTGGCGCAGCAGGAGCTGCAGCAGCAGCGCGCGGACAGCGCGCGCGAAGCCGCGGCCGAGGCGCAGGAAGCGCAGCAGCGCCAACAGGACCGCGCGCTGAAAGCGGCGATCGAAGCGGCGAAGCTCGCTCATGCGAGGGAGAAGCTCGAACAGCAGCACGACGCGGCGACGGCAACAGCAACAGCGCCCCGAGCCGATGGCGGCGTCGTGGACGAGGCGGTGGCCGCGCCGGCGGGCAACGCTGCTGGCGATGGATCGGCTGAGCCACAAAGCGGTGGCGCGGCGTCGGCAGCCAATGCAACGCCGACGAGTGGCGCGAGGCAAAGCGGAAGCGACACGAACCCGGGCACGCCCAGCACGCCGCCCGCCTTCGAGGTCCGATTGCCTGACGGCTCGTTCGTCGATGACGTCCACAAGACGCCCTACAACCAGACGGGCCACCTCCTGGCGCCGGTGGCTGATCTTTCTCACATTGCTCAGGCCGGCAGGGAAGCCGGTGGGGACTATCGGGAGCTGCTGAAGAATCCTGACGGCGGATTGACCGCGCAGCAGTACATGGCAATCGTTCTCGGCGATCACTTTCGTCAGGGAGGTATTTTCGACTATCAGCGGGCACGGGACGAGGGGGTCAAAGGCGGCTTCAGACAATTGCCGCAATTTCGCCACGTGGCTAATTTTAATATCGGGTTGTACGCGCAACAGGCGGGGCTGCCCCTGGACGAAACCCTCGGAATCGCCGGCTTATACGCTTGGTGGAAGTCGAAGAATTACGCGTCCGGTGCGCCGTATGGGATCGATCCCGAAGACACCGAATTCATTACCAAGGGTTTTCAGGCCGGCGCGAGCGGAGTCTTTGACCAGCGGGCGCGACGCAATGGAGGCAGTTTGTGAGCAACAAGGGCGCATATTGGTCTTGGCTCTGGCCGGGGCTTCTTTTCGTCGGCGTTGCGCTGCTTGGTTGGCTCGGACCTATCTTTGTGCTGCCCTTGTTTTCGCCAGATTCTTGTATGACTGAGATCAAGCGCCAATTGCACGACGTCGCCGGTCTCGATTTCGAGATTAGCGAGACGCAATGTGATCTGCTCGCAAAGGATGCGGGGACGAGCATCCTGGTCTCGAAAACGGGCGAACATGGAAAAACTCTGCTGTTCAAGTTCGGTCCGGTCGACGACGATTTGCTGCCGGCGATCCAGATCGACCAGCAGCACGCAACGATTCTAATTTCCATCTCGGATATTTCGTTCGTCTATTCGCAAAAGGATCGCTGGCGTGACATGGCGATAAAATACGACATCGGCCACGTCGAATTTCCCAGCGTGGGCAAAGGTCAAGACTCGGCCTTGCCGAACACAAAGTGATTCATCGCCAAAGGCTTTTGGTCCGCGCCAGGTTACGACCCTCAGACTGACGCCCGTTTCGCGAGCCTTGGCCGGGGAGGGGTGCAGCGGTAAAAAGGATCAACTCGAAGAATTGCGGCCGGCGCTCGCCGGCACCGGCGCCACGCGCGCCCTTCTCATCCCTGCCAGCAAAGAGAGTCGACATGACGATGCATCCATCGGCGCGCCAGAAGGCGCGGAGCCTGTTGCGGCGTCACGGCTATGCCGTGGGCGGTCCGATCAAAGAGGCCATCGCCGCAGCCGTGCACAAGCACGAGCGGCACGATCACAAGGGCCGGAAGCCGACGAAGCTGAAGCGCGGCGGCGCAGCGGAAGGCGCCGGCACACGGCTCCGCGCCGACAAGCCGCGCCGCGCTTCCGGCGGGCGCATTGCAAAGCCCGGCACCAAGGTCATCATCGTCAACGGCCATCCGCAGCCGGTGCCGGTTCCCGTGCGCGCCGCTGCGGCGCCGGCGAGCGCGGTCCCGGCGCGGCCGCCGGCCGCGTCACCGCCGGCGGCGCCGATGGTGCCGCGGCCGGCGCAAGGCGTGCCGATGGCAAAGCGCGGCGGCCGCATCGGAAGAGGGTCGCCGAGGGCCGGCAACGCGCCGCAGATGACGGCGGGCGCGAAGAATGCGCTTGGGCGGCTGCAGAAGATCAAGGCCTACGGGCGGCATTGAAGCATGCTGGGCGAGGTCGATCTCTGGCGCCGGCTCGCCGAGGCGATTGTGGCCGAGGTCGATGGCCGCTGCGACGGCATCGTCAGCGGCAATCTCGACGGGATCGAGCGCTATCGTTTCGAGACCGGCTTCGTGCGGGGCCTGCAATGGGTGCTCGACCGGGCGCAAGAGCTGGCGGAAACGACATCCCCGGAGCGCACGAGCGCGGAAGAGGAGGACGAGGATGTTGGTTAAGCAGGCGCTCGAAGTCGTCCATGAGCGCGACCCGCGCGGCGAGATCATGGAAGCGGTCGAACCTTATCTCGGTGATATCGAGCCGCTCGGCGCTTCGGTGATGGTCGTCGTCTATGAGCGGCCGGACCGGACGAAGGGCGGCATCCTGCTCGCCGACAGCACGCGTGAAGAGGATCTTTACCAGGGCAAGGTCGGCCTCGTCGTGAAGCTCGGCAATCTCGCCTTCGTCGAGGATGAGCAGCATGTCTGGGGTGCGGTGAAGCCGAAGCTCGGCGATTGGGTGTGCTATCGCGTCGGCGATACGTTTCCCTTCATCGTCGGCAAGCGCACCTGCCGCTTCGTCCAGGACGTCAATGTGCGCGCCATCCTGCACCGGCCGGATATCGTGCTCTGAGCAGGTAAACCGGCGCCGCGCGCGATCATCATTCATCGACAGCAGGAGAGAGCTATGGAGGCAGGGGACGCCGCCCTGACGGGGGGCGAGGGTGGGCTGCGCACGACCGACGCCGATTTGGAGGCGGCACGCCAGCAGCTCGCGGCGGAGCAGAAAAAGCGTGAGAGCGCGGAGCAGGAGCGCGACGCGGCGCGCCAGCATCTGCTGTCCGAGCGCGGCGGCCGTTTCGCCGCGCAGGAGGCGGCAGTGGCCAGCGCGTTTGAGACGGCCAAGGGTCGGCTTGCCGAGGCGAAGCGGGCCTATGCCCGGGCGATGTCGGATTCGCGCTACGAGGACGGCGCCGAACTGCAGGAGCAGATCGCCGAAGCGACGCTCGAGGTGCGCGGGCTCGCCTGGCAGCACCAGCAGCTCGAGCAAGCGAGGCACCAGCCGGCGCCGCTCGACGGGACCCAGCGGTTCGAGCAGGCGATCGCGGCGCTGCCGCCGGCGGCGCAGGATTGGTGCCGCCGCCATCCCGATTTCGTCACCGATGCGCGGCGCAATGCGGAGGCGCAGGCGGCGCATTTCGCCGCCGTGGCCGAGGGATTGCGCGAATGGAGCCCGCAATACTGGGATTTCGTCGAGAGCCGCCTCGGGCTGCGCGGCGATGCCGGCGATGAGAGCGAGAGGCTCGGTGGGTCAGAGAGAGAGGCGTCGGCGCAGCGCGGCATGGAGCCGATCCGCCGCGCCGGTGCGACCACAGCGGCGCCGCCGTCGCGCGGCGCCGTGACTGGGACGGGCGAGCCACGCAAGCGCACGCGGCAGCCGAGCGCGGGCGAGATCGAAGCGGCGAAGATCTCCTTTCCCGATGAATGGAAGGAGAGCCCGAAAAAAGCGCTCGAGCTCTATTTCGAGAATCAGGCCGCGCTGAAGCGCGCCGGCCGCCTGTGATCTGAGGAGCCACCCCATGCCGCCAGCCCCGCCGCGCACCGCGCTCCGTGCCGCGCAACGCCCGCCGCAGCGCGATCTCAGCGCTCTCAGCGAAGAGGAGGACAGCGGCGGCCCGTTTGAAATCGATCCCGCCGCCATTCCAAACGACATGAGCTATGAGTGGCGCCGCGTCACCTATGCCGGCAAGGAGGATGTGCGGCACCAGGCGCGCGCCCATCGCCGGCACTGGACGCCGGTGCCGAAGAAGCGCCATCCCGAGATCGTCGGCCGCGAGGCGGCGCAGAAAGATGGCGAAGGCGCCATCATCGTCGATGGGCTGATGCTGATGGAACGGCCGTCGCTCATCACCAAGGAAGCAGCAAGCCTGCGCGAAGAGCGGGCAAAGGAGCGCGTGCGCAACCAGGTGAAGAGCCTGAAGCTGACGCCGGAAGGCCAGCTGCCGCGCGTCCGCGTCCAGGCCAAGAAGAAGTACAATATCCAGGTCGCCGAAGCCGATGACGGTGCGTCGAGCGCGGCGGAGGAGTAGGGCGGGGCGAGGAGAGCCTTGGTCGGGGAGGGGTGCAGAGATAAAAAGAGTGAACTGGAAAAATCACGAGCGGCGAGAGTGCCAATGGCGATGGGAAGGAAGCGGCGCGGCGATACAAAAAGAAAGACGCCGGCGCCGACGCAGCGTCCGCGCGGCCCAGCCGACGAAACTTGGAGCCCCGGTCCCGCTCGGCCGGCGAGGCGGGCGATGAGCCTGCGCTCGCCGCCGAAGACCCGCCGCCTCCGGCGCGGCGACTTGCCGAAGGGCGGCCCTTAGCTTTGCGGCATTCGCCGGCTTTGGCGATCCCGCCAGGAGCGATGCAAATCGTTTCGTGACGTGATTCGACGCGACCCTCGATCGATTCCCCCATAGCGCGGCGCGCGCGCCCTCGACCTCTCTCATGGAGCAGACAATGACCAATCCCACGGGTGGATTTGGCTTGCGTCCGGTGCGTCGTCGTGACGGCGCCGCCTGGACGGGAGCGCTCACCGCCGTTCAAATCGCGTTCAACAACACGCATGTCATCGCCAAGGGCGATCCGGTGATCTCGCTCGCCACCGGGTTCATCGATCTCTGGGCGTCCGGGGTGATCCGTGGCGTCTTCTGGGGCTGCGAGTATCTCGACCCCGTCAGCAACTACGTCAACTGGTTCAATGCCTGGAAAGCGCCGACCTTACCCGCCGGCACGCAGGTGACCGCCTATATCATCGACGATCCGGATCTGGTCTTCGAGATCAGGGCGGGCAGCGGCCTGCAGGTGACGCAAGGGAATGTGTGGAACAACGCCGCCATTCAAGGCATGGGCAGCCCCAGCGTTGCCGGGCTCAGCACCGCGACCTTGACCGGCATCGCCACGACCGCGTCGCTGCCGCTGCGTATCAGCGGACTGTCGCAGAAGATCGGCAACGACAACACGTCGCCGTCCAATATCGTCGAAGCCATCTTCAACAATTTCGAGCTGCGTCCGGGCCAGACCGGAATCTAGCTGTCAGCTCTCAGCCGTCAGCAGAGATCCCAACAAGGAGTGCGTGATCCATGACCATCAACCTGGCCCAGATCAAGCAGGAGCTGTTTCCCGGGCTCCGCGGCATCGAGGGCAAATACGACATGATCCCGGCGCAATGGAAGCGCTACTACGAAATCGGCAATTCCGAGATGGCGATCGAGCGTACCTCGGAAATGGCATTCGTCGGCCTTGCGGTGATCAAAGGCGAGGGCGCGCCCACGAGTTTCGACAATGCGGCGGGCGACCGCTTCGTCTACAACCAGGAGCATGTCGAGGTCGGACTCGGTTACGCCATCACCCGCAAAGCGATCGCCGACAATCTCTACAAGTCGCAGTTCCAGCCCTCGAATCTCGGCTTGATGGAATCCTTCGACCAGACGAAAGAGATTCTGGCGGCGAACCTGCTCAACACCGCCGGCACCTACAACCCGGCGGTTGGCGGCGACGGCGTGTCGCTCGTCAACACGGCACATCCCGTCGACAACGGTACCTATGCCAACCGCCCGAGCGTCGATCTCGATTTCAACGAAGCGGCGCTCGAAGCGGCGAACATCCAGATCCGCACCGGCTTCGTCGATCAGCGCGGGTTGAAGATCTTTGCTCGCGCGCGCAAGGTGCTGGTGCCGGCGCAACTCGAATATGTGATGGCGCGGGTGTGGCACACGGAGCTCCGGCCGGGAACCACCAACAACGACGCGCATGCCATCCATGCGACGGGCTCCTATAGCGAGGGATACGAAATCCTCGATTTTCTCACCTCGCCCTTCGCCTGGTTCGTGCTCACCAATCGCAAAGGGCTGCTCTACCTGCAGCGCGAAGCCTTTGAAACCGACATGCAGGTCGATTGGTACACGGACAACCTGCTGTGCAAGGCCTATGAGCGGTACAGCTTCGGCTACTACAACCCGCGTTGCGTCTGGGGAACGTTGCCGACCGCTTAGCCATCAGCTGTCAGCTCTCAGCCGACAGCTTCCCGCCTCACCGTCCCGGCCGCTGCGCGGCCGGGCCCCTCCCTCTCCCGCAAGGGGAGAGGGGAACAACGGAGCTTCCATGTCACTTGAAGCAACCAGCGGGCCCGAGCTCGTCTATGGGCAATTGCCGCCGACGATCGCCGGCAGCCCGCCGCCCGACTACAATCCCGACCGGGGGCCTTCGGGCGGCGATCTCGCCTGGGGCGTGATCGATCCGCGCTACGGCTATAAGATCGGCGGCTGGATGAATCCGAACGCCGCGTTAGGGGGCGTTCAGCCGAACCCTTTGGCGATTCTCTTCGCTTCGGCGTCGGAGCTGCAATGCGTCGACCAGGCGCCGAGTACGGTTTCGACGACGAACATCGCCGCGGCGCAGAACGTGACGAACGGCACGCCGATGACGCTGGTTTCCGCGAGCGGCGCCGGCATCACCGTCATGACCTCGGCGCTTCTAATCCCGCAGACCGGACTCGTCGTGCCGGCTGGCAATCTGGCGATCGACGGGCTGCCCGGCCTTGTCAGCTTCGGCCAGACGGGTGCGATCGCCTGCCTCGACCCGACGCATCAGATCGCCCGCGCGGTTTCGATCACCGGATCGACCTCGGCGACAGGGGGCCAGTTCCTCGTCAACGGCTTCGACATGTACGGTCAGCCGCAGAGCGAGCTCATCACCGCCGGCGCCGGCGCGGCGACGACGAACGGCAAGAAGGGCTGGAAGTTCGTCACCGCGGTGACGCCGCAATTCACCGATGCGCACAACTACGCCGTCGGCGATACCGACATTTATGAGTTCCCCATCCGCGTCCTCGAATTTCCGATGGCGACGGTGGGATGGAACGGTGCCATTGTCGCAGCCGCGACCGGCTTCACGGCGGCGGACGCGACCTCGCCGGCGACCTCGACCACGGGCAGCGTCCGCGGCACTTATGCCGTCCAGGGCGCCAGCTCGAACGGGAGCATCGTGCTGCAGATGTTCGTAACCCCACGGGTGGCCGATCTCGCGGCGGTGACGCCGACGAACCTGGCGAGCCTCTTCGGCGCAACGCCGGCATAGGAGCCGTCAGCACTCAGCTTTCGCTGTCAGCCTGAGGAGGATGGATGAGACCGGTCGTCTTGAGCAAGACGCTTGCCGCCGCGAGCGTCAACGATATCGCGCAGAGCCAGTCGCTTGGCGCCGCGGGGAACCTGGCGCTCAACGGGTCAGCCGTTTCCGGCGGCGTCGCGACGCTCGATACGCAGCGCCGAATCCTGATCACCTCGGCAGGGAACGACAGCGGAATCACTTTCACCGTCTTCGGCGCGACCGATCAGGGCACGGCGATCCAGGAGACGGTGACCGGCGCCAATGCCGGCGCCGTCGCGACCAATCAGGATTTCGCGGCGGTGACGCAGGTATCGGCGTCGGCTGCGACAGCCTCGACCGTGCAAGTCGGCACCAACAATACCGGCTCGACGCGCTGGCTCCTGACCGACCAGCACCTGACGCCGGGAAACATCTCGCTGGGCGGGACAGTCTCGGGCAGCGTCACCTACACGGCCGAGTACACCTATGACGACTTCCTGAATCTCGCGGCGGGCTCGTTCGCGCTGGCGCGGACGGTGGCGGGCCTGACGAACGCCACGACAAGCACCGATGCACAGCTCGGCTACCCCGTGAAGGGCGTGCGCCTCACGATCAATGCCGGCGCGGGAGCAGCGGCGCTCACCGTGACCCAGGCCGGCATCAAGCAATGAAATTCAGACTCAATGAGTGGCTTGAGGGCCATGGCTGGAGGCGGCCGTACAAGGCGCTCGGACGCGCCTTTCCATCCAAGGCGCGCGCGGTCTTCGACGCTGAGCGACGGAGATTGGCGTTGGGCGCCGGCCTCGGCAGCGCCGCCGTCTTGGCGCTGCTCGCGGAGAATTCAAAGGAGGCTGACGCACAGGTCCCAGGGACGCAGGGAAACGCGCAGCAGCCCTTCGCCCTGGTCACGAACTTTGGTGCCGATCCGACCGGCACGAACGACAGCACCAACGCGTTCCTTGCCGCCGAGCGGAGTCTGCCGTCATCCGGCGGCGTCGTTTTCATGCCGGCGGGCACGTACAAGATCGGCTCGAGCGGCAGCGGCGTCGCGTTCCAGAAGACCGGAACGTCGCTCTGGGGCAGCGGCAGCGGTGGCGGCTCGGGACTATCGAGTATCACGCTCGTCAATGCCACGGCGCTTGGGGCCAACTCGGGACCGCAGAAGCCGGTCTTCAGTTGGCCAAATGACACCTACGGCGCGTCGATGCGCAATTTCAAAATCGAGATGGCACAGGGAACGCCGCAAAATATCGGCGATAACAGTGGGATCATCGGCCTATATCTGACCCTCGCCGCTCAGATCGTGATCGACAATGTGGTGATCACCGGGGGCGATCACGGGCTACTTCAGGTCAGCAGCTCCAATGTCACACTGTTGAATTGCTTGTTCCAAAATCAGACGTCTCGCTGCTGGTGGCTTCTCGGCTGCGCCTTCAGCTGCTCCTATGGAAGCTTCTTCTCGAACGGCTACTACAACGTCCACATGCGGGCACAGGGCCAGCAGCCCTGCTACGAGTGCCACATTTATGGCGGAGGCATCGATGAAAGCAACCAATGGTCAGCCTTCATCGAAGATGCCGACCGCTGCTCGATCAGCGGCAATTCGATCTGGACCGGGTCGCAGGGCGCGGTAAATCTCGCCGGTCCGGGCACGAACACGACCTTTGGCGTTCGCAGCTTCTCGCTCCATAACAGCAAGGTTCAACCCTATCAGCCGACTGGTACCTACAGCTCGGCCACCATTTATGTCGGATCCCTCGCGGTCGGCACAAAGCTGATCGATATCGAAACAAACCCGAACTCCAATACGCCCGACATCGTCGATTTCGGCGCAGGTACGCAATACATCGGCGTCAATGGACAGAGCAGCGTCGCCATCGTGCCGCCGACCTGTACCGCGACACTTTCCGGCACGATCGCGGCCGGCGACACATTGCCGTTCGTCTTCATCAACGCGAGCGTGACCGGCTTCCCGCATACGACGACTTATACGGTCGTCGCAAGCGATACGTCTCTGACGGTGCTGGCGGGTCATGTCGCCGCGGCGATCAATGCCGATCAGGCGCTCATCAACGCCGGTGCAAGTGCCACGTCGAGCGGTGCTGTCATCACCATTCAGCAGCCAGGGATCACCGCGCTCAGTACCGTGGTTTCCTGCACGCCAACCCATGGCGGCGGCGGTACCGAAGCGGTCGCGTTCTCGAACAGCGGCGACCTCAAATCCGGCGTGCCGACGGCAGCGATGTTTCAGGCCGCACCGTGGCCCTCCTACAGCTCCTATGGCGCTACGTCGCCCGTCGAGATCACCGGGACCGGAAAGCTGCCCAGCGGAATTCCGCTGGGCTTCATGGCCGATGTGACCGACGGCCGGGTCTACTACCTCGACCAGAGCGGGACGCCACGATACTTCACGCAAACATAAGCCGCGGGATGGCCGAAACTCTCGCGGCCATGTCGATCCCTCGGACAGCCCGATCGATGTCAAGGCACTCGACCGCAACGTACACGACGTCATTCACACCTGCCGGTGCGCTTCGGCGATCAGGAGCCAGCCCCAGCGGCGTTTGCTCCACCCAACGGTGGGGCGAGCCGAATTGGCGCTGGCGGCTCGGGAGGCGGTGCGGCAAGCGGCTGGGGGTGCCAGACAGGTTATCGTCTGTACCTATTGGCGACGCGCGATCACGATCATGGACTTCGCAAGCGGCGAAAATCGTCCCACCCGAACAAATCGCAGCTCGCAAAAACCGGCCTCCCCCAGCAGCGCGGCCAATGTCCGCTCGGACCAAAATTTGATGTGGCCGCCATCCCAAAGCGGATTGACGTGCTTGTCGAAGTTGCCACTGACCGCGATCGCGACGTTCTTCAGCCATCCGTGGTAAGGCGTCGACAAAATCAGCGTGCCATTAGGTTCGAGAAGATCGCGGCAGGTGGCGATGAACTTTCGAGGCCACATGACGTGCTCCACGACCTCCAGACTGACCACGACCGGGAACCGGCCGAAACGGTCAGCGAGCGGCTCGTAGGCATCGGCCTGGTAAAACCGGGGTAGCGCATAGGCTTCCCGAGCGAGGCGAATGCCGTCCTCGGACGGATCGATCGCAATGACCTCGTAGCCGAGCGCTGCGAGACAATTGGCAATGTACCCGCTGCCGCATCCGACCTCGAACACGCGCCGAGCGCCGATTGCGCTAAGAGCGCTCTGGACGGTTGGTAGCAGATAGCCGTGCGCATACCCGCGGCCGGCGATTCCGTAGTGGAAGCTGGTCAAATCGGACTTCAATTCCGCCACTTCGGGCTCCCTGCCGACGATCGGCGCTCTCTCTTAAACGACTTTCGGCAATTGGCGCAATGGTTCTGCTCGACGCGGCCATGACGGGCAGCTTCCAAATCGGCCAAATCGTGACCGTCGCGCCTCCAATCTGTCCGTGAGCGAAAC
>Ga0335072_10015923_pt1 | contig 10662 bp, 10 predicted proteins | sample Lox_Sample_21_FD_206725 | JGI IMG/M metagenome (GOLD analysis project Ga0335072, IMG submission 206725) | Soil microbial communities from Loxahatchee National Wildlife Refuge, Florida, United States - Lox_Sample_2.1 | ecosystem: Environmental > Terrestrial > Soil > Wetlands | place: USA... | reverse complement strand
GGGTGTTAAGTGCCGCTCGCTATATTTGCTAGAAGTCAGTGTATTGCTGACAGCCCGAGATCATCACCGAGAGATCCTTGATTGTCCCGATGGGGTCTCTTAGGAGATGCAAGATGATGAATGCCTCCACTTGAAGACTAAGGGCGGACGTGGTGACGAAGCGACCAGCTGGAGCAGTAGAAATTTCCACGTTGTGAGTCTCACCCATATATCGCTGGCTGGATAGTACTGCCAGGCCGGCCCTGAAATTTGCTTGCAGGCTTTGTCTGTGGGTGCGGCGTTGTCTGGAGTTGCGGGTCTATTCCTGTTTATTAAAATCGAAGTTCAGAAGGGCAGTATCCTTGGATAATCTGAGTGATGTTCTATATGGCGAGGAAGTTCGAATCCAATGATGTTGGTGCAGTTAATTATCCATAGATTTGAACAACTGTAGTTCCTGGAATCCGGGAGAGATAAGCAATCCATGTCGAGCTATCTCATATGCCGGCGTTTTGAAGTTGGCAAAATGCTCTGAAACTGGTGAGACGGATCGATTAACAAGACACATTTGAGACACAGTTGAGAATTGCGGACTCAAAATAAAGAATAAAACTGCCTTGAAAGACTGTGTGCGTGATCTAGTAGTCACTACCTCATACCAGTCTAAGGACGTTGATTGAGCCTTTTGCATAGCCTCGTGTTTAAATATGATGCAGACCGCTATCGAAAGTACAACGATAAAAAGAGAGGACCTACATAGCTAAATAGTATGAGAATGTTACGAGAACGGTTAAAGAGACCAGAGAAGTAAGGAGTTTGAACATAGTCCTGAAGTATTTCCTGATGGCTCAATCACGGATTCCTTGTTTCATTTCACCGTAGTAAATGTCTCTAGGTATGCGACCCCAAGTTTTACGCAAGGAACATGACGAATAACACACGAGCTTGGAGGCCTCTAACCACTGGAAAATAATAGAATTTTATTCTTAGAGCCTGGAATGGGAGAGATGAAGGAAAGAGAGAACCAAGGACGTTGAGAGCAACCGGTGCGGCTGCTGCGTTGAGCCTGCTGTGCACAAAATAGAGCTTCTCCCCACTATGTCGTCCCGTTTGTGACATAACTTCAGCTGGAAATTTAAAGTAGGTCCTGTAGCTGCCAATTCCGTTAAAGCCACCATATTGCATGAGTCTGAAGATAAGTGATAGTTTACATAATTATTTCGTGTTACGATGGACTTCCTATGTTTGTACCTGCCTAATTTGTCATAGCGCCGGCAGTTGGAGAGAGACGACATCGTCTTTTGTTCTACATCTTTGGCCCGAGTAAGAAAACGACTGAATCGCTGCACTCAATAATATATATGAGAAGTATGCCAGGATTAATACTAGAAGAAAAATACTATCAATGCGCTAGTGAAGAGAAAAAAGTTGGTCCGGCCAAGGGTACGAAAAACCGTGCCATAATTGGTCGTCTGCATATACTCGGCTTGCTTGTGGCTGTGATACTGCTCCGACAGACCTGGAACTCTCAATTCCTCACCAAGACGAAGACAGGTCCTGAAAATGGGTCCCAGTTACCTTTCGGCCTGGCCAACTCAACCCTCAACTGGATCCCCTGCGGCTCCCGATTTGAATGCGCCAACCTCTCCGTCCCCCTCAACCACCTCAACCACTCCGACGAACGAAGAGCTTCAATAGCCGTTACCCGCTACCTCGCATCAGTCCAAGATTCCCGCACCGGCACCCTGATCTTTAACCCCGGCGGCCCGGGCGGCAGCGGGACAGGCTCCACCTACCGCGTTGGCCCCCTCTTAGACACCATCCTCCAGGGGCGCTACAACATCCTCGGCTTCGATCCCCGCGGCGTCAACAAGACCCTCCCATCCGTCCACTGCGCTCTCTCCCCCACCACCCGCTCCTCCCTGGACCACATCCTCAGCAGCACCGCGCCCAGCCAGCACCTCCACGACATCGGTATCTGGGACGCCATCGCCCAACTCCTCGCTTCCTCCTGCGCGACGAATTCCCACAGCGCCGTCACTGCCACTAATGATGACAGCGACGTCCTCCCTTTCGTCAACACCCCCAGCGTAGCCCGCGACATGGCCGCCATCATCGACGCCCTGCGCGCCTCGCAGGCGCCGTACGGCCATCACCATAACGTGGCCTATTGGGGCTTCAGCTACGGCACGAACCTGGGCACCATTTTCACGGCGCTGTTCCCGGACAAGCTCTCACGGACCATCCTCGACGGGATCCGCTCGCCCTTTGACGCGCGCGAGATCTACACCTGGGGGTACACGTCGCTGGCATCGCAGAACGACGCCTTCGACGGGTATTTTGAGATCTGCGAGAGGGTGGGGAAGGAAAGGTGTCCGCTAGCTACGGGGCGTGAAGGGGGCGCGAAGAAGGTGGTTATGGATCTCTTGATGAGGTTGTATGAGCGGCCGCTGCCTGTGGTTGGCGGGACTGGGAGTGGCGAGGCCGGGCTTGTGACGTTCTACGACTACAAGGAGATTCTGTACGACACGCTGTGCGTGCCGCGCGCTTGGCGTTACTTCGCAGATATCACCATGGACCTGCTGCACGGCAATGGGACTTCGTTCCTGCGCACTTTGAAGATAGCGTCAGGTGGGAGTGAGGCGGGGACGGCGGTGCTGTGTACGGATGCGGTGCCGGCGACGAACTATTCGCTTGCGTCGTGGAAGGAGTATGTGCGGAACATGACGGCGTTATCGTTCGTGGCAGGGGATTCGCGGGCGTTGGATACGCTGCCGTGCCGGCATTGGGGGGCGGTGCCGAATGAGCGGTGGCTTGGGGACTTTGAAGGGATGGAATTGCACACGCCAGTTTTGATGATTGGAAATACATATGACCCGGCGACGCCGTTGGCTTCGGCGCGGAGGTTGGTGGGGCGGATGGGGAGGAATGCGGTGCTGTTGGAGCAGAGGTCTTATGGGCATTGTAGTGTGGCGGCCGTGTCGAGTTGTACTTATGATGTGACGTTGGATTATTTATTGAATGGGAACCTGCCAGAGGTTGGAAAGGTGTGTGAAGTTGATGATCGGGAGTATGGTGACTACTTTCCCGGGAGCCAGAAGAGCGCTGCAGAGATGAGCTTGTTGCAGAAGGTGCTAGCGGGTGTGGTGGATGAGATAAAGACGTAATCTTGAGAGTAGCTATACTTCATCCATCTATCTCAGTACTGCTGAAAAACAGGTCTAGCATGCTGTTGACGTTCAAGCTCGAAAAGAGCTCTGGGAAGCAGCCAAAACACTGCGCAAGTTTCGAATCCCACCTACAAAAGTCAATAAGCCCGCCCTAAAGCCTAAAGGCATATGTAAGGAACCCGTAGTGGTACCTCAAAATGAATGGGGGGTCATCCCAAGTCAAAATCACAACATCTCGCAATAGACCAACAAAGCGCACTGTACAAACAGTAAATGGGAATCTAATTAAGTGTTTATACAATTTACTATTGTGGAGGGAATGAATGGGATTTGCCGTCGAAGTGCACGATCACCAGGAACAAGTAAGACAGCGTACAAGCTCGAAGCCACCTAATAGCTGGCAACAGGGACGGAGGCAATGCTCAGCGCAATGCTCAAAACACACAAAAGAAAAGGCTTCATTCCATGTCCGTAAAACCTCCTATTAAAACCCGTAAACTTGATCTGCGTCCGTAAACCTCCCGTAAAAATAAATTGTCCCGACCTGTACGATTCGTAAAGGATAACTATAAAGGTGATGCTCGAAGGTAGTCTACGAGCTAGCTAGATACACCAATGCTCCCGGTACAGGAACAACCATCGCTCAGAATCATGTGATTTGGTTAGGGACCACGGAACCCCACCACAATAAAACGTTCCCTTTCTCTCATTTGTAGTAGTCTTATATGTCCCGAATGCCTTCTGGTTAAAGCGAACACTCTTTGGCCTCTCTTATGTAAACTGTTTCAGAGACAACTCCTTAAACCCCTATTCTCTTAGGGATAGATAGATTGATCTCTACATGCAATTCAATATATTCAAATTGATGAGTATGTTCCAAAGAACCGCCAAAAACCAGCTGCAAACACAACAATGAAGCTGCTTTCGGCTTCGATCTAGAAGAACCTGGCTGCAAGTTAATTTGTGAACTGCCATCAAGGTACGGCTTATCTTGCGGACATTGGATGTACACAGCTTTTAAGAGGGGCATCCAGCTGCCCCTCTCTCTTTCCTCTACGAATGTTGGGAGATGTTGTGGAGGGATGGTGCTGATGCCCCAGCAGCACCAGCACTGGCAACAGCGGCGGCGACAGATCGTGGCCGCTTCCACGGCCGCGGGAGGAGATGGTCAAAGAAGTTGCCTTGGAGACAGTGCTTCTTCTCCAGCAACTTCCCGCTAGCGAAGCAGAAAACTTTGCTGTCGCAATCTATGAACGCCCTGCTTATTGGAAAGCAGCAAAGCAAGAGCGCGCAACGAAGCAGCGCCTCTTGAACTCCCTCCTTCCCTCCCGCAGCCCAACGGCCGCGACTTTTCAACAAGTAGAAAGAGATCGACGTCGCCGTTAGACGGCGACAGCAGAACGCAAAGGCGCAAGAAGACGCTGACTAGAATCGCGAGATTCTCGTCGGCATGCGCGCAGCAATTATTGCGCGACATAGCCAGCGGGTCGCAAGCCAGCGGTCCAACAGCGCTGAAAACTTCGAAGGTAGCAGCCCTAGTGACAGCAAGACCGAGGAGCCGCGGCGCTCTGGGCGGGTGAGAGCTCTGGCAGTGAAGCTGGTCGAGAAGAGCTCGCAGCAACAGAAAAGGCTTCGAAAGCGCCTAAACGGCGCAAGCCAGGGAAGAAGGCGCTGCAAGTAGCGAGAGAGATGTCGCAGCTGCTAGACAGCTACGCACCGCCACCTAGCAGTACTGTAATATTAGGTAGAATTAGCATAGAATCAATACAATGAGGTTTCTACTCACCTGCTCCGGCAACCGTAGCAATGACGCACGGTGGCGCGTGGTGGCGCCGCCATGCTCTACGGACAGTCATAATCTGACGCCCAGGTCTGACTGTCCTGAGGCAAGCCGCTGTTTCTTCACTGTGGTGATGGACAACGGGTGTATGCGCATAACTCCACTGGAGTCGGCAGGTTCAAGACCGAGGTCTACAGTGCTGAGGGAACTAGACAGACATCTTTTCATGAGAAAGTGGAAGATCAGTTTTGGTGCGTTAGGGGAGCTCAAAATTGCGCGATCTAAACGTGCCTTAGCCTAGATCTGCGCCAAATTCACCACCCTCACCACTCTTAATACTACCATCACTCTGGTTAGCTGTCCAGGTATTATCTTGTTTTGCACATGTTAGTTTGGAACAGTTAGTTTTGAAAGGGCTGGAAACCGCACCTTCCAGCCTTATCCACTAACCATTCTCGACGGCTTCACTGCAATTTAGAACTAACACCACAAGCAGATTAGGCACGTATCCCATGCGTAATACTGCAAATACAACGTTGAATATTATGATATCTTCCTTTAGGGTGTTAGGTTTATCCGGTTATAGCAAATTATCACGTGACTGACCCACCTAACTGTTCGGCATTTTCCGTAATTGCCGAGCTTTGCTCCGTGAAATCGGGTAGCGGGGCAATCATCTACCGTCGACGACATGTCCTGACCAGCTACCTCAGCTCGACCGACGGCCCCTGCCTCGTACGTTCATCGAAGTACCCTAGCTGTGGGAGAGCGGCGCGGTGAGCAACCGGGAGGGAGATGGAGATTAGGGGGAGCCTACGACAGACGAGGGATTCGATCCAGCTTTCGGCATAAAGTGAACACAGAAGGGATGCGGATACCCATCAGACAGCAGCTTGCGCTGCTAGTTCTCACCACCACTTTGGTGGCATTGGCTATCATTTCCATCGCCACTGTGAATATACTCTATTATTGTATGGACCAGAAGATTAGGCTGATTAGGTACATATAGTGGGAGAATAACTACAATTTTGTGGTTGGCATCATGTAAATTGCCTTTCTTCACCTGTCCGAAGTCTGTTTGATATGATGCTTGAGTGCTAACATATCCTAGATCGCAGAGCCTGACTCTCACAGCATCCCTCAAAGCTGCGCAAATTACCTCCAATCTCGAACTCCTCCAGTCGACATGCGGTACAATAACCACTCGTCTCCTGGTCCAAGAAGCCTTACGGCAATTTTATGAAGGAAATGATACAGATACCAATTGGATAACACCTGCCACCGACGTCCAGGCAGGCCTTGATAGTTTTAGTTACATTGCGCTCTTGCAAGCGATTATATATCCTAGAAATGCAGTAGGGAATATATGGGGGTTGCTCAATGTCACAAAGTCTCCTATGGAGGCAGTTACACTCCCTTATAGCTATCCTAATGGAACTGTAAGTTACTCATGAATCATCAATATTTCTAAGCGTAGAGTACTAATACACCTTGTAGGCAGTCGTGCTAGGCGACGAGGGCATCGGATATCCTCCAATGCTGTATCCAAATCTTACATATGTTCAGACCGGAGATGATGACCATCCTGAAGCTTCTACAAACGGGGTACAGGTATATGCATTTCCAGACTTCATACTTAATTCGACATCGTTGTTGTTTCTGGGCCCATTGCAGGTAAACAGTACGTTCGCCATGGTCTCGTTAACTTTACCAATAATCAATACCACGTCTACCAATGATCTCCTAGGTTTTATGACGTAAGCTATCATTCATTCCTAGTGTCTTTTCGTGACGCTAACGATCGCATAGGGTAATTGCTAGTGCTTCTGGCCTATACGATGTCCTGACGTCTAGAGAAGGAATTTCAGCGACAAGCGAGCTGCTTCTGCTCGGTCCGGCAAGAGCCGATAACCTATTCTCTTACGAAGATCGGCCCTTGACTTCCGCCTCGGGTTCTGGGGTAAACATAACTGCTTTACAAAGCGCTCAAGTGGATTATGTTTTTACTCCGGAGACTATACCTGGACAAGGCAATAGACACAACCTCTACAATGGGTCCTCGTTTCCTCTGGGCAACTACCCAGCGGCGCTATACGTGTTAACTACGCCGATCCCTCAGGCAGACAATGCTACTAGCCAGCTCAGTACGACAAATGAACAAGGATCAAGCGTTGCCGTAGGAGTAGCTCGGCCGCACACTACCCTAGTAGACTGGGTACTGATCCTAGAGGTAGATCATGCCGACGCGTTCGCCCCTACGGTACGGCTACGGAACATACTTCTCGCTTGTGTGTTTGGAACAGTAGGGTTCATAGGACTTTTTGTGATACCTGTAGCTCATCTTGGTGTCTTGCCTATTAAAAGACTAAAAGAAGCTACTAAAGTTACTGTTCAGACTCCGGTAGTTGACTCTATCCGCGATGCAGGGCTTGAGAATTTGAATGAGCAGAGAAATGCCTTTGGCTTCGGAGGAGATCCCCGCGATTCTGGCCAGCGCCAGCAATCAAAACAGGAAAAGAAATTTCTTACACGCTTACAGTATCTATGGCACGGCGGACAATTGAAATCCAAGCCTAAGGCAGACGCAGATGCAGGTCCAAGTACTTTCAAGCTACCTGGAAAAGTTCTAGAAAAGAAACATTTCATCACGGACGAGTTGACAGAGCTGACGAGCACGTTCAATGAAATATCTGATGAGTTGATGATACGCTACACAAAACTTGAAGAAAGGGTCATAGCACGAACTCAAGAACTAGAGGCGAGTAAGAAGGCTGCAGAAGCGGCCAATGAGAGTAAGACTTTATTCATCGCAAGCATCTCCCATGAACTAAAGACTCCATTGAATGGAATCCTTGGTATGTGCGCCGTCTGCATGGGTGAGGACGACCTTTCGAGGGTTAAAGGATCACTCCAAGTGATCTATAAATCAGGAGACCTCCTTCTGCATCTCTTAAACGACCTGCTGACCTTCAGCAAGAACCAAATCGGCCAATCACTAACTTTGGAGGAGAGCGAATTCAGTTTATCCGATATTAGGTCTCAGATCGTTAGCCTTTTTGACAAGCAGGTTCAGGAAAACCACATTAACTTCGATTTTAAATTTGTTGGTACTGATTCAAGCCATTCCGGCCTTGAGATGTCTTCCAGAAGCACCTCTGGAAATAAGTTAGCCGCCTTTGGACCTCCAGGAACGGGCAGACTAAAAGACATGAGGCTTTGGGGTGATATACATCGTATACTTCAGGTCATCATTAACCTCGTTAGCAATAGCTTGAAGTTTACATCAGAAGGCGGAAAGGTCGAGGTCCGGATCAAATGTATAGGAGATATAGCGAAACCGTCAGACTCTAGTAGTTCAAAGGAAGGATCACGACGTTTATCAACGACTCGCCACAGTATCAGTTTAGCATCGAAGGCCTCTATCGAATCAAGAGCTCAAGCTAGTTTAGCAACAACCTCAAAGCCGAGAGATGCATCATCCGGTTTATATGTTCAAGGAACGTCCTCAACGCCTCCTCCAACCAATGCTAGGACTTTGATTTTTGATTTTGAAGTAGAAGATAATGGACCTGGAATCCCTCAGCACCTTCAGCAGTCCATCTTCGAGCCATTCGTGCAGGGTGACGTTGGCTTAACCAAGAAGTATGGTGGCACTGGCTTAGGCCTTAGTATCTGCTCCCAACTTGCCAATCTATTGAGAGGGACAATCACCTTGAACAGCACAGTTGATGTTGGCACAACCTTCACTATGCGAATTCCACTAAAATTAGTTGAGAAGAGAGGGTCAAGCCAAAGTTCTGGTACTTCAGGGCTAAGTCATCTGAGCTTGCTTTCTGCAGATGATTCCAACGCAAAGGCGATCAGCAACGGTACCCCTGTACTTTTTGAGAATGACCCACAACCCAGACTTGTTGGCCTGAGTCAGCCATTCTTTGCCCCTACACTCCCTCCACCGTCCGACGTGAACTCGAGTGTCCATCGTGAAGCTCTTGATCATGCCAGGGCAAATAAAAGTACTTCAGCGAAAATCCAGGTATTGGTTGCAGAGGATAATCTTGTGAATCAAGAAGTCGTGCTTCGGTAAGTATGTCGGCGTCTCAATTAGCAGATGAATTAACAACACCTTAGTATGTTGAAGCTCGAAAACATTCACAATGTTACTCTTGCCAAGGATGGACAGGAAGCGTACGACATAGTAAAATCAAATATGGACAAGGCCATAGTGTACGATTTAATTTTCATGGATATCCAGGTAAGAAGTGACGACATCACTAGTCTACATCATGTGCCAACCGGGTTATTAGATGCCGAATATGGATGGTCTACAAAGCACACGTCTTATTCGCCAGTTAGGATATTCAGGACCAATTGTTGCGTTAACTGCATTCGCGGAAGAAAGCAATATCAAGGATTGCATGGATTCTGGGATGAACATGTTCCTCAGGTAAGAAGCCTCTACGTGTTTCACACTGCCCAATCAAGTAAGCTAACAAGAGACAGCAAACCTATCCGACGGCCGGCTTTGAAGCAAGTGCTGGAGAAGTTCTTAACAATATCCGAAGGGACATGAATAGGAGAATTAAATGCAAGGCAAGAGCCGAACGATGCTTATACAGACCAATTTCTGTGAAATATCGAAGCGTCTGACATTCAGAAATTGGTTTCCTGTTTATGAGATATTCACCCTACCGGCCCATATACTATCATCGACATTCATCAACCCCATACCCAATAGGTCAACTGCCTCTGCAAGGCCTAATCCTTGATCTTCTCGAAATCTCGACACATGTGAACATTAGCAAGGACGGAATACACATTATCGCCAAATGTTCTATAGAAGAAAGGCGTTGGAGAGACATCTGCATGGCACATCAATGTCTGGCGCAGGATATCAATACAATAATCTCGGAAAAAACCATTGGCCAGAGTAATCGGGAACACAAGGAAGTGGGGACCGAACCCCGATGCAGAGCTCAAATAGTTCCATGATCCATAGTCCCATCGGCTTTGTACTCCCAAAGCTCAGGATACCCGTCAGGGTAACAGAGCCTGGCGGAAATGATTAATGCAGTGGAGCTTGTGAAAGACACCGAGGGTCACAACGTACGTGGAGTTGTCGTGGAAGGTGAGCTGTTGGTTCTAACAGTCTGGACGCCTCCTCAGCAGAGAGCCGGGAGAGCCCGACTTTCAGAAGTTAGAATTCATCAGGTGATGCGGAAATGGACTGAAAACAAGAAACATAAAGTTATATAAGTCTTCCCACATCTTCTGTAGCTGTTTGAAGGTGTTTGTGTACACGGGCTTCTATTTTCAAAGTACTTGTCGAACACGATGAGCTTGTATGATACAGCATTGTCGGCAGGAGCTGTAATAATAGGAATATATGATGGATAGATATAAGGAATGTTATAGTATATTCCCAACGATGAGTCCTAACATTTGTCGAATACTTCGTTGTAATGTAGCAGCCTATAGCGTACTTGCGACAGGTTTGCTTAGTTGTTAGATTAGAAACTCTATATCTATAATTTTGAGCATGGTTTTGGCCATAATGTTCTATAGCTTCAAAGCTTAGAAAGTTAGAAAGTGCTCTTTAGGGGCAAAGGCATTAAGCTCCAGCGAGAATGCGGTAGTGACGAAATTGGAGATTTATCACTATCACCTATTGTATAGAAAATCACCTTATTAATTGGGAAGGAGGATGGGAAACAGCTTTAATTAGTGGCATCCCCT
>Ga0335072_10015922_pt1 | contig 10662 bp, 5 predicted proteins | sample Lox_Sample_21_FD_206725 | JGI IMG/M metagenome (GOLD analysis project Ga0335072, IMG submission 206725) | Soil microbial communities from Loxahatchee National Wildlife Refuge, Florida, United States - Lox_Sample_2.1 | ecosystem: Environmental > Terrestrial > Soil > Wetlands | place: USA: Florida... | reverse complement strand
CCGTCGTGCGCGGGCAGCGAGGCCGGGTCGATCCGCGGCCCGGTGACGACGATCATCCGCAGTCCCGGTATCCGTTCCCGTGCTTCCGGGTAGGCAGCGATCACCTTGCGCAGCAGGGGCCCGCCGACCCCGGAGCCGCCCACGGTCACCAGGCAGACGCGCTCGTCGTCGCGGTAGCCCAGCGCCTGGCGGTCCGCCAGCTGGCCGGGACTGAACCCCGTGATGTAGCCGGGGAAGTCGTAATGCTGCTCCGTCCAGTCACGGATCAGCGGCAGGCCCGGGCCGAAGGCATCCGGGACGATATCGCCTGGGTCGCCGACGAAGATGGCGCGGTCACGGACCCGGGGGAAGCGGGCGATATGCTCGATCATCTCGGCGTTGTAGTCGGCGGTCAGGAAGGCCTCGCGTTCTCCGCCAGCGGGCATCGGCAGCCAGCCGACAAAGTCGGTAAGCCAGGCGTAGGCGGCGCGCTTCTGTTCCGGGTTCTCGTGCAGGTAGTAGTCCAGCTCCCAGGCCTCATCGCCGATCCACAGGTCGTAGTCTTCCTCGCGCACCACGTCGTGGAAGACCATGAAGTTGGCCAGCAGGATCTCGTCCATGCGGCGGATGGCCTGGAACGCGTGCAGGTCGTGCCCGGCCGATTCTGACTCGATGTGGCCCGACTCGCTGGCCAGGTACGAGCTGGCCGGGTGAACACGCTCACCGCGGGCTGCCAGCACGGCGGTGACCGGATGCTGGGCGAGCCAGTCGATTTGCAGGCCGGGGTGCAGGTTACGCAGCTCATCGGCGATGGCCGCGTCCCGCTGGGCGTGGCCGAGGCCGATCGGCGAGGAGATGAACAGCGCCCGCTTGGGGCGTGCCCGGCCGCGCACCCACCGGGTAGGCGGGAGAGGCGGGCAGGCGAAGTCACGCAGGATCAGGTTCGTGCGCACCGGGTCGCGCAGGTGCGGCGCGTGGCCGGAACCTTCAAGGGTCACCAGGCGCGCGCCCGGGATGGCCGCCGCCACCGCGGCCCCGCGCGCCGCGCCGACTATCGCGTCGGCTGATCCCTGGATGACCAGGGTCGGACAGCGTACCTGCGCGCAGAGCGGCAGCGCGGTGTCCGGCTCGTTGGGCCATTCCGTCTCCATGGCGCGCAGGACCGTCTGCGGGTCGGTCTGCAGGCCCCAGCCGACCGCATCCTCGATCTGCTTGGTCGAATGCGGTTCGCTGAACGCCTGGGCGAAGAAGAATTCCAGGAATCCGGGCCAGTCGCGAAGCCAGTATCGGCGGTTCCACTTGGCCCAGCCGACAGGGGACGCGCCTGGTTCCCCGTCGAAATCGGAAGGGCCCTCCTCCGCGGCGGGCTCTGCCGTCAGCTGCAGGTCCGAGCTGATCAGCACTAGCCCGGCGATCCGCCCTGGGTGCTGGGCGGCCAGCATCAGGTCGTCTCCGGCGGCGCACCAGGAGACGAGCACCGCCCGTTCGGCCCCAATCTGGTCGAGTACGCCCAGGGCGTCTCCGACGGCGTTCCGCGGGTGGCAGGCCGCGGGGTCGAGCGGCCGGTCCGAGCGCCCGTTGCCGCGCCGGTCGAACGTCACCACCCGGCTGTGGCGGGCCAGGTAGGGGATCTGGCACTTCCACGCCCGCGAGTGGACGATCTCCCAGGTCGGATACAGCATGACCGTGGGCTCCCCTGTCCCGTAGGCCTCATACCAAACGCGGACCCCGTCGCGGTCAAGGTAGCCCTGGACATCGGGATACCGCGCCCGGGTCTGTTCATGGACGCCGCCACCGGCGAGGTCAGCCTGCCCGACGGGTACCGTGCTGGTCACGGGCGGGCCTCGAAGACGAGGTTGAACGGCGTCTCGGCCGCGCGGCGGAAGCGGGTGAAGCCGGCCGCGATTACCACGTCTCTTATCCTCGCTTCGCCCGCTTGAGCGCCGAGCGCTAGCCCGACCTCCTGCGACAGCGAGGCCGGCGTGCACAGCAGCGTGGAGAACGCGTAGTAGGCACGGCCCACAGGGTTGAGGTTATCCTCGACCCTGTCCCCGGCATAGGGCTCCACAATCATCCAGGTGCCGTCCGGCTTCAGCGAGCCGCGGACATGACGGGCCGCACCCAGCGGGTCGCCCATGTCGTGCAGGCAGTCGAACATTGTCACCAGGTCGTATCCGTCGCCTTCGTAGGCGGACGCCGCGGCAGTCTCGAACCGGACCCGGCCGTCGACCGCGGCGTCCCTGGCCCGCTGGCGTGCAGTACGGATCGAGCCGTCGTGATAGTCAGTGCCGACAAAGGTCGACTCCGGAAAGGCCTGAGCCATCAGGATCGTGGACGATCCGTGGCCGCAGCCGACGTCGGCCACCAGCCCACCGCGTTCCAGCTTCCCGACGACCCCATCCAGCGCGGGCAGCCACTGCGAGATCAGGTTGGCGTGGTAGCCGGGCCGGAAGAAGCGCTCACAGCCGTCAAGGACGTCCGTCCCGTGCTCGTGCCAGCCGAACCCGGCCCCGCTGCGCGCCGCTTCCATGATCCGCGACGAGTCAGCCACAGAACCGAGCGCGAGCTGGAAGAATCCGGGGAGGTAGGCAGGGCTGGCTGCATCAGTGAGGGCCATCGCCTGCTCGGGGGGCAGGAAGTAGCGGCCGGTCTCCGGCTCGTAGTTCACGAAGTCGCCCGCTGCCTGGGCATTCAGCCATTCGCGGACGTACCGCTCGGCCGTGCCTGTGCGCCCGGCCAGCTGATCCGGTGTCAGTGGGCCTGCCTCTGCCAGGGCCTGGTAGAGGCCGAGCTTGTCACCCATCACCACCAGGGCCGCGTTCAGTGCGGCGCCGACTTCGCCGACCGCACGGAATACGAACTGCATAAGCTTGCCTTCGTCGATTTCGGTGTGCTGGCCGATGCTCACGATGCCACCCCCGGGTTCACTGCTGGTTCGTTGTCCCGGCGAGCGTAAGACGGGGTGGCGTGGCTTCGCTTCCGGTGGGCCACCTGGTCGCACTCGTGCTTCTGCCGTCCGGCACCAGGTGCTTACAATCGCGGCATGCTGCTAGGCCGCGCTGATGAGCGGCGGGAAATCGAGCAGGCGCTGGCGCGGGCACGGTCCGGCGCCAGCGCCGTGCTGGCACTGGCAGGGGACCCCGGAATCGGCAAGACAGCCCTCCTCGGCTACGCAGCCGACCGGAGGGCCGGGATGCGGCTGCTGCGGGCACGCGGAATCGAGTCAGAGGCGCAGGTCCCTTTCGGCTCGCTGCTGGAGCTCATCCGGCCTGCCCTGGTGCTGCTTGACAAGATCCCCGCGCCGCAGGCCGCCGCGTTGGAGGCGGCCCTGGCTCTGCGTCCGGCGGCGGCGCAAGACCGTTTCGCCGTCGGAGCGGCCACGCTCAGCCTGCTCGCGGCTTACGCCGAGCAGGCTCCGGTGACCGTGCTAGTGGACGACGCCCAGTGGCTCGACAGGCCGAGCGGCGCGGCGCTCCTGTTCGCCTTCCGCCGCATGGTGGCCGACCCGGTCGCGGTCCTGATCGCGGTTCGTGAGGGAGAGCCATCGCTACTCGATGGGGCCGACCTGCCGGTACTCCGACTTGGCGGGCTGAGCCTTGATGAAGCGGCCCTGCTTGTCCCCGGGCTGTCGGCGGATGCGGTCCGGCGGCTGCACCAGGCCACGGCGGGCAACCCGCTGGCACTGTGCGAGCTGGCGCCGGACGCCGCGGACGGGGACCTGATGCTAGCGCCCGAGGGCGCCCCGGTAATGGTCTCCCCCCGGATCTCGCGGGCGTTTCTGCGGCGTGCGAACCTGCTGGACCCGCAAGCCCGGCAGGCCCTGGTGCTAGTGGCGATTAGCGGCACCAGCGACCTGGCAATCCTGGAACGGGCGGCAGCCCGGCTGGGCATCGACTTGTCCGGGCTGAGCGCTGCGGAGCACGCCGGGCTGGTCAGCCTGGGCGTGGGCACGGTGGAATTCCGCCATCCGCTGGCCCTGTCGGCGGTCTACGCGGACGCGCCCGCCAGCGAGCGGCGTGCGGCCCACCGGGCGATGGCCGCCGTGCTCCCCGACCGGGACGCAGACCGCCGCGCCTGGCATCTGGCTGCGGCAGCGGTTGGAACAGATGAAACAGCGTCCGCAGCGCTCGCCCAGACGGCCTCCCGTAGCCGAGACCGCAGCGCCTACGCCACGGCGGCTGCGGCGTTCGAGCGAGCCGGGCGGCTCGTAGCCGACGGCGAGCGGCGAGCGTGGCTGCTGTGGCAAGCAGCCGAGGCCGGATGGCTGGCCGGCCTGACGGAGCACGCTGTCGCCTTGCTCGATGAGGCTCGCGCGCTGGCCGGTGATGCCCGCACCCTGATCGAGGTTGACCGGCTGGCCGGGCACATCGCGACGCTGCGCGGGCCGGTGATGAGCGGCCACGCGATCCTAACCACGGCAGCGGCACACGCTGATCCTGAGTCGGCCGTGGCCATGCTGGCCGAAGCGGCCAGCGCTTGCTTCTACGCGGGAAACCCGGCGGAAATGCTGGCGGTGGCCGAGAAAGCTCAAGCCGGGTTGCCTGCTAACCCGTCGGTACGCGCCCGTTTCCTGGCTGCCATAGCCCTCGGGATGGCCCGGATTTTCGGAGGAGATGCCGCTACCGGGACCGCAGCGGTGCACCAAGCGGTCGCGCTGGCCGAGAACTCGCCCGAGTTGCGCGACGATCTTCGCTTGCTGCCCTGGCTGGCCCTAGCACCGCTTTTTCTTCGTCAGAGCGACACTGGGCGTTCGCTGCTCGAGGACGCGTTGCAAACGGCACGGTCCCGCGCCGCCGTCGGCGTGCTCCCCTCTGCGCTCAACCTGATCGCCCGCGACCAGGCAACTACGGATCGCTGGGCGGTCGCCGAGTCGACCTACCAGGAGGCCATTGACCTGGCCCGAGAGAGCGTGCAGCAGACCGAGATGGCTTTCGGCCTGGCCGGGCTGGCCTGGCTGCACGCTCGCCGCGGCCGGGAAGAGGAAGGGCGGGCCGCCGCTGCCGAAGCGCTGGACCTGTGCCGGGGGACAGGCATGCGGCTGCATGAGATCTGGGCCACGGCGGCCTTGGGCGAGCTTGAGCTCGGCCTTGGCGACGCCGCCCGTGCAGTCGTGCTCTTCGAGCACCACCAGAAGCTGCTCGATGACCTTGTTATCACCGACCCAGATCTGTCCCCGGCCGCCGAACTCGTCGAGGGCTACCTCACCATCGGACGTCATGGCGACGCGCAGCAGGCCGCCTCCCGGTTCTCGGCCGCAGCGGAGGCCAAGGGGCAGCCGTGGTCCAAGGCCCGGGCGCTGCGCGTCAAGGGGATGCTCGCCGACGAAGAGAGCTTCGCCGCTTTCTTCGAGTGCGCGATAAGCCTGCACGAGCAGACACCGGACACGTTCGAGGCGGCGCGGACGCGACTGGCGTTCGGGCAGCGGCTGCGCCGGTCCAGGAACAGGGTGCTCGCCCGCGAGCAGCTGCGTACGGCGGTGGACGACTTCGACCGACTCGGTGCCCGGCCCTGGGCCGACCGTGCCCGGGCGGAACTCGCGGCCACGGGTGAAACGCGCCAGCGGCGTGACAGAACGGGCATCGACGACCTGACACCGCAAGAGCTCCAGGTCGCACTACTGCTCACCAGCGGGAAAACCACGCGGGAAACCGCCGCCGCGCTGTTCCTCAGCCCTAAGACCGTCGAATACCACCTTCGCCACGTCTACCAGAGACTCGGAATACATTCCCGTGAGGAACTCGCGCGACAGCTCGGCCGCCACGGCGAAGAGGCATCAACTTAACGGATCACGGTTTAGGCGAGGAACTCGGTGAGGGTGGGGTTGACCTGGCCGGCGGCCAGCAGCGGGGCGCCGTGGCCCTGGCCGGGCAGCTCGGCGTACCGGCAGCCGGGAATCCGCTTGACCGCTTCGCGCACGGACCGCGGGGGGAACCAGCAGTCATGCTCGAACGCCATGGCCAGGCAGGGGGACTTGATCTGGCTGAGCCGGTCCAGCTGGCGGCTGTCCTCGAGCCAGGCAAGATCGGCCTGGTACTGGCCGAGCCGCCCGGGGTTGGTCCACGGTGCGGCCGCCTCGATAAGGCTGATGGTGACCTTGACCGCGTCGTCGTCGTCTTGGAGCTGGGCCATGGGATGCAGGGACAGCAGCAGGTCGGCGACGTCGAAGCTGGGCGGGAGCGGGTCAAGGGCCCGGGCGAGGTCGACGGCGGCGCGGGACCGGGCCACCGCGTAGGCCGGGGCCGGGCCGGCTCCGGCCAGGAACACGAGTCGCCGGACCAGGCCGGCCCGGGTCACGGCGAGTTCCTGGGCGATGTAGCTGCCGAGTGAGTAGCCTATGATGTCGCACCGCCCGAGCCCGAGGTGTTCGATCAGGGCCGCGGTGTCGGCGGCCATGTCGGCTACCAGGTAGGGGGCGGGCGGCGCCTCGGACCGCCCGCAGCCTCTGTTGTCGAAGGTGATAACGGCATGCCCGGCGGCGGTCAGGTCGGCCACCTGAGCGAACCACAGGTCGGCAGGCTGACCGGTGCCGCAGATGAGCAGGACCGGCGGTCCGTTGCCGGTCACCGAGTAGTCGATGCTGATTCCGTTGACGATTGCGTTCGGCATGCAGATAGCATCCGGTGGCGCGGCGAGAAGAACATCTGCCGGATGGGGGGTCAGATCCCGGACTGGCCGGAAACGGCGGCGGCCAGTTCAGCCCGGGTGTGCACGCCGAGCTTACGCAGCACGCTCGACACGTGACCCTTGACGGTGCCCGCGCTTATCCCGAGCCGGGCCGCGATCTCGGGATTGGTAAGCCCCCGGGCGACCAGATCGGCGACGTTCCGCTCGGCCGGGGTCAGGCTCGGCCATCCGAACGCAGGCCGCCGGCGCGGGCCCCGCCCCCGGCGGGCCATCGCGGCGGCTTCCTGGACGCTGAGCCCGGCACCGCGCTCCCACGCAGGCTGCGCCTGTTCGCCGAGATTCTCGCGCCCTGATGCGACCCAGCCCGCGATCCGCCCTGCCTCCGCCGGCCGGACGGGAAAACCCAGCCGCTCCCGGGCGGCGCTAGCGGCCGCCAGCAGCGGCAGCCCGCGCCGGGCGTGCCCCTCATCGATCAGCAGACCACCGAGGGTCTCCAGCGTTTCGACCAGGCCCAGACAGTCGCCGGCCTCGAGCTGCCCGGCCAGCGCCTCGTGACAGATGTTGACCGCCGATGCCAGGTCGCCGGTCATCCAGGCCAGCCGGCCCAGGTGGTGGCGGGCGCGGGCGGCATCCGCCGCTAGACCGCACTCAGCCGCGTGGCCGGCCGCTTGTTCGTACCAGCTTCGCGCGTCGCCGTGGCGGCCCTCCAGCTCGGCCAGCTCGCCGAGCGAGTCGAGCCACCAGGCCAGCAGCGGCCGCACGGCGAAGGCGCGGGCTAGTTGGACGGCCTGATCGAGGTGGGCGGCCGCACCCGGTTCGCCGCGGGCAAGCAGAATGCGGCCCAGGTGCCCGGTGGCGAGCATCACGTTGATGGCCGAGTTGGCCCGCCCGGCGATCTCGATGGCCTCGGCAGCATGCTGCCCGGCCGTATTCAGCCGGCCGCGCGCACGTTCGATCTCAGCCAGGATCGCCAGCGCCGCACTGGTCCAGGTGGCATCGCCGATCGCCAGCAGTACGCCCAGCGCTTGCTGCGCGGATGCCTCCGCCGCCGCGAGCTGCCCGAGCCATAGCTCAACCGCGGCGCGGCCAAGCACAGCCATCGCGAACTGCTGCCGCCGCCCTGAACGGGCCGTCAGCTCGATCCCCTCCCGCAGCGGCCCCGTCGCATCGTCGAAACGTCCGGCGAAGTAGCGGGCCCAGCCCAGCCCGGCCAGGCCGGTGCTACGGGTCCAGTCATCGCCGCTGCGGCCGGCCGCCTCCAGTCCCTCTTCGAAAAGCGCGGCGGAACGCCCTGGGTCCAGGAACCACCAGACATAACCGGCGGTCGCCAGGCAGCGGGCCAGCACTACCTCGTCACCAAGCAGCCGCGCCGCCGGCAATGCCGACTCGATGGCCGCGAAGGAAGCCAGGTAATCGCCGGCGATGAAGGCCAGCTGTGCCAGCCCGACCTCGGCACGCAGCCTGACCAGCGGCTCGACCTGTGCCTCCGCCTCCAGCGCGGTACGCAACCAGCGCAAGCCGGTGACGAACAAGCCGCGGGTGTACCAGAAGAAGTACAGCGCTGCCGCCAGCCGCTGCGCCTCCGCCGTGGCCCCGCAGGACAAGAACCAGCCCAGGGCCGCGTCGTGATCGGGCCGGTCGAACTCCAGCAGGTCGCACTGCTGCTCGGCCCGCGGCGCGAACAGCAGCGGCTCGATCGCCTCAGCCCGGGCCAGGAACGCGCGGGCGTGGCGCCACCGGACCAGCTTTTCTTCTCCGGCATCGGCGAGACGTGCCGCGGCGTACTGGCGTACCGGCTCGTGGAAGCGGAACCGGGTCCTGGTCCCGCTCGTGTCCGCCTCCAGTAGCGATGCGGTGACCAGTTGCTCGACCAGCACGCCAACCTGACCGGTCTCGATCGGCGGCGCCCCCGCCACCTCCCGCGCCGCGGCAAGGTCAAACCCGCCGGGAAATACGCTCAGCCGCCGGAACACCACCGCCGCGTCGGCCGGCAGCAGCGCATGACTCCAGCTCAGGCACGCCTCCAGCGAATCATGGCGTCCCGAGCCCGTGGTCCTGGCCGGCCATCCCGAAGGCCCCAGCCCCTCGGCGAGTTCGGTCAGCGAGGCAACCCGCAGCCGGCTGGCGGCCAATTCAAGCGCCAGCGGAAGGCCGCCTGCCTGACGGCAGATGCTGCCCGCGAGTACCAGCTCACCGGGCCCGGCCCGCACCGTCACCCCTCCGTCGCAGCCGCAGGTCCGTCCTCGCCGGGACAGCCATCGGCTGCACCCGCCATACGCATTCGGGCTCGATATCGAGCGGGATACGGCTCGTCGCCAGAACCCGCAGATCCGCGGCCCGCCCGGCTAGCTGCCCGCAGGCACGCCGGGCCGGTTCCAGCACATGCTCGCAGTTGTCGATAACCAGCAACGACCGGCGGCCCGACACCGCTTCGGCCACCGCGTCAAGCCCCGCCGCCGCCTCGGCCCCCCTGATCCCCACCGCCTCAACCAGGGCGGCAACCACCTGCTGATCGCCGCGGCATGGCACCAGGTCGACGTAGCAGGCCAGGTCCGCCCGCCCCGCCGACACCTCAGTCCACGCCGCCTCGACCGCCAGCGCGGTCTTCCCGACTCCCCCAACGCCGGTTAGCGTCACCACCGGATACCGGGCCAGCCTGGCCGCGATCTCGCCGAGGTCCGCTGTTCTCCCGACAAAAGGCGACCGCCTCGGCGGCAGCCGCACCGCAACCCGCGCCCGGCCGGCAACACCATGACCGGCGAAGTCGCCGGAAAACTCCCCCACCAGCCGACCGTACCGCCCTGCCCGGAGATAACCCAGGGCGGGCAGAAAGATCCCGCAGCAGAGTAGCCGCCCGGCGTGAGGGCTGCACCGGCCCGCCGGGCGGCCGGTGTTCATACCACGCTGGAGGATGCTGAATGGCGGCCGGTTATGGGCAAAGTGCGCTGGTAATGGTGCGGGCAAGCCACTGTGAGTAGCGTTCAAGGGGCCAGCCTTGGATGAGGACCAGCCGTTCGTAGGTGTCGATCGTGAGGTAGTTCCACAGCACGTCGCGGACCTCCTCCAAACTGATTCCGTCGCGGAGCTGGCCCGTTTCGAGCAGGTGGCGGCCCAGCATCGTCATGCCGGCCAGGCCCTCGTCGGTCAGCTTCGCCCAGACCGGGGCCAGTGAATCGTCGACGTGCCGACCGTCGCGGATGAGGATCTGCACACCCGCGGAGCGCGCCTGGCGCTGCGCCAGGCCCTCGGCGAACATGGCGATCTTGCGCCGCACGTCCGGCTCGTCGCGGACCGCCTGCATGGCCGGGCGCCCGGCGACCGGTACCGGTTCGTCGTCGCCGGCGATCACCAGGTCGAACACCGCCTTGGCCAGCGCGGCCTTGGTGCCGAATCCCTTGTACACGCTTTCCGCCGATACCCCGGCGCGGGCGGCGATCGCGGCGATCGTGGTCGGCCGGAATCCGTCCCGCTCGAACAGGTCCCGGGCTGCCAGCACCACGGCCAGGCGCCGGGCGCGGGCCTGCTCGCGCCGCCTGGACGCATCGTAAGACCTCTTGACTTCCGCCACCGTCAGCACCAGTATTCAGATACAGTCGAACTGTATCTGATTGGAGTTGCCATGACTACCACCTCTTCCGCCGTCGCGGCCGATCCGGTCTCAGTCGCGGTCCGCAGCCTCCACGCCATGGCCGACGGGGACCGGGCCAGCTTCGACCTCTTGTACCACCCGCAGGCCGTCGACCGCGAGAACCGGGTCCAGCCGCCCTCGTCGAGGGTCCCCGGCCCGGACGGCTTCTACTCGACCGCGCTGTGGCTGCGCGCCGCGTTCGCCGGACTGCGCTACGACATCCACCAGGCCATCGCCGACGGCGGCCTGGTCGCGGTCAGGTCGACGATGACCGGGCGCCACGTCGCCCCGTGGGCCGTCTACAACGACGACGGCACGGTGGACACCGTCTTCCCGCCGACGAACAAGACCTTCGCGGTCACCCAGTCGCACTGGCTCCGCATCGAAGACGGCACGATCACCGAGCACTGGGACAACCGCGACGATATCGG
>Ga0335072_10015921_pt1 | contig 10663 bp, 9 predicted proteins | sample Lox_Sample_21_FD_206725 | JGI IMG/M metagenome (GOLD analysis project Ga0335072, IMG submission 206725) | Soil microbial communities from Loxahatchee National Wildlife Refuge, Florida, United States - Lox_Sample_2.1 | ecosystem: Environmental > Terrestrial > Soil > Wetlands | place: USA: Florida... | reverse complement strand
ACACTCGTCCTTACGGATGATCCGGCACCAGAAGCGGATGAGACATCCTGGCTCGACTCGCACAACTGGCCCGAAGGGATCGACTACGAGAAGTGGTCCAAGGTCGCGCAGCCGTCGCAGAGATCGGCTTTCGCTGATCGTCTTGAGATTGTCGACCTCCTCGACGATTAGCATTATGGGGCTTTGGCCCCGCGAAAAGCACTCCAACACCTCGATCCGAAGGTCCTCCTCGACCAAGGGATGATCCTCGCGGACGTCCCGTTCGTGAAGTGGGAGCGCGGCAAGGCAAAGCTTGACTCGAAGGGCCGAGGGATCATCACCTCACACGGATGTGCGTGCGAAGACTACGAACGGGCGGCGAGAAGATCCGAGCGGTCGAGCCAGGCCGATCGTGTCATGCTGCAGGTGGCGCCGTTGAAGCCCGCCAAAGTATTCGGCGAGAAGCTCGAACTGATCAGGAGCGGCAGCCATCTCGACTTCTTCTTCGTCGAAGGTGACGGCTCAATTGCGGATCAAGTCGTGGACCTGACGCGCGAGCAAGGGCTACCGGCGTCGGTACTCGCCGAGTGCAAGAGGTCGGGCCAGATCGCTGATTGGCAATGGAAAGCGTTGCTCGTCCATGTGGCCGTCTCCCGCTTCCATCAGACCCCCGAGAAGCTCTTCCTCCCGGAGTTGCTAGAAAGTCGGTCCGATGCGGCTTGATGCCTTCTTTCTTGCCGACGCTGCGAGCACGCCGGGAGATGGCAAGTTCTACATCCATGGCGGGGGTCTCAGCCGGTTTGTGGTGCCGAGGTTGCCGTATCCGCTCGGCGTGGCGGCGTTCATCCGGTTCGAGGTCGAGGTGGCAGACATCCAGCAAGCTCATCAGTTTCGCGTCGCGGTTCTTGGCCCGGTTGGGCCAAACATTCGGCCGCTCGATTTCGAGAGCATCCCAGAATCCGAGCCGTCGCTGCTGTTGGAGGGCGAGCGGCGATTCATGCAGATCGGCCTTAGCCTGCCCCTCTTCATCGTTCGGCCTGGACTCTACAACGTAGAGTTGTACGTTGACGGTAATCTCGCTAGATCGATCCGGGTTCCTCTGATCGTTGATGAGTTGGGGGAGGGGAACTGAGGCTGATCGCGCCTCCTTGCGCCATATCGGCTCCCAAGTGCGGGTCCCGTGAAGACGAGTGGAGCATGGCTAGGACGCTCCGCTTCATGCCCTGACGTTGTGCAACGCGACCGTTTACCATTGACTTTCCGCGGCCGTGGAGCTAGCTTGGAAGGCTAGAGACAGCATCGGCACCCGAGAGGGCGGGTCCGGCGCAGAGGTGACGGAGAGGTGCAGTTCAAGCTATGTGGTTGCAACTAGGGAAGGTTGCGGGCGTACGTCGTGGGAGGCGTGTGCCCGTTTGGCTGCTCGTGCTGGCGTGGGTCGGCGCGACGCTGGCGCTTGGCACGGGATCGCTCGCGGCGAGCGCGATGGCGGGCGAAGGGGAAGCAAAGCCCGAAGGCGTGGAGCTCGTGGCCGCTGGCGAAGGCTCGGAAGCCGAGGAAGGGCCGGCCGAGCTCGGCAACAGCGTGGCGTTGTCGGCTGACGGCCAGACGGCGCTCGTGGGCGGCCCCTTCGACAGCGAAGGCCGGGGGGCGGCATGGGTGTTCGTGCGCCGGGAAGGCGCCTGGAAGCAGGTGGCGAAGCTCACCGCGGGCGCGGAAGAGATCGGCGCGGGACACTTCGGCCGGGCGGTGGCGATCTCCGCCGACGGCTCCACGGCACTCGTGGGGGCTCCGGGCAACCGCGCGGGCGTGGGCGCGGCATGGGTGTTCCACCTCGACGAAGGCGTCTGGTCGGCGCCGACGCGGCTCACGCCGAAGGACGAGCAGGGGGTGGGCCACTTCGGCCACGGGCTGGCCCTATCGGGTGACGGGCGCACGGCATTGGTCGGCGCGACCGGCGAAAACCAGTCCGCGGGGGGCGTTTGGGCCTTCACGTCCTCCGGCGGCGGCTGGCGCGAACAGGCGCATCTCACAGACGCCGAAGGAGACCCGGAAGCTCACTTCGGGCGGACGCTGGCGCTCTCCTTCGACGGCTCCACGGCGCTCGTGGGCGGCCCGAGCGACGGCGCGGGCGTGGGGGCGGCCTGGATCTTCGAACGGACGGGGCCCGAAGGGCAAAGCTGGGCGCAGCAGCCCGGCAGGCTCACGGGCGCGGGCGAGGTGGGCGCAGGCCAGTTCGGCGGCTCGGTGGCGCTCTCGCCTGACGGCTCAACCGCGATGGTCGCCGCACCACACGACGCCGAAGGCATCGGCGCGGCGTGGGTGTTCACGCGTTCGGGCTCCCAGTGGAGCGCCCAGGGGGGCAAGCTGGAAAGCGAAATCGGGGCGCGGGAGCAGGACTTCGGCTCGGGTGTGGCGCTCTCTGGCGACGGCGACGTGGCTTTGATCGGAGAGGCGGCGGCAAAGGGCTCCCGCGGCGGACGGACGGGAGGCGCATGGATGTTCAAGCGCGCCGACGGGAGCTGGACGCGCTTTGGCTTCTTCCTCGGTAGCGAACAGCCCGGCGAACAGTTCGGTCGCAGCGTGTCGATCTCCAGCGACGGCGAAACCTCGTTGGTCGGGGCGCTCGGTGAGGAAGGGGAAGCCGGCGACGGCAGGATGGGAGCGGCGTGGGTCTTCCAGGGCCCGCCCGTGCTGAAGGAACCGCCGCCCGACAACGAAGAAGAACCACCGGGGCCCACCGGCGGAAGCTCCGGCGGGCAATCGGCGGGCTCGAGCTCGAGCCAGAGCACGAGCGCCGGCGGCCAGGTGCTGGCTGTGAGCGAGACCCGCCCGGCGAGCTGTGGGGTGCGGCTCGTGAGCTCGCGGCTGAGCGTGGATCGCAAAAGCCGGGCCGTCGTGAGACTGCGCGCGAGTGGCACGGGACGCTGCGCGGGCCGGGTGACGCTCTCGATCTCCAAGCGAGTGCGGCGCGTGGGCGCGGGACAGGCCGGCGTGCGCAAGGTGACGATCGGCGCAGGTGCCTTCACGCTTGTGGCGGGGCACAATGGCACGGTGCGGGTGAAGCTCACACGCGCGGGTCGTGCGCTGCTGGCGGCGGGCCACGGCAAGCTGACGGTCTCGCTGCGGCTGGTGCGCTCCAGACCGGCGCCCACGCAGACACACAGCGCCAGGGCCCATCTGGTCGCGGCGAAGGCCAACAAGCGCGTGCGCCCCCCGGGTTAGCGAAGGCGGGCTCTCGCCGGTGCCCACGCGCCGGTATGGTCGGGCTTCGAGATGTCTCGAATTCCGATCAACATTTCCCAGCTCGTGGGTGACACCCCGGTGGTATCGCTCGGCGAGCTCCTGCCCGAGCAGGCGCGGGAGCGGGGGGTGGAGCTGGTGGCCAAGCTCGAGTCGCGCAACCCGGGCGGCTCGGTGAAGGACCGCATCGGGGTGGCGATGATCGAGGCGGCGGAGGCGGAGGGGCGGATCGAGCCGGGACGGAGCACGATCGTGGAGGCCACCTCCGGCAACACGGGGATCGCGCTGGCGTTCGTGTGTGCCGCCAAGGGCTATGAGCTCGTCCTGACCCTGCCCCAGGGGATGAGCCGGGAGCGAGAGAGCCTGCTGCGGCTCTACGGGGCGACGGTGCAGGTGACGGAGTCGCTGGGGGGCATGGGCGAGGCGGTGGCGGCGGCCCGGGCGATGGCCAGCCGGCCCGATTCGTTCCTGCCGGACCAGTTCTCGAACCCCGCCAACCCGGAGATCCACCGCCGCACGACGGGCCCCGAGATCGAGCGGGCGCTCGATGGGCGCCTGGACGTGCTGGTGGCGGGGGTGGGCACGGGCGGCACCATCACCGGCGCTGGGGGTTACCTGCGGGAGCGAAACCCCAAGCTGCGGATCGTGGCGGTGGAGCCCCGGAGCTCCGCGGTGCTCTCCGGCGGCCCGGTGGGACCCCACCGCATCCAGGGCATCGGCGCGGGCTTCGTGCCGCCGGTGCTCGACCGGGAGCTGCTGGATGAGATCGTGGCGGTGGCCGACGACGACGCCATCCAAACCGCCTGGGCGTGCGCCCGTCGCACGGGGGTGCTCGCCGGCATCTCCTGCGGGGCGGCCCTGTGGGCGGCGCTCGAGATCGCCCGGCGGCCGGAGTCGGCGGGCCAGCGGATTCTCGCGATCATGCCCGACTCCGGCGAGCGCTACATCTCCCAGGCCTTCTTCACCCCCTGACGCCACCCGCCGGATGGCCACGTGCCACCAGCACGCGGCCATCCCCCGTGCGGCGTCAGACGCAACACTCGTGGTACACGGAGGCGTCGCGGGAACCCGTTGGCAGCCCCGCTACCCTCAACGCATGTCTGGCTTGGGCGCGTTCGGACAGGTGGTGCGGGAGCTGCGCCGGGACGTGGCGGCCGCCCGCGCTCGGGACCCGGCGGCGCGCGGGGTCGGGCCGGTGGAGATCCTGGCGACGTGGCCGGGCATCCACGCGCTGCTGGCGCACCGCATCGCCCACGCGCTGCACGCCGCGGGGGTGCCGCTCCTGCCGCGGGCGATCGCGCTGCTGGCGCGGACGGTGACGGGCGTGGAGATCCACCCGGCGGCGAGGATCGGGGAGGGGCTGTTCATCGATCACGGCTCCGGGGTGGTGATTGGCGAGACGGCTGACATCGGCAGGGACGTGACGCTCTATCAGGGGGTCACGCTGGGAGGCACGGGCTTTGCGACCGGCAAGCGCCATCCCACGGTGCAGGACAACGTGACGATCGGCTCCGGGGCCAAGCTGCTGGGCCCGATCGTGGTGGGCCACGGGGCCAAGATCGGGGCCAACACGGTGGTGATCACCGACGTGCCGCCCAACTCCACGGTGGTCGGCAACCCGGGTCATCCCGTGAGCGTGGACGGGGTGCGGGTGGAGGGCCCGGATGCCGACTGGATCCACCTGCCGGACCCGATCGCGGAGGCGATCGAGCGGCTCGCGAGCCGCATCGGGGAGCTGGAACGGGTCGTCAGGGAGCTCTCGGGGCAGACGGTCGCCGAGGAGCCGGTGGCGAAGGTGACGCCGCTGCGGACCGTGCGCGGGCGCAATCCGGCGGGCGGCTGACGGACGGCGGCCGATCCGGCGCGAACCCTATGCTGGGTTGGTGGCCGAGGACGAGCGAAAGCGTGAGATGAGCGAGCGGGTGGAGCGCGTGGCGGCCCTCGAGGAGGGACCGCCGGGAGGGCCCGAGGAGGACGCCGCGGGGGAGCGCCTGCAGGCGCTGCTCGCGGGCCTGAACGAGCCCCAGCGGGAGGCCGTGACGCACGGCGAGGGGCCGCTGCTGATCCTCGCGGGCGCGGGCAGCGGCAAGACGCGGGTGCTCACCCACCGGATCGCGTTTCTGATCTACACCGGGCAGGCACAGGCGGGTGAGATCCTCGCGATCACGTTCACCAACAAGGCCGCCCAGGAGATGCGCGAGCGGGTGGAGGGGCTGCTCGGCAGGGCCACGCGAGGAATGTGGCTGATGACCTTCCACGCGGCCTGCGCGCGGATTCTGCGCGGCGAGGCGCAGCGGCTCGGGTACACGCGACAGTTCACGATCTATGACCAGGCGGACAGCAGGCGGCTGGTGCGGCGCTGCATCGAGCAGCTCGGCGTCGACCCCAAGCGCTTCACGCCGGCGGCGCTCAACGGGCAGATCTCGGCCGCGAAGAACCGGCTGCAGAGCGCCGAGGACTACCGCCGGGAGGTGGGATCGCCCTTCGAGGAGCTGGTGGCGGACGTGTACGAGCTCTACGAGCGGGAGCTGATGGCGATGAACGCGATGGACTTCGACGACCTGCTGTTCCGCACGGTGAACCTGCTGGAGCTCTACGAGGAGGCGCGCAGGCGCTACGGGCAGACGTTCCGGCACGTGCTCGTGGACGAGTACCAGGACACCAACCACGCCCAGTACCGGCTGCTGCAGCTGCTGGTGGGCGGCGGCACGGCGCCGGCGCGGGGCCAGCGGGTGCAGCTGGAGGGTCACCGCAACCTGGCGGTGGTGGGCGACGACTCGCAGTCGATCTACGGCTTCCGGGGGGCGGACGTGCGCAACATCCTCGACTTCCAGCAGGACTTCCCGGACGCGCGGGTGGTGAAGCTCGAGCAGAACTACCGCTCGACGCAGACGATCCTCTCGGCGGCGAACGCGGTGATCGCCAACAACCGGGGCGGCATCGCCAAGCGTCTGTGGAGCGATCTCGGGCAGGGGGCGCCGGTGCACGTGCGGGAGCTCGAGGACGAGCACGCCGAGGCGCGCTTCGTGGTGGGGGAGATCGAGCGTCTCCTCGACGAGGGCACGGGCCGGGCGGAGATCGCGGTGCTCTACCGCACCAACGCGATGTCAAGGGTGATCGAGGACGCGCTGGTGCGCCGGGAGATCGCCTATCAGGTGATCGGCGGCACCAAGTTCTACGAGCGGGCGGAGATCAAGGACGCGATCGCCTACCTGTCGTGGATCGCCAACCCGTTCGACGTGGTGAGCTTCACGCGGATCGCCAACTCGCCGCGGCGGGGGCTCGGGCAGACCTCGCTCGGGCGGATCGTGGGGCATTCGGCGACGGTGGGGGTCTCGGTGTGGGAGGCGGCCGCGCAGGCGCAGGCCATCCCCGGGCTCGGGGCCGCGGCGGTGAAGTCGCTGCGGCGGTTCTCCCAGACGATGGCCGAGCTCGCGGAGCTCGCCGCGCGGGGAACGCCGGTGGCGGAGCTGCTGGAGGCGGTGCTCGCGCGGTCCGGCTACCTGGAGGCGCTGGAGGCGGAAGCGATGGGGGGCGCGGCGAAGACGATCGAAGCGCAGGGGCGGATCGAAAACCTCGAGCAGCTGGTGGAGGTGGCGCGCGAGTTCGACGTCACGCACGGCGAAGGCCGGGGCGCTGAGCGGGGCATGGGGGCGGACGATGGCGGCGAGAGCGCCGGCGAGGGGGAGGGCACTCTCGACTTGTTCCTGCAGCAGCTGGCGCTGGTGGCGGACGCGGACGCGCGGCGCGACGAGGAGGGGCTCGTGACGTTGATGACGCTGCACAACGCCAAGGGCCTCGAGTACCCGGTGGTGCTGATCGCGGGTTGCGAGGACGGGGTGTTCCCGCACTCGCGGGCGCTCGAGGAGGGTGGGCTGGAGGAGGAGCGGCGGCTGTTCTACGTGGGGGTGACGCGGGCGATGCGCGAGCTCTACCTCACCTACGCCCGCCGGCGGATGGTGTTCGGCGCGCCGAGCTACGGCCTGCGCAGCCGCTTCCTGGATGAGATCCCGGCGGAGCTGAGCGACTGTGAGGAGGAGCTCACGATCAGCCGGCTGGCGGGAGAAGGCTCTCAAAACGGGGTGCCCGCGCGCGTACGCGCGCGCGCGCGCGGGCACCGCGAAAACGAGTGGTCGCGCGCCGGCCAGGCCAGCGCCCGGGCCGCGAACGAGCTGCCCCCCGAGCGGGTGTTCCGGATGGGCGAGGACGTGGTGCACGCGGCCTTCGGCGACGGTGTGGTGACGGGAGTGGAGCCGGGCGGGGTGATCGTGGTGCGCTTCGCCGGCGACGGCTCGGAGCGCAAGCTGATGGCCGAGTACGCGCCGGTGTCGCGACGGCGCTGAGAGCGAGCATCCCGACGGCGGGGGGCGCGACGCACGGGCGACGGGCGGGCCATACGATCAGGCCGATGGCGGCCAAGATCATCGACGGCAAGGCGATCGCGGCGCGGGTGCGTGAGCGGGTGGCGGCGGACGTCGCGCAGCTGAAGGCCGCAGCCGGCGTCACGCCGGGGCTGGCCACGGTGCTCGTGGGGGAGGATCCGGCCTCGGCCGTGTACGTGGGCGGCAAGCAGCGGGCCTGCCGGGAGGTGGGGATGACGGCGCTCGACCGGCGGCTGCCGACTACGGCCTCGCACGAGCAGGTGGCGGAGCTGCTGGGAGAGCTGAACCAGGACGTGACGGTTAGCGGCGTGCTCCTGCAGCTGCCGCTGCCGGGGGATCTCGACGGGGCGGCGCTCACCGGCCTGATCGACCCCGCCAAGGACGTGGACGGGCTGACGCCGGTCAACGCCGGGCTGCTGTCGCTCGGACGGCCGGGCCTGCGGCCCTGCACGCCCCTGGGGGTGCTGGAGCTGCTGGCGAGCGTGGAGGCCAAGCTCGAAGGAGCGGAGGCGGTGGTGGTGGGCCGCTCGAACCTGTTCGGCAAGCCGATGGCGCAGCTGCTGCTGGCGGAGAACGCCACGGTGACGGTGTGTCACTCGCGTACGAGAGACCTCGCGGAGGTCTGCGGGCGGGCGGATGTGCTGATCGCGGCGGTGGGGCGGGCGCGGCTGATCGAGCGCCACTTCGTCAAGCCGGAGGCGGTGGTGATCGACGTGGGCATGAACCGGCTGACGCCGCGGGAGGCTCAGAACAAGAGCGGCCTCGTGGGGGACGTGGACTTCGCGGCGGTGGCTGAGGTGGCGGGCGCGATCACGCCGGTGCCGGGCGGGGTGGGACCGATGACGATCGCGTGCCTGCTGCGCAACACGCTCGACGCGGCGCGCGCGCGGGCGGGGACGGGAGCATGAGCCTCAAACGGCTGCGAGCTGGCGAGCTGGTGGCGTTCGTGGGCGCGGTGTGCGTGATCGTGTCGTTGTTCGCGCCCTGGTATGAGAACGCGGGCGGGAAGCTGAGCGGCTGGGACACCTTTGGCGTGGCTGCGGGGTTGCTGCTGGTGGCGGCGATCACGGCGCTGTGCCTGGTGGTAGCGACGGTCACGGAGCGCAGCACGGCGCTGCCGGTGGCGGCGGCGGTGTGGAGCACGCTGTTCGGGATCGTGGGGGTGATCGCGGCGATCGTACGGCTGCTCGAGCGCCCGCAGGACGCCACCGAGCTGTGCGCGGGGGCGTGGCTGGGGTTCGTGGGAGCGATCCTGATCCTGGTGGGGGCGTGGCTGTCGATGCGCGACGAACGGCCGGCGCTGTATGAGCCCGCGCGGCCCACGCCGCGGGAGCCCCCGCCGGCCTAGAATGCGGCCGTGATCGATCGGGAGGAAGTGCTGCACGTCGCGCGGCTCGCACGGCTGCGGCTGCGGGAGGAGGAGATCGCGCCGCTGGCGGCGGAGCTTTCGGCGGTGCTCGAGCACGTGGCGCGGATCGGGGAGCTGGATCTGGAGGGCGTGGAGCCGATGTCGCACGTGGTGAGCGACGACCTGGCGCCGGCGCACGGGTTGCGGGAGGACGTGCCGAGAACGTGTCTGGCGCGCGAGGTGGCGCTGGCGCAGGCGCCGGCGGTCTCCGACGGCGGCTTCTCGGTGCCGAGCCCGCAGGCGTGAGGGGCGAGAGGATGGATGAGGCGCAGGCGATCGAGCTCTCAGCCACGCAGGCGGCGGAGGCGATCGCCCGCGGAGAGCTCTCGGCGCAGGAGCTGTTCGAAGCCTACCGGGAACGGGCGCGAGAGCACGGGCGTGAGGGGCGGGACGGGCTGAACTGCTTCACCTGGATCGCGCCCCCCGAGGGCTCGGGAACGAGCGGCGGGAGCGGCGGGGAGGACGTGAGGGACCTGCCGCTGGGAGGGGTGCCGCTGGCGGTGAAGGACCTGTTCTGCACGGAGGGGGTGCCGAGCCAATCGGGGTCGGCGATCCTCGCCGGCTACGAGCCGCCGTACACGGCGACCGCTGTGCGCAAGCTCATACAGGCGGGGGCGACGATGCTGGGAAAGACCAACCAGGACGAGTTCGCGATGGGCTCCTCGAACGAGAGCTCGGCGTTCGGGCCGGTGCTCAACCCCTGGGATCGCAGCCGCGTGCCGGGGGGCTCCTCGGGCGGCAGCGCGGCGGCGGTGGCGGCGGGGCTCGCGCCGTGGGCGCTGGGGACGGACACGGGCGGCTCGATCCGCCAGCCGGCGGCGCTGTGCGGGATCGTGGGCCTCAAACCGACCTACGGGGCGGTGTCGCGCTACGGGATGATCGCCTTCGCCTCCTCGCTGGACCAGGCGGGGCCGCTGACGCGAGACGTCACCGACGCGGCGTTGCTGCTCAAGCACATGGTGGGGCGGGATCCCTGCGACGCGACCTCGCTGGAGCTGCCGCAGGAGATCGAGCTGCCCCAGGGCGAGCGGCTGGCGGGAGTGCGGCTGGGCGTGCCCGCCGAGCTCGCCGGAGGAGCGGGCGAGGGCACCAACGGCCTCGCGGAGGGAGGAATCGAAGCGGGGGTGCTGGCGGCGTTCGACGCCACGCTCGAGCGCGCGCGGGAGCTGGGGGCGGAGATCGTGGAGGGCGTGAGCCTGCCGCACGCGCCACACGGGCTCTCGGCCTACTACGTGCTCGCGCCCGCGGAGGCGTCCTCGAACCTGGCGCGCTTCGACGGCGTGCGCTATGGCCTGCGAAGCGTCGATCCCACCCACCCCAACGACCTGCTGGGCATGTACGAGAGCACCCGCCACGACGGCTTCGGGGCGGAGGTCAAGCGGCGGATCATGCTCGGCACCTACGCCCTCTCGGCGGGCTACTACGACGCCTACTACGGGCGGGCGCAGCGGGTGCGGACGAAGATCGCCGAGGACTTCGCGGCGGCGTTCGCCCAGGTGGACTACCTCGTCACGCCGACGGCGCCGAGCGTGGCGTTTGCGCTGGGGGAGAAGACGGGGGATCCGCTGTCGATGTACATGAACGACTACTGCACGGTGCCGATGTCGCTGGCGGGAATCCCGGCGATCTCGATTCCCTGCGGGCTTTCCGACGG
>Ga0335072_10015920_pt1 | contig 10663 bp, 16 predicted proteins | sample Lox_Sample_21_FD_206725 | JGI IMG/M metagenome (GOLD analysis project Ga0335072, IMG submission 206725) | Soil microbial communities from Loxahatchee National Wildlife Refuge, Florida, United States - Lox_Sample_2.1 | ecosystem: Environmental > Terrestrial > Soil > Wetlands | place: USA... | reverse complement strand
ATTGATTTATGCTGGCATACTCATCAGTTATTTCCACGGTTTTATAGGGAATGGTGTACTTTGTTTCTTGCACGACCGATTAATCATGATGACACGATTGGACAGGGGGATTTGGATGGAGCTTTAAGGGAGACTGCGGTGAGATGGTTTGAAGTTTATGGGGAGGAGTATACTACTGACGATTTGAAAAGGAAGTCGTTTTCAAAGATCTTTGGTTTTGGCAACTTTAGGTTAATGAGTTTGATTTCCAAAGCTTTAACGGTAGATAGAGAGAATGCAGGGAGTTGGGGAGAAACGAAGTTGCGAGATTGAAGGTTTGAGAGTGTTGGGAAACACAAAATACAGGACAGTCGATTGTAGTTAGTAGATGAGAGTAGATAAAATTGAGATTCGGGGGCCCAGAGGTACTGGAGACAGTCTATGGCCGTCGGTAGCGGTGGTTGTACGAGATCATTCTTGCCCGCCTGGACGTAAAAGTAGTCACCCAGAGTCTGTTAAAGCAACGAGTCTCATGGGAGGAGATGATGGTGCTTGATTTTTGAGGCTCCGGGATAAAGTATTCTGCCGCAGTCACATGGGCCCTAGGACCCTAGCTATTCGCTAACAGAGCCGCCACTACTACTGCTGCTCGGGGGGTATTGACATACACCATCGATGCTCCTGGCAAGCGATCCAGTCGTTGGCATTGACAGCACCACTGGTCAACAGGAGGTTCCGTATCTGAGAGTTCCCGGTCCGGTCAGCAGCATCTAATGCTGTCGTACGTCCCCAATTTCGTTTATTGACATTTGCCCCATTGTCAAGTAAAACCTTTACAGCCTCAAACGCTTGTCTTCTTGCTGCCCGATGTAGCGGTGTATTTCCATCTCGATCCCTTACATTGATCCGAGCACCCCTGTGAAGCAAAATCTTTATCACCTCATGAGCTCCGCTACCAGCCGCGCAATGCAAAGCTGTGCGACCCCAATCATCCCTTCCCTCCAACTCCCCTCCCATATTAAGAAGCGGCTCCACCAGATCTCCTTGCTTGAAAACAGCAGCAACGTGCAACGGGGCCAACCCAAAGTTTCCGGACACATAGAAGCTCCCCCTGGCATTGACTTCAGCTCCTTTGGAGAGCAGCAGCTTTACCATCTTCAGTCCACCAAAGCGTGCCGCCATATGCAATGGTGTTAAGCCATGTGAGTCTCTTTCATTGACAATGGCACCATTCTCAAGCAGTAACCTTGCTGCCTTATGATGTCCACCTGCTGCGGCAGTATACAGTGGTGTTGCTCCCCCCAGATCTTTGACATTCACCTTAGCGCCCTTTTCAAGCAGGACTTTCACCACTCCGTCGTGGCCTTTCCGGGCAGCCGCATGCAATGAAGTTGAGCCGTCGTCGAACGATGCGTTCACGTCTGCTCCGTTCTCAATCAAAAGAAGAGCCATGGATGAATGACCTTCTCTGGACGACCACAAGAGTGGGGAGGAATCGTGTGAAAGTACGTCCAGAATATGTAGGGCTGAAAAGTCATCCGAAGCATTAATAGGGCTTTCCGGCGTCAAAAGCCGGGAATAAATTTCTGATAATCCTTCTGCCGCCATAACGTGTAGGGCGGTTGCCACTTCAATTGGACTCACCGGCAGGTTGACAACATTCAAACGACTAGGTCCAAAAGGATTGAGTCTGTCTGAAGACGCACCTTGCATTTGCAGCATTGCCCCACACTTTTTCTGGGACTTTAAAACCTTGCCTAGGCACACTAACGCTCCCTCATCACTTTCACCTTGACCCCGAATGTATGAACCCCATACTTGACTCGCATACCCACCAAACCGGTACTCGCTCAGTCGATTTTTGTATTCGATTAGGGACGGGCATGGTCCATTTTCAAAAACGTTGAATGCGAGATAGGTCAAACACACTCTTCCGCACTCTATCTTGGAGAGCAGGTGCTCTTGATAATGGGTGTTCAAAAACTCTTTAACCGTGAAATGTGAAAATCGCATTATGCCGGTGCTTTCGTCGATGACGACTAAACCATGACAATATTGAACAAGGACGTCCGCATGAATAAGTGGCTTCGGAAGCTTTGTTTGTCCTATACGTACAGCAATTGCTTCTCTTACTTCGTCCTGGTGCAGTTGCACTCTCGCGTGGAATAACCAACTCAATACCTTCATGACTGTCGGTTTTCGATTGGCTTCGATTCTTTTCAAAACTTGCACGTATGCCGTTTCCATATCGTTTGGAAGTGTCGTCAGTGCTTCGATAGAGTCATATGGCTCAGCAAAACCCAAGACGTAGTCCAATTGAAATCTGACCAGCAAAAAGCTAGACACGTAAGCTACTGCAACGAATTAAGAAAGTACTTTCCCATGGCTTTCTTCACCAAGCAGTTCACTATTTTCTGTTTGTTCTCGTCGTCATAAATCCACTCCTCCCCTAGCCTTGTTTCTAAGTAATTGATAACGTCCTCCGAGTTGGCCACGATTTCCATCACTGCTGGATTTCCAAGCTCCTCCCGCACTTTTGCAGTGTTAATTCGACTGGTACAAAAAACCTTAGCCCCAACAAGATGGAGCTCCGCAAGCATCGCCGTTACCTTCTTAGAATGTTGTGTGGTTACTTCGTCCAGAGCATCGAAAAGGAAAGTCACTTGTTGAAATTTCGTGCGTATTAATATTTTCAGGTTTTCCGTCAAGACTGACAGGTCGACAGGTTTTCCTTGCTCTGAACATTCCTTATGGAGCTTTTCGATGACCTCTGGGAGAGTTCGTAATTTGTACAAGAGTTGCTTCAGGAGACTCCGAATTATGTTCTCCGGTTCGCACGACTCGAAATCGGTGTAATCAAAATAGATGAACGCTACTGTCCTGCTTTCAGTGCTAAGTAGTTCATCTACGACGCGAGACCTACACGTATGTCAGATAGCACCAACCGGATCTCACATGATGACAGATTTTCCCGACCCGGCTAAGGAAATTAGCGAGAGACAGATTTTGGTTTTCTTACGCATTCCATGACAAAACAGGATCTTCGGGCCTGAAGCCCCCTTTAACCAGCGCTGGTAGACCTGTGATTTCAAAACCCAGTTCCCTGAGGCTTTGCTCCGAACTTGAGCAACCTCCTTGTGCCGACTGTCGAACTCGTGAGGATAAATCCATTTCAAAACATCCAATCGTTTTTCTAATGATCATGAGTCAAAGTTTGGCAACTCCATTTACCTTCTCTTCGATATTGAGAGCTATCTACGTTTGTCAGCAACGCAAAAGAAAGACGATACCATAACTTAATTGACTGACATGCTGAACCGTATAGTCCGTCCGACGCACCAGGAACTCAATCTCCGCCAACTTTGTTCTAACGATTAGACAAACAAAGAAAGGGAAGAACGATTGGAGTGTGTGCAGAGCAAGTTGAAAAGAGCTCTTATATCTTTCCAATTTCGACAGATACTTTTCATTTTCCTTTTGGTTGAACGGCCAACCAAGTCTCTTCCAGGAAATTTCGCCATCCTTGATCTCCACTCGCTTCGCTATTTCGGCGATTGTCTCTTCAAATTCCTTTACAAGTTCGGCAGATGGACTTGCCTTTGGTAAAGAGGCCGTTTGCTTCTCTGAAGAAAGAAGCGAACGAAGATTCGCCAACACATCAGAAAGTAAGAGCGCTTCTTGTCGCAATTCTCGCGATTGCTTTGGAGCATTGTTTATGGACTTGAAGAGATCATATAGGTAGTCTGAGAGTTTGAGCACCTGCTCTGCAAACTGTGATGCCGCTGCAGCAACCCCAAGAGCTGTAACAGGATCCATGAGTCGAAAGGATGAGACAAGTATTTCCCTTTGAGTGATGAGTAAACTAAGAGGAAAAGCGAAAAAGCCGTGGGTGGCAGGGTGGATTCCAGCAGTGTGCGCCACTCAAACCTTATTTCTGAGTTGGACACTACTAAATTTAAGTTCGTGACTGCAATTGAGAGAAAACAGGTGGAAACCTGATGGTGAAAAGGCCATTCATGCAATTGTCCGTCGCAGGGAAAAAGCGGTCAGTTGAAGTCACACCTGCTGAGGAAAGAAGAGAAAAGTGTCATGAAGCAAAGAATAACCCTAACTTTTCGTTGGAGTCTTTGTCCACATTATCTCCTCGTGAATGGAGAATGTTTCCAGAACACCGCTTGGAGTACATCCCCCACTCTTTCAGCAACATTGGACATCTCCTCACTAACAACAACAACCATCTACAGTCCCCAGAACGGGACCATTCTATCCGTCATTCCAAACCGCCAGACACAACAATCCGTCGCCGTCCCAGCATCCTTAATAACCTCAATCTTCAACTACGGCTTAAACGGAACCACATCAGATGGAGTAACGTTTATCGCAAACTTCACAGAAAGTATCAACGACACATACTCCGAACTTCGAATTCTGCGCGGAGTACTCTCAGTAGCCATCTTCAGATGGGCAATTGAACCCAACTCCCCACCTGGAGGAGAACCAATCACAGCATATTTCGCATTAACTCGCTATCGAATTAGTGTCTCGCCTATCACCCGCGCAATATTTTGTGTTGCTTATTTGGTGTGTATGTGTTGTATCGTATTGTTGGATTTTTGGGCCCGTGTCACCTAATATCTCACGGTATCTGGAGATTGATTTTGCTGCTAAGGCGACGGTGGATAATTCATGGTTAGTGGGCTTGGGGAATTCGACGAATAGGGCGGTGGGAAGGCAGATTGAAGGGAAAGTATTGTTTGTTGGCGCTGCGGAGACGGATAAAGGAGCTGATCGTGTTGTTATTGGGACTGTTCCTACTCTCAAGCCCTTGAGATTTGGACACTCATATCTTTGAAATAGAAAGTTTGTCTCGGCAATGTGTTCTCATTTCCGTATTTTGTTGTTGCAAGGTGTCGTTATGAACATGGCACTTCTTGTAAATCGGAAATATTCCATTTGTCAAGTCTTTGTGAGATGTAGCGAGCAGATTCCTCTAGTACACGTAACTTATTTTGTGCGCATTCGTATTAATCGTTCCCAAAGAAATAATATCAAGTTTCTCAGCGCTGTGCCTTCTATGAATGATGGTAGTCCACTGTTATTGTGGTCGTTATGGAGGATCGACAAATCTACCTGGTAGTTCGTCAGATTTCCAGTGACCAGGTCCAAATCAATTGTGCCGTTTGTGGTTGCCGCCCACTACAAAGTTAATCACGCAAATGTGTGGAGGACCTCGAGTGGATCATAAACCTCATAGCTTGGGAGAATGTACCCTTCCGCCGATACCGATACCGGATTGTCTTCTATAATGAGGGAGAGATCTGACAGGAATATGTACCTACAGCGAGAACATCAGTCAGAAGACTGAGACAGAGAACTGCAAAGAAGAGAGATGTGGAGGACATTTCCGGGATCTGTTGGGTACTGCGTGTCGAAGTGTGGACAAAATGGTTTCACCTCAGGATATAGACAGGAGTCGTCCTAATTCGATGCTTTTATATCACAACTCAGCTGGACATTGAACACACAAGTGGAAAGCTTTGACCGTCAACGTGACACAAATTTATTATCCGAAACTGGAAGCAAGGGTTTTTGCTGCGCTTTGTACACCCTGCTGGTGGCAGTGCTAGCCAATCAGCTTGTACATTCGCAAATGTTAAGGGTGCTATTGCGAGTGTTCGTTGAATTAGACAATAGATCCGTAATTTGTTACTTTCAGACCATTGATGGTCTATATTGCTCAGGTGTTTATAAATAGCTTCTGGGGCATTTACATCTATGGACTTTCCAGTAGCCCCTCAACTATTACACTTCGAATACAAAATCTACATCCAACTTTACGTAGATTCCTTATCACATAAACCTCACCACATACCCACTAAAAGCAACGCAACTGTCAATCCAGACATCAAATTCCACCCAACTGCAGCTCTCTGACCGGCAGACTTTGCCGTTGACGACGCAATCGCCGCACTCGTCCTAGTAGTCGCAGTAGGAAACAAATTAATTGTCCCCACTCCAGTAGAAGTAACAATCTGCTGCGCACCAGGATTACAAGCCTCGGCATTAATCTGGAGATCACTGACAATGCTCGATACGTCCAGTGCCTGCGCACAAGACGAACATTCCGATAAAGCTGAAAAGAAGGAGATTGATTGTGAACAAAGGCAGGAGAAGTAAGGAGCGTAAGCAGTTCCAGTTGGGGCTGCGAATCCTGGATTTGAATTTGAGCAGAGCATGTATGTGTTGTAGAAGGGGTTGCAGGCAGTTACTTGACAGTATTCTTGGTATAAAGAAGCGTCTTGGCTTGGAACTTGGGTACTACCGAATTGTTAGTTTCTCATCAATTGAAGGAACGGAATCGATGTGGGGAAAGGAGGTTAGGGATACGTAGAGGTATGCATTGTTTCTTGTGGCTGGCGTAACTCCAGAAGCGGTTGCAGTGGCTGTATGTGAAAAAGTAAGATTCTCTCCAACTGTCAAAGTTGTGAGCGTTACATCGGGATACGTGTAAGTGACGACGACATACTGGAACGGCGTTGGAAAAGTAAAAGTAACAGGATCGGCTTGGTAAGAGGTTGAGCCAATTGTAACGTATCCTGTCCAAGTGAAAGTGTAAGGACAATCGGCGTAAGTGAAGTAGGATTGCAGTTCGGTTAGAGGGGAGGGTGCGGCTGTCAAATCAACCAACTGTGGCACGAACTACGAGATTCCAGGGACAAATTTCAGGGGCAGCTTACGAATTCGAATGAATTGACCGCGCAGAGATCTTGGGTGCTCTGAGACCGAACATGGTATATGAGATTGAAGAGAAAGAAGGTCAACAACGAGAAGAAACCGAAATGCATTGGGCGATGAGAAAGAAGGGAGACACGAGGAATTAAAGGAAGAAGGTGGGCATAATTAATTCTCCGGCTGCCGATCTTGTGCCAATTGGCGGTTCCATGCCCTTTCACGGCAGCATCAGCACCCATGATTGGCATATGGCAGAAATAAGGTTTGATTGAGGCGTGGCATTTCACTTTCCATTTGAGACATTGCCCCTTCATATCTCTCCAAAAATATGCCCCTCAATTAAATAATGCTTATCAACTTCACATGCTACTCAAATCGTCCCAAGTCTTTCAGCGGAATTGCTGGTCCATTGAGTCCTAGACACTTCCCTCTGAAGTTGTTTCTTGGATGGCCTCTAGTGACAATTCCGATGATTCGCATGCCGAAGGACCTTACGACTCAATCCGTCCATTCGTACCTCGAACAGACACCCAATCCACCGAACAAGACCATCCAAAAAAACATTCCACTGCCATCCAAGGAAATGAGGTTGAAAAACCACGTCCTCTACCCTTCCGCAAGATTCCCGCACACTTCAAATTCACATACACCTGGAAACTCGCCCTCGTAACGTTCCTCTTCCTAGTACTCACACTTATCTACTCATGGGCAACAACCACTACTTCCGGGCCATTGACTCGTCTGATTCCGCTGAGCGAGTCGAATTCCTTGTTGGTACTGCGAATCTTGACGGAAATTACAGGACTTTTGTTAGCAACATTATGTGGATTAGGATGGACTGCTTTATTATGGGGAAATGCAAATTCTCAAAAGGGAATTAGTCTCGCGAGTTTTTTGGCATTGAGTAGTACCACCGGCTTCCGTGGGTTGGTACTTCTTTTGGGATGGAAAGAGACTTCAGATGGTAGTTCTCGCCATCTCTTATGGATTGGAAAACGGCATTTTCCGCTATTTCCAAAAAGCTAATCGTAGATTTCTATTCCTACTTCTCTTCCCGTTTATGGGAATTATCGTCATGAGTAGTCCATGTTATCAAGCATTCTGACGTGTTAGGTCAAGTTAGTTCTCTTGTAGTCTATACACCGTTGAATTACTTTCCTGTTTCAGCAGGAATAGGTCCCTTCGACGCCTCCTTCGCAGACTATTCCTGGCAAGGTGCAACAGCAATCTCATTTGCCGCAGTCTCAACAACTCTCTTTATCGACGCCAAACAGTCATTCGCAATTGAACCTGTAACCTCAGAATGTTCTGCTTCCACGAATTGTCAAGCTTATTATTATCCCGGACCACTAGATTATGTTACGCCGTCGCCATTCTCTCTGAATAACAGTCAACAAGCACCGTACTTCCAGGTTCAAGGTGGTCAGGGATTGCAAGTTGATTACTGGGATGTGAGTACCGAAGAAGCGCCTGTTACTCAGGATGATTGTCAAGTTTGGGCAAGTCCGATTGAAGGATATTCGTTTGGTTTTGCAATATGCATCAAAACGTCAAGCATCAATCCGAATAATCTTATTGCAGGTACATATCCACCCTGTTAATTCCAAATTTTCTTCTCTGACTTCTTGTTAATTATTAGCAATGTCGGTATGTCCTTCTACAAACACTGCCTGTCTGAACGACACAACATGGGAACAATCCGTCAATCTGACAACAAGTCTCTCATTCACCCGTCGCACCGCAAACACAATCTACTCATCCACTTCGGGAGCCATCCTCGCTCTAACAAATCTCACAACCGGAACCCCCGAACCAACATCCCCCTCCTCCCTCTTCTCCGTCCTCGACCACTTCTTCACAATCCCTCCTGGCCAAAACGCTACAACCTCAACCGCCCTCAAAACAATCTCCTGGATAACCATATTTCAAAACCAATTACTCAGCGATCCCGCACCCTTCGATAAATCCCGCGCCCTGGACAGTCTCCGCACAATCCTCACAATTCCACTCCTATGGTTCCAAGCAAACGATATCTCCAACGTCACAATCTCAACCTCTTTCCTACAAGATACGCCCATCGCAGGACTTCCCGCGGAATTATATGTGCAGGGATCCTTTGCGAATGTGGGTACTAGGATTTTGTTGGCGAAGTGGAGTGTGGGTGTGTATATGGGAGTTACGGGGGGATTGTTGTTGTGGTGTGTGGGATTGTTGGTTTGGGCTATTAGGATACAGGCTCCGAGTTCGAGTCCGTATCCGTTGATTGATTTTGGCGCTCGAGTTGCTGCGGGGGAGGAGATTGGGGAGGGTGTTGGCGTTGGGAGGGAGTTGGTGGGGATTAGTTCGGGGTTGGATGTTAAAGGTGGGTTGCAGGGGAAGAAGGTCTATCTGAGGAAGATTTCAAGAGAGAAGATTGGCGGGGGAAATGGAGAGGAGAAAGTCAAAGAGGAATTAGTTGGATTTAGTACCGAGGGGAACATATGAGTCCAACCTACATGTATCTCATCGAAGCACATATACATACTGGTAATTCTTCAATACAGAACGGGCATCATCATGTACCTCATCACCCTTCAATTTCCCAAAATTTATTCGAAAATGGAGACCGTGAGAACTTGTACCTTGGTGAGATTCTTCGACAGCCTCATTGGCTACATAGTTGGGCACCTCGCCTCAGTCGCGGGCGGCCACGGTCCGGGCAGATAACTTTATTTTCAAAACCACGCTAAAGGGCGCTAGAGAGTTTCCATAGACCTCGCATCTTGGATCCAACGTTCTTGCCAATGTCCGACTCACAACCTACCATGGACCCTTCCGCGGTCTCAAGTTTTGCAACTCAGGCTTCAAACGACATCCTTCCCCAGATGCCTGCTCCCTTACTTGCCGCTCCCCTCGGGCTCCCACAACCAACAAGTTACCCTCTTGCCCCTCAATCTGTCAGTGACTCAGACTTATTCCGCATCGATTCTCCCGGTTCGCCTGGAACACGCGATATCTGGATCGAGACCTTGGACCGTGTGATTAAAGGGATTGTCAATATCAGCGCAACACGTTCTCATAAATTTGATACACAGCCTCAAGGCAAGTACGTCGGCACCGGTTTCGTCGTCGACAAGTCTACCGGTATCATCTTATCAAATCGCCATATCGTGGGACCAGGTCAAATCGATGCACGAGCAACATTCAATAATTACGAAGAAGTCGAGCTACAAGCAATTTATTACGATCCAGTTCATGATTTCGGGTTCTTCCGTTACGATCCTTCCAATCCGAAACTAGCGAACGTCGAACAAATTCAACTATTTCCGGAAGGCGCTAAAGTCGGTCTTGATATCCAAGTGTGTGGGAGTAATGGTGGTGAAAAGTGGAGCATTTTGACGGGTCGATTAGCTCGTCTCGATCGTCATGCACCCTCCGCGCCGGGTCCGACTGGTTATTCCGACTTTAACATCAACTATTTTCAAGCTGCTTCTAAAGTAGCCGGCGGTTTATCGGGAGCTCCCGTATTGGACATCCAAGGCAGAGCTATTGCGATAACCGCCGCTCGTACTCTCGACCAGTCTACAGCGCTTTATCTTCCCCTGGAAGGAGCAGTTCGTGCTCTCAAACTCATTCAACAAGGGACTAAAGTGATGAGGGGAACCCTCCAAACCGAATTCATGTATATGCCTTTCCACGACTTGCGGAGTCTGGGTTTCCCTGAAGAAGTTGAAAAGATTTGTTGTGAAAAGAATCCAACAGCAACAGGACTGCTTCTAGTTGTCAAACTCCTTCCAGAGGGACCAGGGAACATTGCGGGGCTAGAGCTGGGAGACATTGTAACCGACTGTTTTCAAGAGTCGTTCGGGAGACGCTTTAGCATCAACTTTCAATCCCTCTGGGAAATTATTGATGAAAGTATTGGGAAAGAAATTGTGCTGACTATTTATCGTGGGAAAGAGAGGAAGGAGTT
>Ga0335072_10015919_pt1 | contig 10663 bp, 10 predicted proteins | sample Lox_Sample_21_FD_206725 | JGI IMG/M metagenome (GOLD analysis project Ga0335072, IMG submission 206725) | Soil microbial communities from Loxahatchee National Wildlife Refuge, Florida, United States - Lox_Sample_2.1 | ecosystem: Environmental > Terrestrial > Soil > Wetlands | place: USA... | reverse complement strand
CCCTCGATCTCTTCCACGCGCTTGCGCGCCAGCTTCAGATCGAACAGCGTCGATGCAAAGCGAATTAAGATTCCATGCTGTTCGCACAACTCCGCGATTTCTGTGGCTTCGGCGTGCATCGAGCGCATCGGCAGCGCGATCACCACTTCATCGACGACGCTCTTGCGCAGATAGGCTGGTAACCCCGCGAAGTCCACAACCCGCTCGAACCCTGAGCCTGACACATCGGCGGCATGCGGCCGGTCGTAGTCGACAAAACCGAGCACGCGGTAGCCCAGCGCCGGACTCTCTTTCATCTTCTTTGCGAACTGCAGCCCACGGGCATTCGTGCCCACAATCAGCATATTGCGAAGGTTGCGCCCGTGAATTCGAACCTGCGCCAAAAACACGCGCAGACCAAGGCGGCTGAAGCTTCCGGCAAGAATAGCCGCTGCCCAAAACGCCGCAATAAACTCCGGCTTGACCAGTGAAATATGAAAGAGACGGTGGCCGAGATAAATGAGTATTGTCCCGAGGGAGATGGCCTTCGCCAGATCCAGAATTTCATCCCGACGGCTCGATAACCGGTGCGAGGCATACATGCCGCACATCGAAAAAATCAGATGCCAGCTGAACAGCAGCCCGGAAAATATCAGGAAGTTCGCAACTTTGATCCGCATCGCCAGAACATCTCTCAGCGACGCCATCGAAGCATGCGACACAACGACCGTGGCCAGACCAAAAGCAAACACCATCAGTACCAGGTCAAACACCTTCAACAAATTCAGCAGTACTTGACGCCGAATCGTACCCACTGGGAGTCCCTCCAAATTACCTACTTAGGTCGAACATGGAGAATCAGGGCGGTGGGGGCAGCGCCCGGCTGGGGAAGCGAGATTACTTCTTGAGTTTGTTGCTCACCATCTGCTCAATGGAGTCCACGCTCTTGAGGTTGTCGTGGGTGATCTCTTCATCTCCAATGCGCACGCGAAACGTTTCTTCCAGGAACGCCACCAGGCGAAAAATTCCGAGGGAATCAATCACGCCGCTTTCCATCAGCGATTCGCTGTCAGTAAACGAACTGACGCCCTTTGCGCTGGCGAGGTCGCGCAGAATGAATTCGCGAATCTGATCTTTTACCGATGCCGTCTCCGTTGCCATGAAATTTTAGTTCTCCTGTTGGAATGGGATCTTTCTTTGCTTCTTCTCTAAAGCGCGCGGCCGCTCGCCTTCATCGTCTGTTTCTTGCAAGATCCTGCGCTTCAATTTCGGACGACTTCCGCCACCTGCTTCGCCGCCTCAATACTTGCCTGGGCCAGGCGCACGCGATCGATCTTGCCCGTCGAAGTCTTGGGCAGAATCTCCATGAACTCGATCTGCTCGGGAATCATGTATTTCGGAATGCGCGTGGAGCAGAACTGCTGCAAATCTGCAATGCGCAACTCCTCGCCTGCGTGCGGCGCGACAATTGCCTTGATGCGGTTGCCAATCAGATCGTCCGGGATCGCCACCGCGGCGGCCTCGCGCACGCCCGCATGGCTCAGCAGCGCGCTCTCGATCTCTCCCAACTCAATGCGGTACCCGCGGCTCTTGATCTGGCTATCGCGGCGGCCCTGGAAGTAGTAATTGCCGTCCTCGGCCAGTGTCACCAAATCGCCGGTGCGGTACATGTTCTCGTTGAAGTTTGGCTGGAATCGGTTGGGCACGACCATCTTTCTCGTTTTTTCCACGTCCGCCCAATATCCATAAGTCACCGCCGGTCCGCGGACATACAACTCGCCGCTTTCGCCTGGCTTGGTCACAACCTGATCCTGATCATTGACTGCGAATACTTCCGTGTTCTCGCACGCGATGCCGATCGGCAGCTTGTCCATTCCCGCCAACCGCTCGCGCTCGACGCGATAGTACGTGCAGACGTTGGTCTCGGTTGGTCCGTAGAGGTTGTAGAGTTCGGTGTTCGGAAGCAAATCGGCCAGCTGACGCAGATATTTCATCGGGAATACTTCCCCGGCGAACAAAATCGTCCGCAGATGCGGCAGCTTCTCCGCCTCCATCTTCGCGTGCAGCAGAAGCAGCATCAGCGCCGACGGAACCGAGTACCAGATCGTGATCTTCTGCGTCTCAATAAAGCTGGCCAGCGTCGTGGGAAACAGCGCCAGATCTTCCGTGACAAGATAAACCGTCGCGCCCGCTTCCATTGCGTTGTACACATCGAAAACCGAAAGATCGAAGTGCAGCGGCGCGTGATTCGATAACCGGTCTTCGCTCGTGACTTGGAACTTCTCTGCGCACCATTCCACGAAGGTCAGCGCATTCTGATGCGACAGCATCACGCCCTTCGGCCGCCCGGTTGAACCCGATGTGTACAGGATGTAGGCCAGGTCGGTCTCGGTCATCACCACTTCCGGTGCGCAATCCCCCGGAAATTCGCCCAGCATCGTCCACGGCACGATCTTATTGCCCGAGCCGTTCGAGCCGGAATCATCGGTCATCACGCAATAATCGAGCGACGCAATTGTCTCCGCAGCCAGCGCCGAGCGCCGCTCCTTATTAGTGAGCAGCACCCGAATGCCGCAATTCGCGATGATGTATCCGATGCGATCGGCTGGAGCCTGCGGATCGAGCGGCACATACACGCCACCCGCCTTCAGCACCCCAAACATGCATACCAGCGACTCCACGCACTTAGGAGAAAACAGTCCAACGCGGTCGCCCTTCTTCAATCCACGCCGCCGCAGAAGATGCGCCAGCTGCGTCGATCGCTGATCCAGCTCGCGATACGTCAGACTGCGCTTTCGGGCCCAAACTGCTGTCTTTTCCGGATACTTCGCCGCACTGCGCGTGAGAAGTTGCTGAAGGATGTATGCCACGAGAGTTCTTTACCCCTTGTGTTCGCGATTGAATTGTTGGGGGGTGAGCTAGAACTTACTTTGAAACAACTTTATCGAAGAACAATTACGGCAACATAAAAACTTCTGTCGAAAATCACAAACCATGCAATCCGGAAATAATCATCTTCTGAATTTCCGTAGTGCCTGAGTAAATTTTTCCCGAGATCGCGTCGCGCAACTCGCGCTCGATCTGAAACTCGGTCATGTATCCGTAGCCGCCATGAATCTGGATCGCATCCATGCAACTCTGGATGCAGGCATCAGCCACGTACGTCTTTGCAATCGCCGCTTCGCGCAGCGGATGCTTGCCCTGGCTCTTCATCCACGCCGCTTTGTACAGCACCAGCCGCCCGGTTTCGAGCCGCACTTCCATGTCGGCAATCTTCGCCGAAACCGCCGGAAACTTTCCGATGTTCTCTCCAAACTGCTTGCGCGCGCGCGCATAAGCGACGGATGTTTCCAGCAGCCGCTGCATCACGCCAAGATGACTCGCCAGGATGCAGATGCGCTCCCATTCCATCGAGGCGGTGAAAATCGCCGGGCCCGCGCCATCTTTCCCCAGCTGATTCTCCGCCGGCACTTCGCAATCCACGAACGCTAATTCCGCCATCGGCGAAGTACGCAGTCCCATCTTGTGCAGCTTGCGGCTGATTTCAAAGCCCGGCGTTCCCTTCTCCACGATAAACGCCGAAATTCCCGCCGGCCCCTTCGCCGGATCCTCCGTCGCAAACACGATTACCATGTCCGCATACGGGCCATTCGTAATAAATGTCTTCGATCCATTCAGAATGACGCGGTCACCCTTACGCTCATAGCGGGTGCGAAGGCTGTAAGCGTCCGAGCCGGACATCGGCTCAGTCATCGCATGCACTCCTACCCATTCGCCGCTGACCAGCTTAGGCAGATATTTCTTTTTCTGCGCTTCCGTTCCGAAAGAAAGAATCGGAATCTCCGAGCTCCACATGTGCGCATTGATTGAAAAAATAAGTCCGTTATCGTGGCTGCCGTAACCGAGCGCTTCCAATCCGCAAACCGTCGTGAGCGTGTCCGCGCCGCCGCCGCCATATTCGGCGGGAATTGGCAAACCATGAATGCCAAACTGCGCGCATTTATTCCAGCAATCCCGGCAAAACTTCTCGTCATGATCGTTGGCGATCATGTCGCACGTCAGCTCCTGCTTCGCGAATCGAACAACTTCCTTGCGGAAGTCCTGTTGTTCCTCACTCCATGCAAAATCCAAGGTCCGCCCCGCTTTCTCCTGCCTATAAATTCCTAGCTATGAATTTACAATTAAGAAGTGTTGTCATCCTGAGCAGCGTGCCTTTTGCGCTGTGAAGGATCTGGGCGAGCCGCGCGATCATTCACGCGTTCTTTGCGCGAATGCAAAGTCGCGCGTTTGGCTCGCTTCTTTAATTCTTCCCTGCTGTTTCCGGCTGCTTCACGACCTGCTGATTGCCATTCGTCGGTGCCATCGCAGCATTCCCGTTCTGCGGCTTCACCGTATTCCACTTAAATCGCTTCGGCCGTCCGCCCGGAATGCGGATTCTGGCCGGCACGCCGATGACAGTCATATTGTCCGGAACATCCGTCAGCACCAGGCTGTTCGCCGCCACCACAACGTTATTGCCAATCTTCGCTCCGCCCATCACCTTGGCGCCCGCCCCGAAATAGACGTTGTCGCCGATGCCGCGCGTTCCCGCCGCCAGCACCACTCCGCTTTGGATCGTGCAATGCGACCCGATCTTATTCGGTCCAACGATAATTCCGAACGGCGTGTGAATGACCAACCCCGGTCCGATCTCGGCGTCCGGCGATATGTAAATCCCGATGAGCATCTGCACCAACCGTTGGAAAACTCCCGCCACGATTCGCAGAATGAAACTCACCACCGGCACGTTCACATGTTCGACCCAGTGCCCAAACCGGTAGCATACGATCGCCGGCGTCTCCATGCGAAACAACACGCGCCACAAACCCATACTCTTTTCAAGTACGCGGTCTTCCTGGGAAGCGCGCAGGTCAGCGATCAGATTCTCAAACATGATGAATTTGGGAGATTCTCTAACTTCGGGTATCTAGGTGGCATGCCCCATGTCTCCCCGCTATTCCGAGACGTGGGAACGGCATGCCCCACTTACAGCTTGCTGTAAATCGAATCCGGTATCGGGAACGTCCGCTGATTCAGAACCGCTCCGAGAATCTTGACGTTGGCGGTCTGCAGATCATGCACCGCGCTACGCGCGCGGTCTTTGCGGGTTGAGTTGGCCTTCAATACCAGAACGACGCCATCCGCAATCGATCCCACCGAGAGCGCTTCGTTGCTCGAGCTGACCGACGGGCAATCAATCAGGATGTAGTCGAACTCCGACCGCAGCTCCAGCATGCGGGCCCGCATGCGATCGGAAGTCACGAGGTTTTGTCCTTCGCGCAGATCCGATCCGCAACTCAGCAGCGCCAGATTGCGCCGCGAAAGCTGGCTCACATATCCGCGGATCGAGCCCGACAACCGCAACGCATCCGCCAGCCCGTGATGATTCGCTACTCCAAACTGTTCGTGCAGCGTGGGATTCTGCAGGTTCGCGTCCACCACGCAAACCCGCCCCGTCACTTGATTGGCCAATAGTTCGCCGACTCGCGCCGTAATCCAGCTGCAGCCATTGCCGGAATCGCTGGCGGTAAACACCACTGTGTGGTTGTACTCGCCGCCCGGCAGCAAGAACACGCGTTGCACCAACTTCGAAAGCTCCGCCAGTTGCGCAGGTTCGAAGTTGAGCTGCAGCGGCTCCGCGCTGACGACGTCTGCCGGCACCGGCTCAGCATTGGCGGTCGCGGCCTCCAGCGCCTCGACCAGCTTGTCGGGAAGCGGTTCGGCCGGCGCGGGTACCGGCTCCGTCAGTACACGGTCCGGCTGGAAATAGTCTTGGTCTTTGCCGATGTTCTGTAGAAGTTCGAAGTTACGGCTCATATTGTCCTGTCAGTGCCTGACGATTTTCGACTCTCTCGAACTATCCTTCACGTTTCACGCGCGCACTCGAGCGGTGTGGCGCCATGCGATCCAGCGTGTGTTGCCAATCTTTTAACTGTCCTGAGAGCTGCTGCATGTAGGCTCGGGCCTCGGCTGGGGTCAGCGATTCCACGCGATCGGTAGCCGGAGCCGGAGCACGCCCATTCGCCGGATTCCCCGCCATCATCGAAGCAATTTCCTGAAAATCGATGGCTCGCTGGGGAGCAACCTCGGTCACGTGCTGGCTGATGTCGAGATCTCCGATCACTTCTTCGACCAGCGCCAGATCCACGACTTTCTGCCGCACGGCACAACTCAGCGAAAGCACATTGAAACAGAAGTTATTGATGTTGCGCGGAATGCCTTCGGTGAAGCGCGCGATGGCCACCAGCGCTTCCGGCGTAAACAATGGTGCTCCGGAATGGCCCACGACCTTCAGCCGGTGATCGACATACTTTTTGGTCTCATCGATAGAGAGCGGCGTCAGCCGGTTCAGTAGCGACACGCGCTGCCGTAACTGCGCCAAGTGCTTGCTGGCCAGTTTGTCGGCCAATTCCGGCTGGCCGGCCAGAATGATCTGCACCAGCTTCGCCCGCGGCGTTTCGAAATCCGACAGCAGCCGAACCGTCTCCAGTACGCTCGAATCCAGGTTCTGCGCTTCGTCTACCACCACGATGAAACGCCGCCCGGCACGCGCCTCCTGCAGCAGCATCTTGTTGAATTCTTCGTGCATGCGCACGAAGTCCTGGTCGTAACTCTCGACGCCCAATTCCGCCAGCAGAAAACGCATGAACTCGCGCGAACTGCATTGCGTTTGGAACAGGAACGCAGTGCGGGCATTGTGGCGGAACTTCTCCAGCAGATGAAACAAGAGCGTGGTCTTGCCCATCCCTGGCTTCGCGATCAGTGCCAGAAAGCCGCGGCCCGACTCAATTCCGTAATAGAGAGAAGCCAGCGCCTCGCGGTGTGCCGGGCTCAGGTAAAGAAAGCGCGGATCGGGAGTCACCCCGAATGGTTGTTCCCGAAATCCGTAATATTCCAAAAACATGATGGAGGGTCCTTACTGTTGTTGTGTTGGAACGGCCGTCGAGTACGCTGCTACTGCTTCGCCTTCGCCATAATTCGATCCGAAATCGCCCGCTACACGGTGCGGAACAGCGGCCAGAACTGGAATATTGAGCTCGCTCAGCACCTCGGAAGGTGTGCGCAACGACGGATCGAAATAATCCAGCGCTAACGCCAATCCTACGCTCATCACCGCGCCCAGAACTAGTCCGAGCACGATAAAAACCAGTCGCGAACCGGTCGGAAGCACGGGTACCGACGGCGCTTCGGCCACAGCCACGTTCAAAATATGCGTTTGATCGAGGGCGTCGGACATGCGCGCTTCTTCGCGCTTTTGCTGATACAGCAGGTAGTTTTCTTCGTCGGTCTTGATTACTCGTTGCAAGTCCTGCTCCTGAATGCCCTTGCGCTCCAGATCGGTCGCCTGCTTCTTGTACTGCGCAATGATGCCTTCAGTTGCCACAGCCCGCGCCTGCAATGCGCTGTAATCCGCCTTCGACTTGGCCAGTTCGGTACTGACGTACTCATACGTCGGGTTCTGCCCGGTGGTGACCTGTTGCAGCGGCTTGGCCTCTTCTTTTTCGATCGAAGCCCGCGTGTCGGCAATCTCTTTATCGACTTCGCTCACCAGCGGATACGTCGGCTGGTACTTGGTGAGCAACTCCGTCCGCTTCAGCTCCAGCGTCATCAACTGGCTCTTCATCTGCTGCAACACTTGGGCATCATCCGTCTCCGTCGACGAAGTGGTGATCTTCGATGGCACCGCGCCCGACTGGCTCTCGAGCGTGCGAATCTTCTGCTCCGTCGCTGCCATGTCCGCGCGTGTCGAAGAAAGCGTCGCGGTAAATTCCGCCAGGCGCTGCAAGGCCTGATCGCGTTCCACCAGCGGAGCTACTCCACCCTGCTCGGCCGCAAACTGCGAAAGCTGGCCTTCCGCGTCAGTCAACTCGCTCTTATACCGCTCCGCTTCCTGATCGAAAAATTTGAATTGCCCCGCCGGACGATTCACTTCCGCGTGCTTCTTGATGTAGGCATCATTCAACACTTTCAGCACCTGCGCGGCTTGCTGCGGATCGCTTGACGCATAGGTAATGCTGATCAGGTTGGTCTTCTTCATGGGCTCGATGACGAGAGTGCTTCGCAGCCGCTGCGCAGCCTTGGCAATCTTGCCGGCTTCGTCCTCGCGCCCGAAAATCTTTCCCAGCGTCGACACGCGCTTGTCCAGGCCGCAGCTCACCGCCACCTGGCGCAGCACATCGTCGCTTTCCAAAAGCTCGACTTCCGAGTTCTGTTCTTCTTCACTGACTTCGTCCTTGACCATCACCTGCTCATTTTGCCCGGCGCTGACCACAGGATCGACGCGCTCGCGCTTGATCAGGATCTTGGTATGCGCCTGGTACCGGGTCGGCATCAAAAGCCCGACGAGCACCGCGCCACAGAACACGGCCATAAAGCACAGCAGCATCGCCCGCTGGTGGCGAAATCCGATGGCGATCAGCTCTTTTACATTGAATTCAAGATTCTGGTCGCCGCTGCCGGTTGGAATCTGGTTCATAAATTCTCCTTACGAACACCTGCCTGGGACATTCGAAAAACTAATTCGGACGGAGCATCGAACCCATCTGGGCCGAGGGGAAGAACTTGTCGATCTTCGACAGCGCGTTCTTGGGCACAAACACCATGTCGCCCGGATGCAGCGTTGGATCTTCTTTCAGGCTGAGGGTCTTATGCATCTTCTTCACATTGAAAATCTTCGCTTCCATCCATTCATCGGAAACCCGACGGAACAGCAACACCTGCGAACCCTTCGCCTCATCTTTGAATCCGCCGGCGATCGCAATGGCTTGCGTCAGCGTGACGTCTCCGCGCAGGTCGTATTTTCCCGGACGCCCTACCTGGCCGTCCGCAACAAAATACGGTTTCTCAAAGTCCTTCAAAGTTACAGTCACGATTGGCTGATGCAGGACCTTGCCGTAGGCTGCCCGCAACGTGTTCGTCAATTCCGGCACCGTCTCGCCTTGCACATAAACTTCGCCTACGGTCTTCAGAGTGACAAAGCCATCCGGTTGAATCGACACCCCGGTCTGATTGAACTCGGGACTCAATTCGAAGGTCACATCAAACGAGTCGCCGGGAGCCACGCGGTAGCGTTCATCGCGCGATTGCAGTTGCGGCGTGTCGGTCTTCGCCGACGCGCCCGGCGCCGTTGCCGCAGGTTTGATGGCCGGATCCGGCTTGACCTCCTGCGCCGTCGCGAATGGGCTCAATATCAGCGCAGCCAGCAGCAGACTTGTGCGGGTTTTTTCAAAGATCGTCATTACTCAAAACCTTCTCGCGCGGGAAGCATTTCTTTCGCGCGCGCAGCTAAACTCTTATGGCACTGGGAAGAACGTTCCCATACTCGCGGTGGGAATGAAGTGGTCGATCTTCGACATCGTATTTTTCGGCACGAACAGCATGTCCCCGGGATGAAGTGTCGGATCTTCCTTCAGATTTCCCGACTTCTCCATCTTCTTCAGATTGAATATCCGCGCTTCGGTCCACTGATCGTTGACCCTGCGGAACAACACCACTTGAGAATGTTTCGACGCTTCCGTGAATCCGCCTGCGATCGCAACCGCCTGCGTCAACGTGACCGTTCCCCGCAGATCGTACTTGCCCGGCTTACCCACTTGTCCGTCCGCTATAAAGTACGGCTTCTCGAAATCCTTCAGGATCACGGAAACCACTGGGTCGTTCAGGATCGTCGCGTAGGCCGTGTGAATCTTGTCCGTCAGTTCTGGCACGGTCAAGCCCTGCACCTTGAGATCGCCGACGCCGCGCAGCGTGACATATCCGTCGGGCTGCACCACGACGCCTGTCTGGTTGAACTCCGGACTCAGATCGAAATTCAGATCGAAGGAGTCTCCCGGAGCAATCCGGTAGTGCGGGCGCCGCGTCTGAAAACCCTCGCTCCCGCCCGCATTCTTCGTCTCTGCTGCATTGGCCGCAGCAGGATTGGAGCCCGGCACATCCGTCTTAGGATTGGAGACAGCTTCCTGGGCTGCGCACAGGCACAGCGAAAGCGTTAAACCAACCGCCAGACCTCGAACTAGAGAAGAAAATCGCATGGTCGTTTCAATTCCCCACTGCGGACGCCTACGATTGTACTTCTCCGCTCTCGGTCACCGACTTCAGGCCGCCGTTGCCGTTCGGCGTGATATTGTGCCGCCGAATCTTGTACAGCAGGCCACGATAGCTGATGCTCAGCAATTGCGCCGCCCGCTTGCGGTTCCAGCCCGTCTGCTTCAGAGCATTGCTGATGGCGTGAATCTCTGCCTCATCGCGGAAGCTGCGCAGAGACGACTCGCCCACCGACGAGACGTACACCGTTCCCCGCCGCGATTCCTGGCCGTTGTCCCAGCCCTGCGCTGAATCTTCGCGCAGTTCCCGGCTCCCATTTCCGTTTATCTTGCCGGTCTTCGTATCAACTTCGTTCATAAATGACCCTCACTTTTTCCTTTAAGCCAGAGCTGCAACACCCTGGTCCAATTTGTCCGCGAGGAATAGGTTCCCGCGGCCAGCCCATGCTGTGCTGCCAGCCGTTTGTTCGCGGAACTTGTGTTGAAGGGGAAACAGGGGGAACTTCAGACGGGCTCAACGGTGTAGCCCTGAATCCGAACTGACAATGATCGTTGGATGGGCTCCAGGGAGATGACTAAACTGCGATCGTCGTTGCGGGCCG
>Ga0335072_10015918_pt1 | contig 10663 bp, 7 predicted proteins | sample Lox_Sample_21_FD_206725 | JGI IMG/M metagenome (GOLD analysis project Ga0335072, IMG submission 206725) | Soil microbial communities from Loxahatchee National Wildlife Refuge, Florida, United States - Lox_Sample_2.1 | ecosystem: Environmental > Terrestrial > Soil > Wetlands | place: USA: Florida... | reverse complement strand
GGGCGCTCGCGATTGACGCCGCCGCTCATGTCGCCGGGTACCGGCCCGACTTGCTCGAGAAAGCAGGCGCAAAAGTCCCAGACACCTGGGACGAAGTCTTCGAGCTCTCGCGGATTCGTCCGGGGTTTGTGACCACACCGCTGCTTCCGGTGGATTCGTCCTGCGCGTTCATGAGCCTCTGCGCCAATGCGGGCGAGCCCGCGTTCAGCGGTGATCCCAAGCGCGTGGTGGGAGAGCGGACCGGGGAGCTGGCCCTTCAAACACTCAAGCAACTTTCCGAAGCGGCGCCGAAGGATGCCCTGGGATGGAACCCGATTGCGCTGTGGGAAAGGATGAGCACTACGGATGAGATCGCGTATTGCCCGCTCGCTTTCGGGTATTCGAATTATGCGCGGCCCGGGTATCGAAAGTCGTTGCTCCAGTTTACCAGGATACCTTCTCGAGGACCGTGGGGCGCTTCTGGTGCGATTCTGGGCGGCGCTGGTCTGGCCATTTCCGCCAGGAGCAAAGAATTGCAAACGGCGATGGAATACGCGCAGTGGGTGGCCGGGGCCGAATGCCAGAAATCAATCTACGTCACCTCAGGCGGACAACCGGCGAACAAAAAGGCGTGGACGGACCCTCACGTCAATGCGATAACTAGCCATTTCTTCGAGGATACTCTTCAAACGCTGGAGAGCTCTTTCTTGCGCCCGCGATTTCCCGGCTTCGTGGAGTTTCAGGCGGAAATTTCTACGATCCTCAGCGACTTCCTCCACGGACGAGAATCTTCAACTCTCACTCTCCGCTCCCTGGATGCCTGCTACTCAAAATGGAGGCCGTAGGCGCAGGAAAACTCGAGGTCTTGCTTCAGGCGTTCGGTTGAGCTTCGGCAGTTTTGAGAGGCCTGAGTTCTGCTGGAGGGGAAGTCAACCTCGAGAAGGATGCCTTCGAAAATTTGGGGTGAGCGATGGGATTTGAACCCACGACCCTCGGTTCCACAGACCGATGCTCTACCGGCTGAGCTACGCTCACCAATGGCTCCTACAATTTTACGTTGCTTAGGCGGCAACCGCTAGTGGGAACTTCCTGTCGAAGCGGAAGAAGATGCCGCGAGCGATTGGGCGAAGCCAGAGTTGATTCGTCGTTGCCGCTTGCAATTCGAAAGCGCTGTCGTTGTGAAAACTTATTCAGCCCGTGAGCGTGAAGGGAAGGGAATCGGAGCCGGCGGATTCTGTCTCGCCGCATATCGTCTTACGCGAGACCTCGCCTGATCTGCCCAGGGGCCGTTGGGAGCATAGCGCAAATACAGTTGCCACTGTTCCAGCGCCGCGTGCCGTTCGCTTTTCTTTTCATAGGCAAGCGCAAGATTGAAGTGGACGTCCGCGTGCGATGGCATAATAAAGGCCGCGCGCCGCAGATGGTCGATCGCCGAGTCCACGTTGCCTTCCTCCTCCAAAACGCATCCCAGGTTGTAGCGCGAAATTCCGCTCTCAGGGTCCAGCCGGACGGCGGATAGAAACGCCTCGCGCGCCTCGGACAACTCGCCCATCTGATAATAAGCCACGCCCATATTGATGTAGGCCTCGATCCAGTTCGGCGCGATATCAATCACCTGCCGGTAGCAATCCACCGCGTTCGGCAGCAAGTCCGCAGACTCCTCGCACCGCAGCGCGGCTTCAAAGAGGTCGTGCGCCGATTGGCCCGCCATTGGTTGAAGTTTTGAAGAGGCCCGCTCCGGTTGAAAGGGCAGCAACCACTGCCGCCGCAGCGGATCAAAGGCCTGGCTGGCACCGGGAGGGATGACGGCGATTTCTCCGCCGATCTCGAGCAGCCGAAGCTCGTGCAGCCGCACTGTGCCTTCGCCCAAGTCCCGTTCGAGCGAGTTCAGTGCCCGCCGCAGCCTTCGCGCCGGCACCCGGCGTTCCGTAATGGCTTGGATGGATCGCAGCGCGACCAGATCGCTGAAGGTATAGAAGCGCTCGCCCCAGCGCGCATGTGGCCGGATCAGGCGCAACCGTTCCCAGTAGAGAAGACGATTCCGCTGTACGCCCAAAATGCGGCCGACCTCTCTCTGCGTAAAACGCTGACTCAATCCTGTGCGCCCCCACGGCGAAGAAAGCCTGACAAAGATTATGCACCCGGTGTCAACAAAGAGAAACCGGCTGTCGTCAAAAATCTCGCGAAAATCGTTCTCCGGAGAGCTGCCTTCTCCCTCCTTGCGCGCCAGAATGCTCATAACCAGAAGAGGACATCCAACTCGGGCCATCCGTCCCCTTGCTAGAATTTATTGGCAACCTTTGCCTGTCCCATGCCCCTCGACATCACGGAACGACTTTATCTCGATCGCCAGGTTACTCTAGCCCGCGTCATCCTGGTCTCGCTCGCGCTCGTAGCGACGCTGGAATCGGCGCCCGGCTTCTGGCGAGGCATTTCTGCGGCCTTCCTCGCGTTTTATCTCCTTGCCTCGGTTGTCACTGCGGTCGCGGGCAGGCGCTGGGGCAGCGCGCTGATTCGAATTCCGCTTCCGGTGGACTTTCTTGCTGTCGCAATCGCCTGTGTGCTCCATCCCCACGTCCCCGCGCTCTGGTTTCTCCTCCTGTTTCTGACCTTCTCAATCGGCGCGGGTGGAAACACCAGAGCGATGGTTGCTTTTCTCATCTTCGCCACCGCGGGCATCATGTTTCATGAGGCCCTCCACCACGAATTCGGGATGCCCAGCGCCGTTCATTTAGTTGCGGTCGGCACCGGCACTCTTGTCTCCGGTTTGGGGGCCGGATTTTTGGGCGCGCGCGAGCGCGAACATCTCGTCCGCCAGCAGTTTCTCGATAAACTTGTCCGTCTCCTTCAATTCGACCGAGGCCTCACGGAGTGCATTCGTCAGATGCTCGGCGAATTGGCGCTCGAATTCGAGACGGAACAGGCCTGTATGGCGATTCGCGATGACGACGTCGAAAGGCTCTTTGTCTGGAAAGTCCGTCCCGGAGAGTCCGAGCCGACTCCTCCCGAAACTTTGGCACTCTCCAGAACGGAGGCCTACCTCGCTGAAGAGCTCGAGACTTCGCTTTGCTGGAATTTTGAGACCAGCCAGGGCTTTGGCTGGGACCGCCGGGCGGGCTCTCCCGTCAAATTGAACGCGCAACCCGAGTCCACGCAAAAAGAATTCGGCGCAAAGTCCCTGCTCGCCGTTTCCATAGAAGCCAACGGGCGCCCCACCGGCCGCGTTCTGCTCATCAACCCCAAAAAGAAATTCACCGATGGCGACCTAAAATGGCTCGAGCAGATCGTGCGGCAAGCCGGCCCTCCGCTAGATAACGTCTTCCTGATGAGGAACTTGCGGGCCCGCGCCGTCGAGGCCGAGCGCAGCCGCATCTCCCGGGATCTTCACGACGGCATCCTCCAAACTCTGTTAAGCCTGATCATTCAATTGGGCGTTCTCAGCCAGAAATCGTCGCAAAAGTCGGATCACGTCCCCGAAGAGCTCTCCCGCCTGCAAAAAACGGTCCAGCAGGAAAGCGAAGAGCTTCGCAAATTCGTCACGGATTTGAGGCCTCTGCGGGTCGCCAGCGCCGACCTGCGTGAATTGATGCTCGGATTTGCCGAGCGCTACCGCAACGACTCCGCCATGGCGGTTGACCTCTTCATCGAGGACCGCAGCCTGCGCATCCCAGACCGCATTTGCCGCGAGGTTTTCCAGATTTACCGTGAAGCACTCAACAACGTAAAAAAGCATGCGAATGCCGGGCACGTCGTGGTAAAACTAGGCCAAGACGAGGCGAAAGTCTTTCTCGTCGTGGATGATAACGGTAAGGGATTCAGCTTTTCTGGGCGATACACAAGCGAAGAGCTGGATCGTCTGCGTCTGGGCCCGATTTCGATCAAAGAACGTACTCGTAGCGTAGGGGGAACGCTGACGTTGGAATCGAATCCGGGGCATGGGGCGCGCCTAACTATTGAAATTCCACTGAGTTGAGATGACGAAAGCGAAACAGGCGATTCGGATCCTGGTTGCGGACGACCATGCCATTTTCAGGGATGGCCTGCGCCGCCTTTTGGAGGCCGCCGACGACATTCAGATTGTCGGGGAAGCCTCCAATGGCGTGGAATGCATCAAAATGCTGGGCAAGCTGAAGCCTGATATCCTTTTGCTCGATCTTCGCATGCCGGAAAAGGACGGCCTCGGCGTTCTCGAAGAGGTCAATTTCGATTCGCTTCCCACCCGCGTAATCGTCCTCACCGCCGCCGAGGACGACCGAGACGTTGTTCGCGCCATGCGTCTGGGCGCCCGCGGTGTCGTCCTCAAGCAATCGGCCAGCGACCTCCTCGTCAAGAGCATCAGGAAAGTTCAGGACGGGGAAATCTGGCTCGACAACCGGATGACCGCCGAGGTCATTGATGCCTTCAAGAAGTCCGCGGAATCAGGCCAGCGGCGTGAGAAGCCGCTCCTGAGCGACCGGGAAAAAGAAATCGTTCAGCTCGTGGCCCAGGGTTTTCGCAATCGCGAGATCGGCGAGAAGCTTTTCATCAGCGAACAAACGGTAAAAAATCATCTTCATAATATTTTCGACAAGCTCGGAGTCTCCGACAGATTGGAATTGGCACTCTACGCCATTCATCATCGGTTGATCGATCAGACCTGAACCCCTGTCGTTCCGCATTTCGCTGACCACAAGATTCTTCTCTCCGGCCTGTCCAGCCGCAAGGTATTCTTTTGTTTCATGTGATGGTGCTTGCTCAAAATTCGGCCGAAGGCTCCTCCTCCGCACGCGCTTCGCGGGGGTTCTCGCGCGAGCTTGTGCTCGTTGTTTGCTTTCTCTGCCTCATTGTTCTTCTGGGAGTTACCGCTTTTGTCTCGCGAATGTACCACCGTCGCGTCCACTCTTTGGCGGACCATTGGTTCGAGCAGGGCGAGACGGCCTTCAAGTCCGGCGATGCCAAGAAGGCTCTGATGGATTATCGGAATGCCTTGGCATTTTCCCCCTCCAACAAGATGTTTCAATTTCACCTCGCTCTGGCGCTCGCTGCCGATAATCAATTGCCCGAGGCCCGCGCATATCTCCTTCCTCTCCTTTCCGACGCGCCGGGAAGCGGCGAAATCAATCTGGCCCTCGCTCGAATTGCGGCGAAGCAATCGAAAATGCAGGATGCCATGCTCTATTACAACGGCGCCATCTATGGCGAATGGGACACCCAGCCCATCGAGATGCGCTGGAACGTGCGCAAGGAGCTGTGTGATTTTCTCTTGGACAGCGGAGCGATCATGCAAGCCGAGCCCGCCCTCATCGCGCTGGCCGACAGCACCCCCGAAGGCGACCTGGGCAAGGAAAAAACCGTCGCTTCCATGCTTTTGAAGGGACAGCTTTGGAGTCGGGCCCTCGATGAATTTAAGGCCGTCCTGCAAAGCGACCGGGGCAATCCGGACGCCCTGCAAGGCGCCGGTGTCGCTTCGTTTCAGCTCGGAGATTACGCTCGCGCGGTTTCCTACCTGAGCCGCCTGCCCAAGGACCAGCCTGTGGACCCTCAAGTCGCGGCGATGCTCCAGACCGCCCGGCAGATCGAATCCACAAATCCGTTCCTCACTGGCCTTTCCGTCAACGAAAAGGCCCACCGTGCGTTCACCGCGCTTTCCCTCGCGGAGGCCCGCGCACAATCCTGCATCGCCCACAGCGCGCAATCGGGTGCTCCCGCCTCGGCCAGTGCCGATTTGTCGCGCCATCTTGCCTCGGCGCAGGACCAGGAGAGAAATTGGAGCGAGCGCAATCTCGCCCGCTTTCCGGACCGCGTGGATGACGCGATGACTCTAGTTTTTCGCATCGAAAACTCTGCGGCCCGGTTGTGTGGCGATCCCACCGGGGCCGACCAAGCGATCTGGATCATCGGCCACAATATGGGCTACACCCAGCCATGAGCGAAGCCACCACACACTCGGCCGGCCCCGCGAACCAGCCGCAGGAGAATCCCGGAATTCCCATGCAATTTCGCTCCATTTGGCAGTCGTGGACTGGCCGTATCTTCGCCTTGCGGGAAGACCAATTCTTTCTTCTTCTCGCCGTGCTCATTGGCATTTTTTCCGGCCTCGCCGTCGTCTGCTTTCGCGTGGCGATCGAGTGGACCCAGCTCGAGCTTCTCGGGCCCTCCCTTTCGCCCTCCGTTGCGCGCGTGCTTCTGGCCCCGGTCATAGGCGGCCTGGTGGTCGCTGTTCTCGTCCTTCGCGTGTTCCCCAGTTCTCAGGGCAGCGGTGTCAATCGCACGAAGGCTGCGGTCTACATCTGGGATGGCTACGTCCCCTTCGAGACGGTGATCGGGAAGTTCGTCACCTGCGCCATCGCCATTGGCAGCGGCCAATCCCTTGGCCCGGAAGATCCCTCCCTGCAAATGGGCGCCGGAATCGCTTCGAAAATCGGGCGCAGCCTGAACCTTTCTCAGGAGAAAATCCGCCTCATCGCTCCCGTGGGCGCCGCCGCCGGGCTCGCCGCGGCTTTCAACGCGCCGATTTCCGCCGTCCTGTTCGTCATTGAAGAGGTCATCGGCGTCTGGAGCGGAGGCGTCCTGGGAGCAATCGTCCTTGCCGCTGTTTCGAGCGTCGTCACGATGCGCTCTTTTTTGGGCGCCGATTCGCTCTTCCGTGTCCCTGAGCTCCGCGTCGTTCGCGCCCAGGACCTGCTCGCCTACGCCGCTCTCGGTCTCGTGGCCGGGGGCGCGGCGATCGCCTTCCTCAAATGGATCGCCTACGCCCGCCCGCGAATCGAGCGCCTCCCCTACTGGACGAAATACATTCAGCCCGCGGCCGCCGGATTTCTCATCGGCTGTATTGGAATTCGCTTCCCGCAGGTCATGGGCGCCGGATACTCGATTATTGACCAGGCTCTCCATGGCCAGTTCAGTTGGAATCTGTTGTTGGTCTTGGCTGCCCTGAAAATTCTGGCCACCGGCATTTCGTTTCTCAGCGGCACTCCCGGCGGCATGTTCGCTCCAGTTCTTTTCATCGGCGCCATGATGGGCGGCGCGGTGGGCACCATCGAACAGCATTTCTTCACCGGATTGTCCGGTTCCATTGGGACCTTCGCCCTGGTCGGCATGGGAACTTTCTTCGCGGGATTTTTGAGAATCCCGATCACTTCCGTTTTCATGGTCATCGAGCTTTCCGGAAACTACACGGCTATTCTTCCCGTAATGATTTCCACCATGGTCGCCTACTTCATCTCCCGGCAATTTCAAAAAGTCCCTCTCTTCGACATGCTCGCTCGCCAGGACGGCCTTGTCCTGCCTTCCATCGAAGAGCAGCGCGACCAGGTCGCTCCCGTCGTGGAAAAGGCCATGGAGAGGGGCGCGGCCCTGGTTTTCAGTCCCTCCGATCCCATCGCCACGGTTTTGAGCCGCTCCGAATCTAAGCCCGATGCTCCCTTGCTGCTTCAGCACCGGCGCGAATGGCGTCTGCTCGATCGGGCGACGGTCAAGAAGCTATCGGAAGACAAGTCGCGCACCTATACCGCTGCCGACGCCGATGGAAAGGGCCCTCTCCCCATCCTCTTCCCGGACCTCACTCTCGAAGAAGCCCTTCAAGTGGTCGAAGACTGGCCCATTCTCCCTGTTGTCAATCGAGCGGATCTGGCCAAGCTGGAAGGAGTTATCACCCTCGCCGACATCTTGAGAGCATTTAGGAATACACGCCCCGAGTAACGTTTTTGCAGCCCCCGGATTGGCAGGCGTCCCTAAGCCCTGAATTCTCAGCGGAGTACTACAGCACTTGCCTAGTACTCGTGTACCAATTCGACTCACTAAAATTGACCCTTTTGCTCTATTGGTTGGATTTGCACTCAAACGTATCCTTTGCATGAACTTGGGAGGATTACCTCTGTGGCCTTAAACGAGCGACGGGCGACGCGGCGGTTCCTGATGCGTCTTCCCTTGACTGTCCGCTGGACGGACGAAAGCGTAGTGGGAGAGGCGGCAACCGAATCGCGCGAAGTCAGCTCACGCGGACTCTATTTTCACCTTCCGAAGGGTCTGAAGAGCGGCTCCCCGGTTGAGATCGTCATGACGCTTCCTCACGAATTGACGCAGGCCGGGCCTGTGCGGGTCCGCTGCCTGGGGAGGGTCCTCCGGACCAGCCCCGAAAACGCCGGCGAAATCGGTGTGGCTGCTGCCATCGAACGTTACGAATTCATGCGTAACGGCGAAAACGCAGCTTAACGAGTTCTTGCCCTGACCCTGCGGAGATGGGTGAGAGAGGCCGGGAGGCCCGGGTCCCTCAGCCTGGCCCCCCGGCTGAATTTCTGTTTCTGCGCGTTTCTCTATTGAACCGCCTGATTTTCTTTCCTTCCGCTCCTCGCGCTTCCCTCGATTGCGGACACGATAGAAGAACTGGAATTTAGGTCGTCGTGTGTCTTAGACTTTGTGTTGGACTTTGTGCCAAGCTCAATGCCGTTCGCCGCATTCTGGCAGAGCCTGCGAAGTCTAATCGCTTTCAATTCGTCAGAGCCTCTTCGGGAACGCACCTTCCCGGCAGGGCGGAGCACGGCTGCGAATTTACAGGAGTGATTTGATGGCTGAAGGAGCGGTACAAGGGGCAAAGGCAGCAAGTGGCGTCCACGCCGGCTCACACGCGGTTTCTTCCAATCCATTGATCGCGTTTTGGGACACTGTAATCGGTAAGAAGGTCGTCATGGCCGTTACCGGCGCCGTGCTGGTCGGTTTTGTTTTCGCCCACATGCTCGGCAACCTCAAGGTCTTCTCCGGCCCCGACGACATCAATACCTATGCCCGCTTCCTTCGCGAGGTCGGCCAGCCCGAGCTCGGCTACGGCGAAGTCCTCTGGATTGTCCGCATCACCCTTCTCGTCTGCGTCATCTTTCACATCACGGCGGCCATTCAGTTGACCCGCATGAGCTGGGCCGCGCGTCCCGATGGCTATCGCGTGAAAAAGGACGTCGAGGCGACTTTCGCCTCCCGCACCATGCGCTGGGGCGGCCTGCTCCTCGCCGTCTTCATCGTCTTCCACCTGCTCCATTTCACTCTCGGGGCCATCGGCTTCGCTCCCGGCGAGTATTTCCACCTCGGCGTGTATCACAACGTCCTTACCGCCTTCGCCTTCTGGCCGATTTCGCTCTTCTACATCATTTCCATGGCTGCTCTCTGCCTGCACCTCGACCACGGCATCTGGAGCGCCATTCAAACGCTCGGCTGGAGCACCTCACGAAACGAAGCCAAGCTCAAGCTTTTTTCGCGCGCCATCGCCCTTCTCATCTTTCTGGGATTCGTTTCGGTGCCGGTCTCCGTGCTGGCCGGCTGGCTCCGCTAAAGGGGAAAATCTTGCTCGATTCGCACATTCCGTCCGGACCGATTGAAAGCAAGTGGGACCAGTGCCGCTTCGAAATGAGGCTCGTGAATCCGGCGAATCGCCGCAAGTACTCCGTCATCATCGTCGGCTCGGGTCTCGCCGGAGCCGCCGCCGCGGCCACTCTCGGCCAGCAGGGCTATCACGTTCGCTGCTTCACCTATCACGATTCTCCCCGCCGCGCCCACTCCATCGCCGCTCAGGGTGGTATCAACGCCGCCAAAAACTACCGCAACGACGGCGACAGCATTCAGCGCCTCTTCTATGACACCGTAAAAGGCGGCGACTTCCGCTCCCGCGAGGCCAACGTCTACCGCCTCGCCCAGATCAGCGTCAACATCATTGACCAGTGCGTTGCCCAGGGCGTCCCTTTCGCTCGCGAATACGGCGGCCTTCTCGACACGCGCTCCTTCGGCGGCGTTCAAGTCCAGCGCACCTTCTACGCCCGCGGCCAGACGGGCCAGCAGCTCCTCCTTGGCGCTTACCAGGCCCTTGAAGAGCAAATCGCCGCTGGCAACGTCTCGATGCACACGCGCACTGAAATGCTCGACGTCGTCATCGTCAATGGACGCGTTCGCGGCATCATCACCCGCAATCTCGTCACCGGCGCGATCGAAAGCCACGCCGCCGACGTCGTCATTCTCGCCACCGGCGGCTATTCCAACGTTTTCTTTCTCTCCACCAACGCCAAGGCTTCGAACTGCACCGCCATCTGGCGCGCCCATCGCCGCGGCGCCCTTTTTGCCAATCCTTGCTTTACCCAGATTCATCCCACCTGCATCCCCCAAAGCAGCGACCATCAATCCAAGCTCACCCTCATGTCCGAATCCCTCCGCAACGACGGCCGCGTCTGGGTGCCCAAAAGCAAAGACGACATGCGCCCCCCCAGTCAGATCCCCGATTCCGAGCGAGACTACTACCTCGAACGCCGCTATCCCAGTTTCGGCAATCTCGTCCCTCGCGACGTCGCCTCCCGCGCCGCCAAGGAAGTCTGCGATGAAGGCCGCGGCGTCGGCCCCAGCGGCCGTGGCGTTTATCTCGATTTCGCCGACGCCATTCGCCGCTTGGGTCTCGATGACGTCCGCGAAAAATACGGCAATCTCTTCCACATCTACGAAGAGATCACCGGTGAGGACGCCTACAGAGTCCCCATGCGCATCTACCCCGCGCCCCACTACACCATGGGTGGCCTCTGGGTGGATTACCACCTCATGACCACCCTCCCCGGCCTCTTCGCTGCCGGCGAAGCCAACTTCTCCGACCACGGCGCCAACCGCCTCGGCGCCAGCGCCCTCATGCAAGGCCTCGCCGACGGCTACTTCGTTATTCCCGCCACCGTCCCCAATT
>Ga0335072_10015917_pt1 | contig 10664 bp, 10 predicted proteins | sample Lox_Sample_21_FD_206725 | JGI IMG/M metagenome (GOLD analysis project Ga0335072, IMG submission 206725) | Soil microbial communities from Loxahatchee National Wildlife Refuge, Florida, United States - Lox_Sample_2.1 | ecosystem: Environmental > Terrestrial > Soil > Wetlands | place: USA... | reverse complement strand
GGAATGCGCACCTTCGCAACCAGCTGCATCGGGATGCCGCCCACGGACGTAACCCGGTCGGCGTCGAGGACCTCGGCACTGGCCTCGTCCATCTGCGCCCGCCGCGGACCATTCAGCCAGATTCCGTCACCGCCGAACTCCGCCTTGAGCGCCTCGGCATCCAAAGCGCGGAACTGCTCGTCGGACACGGGGCCGGGCAGGCTGAGGGTGTTGTAGCAGATGCCTACGGCTCCAGGGCCATTGGTGTCCCTCTTGATGATCACGACCTCGGCATGCGGCTTACCGCGCAAGTCCTGTAGGTGCATGGATACGTTCTCCGGCGTCCTGGACGCTGTCATCTCCTGCCTCCTCCGATGGCTGGGAGCGGGTAACTACCGCCCGGCCTGATGCTGGTCCCTGGCCCTCGGCGACGCATCGCACCAACGGTATGAAGCCGTTCAGGTAGTCCCCCGCAGGGCGGTGATCGGCGTGGCCGTGTCGCGGCGACGCTGTCCTACGAGCGCGCGTACTCGCTGGTGTTCGCCTTAGCCCTTGAGGTAGGCGAGGCTTTCGGCGAGCTGGCCATTTCGGATCCGGACAACATCCACGCCACGCACGTGCCCGTCCCCCCAGTCGTAGCGCCAGCGCACCGCGGCCATCCTCCCAGCCACCGCCGGGAGCCTAAGGTGATGGCATACATTCAGGCGCAGGGAGGGGCACATGGATATCCCCGCGATGTTCGGCCGCGCCGTCGCGGAGTTTGATGCCCGTGTCCGGCAGATCGGCGACAACCAGTGGCAGGCCGCGACTCCTGACGAGCACTGGTGCGTCCGTGACCTGGTGAACCACCTGACCGGTGAGGATCTGTGGGCGCCGCCACTGCTGGCCGGATCCACGATCGCCGAAGTGGGTGACCGCTTCGAGGGCGACGTCCTCGGCTCCGACCCCAAGGCCGCCTGGACAGCGGCCTCTGCTGAGGCGGTGCACGCCGTCGAAGCCGACGGCGCGATGGACCGGATCGTCCACCTGTCGTTCGGCGACTTCCCCGGCGCCGAGTACACCCGGCAGCTGTTCGCCGACCACCTGATCCATGCGTGGGACCTGGCCCGGGCGATCGGTGCGGACGAGCACCTGGACGAAGAGCTCGTCACGTCCTGCGCGACCTGGTTCGACGCCACGGAGGAGGCTTACCGTAATGCGGGCGTGATTGCCGCGCGGCCGCCGGTGCCCGGTGACGCGGACGCCCAGACCCTGCTGCTTGCCCGTTTCGGCCGGCGCGCCTGACGACCTCAGGGGCCTACCGCGCCGGGTAGCGTTCGCGGCGGACGGTTGGCCGCCGGCCCTTGATGCTGGTCTGCCGGAGCGCCGCGACCACGTCGTCGGCGGCCGACTCCGGGACCTCGACGAGCGAGAATCGGTCGGCGATCTCGATCGCTCCGATGTCCTTGCCGGAGAGGCGCGACTCGCCGGTGATCGCACCGACAAGATCCTGCGGCCGGATGCCGGCGACGCGACCGATTCCCACGAAGAGGCGCGTCGTGCCCGCAGTTGCCGGGCGGCCCCGCCGCTGGTCGCGTCTGGCAGCCTTGCGGGGGCCGCGGCGGTCATCCGCCGGGCGCAATTCGGCCTCAGGGAGTTCTTCCTCGTCGACGGTCCCGCTCGTCTCATGCGCCAGTTTGACTGCGGCGAGCGCCACGTCGAAAAGGTCGAACTCTTCAGCAAGCGGCTCAACGACAGCCCGGAAGGTCTCGAGGTCGTCCTCCAGCAGGCTCTCCCTGAGGGCACCCCGCGTCAGCTCCAAGCGCCTGGCGCGCAGGTCGGCGACGGTCGGCAGCTTCTCGGCCGCGATCCGCTGTCCGGTGGCCCGTTCGAAGGTCTTGAGCATCCTGTGCTCGCGCGGCTCGACCAGGGTGATGGCCGCTCCTTCGCGGCCGGCGCGGCCGACGCGCCCGATGCGGTGCACGTACAACTCCGGCGCGCTGGGCACGTCGTAGTTCACCACATGGGTGAGCTGATCGATGTCGAGGCCGCGTGCGGCCACGTCGGTAGCCACCAGCAGATCGATGCTCCCGCCGCGCAGCCGGCTCATCACCCGGTCGCGCTGTTGCTGGTCCATTCCGCCGTGGAGGGCCTCGGCCCGGTAGCCTCGGCCGTTCAGCGTCTCGGTAAGCCGGTCCACCTCATCCCGGGTACGGCAGAAGACGACCGCTGCCGCCGGTGCCTCTAGGTCGAGCACCCGTCCGAGAGCGGCGGGCTTATGCCCGCGCGGCACGACGTAGGCACTCTGCCGCACCAGCAAGCCATCGGCCGGCGCCTCGCGGCCAAGTTCGACGCGCACCGGGTCCCGCAGGTGCCGGCGCACCATACCGTTGATGCGCGGGGGCATTGTCGCCGAGAACAGCGCGGTCTGCCGATTCTCCGGGGTGTTGCCGAGGATCGCCTCAATGTCCTCGGCGAAGCCCATGTCAAGCATCTCGTCCGCTTCGTCGAGGACAACGATCCCGAGGCCACGCAGGTCCAGGGTGCCGCGGGTGATGTGGTCGAGCGCGCGCCCGGGCGTCGCCACCACCACGTCGGCACCACGATCGAGCGCCCGGAGTTGCCGGCCAATTGGCTGGCCGCCGTAGATGGGCAGCACACGCGCGCCGATGTCATGTCCGTAGCGGTGCATCGCTTCGGAAACCTGCACCGCAAGCTCGCGCGTCGGCACGAGCACCAGGGCGAGAAGCTCTGCCCGCTCGCCTTCCATCAGGACCCGCTGGAGTACGGGAAGCGCGAAGGCTGCCGTCTTCCCCGTCCCGGTCGCGGCCTGCCCGACCAGATCACGGCCCGCCAGGAGTGGCGGGATGGCGGCCTGCTGGATCGGTGTCGGCTCCTCATAACCGAGACCGGAGAGGGCATGGAGCAGTTCCGGGGCCAGTGCCAAGTCGGCGAAGCCGCCTGCGCCCTCGACGGTATTTTCGATCATGAATAACGCACCTCGGTCCCAGCGCACCCTTGATTTCCGCACGGCTATCCGCCCTCTGCCAAGTTACGGCAGACAGGACACGGTCCGGCGCTTGCCCGGTGGGCGGCTGGCTCTGATCATGGGGTGGCACTCACTGTCCGTTCGGAAAAATCTTCTTCATCCCGAACGGGCGGTGGCTTCTGTATCTCCGTAGAAGTTTCCGCCCGTTTATTGCAAGCGGTCGATGATCTCCCGCCAATCTGGCGGCTAGGGCGCATACTGGAGGTGATGAAGCCTGTTCCCGCCGCTACCCGGCGCTTCCTGCCCACAAGTCCCTTCAAGCCGCCGCCTCCCGCCCCGCCCGCGGAGCAGTTCGCCGTACAGGACCAGGTGACTCACGATAAGTACGGCCTCGGCCGGGTCGTGAGCATCGAGGATGACACCGCCTTGGTCATCGACTTCGGCACGCAGCGGGTGCGCATCACGACACCCTGCGCCAAGCTGACCAAGCTCTGATGCCGTCGGCGGCGCCGAGCGTCAGCCCGGTCGCCTGCGGACCGTCGGTCCGGTAAGCGGCCATTGCCGTGCCTAAGGCGGCCAGCATTGAGCACCGATCCAGACAAGGTCACTGCAGCGCGGCCAGGCGCGTTGCGGTTGCACCGCTGGAACGACCGGGTCATCGTTGGCGCGGCTATCGCCGCTTTCGCCTCGGGGTTCGGGCAGTTCGGCGTCGTAGCGGCCCTCGGCGATGTGGCCCGGGGGTTCGGCCAGGTGAACAACGGCTCGAGTCTCCTCGCCCAGATCGGGATGTCTGGCACCGACCTGGGCATCGGACTTGCGATCATGCGACTGGCGTCGCTTGGCGCGCTCCCGGTCATTGGCCTTGCCGACCGCTTCGGCCGCCGGAGGCTGCTACTCGGCACAGTCGGCCTGGGGCTGGCCATGACCGCGCTGGCCGCGGCCAGCCCCAGTTACTGGTGGTTCGTGGCCATCTTCGCATGCGGCCGTCCTGTGCTGGCCGCCACGAACGGGCTGGCGCAGGTCACCGCGGCGGAACAGACCGCATCGGCCGACAGGGCCAAGGCCGTCGCGCTGATCGCCGCCGGGTACGGCATTGGCGCCGGGGTTATCGCTATCGTGCACAGCCTGGCCGCGAGCACGCTCGGGTTCCGCGGGGTGTTCGTGCTGGCGCTGGTCCCCTTGGCACTGCTGCCGCTGCTCCGGCGCTGGATCGAGGAGCCGGACCGGTTCACTGAGGCCGCGGCCGGATCGGATCATCCGGTCCCGGTCTTTGATGCCGTGGCCAGGCCATTCCGGCGGCGCTTGGCGGTGATCGTGGTGCTCGGCTTCGCCGTGTCGGTCATCACCGGGCCGGCCAACAGCTTCGTATTCCTGTTCGCGCAGAACTTGCTTCACCTGCCGGGCATCGTGACGGCGGGCATGGTGGCGGCCGCCGGCGTCTCGGGGCTGGCCGGGCTGCTGGCTGGACGCTGGCTGGCGGACCGCGTAGGCCGCCGCCTGACCGGTGCGCTGGCCATGGTGTCCGTGGCGCTGCTCGCTATCGTCACGTATTCCGGTTCCGCCCCTGCGCTGGTGATCGGCTACATCGCCGGCGTGTTCGCCGCCTCGGTCTTCGCTCCGGCGGCCGGGGCGCTGGTCAACGAGCTGTTTCCCACCACGGTCCGGGCATCGGCGGCAGGCTGGTCGCTGGCCGCGGGCGTACTGGGCGCAGTCACCGGCCTGGTCGTCTTCGGCGCGGTAGTCGGCGCCGACCACCGGTTCGCGGTAGCCGGGCTGGTCACCTTCTTGCCGGCGGCGCTGCTCATGGTGCTGTTCTGGCTGCTGCCTGAGACCCGCGGGCGGGAACCCGAGGATCTCTGGCCCAACATGTGAGCCAGCACCGGGCCGCACTCACCGGTGGATAACACGGACTCCCGGAACGGTTATATCTCAAGCGAGGGCTTATAGATCGCCGCGAATATGTACCGAGAAACCGAGAAGAGGCACAACCAGTTCTATCCTCAGCCCTCTGGGCCCTAGGTCTACAGACGGCGTTCCCTACCTACCCATCTGCCTGCTGAGCTGCTGGAATGCTACTTCATCGATCGATGGCCATCTGTTAAGACATAGCTGACAGCAGGGGCATGTCCTGAAAGGGCAGGTCGCCAGCAGCGTTGCCCACACAGCGCGCTCTGTCACATTTCCTTGATCCGTATCTGGCCTACGCAGGCGCCGTGGTCACAAGTTCCCATGTTCCAGGCGTGACTCTGACCGCAGATCCCATTACGATCATGATGTTGTTTCTTACTACCTGGTCTCATGTGGTCAGGGATGGTTACCGGTGCACTGCGTGGCAAGGGAGAAGCCATGGCGCTCGCTTCGAGTTCGTACTCTTATCCGCTGCTGGGCGCATTCTGGACGATCCTCGAGATCTTCCTGTGGGTGATCTGGTTCTGGATCTTGATCACGGTGTTCATCGATATCTTCCGCAGTCATGACCTATCCGGCTGGGGCAAGGCACTGTGGTTCTTGTTCGTGCTGATCATCCCGCTGGTCGGTGTTCTGGTTTACCTGATCGTCCGCGGCGGCTCGATGCACCAACGGATGGTGAAGCAGGCACAGCAGCAGGATGAGGAAGTCCGCAATTACATCCAGGAGACCGCAGGTACGAGTCCGGCGGACCAGCTCACCAAGCTCGCTGACCTACGCGACCGAGGCGTCATCACCGCTGAAGAGTTCGAACGCGAGAAGGCCAAAGTCCTGGCCTGAGCGAGGACGCGGCCGACTGGGCCTGGGTGCCCATGTTTGCTGAGTGCTGAGTTTGCACTCGTGTGCGCGCTGCATCGGTGATGGGCACCGTGAACTGCCCCGCGAACATTGGCGGAAGGGGGCCATTGCCGGGTGCAACACGGTGACCGGTGACAATGGGAGCAGTACGTCGCCAGGGCAGTCGGGACCACGAGTCAGAGGTGACCGCAGTGGAGACAGGAGCCGGGCTGGAAGCGTTCCTGCCCGTCATGCACGCCAGGCCGTCCAGGATCGCGGAGTGAGGTGATTGCGATGTCTGAGGATCCGCAGGCTGATGCTACCCCTGATACGCAGCCAGGTGCTGCCCCTGATACGCCGGTCAGCCCCGGCACCGGCCGGGACATCACGTCGGCTGAGGGAAGGCGCCTGAGCGGCCTGGTCGCCGGCCGCCTGGCTGACCAGGCACGCGCCACAACCCAGGCCGCCAGGGCCGGGAGGGTGGCGAACAAGGGCGGCGAGCCAGGAGTGCTTGACATGACGCCGTTGCGCGAGCTGGTCTCCGAGCTGACGGAAGAGCTGCAGAAAGTGAGGCCGCGGGAGCGGATAGCCCGCGCGCTACGGCAGGCAGCCGACATCATCGACCCGCCAGAGTCAATCCGCTGAGACCAGGCCGGCCGAGTGGCCGGGGGAGTCACCGGTTCCGGGCCTGGCCAGCTCCAGAACCGAATTCGATCATGTACATAGGAGCGTGTCCGAGGACCGACTGCACCAAATAGCCAATCCCTGCTCATGGCGAAGTTCTCACTGGAGTGCTTATCTGGCTGCACTTGCCAGCGGCTGACACCGCGAAATATCCGCCGCTATGCACCCTAGACGCTCATCGGAGCCCTACTAGCATGACGCGCAGATCAGGGTAGTCGGGAGCATCGGGCAAGATCGTTGTCCATGGGCTGCCAGTATCAACCCACCATGATTGGTGCCGCGACGGATCAGGTGCCGGGCTCTGGCGCGTCGCAGTTGAAGTCGCGAAGCTTAGTGGGCACGACGTAGACGCGACGACCGAGGTGTTAGGAACCGAGGCGGGTCGAGTCGGCAGTTTTGTCGCCTGGCCTCGAACGCGGTCAGCGCCTCGGACATCGTCCCCGGGGCCCACTCGCGGTCTGGAAGCTGCCAGGGGATGTGGTGGCGTGGGCGGCCCGGGTCTCATTCTCCGCCGGGGCCGGTAACACCGCAGAGGTTGGCGAGCACCTGGCCGGCCGCGTGCACGGGGATGGACCAGGTCTGAAGCCCTACCACGCCGTCCGCAGCGATATGGGCCAGTTGCTGCGTGCCCCGGACGGCTGCGGCGGTGTGCTCCCCGTAGCTGCCGTCGACGGCGAGCACCGGGTCAGACCCCGGTGCGAAGTCACCCCGGCCCTCGTTCAACGCGGTCTGCAGCTTCTCGACCACCGGTCCCTGCGATCCCTGGGCCAGCGTCGGCGGCTGCGCGCGGCCGCCGCCGAGCGCGCCCCAGGTAGCCGGGCCGACCACACCGTCGACAGCTAGGTGGCTGTCGCGCTGGAACTGCTCGACCGCGGTCTTGGTCACCGCGCCGAAGATGCCATCGATCTGGTTGTAGCTCAGGGTCCGGCGGACTAGGAGGTATTGGGCCCACCTCACCGTGGGTCCGGTTGCGCCCTCGGCGATTGTCGGGGGATTAGCCATGGCCGTCTCCGATCGTAAAAGACAGATCACCCGGGGCTGTCGTCAGCTTACATACTGTGGCCCGTCGCATGAAGTGGTGCGCAGGGAATACTCGGGGATATCCGGGAGCAGCGCGGTCATCACCGCATCACGATCGACCGGGCCGCGGCGGACTACCTCATCCCGCGTCCGCGATACACGCAGATGGCCCACCGGACTACTCACTATGCCCGAGACTGCGGAGCCGCTGTCCGAGTACCACCACGCTATCCCGGAACAGCCACGCTGTGTATTTACGCATGCCCCACCGTGTCCTTCCTGTCCCCGCCGATCCGGGCCATGAGACCGGTGACAGACCATAGGCGCGGGGCTTAATTGTGTGGACCGACTGCACCAAAAAACCAATGCTTGTTTACCGCGCGGTTCTCACAAACCCAGGCGCGGCTGGGGTTCTTCGGCCCGGTGGGGCTGCACCGAAAAGCCATGCCTCCTGACTTGCGAGTTTGCCCCCGACCACTTTGGTGGTGCGCGGTGACCGCTGCGGAGCATGTCATCAGGTGGTCGACCGCGGGCGGGGTTGCGGCGGTCGCGGCGGTGGCGTCGTATGAGCACGCCTACGCGCTGGTGCGGGGGCACGGTGAGGCCAGATAGACGGGGCGCCTGGTGCCGCTGACGGTGGACGGGCTGATCTACGCCAGTTCGATGGTGATGCTGGACTCAGCGCGCCGCAAGGTGCCCGTTCCGGCGCAGGTACACGGCCTCCCCGCCTAGTGGACGCGTCGTGGCGCGAGACAGTGCACGGCCTTAACAGTGTCGGCGTCCGGTTGTTCCGACTGTGGCAATTGACATGAGCGCCACGCTGTTCGCCGGCTTTTGGTGGCATGCAAGACCCGACGTGCTCCGCGACTACCAAGCAGAACTGCTTCGCGAGCACTGATCCCAGCAGGCCTATCTCAATCGTATTAACTAGCCTAATCATAGGAATCAGGAGTTAGCGCCATGTGGCAGATGAGTACTGCAGACCCGACGAGGCTGTCGATTCCTTCCAATAGTGGAATCGACGGTATACAGTCCAAGTGATCAGTTCAAGCGCGGCAGCGTTCTTGTGTCTAAGAATGTTCAGCAGCGGGCTAACGTGTCGTTCTCCAGCCGAAAGCAGGAGCGATAAATTGTTTGCCGGCGAGCTCTTGCGCGGTTGGGCAGCGGCGTGCATCCTTTGTAGGCAATGGGGAGGTTACATGTCTGAAATGGCCTGGAATACGGATATTCCTGCGGGATGGGTAGATGCCGTCTCAGCTTGGAGTTGGCGCGACTGGGAAGAGGACGATGTCCGCGTAGGACAGCGCAAGTGGGGACCATGCCCGCGATGCAGCCATACGATGGCCGTCTACGCTAGGGCTGTACAGGCCATACGGCCTGTCGACGCGGTGCCCGCGCGTTGCAACTGCAGGGAGCCCCACTCGAATCGGCCGAGCGACGCTGACGGCGGCTGTGGAGTAGGGTCCGGCGTGCCAGTTGAAATCTCGGTACGTTGACCCCGCCGAATAACTCTACGCAGAGCAGTGATCCGCCGGCAGATATCCCGCCTCCGCCTGACCAATCGGACTGGGACGAGGCGGCCGAACAGTTCCTCCTCGACCTGCTGAAGAACGTGCAGGCGTCAGCCAGTGTCTGGAGCGGGGCCGCTGCCGCGCTGCTGGGGCTATTCGGCACGGTTGCACTGGTAACCGGTCCGTCCGACATAACCAAGCTTGGCCCTGATATGAAATGCGCTGCAATCATTCTTACGTTGGCCGCCGGCGTACTCGCAGGGGCTGCGCTGCTGCTCTTGACGCTTGCCCAACAGCTGCCCAGCGTTTCCAGCGAGAACTGGAACGGGAGCAAATACCGAGGTTACGTGACTAAGAACGCTGGGCGTGCGCGCTGCCAGCTCAACTGGGGGCGTATCCTGGGCATTTTGGCTGGGGCCGTGGTCTTCGCGCTGGGCGTCGCGGTTCTTATCGCTGCAAGTTGATCCGACCTCGAATCATCCGACACATGACAGGACGCGCAAATGACTGGAGAACCTGAACACAATCTGCCTTCTGGTCTGGCGGCAGAGGTTGACAGATACATCGCGGAGGGATGCCCCGGCGACCTGAACGACTACCTCGACGAAAGGAAAATAGCCCATCATCCATTTCGACATCACACGCTAGACGCGGGTGAGGAGTTCAAGCCGGAGAAAATCCCGGACAGCAGCTGCCCGCCCGGCTGGCACGGCGGCTGGACACGAGCCAAAGACGGGCACTGGTGGTCGACGTGCCTGCCACCAGGTCAGTGAGTCTGGCTAAGCCGCCTGCCGTCGACCGTGCCAGAAGTGGCCGACTCCGTTCAGTCCACGACATTCGGCATCCCGCTTTCATCCCGGCCCTGCTAGCGTTCGCCGCAACCGGGCCGGGTGGGCCATCACATAGTTAAGGGTGACCTTACCTGTGTCAGGGGAACACCCGCGGGCCATGCCGACATCCGGAGAGGCCGCCGGAGTGTTCGGCAGGCCCAGTGGAATTCCAACCGGATGCTTGCCATAGTCCTGCCATGTACCTGCCTCATGACCCACGCTACGCGACAGGGCCACCCGGCAACAGCGACAGCGAATTTCGGCGCCGGGGGGCGGCCGATCCGCGATCATCAGGCACGCCTGGGGGTTCTTGCGCGAGGGGGACTGCACCAAAATACCCATATGTCCTGACGGCTCAGTTCCTGCTGGTCGATAGTTCCGCATGAGCCCGGTGATCGATGGTCGACGGCGGCGGACTGCAGCGCAAGTGACCGCCTGATCTTTATGGTCGGCTGCGCCTGGTTTCCGGCCCGACCTGGGGACTGGCCTCATCCGGCGGGATGAGGCGGGCCGCGCTGGGCGCGGGCCCGGCGCTTGCCCTCGTGCATGGCCTGGACCCGGGCGATGGGGATCATGCGGCCCTCCGCGATGAGGTCTTCGGGCAGCGCCTGCGGTGACGGCAGTGCAGCGGCCCAGGGATCGGCGCCGGCTAGCAGTCGCGCCGCGTTCCGCACCGTGAAGTCCCGGGGCGACACCTCGTCCAGTGACTCCCAGGCCACCGGGAACGAGACCGGCACGCCGGGGCGCGCTCGCGGGCTGTAGGCGGCCACCACGGTCGCGCCGTGCGCCCGGGTCGAGTCGATGAACACCATGCCGCCGCGATCGGCCTTGATGAACGCGGTCGTCGCGAGGCCGGGGTCCAGCCGCGCGGCCCGCTCGGCCAGGGCGCGGGTCGCAGCCGCCGCGTCGTCGGCTGACACCGATTCC
>Ga0335072_10015916_pt1 | contig 10664 bp, 11 predicted proteins | sample Lox_Sample_21_FD_206725 | JGI IMG/M metagenome (GOLD analysis project Ga0335072, IMG submission 206725) | Soil microbial communities from Loxahatchee National Wildlife Refuge, Florida, United States - Lox_Sample_2.1 | ecosystem: Environmental > Terrestrial > Soil > Wetlands | place: USA... | reverse complement strand
CCGGCTCCATGATCACGCCCACCGCCGGGTCGTCGAAGTGCGGCACCACCAGGCCGGAGTGGAACGTGGTACCGATGCCGTGCCCGGTGAAATCCCTGACGACGCCGTAGCCGAACCGCTTGGCATACGACTCGATGACCCGGCCGATGGCGTTGAGCGGGCGGCCGGGGGCCACGGCGCGGATGCCGCGCATCATGGCCTCTCTCGTGCGCTCCACCAGCAGGCGGGACTCCTCGTCGACATCGCCGGCCAGGAACGTGGCATTGGTGTCACCGTGCACGCCGCCGATGAACGCGGTGATGTCCACGTTCACGATGTCACCGTCGGCGACAACCGTGTCGTCGGGTATGCCGTGGCAGATGACCTCGTTCAGCGAGGTGCAGAGCGATTTGGGGAAGCCCCGGTACTGCAGGGTGCTTGGGTAGGCCCCATGGTCGATCAGGAACTCGTGGCCGATCCTGTCCAGCTCATCAGTGGTGACGCCAGGCACCACGTGCCGGCCAACCTCGGCCAGGGCCTGGGCGGCGATCCGCCCGGCGACCCGCATCCGCTCGATGGTGCCGGCGTCCTTGACGTCAGCCTCGCCAGCGCGCGGGGCGCGCCGGCCGACGTACTCGGGGCGAGGGATGGCGGCCGGCACGGTTCGCAGTGGCGTAACCCGGCCAGGCTGGAGGATGGCAGACATGATCTGCCAGTCTAAGGGTCATGGACGACGACAAGAGCTGGTGGTTCTGCCTGAAGCACAACGAAGTTGAGCAGGGACCTGGCTGCGCCGGCAAGGACCGGCTGGGCCCGTACCCGACCCGGGAGGCGGCTGAGCACTGGCGGGAGACGGTCGAGCGGCGTAACAAGGAGTGGGACGCCCAGGACCGCTGGCCGGGTGAGACGGCAGACAACTCATAACGGCGGCCGGCCGTAGCAACCGGCGACGTCATGGGCAAATCGGGCGGGCCAGTCCGGCGAGCCGGGCCAGGCGGCCGTCCCGCGCGGCTACTGGGCCGCCGGCGCGGCGATCTTGTAGTGTGAGGCCAGCGGCAGAAAGCGCGACAAGGGGGCGCAGAGTGACCGTGGATGAGCCGGATCGTCAGCTTCCGCCCGCTGCCGAGGCGCGGCTGGCCGAGATCCGGCACAGCGGCACCTGGTCATCGGCGCTCAGCGCCGACGAGTTCGCCGCCATCAGGAGCACAGGGTTCGAGCCCGTCGGGCAAGTGCTCGGCGCGGCCGTTTACAACATCGGGTACACCGGGGGCTACGGCTGCCCGGCCTACGGCACCGGTTACGGCTTCGGCCCGCTGGGCGGCGGCTATGGCGGCGGCGTCTACGCCAGCGTGACAGCGACCTCGGGTGGCGGTTCGCTCGGTTCCTACGCGCCGCTGGTCCGCACCATGTACCAGGCCCGGCGGCAGGCAATCGGCAGGATGACGGCCGAGTGCCAGGAACTGGGCGGACACGGCGTCGTCGGCGTGAAGCTGACGATCGGCGGCTTCCCGGCAGGCGGGCTGGAGTTCAAGGCGATCGGCACCGCGGTTCGCGCCCCCGGCGGCGTCCGGCTGCGTCAGCCGTTCACCTCAGACCTCACCGGGCAGGACTTCGCCAAGCTCATCCTGGCCGGCTGGGTGCCTGCCGGACTCGTGCTCGGCATCTCGGTCGGGGCCAGGCACGATGACTGGGCGACGGTGAGCCAGACCCGGTGGGGCGCGGGCAACACCGAGGTGAGCGGCTACACCGACCTGGTGAACGCCACCAGGCACGATGCCCGCCATCAGCTTGAAATGGACGTCGCCAGGCACGGCGCGGACGGTGTCGTGCTGCAGCAGATGAACATCAGTGTTGGCGAGCATGAGTGCCCGGTACAGGAAGGCCGGCGGGACCACGTTCTCGAAGCCACCATCATCGGCACCGCGATCGCCCGGTTCGGCAAGCAGCGCGGTCCGGCGAAACCGCCGCTAGCGATCATGTCACTTGACCCGCAACGCCGGCAGGCCGCGCGGGTGCGGTTGTGATGGCATGACAGCAGGCCGCAGCCACGGGCAAGACAAACTCGACGCTGAGGGAGCGCGATGACTGAGCAGCAGGGCACTGATCTCGGGGTGCTCGGAGTACCACAGGACGCGATGCGCAGGCTGGCCGAGCTGCAGCCGGGCCGGCCAGGTGCCATCTTCACCTCAGATCTTTCTGTGAACGAGTTCCTGCTCGTCCGGGAGGTCGGCTTCCGGCCCGTCGGGCTGGTGCTCGGCAGCTCGATCTATCACGTCGGGCTGCAGTTCGGGCGGTGGGGCCAGAGCCAGGAACTGGACGTGCTCTCCCAGGCGATGTACCACGCGCGCGAGCTCGCGATGACCCGGATGGAGGCCGAAGCGAAAGCGCTCGGCGCCGACGGGATCGTCGGTGTCCGGCTGGATGTGGAGCTCAAGGAATTCGGCGCGGACATCGCGGAGTTCATCGCGGTCGGCACCGCGGTAGTGGCGGAGCCCGGCGCCGGCGGCGGCGGCGTGACGAACTGGCGCAACAACAAGGGCATGCCGTTCACCTCTGACCTGTCCGGCCAGGACTTCTGGACGCTCATCCGGGCGGGCTACGCACCGCTCGGCATGGTCATGGGCTCGTGCGTCTATCACATCGCGCACCAGCGGCTTGGCAGCAAAATGAGCAACGTCGGCCGCAACGTGGAGCTTGAGCAGTTCACTCAGGCCCTGTACGACGCGCGTGAGCTTGCCATGAGCCGGATGCAGGCAGAGGCGGAGGAGCTCGCCGCCGAGGGCATCGTCGGCGTGCAGCTCAGGCAGCACAGTCACACCTGGGGCTCGCACACCACCGAGTTCTTCGCGATCGGTACCGCAGTCAGGCCGCTGCGCGAGGATCACATCATCCAGACGCCGACCATGGTGCTCAGCCTTGACGCCTGACCGGTGCCAGAACCCGCCGCCTAGCTCAGATGCCAACCACTGACGAGGCCGGGCAGGGCCCGCACGACCAGGGCCAGACACGTGCGGGCTTGCCGCCCGCTGCGCAGGCCCGGCTAGCGGAGCTACGGCAGACCCGCAGCTGGGGATCCTCGCTGGACGTCAGCGAGTTCGCCGCGATCTCCAAGGTCGGGTTCCAGCCGGCCGGGCAGGTGCTCGGCGCTGCCGTCTACAACATCGGCGACGCCGGCGACGAAGAGTGCCCGTATGGCCTGGCCGTCTACCGCGGTGAGGGCGCCCGCTCCTACGGGCCGTCCGCGAGCGGCCTGCGCCTCGGGCCCGGCCCGGTGCAGCCGCCGTCCGGCGTCGCGGCCATCGGGTCAGCGCGACCGCTGGTCTCGGTGCTCTACCAAGCCCGCCGTGCCGCGATCAGCCGGATGACGGCGGAATGCGCGGCGCTCGGCGGCCTCGGCGTCATCGGCGTGACGCTCTCGATCGGTCCGTTCGGCGACGACGAGGGCATCCTGGAATTCCGCGCGTTCGGCACCGCGGTGCGCGCGCCCGGCGTGGTGAGCCGGGCGCAGCCGTTCGCTTCGGACTTGTCCGGGCAGGATTTCACCAAGCTCGTCGCGCACGGCTACATTCCGGTTGGCCTGGCGCTCGGCGTTGCGGTCGGTTACCGGCACGATGACTGGCTGACTAAAGGTCAAACCCGTTTTAACGCCGGGAACGTCGAAGTCATCGGCTACTCCGAGCTCGTCCGGCAGATGCGGACTGACGCGCGCAATGAACTAGACCTTGACCTGGTGCGGATGGGCGCCGAAGGCGTGGTCGTCCGGGAAATGTCGACGAGGATCTCCGAGCGGAGATGTCCTATCGTCCCGCTCGGTAAGGACCACGTTGTCGAGGCGACCATTGTCGGCACGGCGATCACGCAGTTCGCCCGGATAACGCCGCCGCCTATCTACGGCATCCACAAACTTGACGGCCGCCGGCCCGTCCATGCGCAAGAACGGCAGGTCTCGGTGAGCCTGGACGGCGAGGAAGCCAGCGAGCCTGGCGACTCTCCCGAGCCCGAGGGATCATCGGCCGAGCCCGCGCCCGGCGCATCCGGCTGACCGGCTGCGATCACCTCTGCACCGGCCGGTAGCGGCTGACAGCGCCCTGGCTAGCGATCGTCGGGCGTGCCACTCACCGCTTCCAGCAGCCGCGCCAGCCGGGTGCGCAGGCTGCCTTTCTCGGCGGGCCCCGCAGGCCGGCCACCGGGTTCCCCGGCAAGGCCCGGCGCCGCACGGCGCAGGAAGACGGCGTCGCCATCGTCGGTGACGGACGAGCTGACCAGATGCTGCGCAGCGTCGAACGACATCGGCGCGATGCCGGGACGCACCGGAAGGGACTCATGCGCCAGCCCGTCGAGCTCCGGATCATCCTGGTCAATGGCGAAGACGGTAGCCCCGGCCCGGCGCACGTCGTGCACCTGCTCCAGCAACTCGGCCGGAGCCAGTTGCGGGCTCACCACCAGCAGCGTCTCGGCCCTGGTCGCCGCCCGCAGCCGGTCCACGCCGGCCGACAGGTGGGTCGGAGCGCCTGGCTCGGGATTCCACCTGATCAGGGTCGGAGCCAGCTCAGGGATCCCGGCGAGCCTGCTTTCGTCCGTCAGGTGCGCGGTCATGTGCCACGGCTCGTCGGCCGCCGGGCCGACGACGAGCAGGCCGTTCGGCGTCCGGGCGCTGCGCCGGAGCGCCCGGGCGAACGAGGAAGTGCGCTCCAGCCAGCCAGTCGGCTCGAGCAGCGCGCGCAGCGCTGCCACCTGATCCGCGTTCATGGCCTCCATGGTGCCCCAGCCCGCACTGGTTACGGGGCTGGCCGCCCGGATCTGCCGGGACTCGCCGCTAGCCGCACCGGGCGCGTCTGGCAGGATCGGGCGCATGACAGCTGACCTCGCGGGCGGCGCGCGAGCGCCCGGATCCCCGGATCTGTCCAACGTGGTTATCGGCGTCCTCGGCGGCACCGGCGACCAGGGCCGCGGCCTGGCGCGCCGGCTGTCGATAGCGGGTCACCGCGTCGTCATCGGCTCGCGCAGCGCTGACCGTGGTGCCGCGGCTGCGGCCGAGCTCGGCGGCGGCCCGCTGCTCAATGGCGGGCTGAACCACTATGCCGCCACCGAGGCTGACGTCGTGATCGCGGCAATCCCCTGGGACGGCCACGCCGAGCTGCTCGCCGGGCTGGCCGAGCCGCTAGCAGGCAAGCTCGTCATCGACTGCGTTAACCCGCTCGGGTTCGACTCGAATGGCGCTTACCCGATCAGCGTGCCTGAGGGCAGCGCTGCTCAGCAGGCTGCTGCCGTACTCCCTGGCAGCACTGTGGTCGGTGCGTTCCACCACGTGTCAGCGCAGCTTCTGCTCGACCCCGAGGTCGACAGCATGGACCTGGACGTCCTGGTGCTCGGCGACGACCGGGCCGCTACCGACCTGGTGATCGCGCTGGCCGGCGAGATCCCCGGCATGCGCGGCGTGTACGGGGGGCGGCTGCGCAACTGCGGCCAGGTCGAGGCGCTGACCGCGAACCTGGTCTCGATCAACCGCCGGTACAAGGCACACGCGGGCATCCGGATCACTGACGTCTGACGCCAGTCCGGCCGCTAGCCGGGTCAGCGGTAGGCGTGCTCCGGCGCCGGGAACCTGCCGCTGACCACCTCGGCGGCGAACGACCCGACCGCGTCCCTGAGCGCGCCCGCCATGTCGGCATAGCGCTTGACGAACTTCGCGGTGTGCGGTGACAGGCCTGCCATGTCCTGCCACACCAGCACCTGCGCGTCGCAGTGCGGCCCGGCCCCGATCCCGATGGTAGGGATGTCGAGGCTGGCCGTGACGCGCTCGGCGAGCTCGGCAGGCACGCATTCCAGCACGACGGCGAAAGCGCCCGCCGCCTGCAGTGCCTTCGCGTCGCTGAGCAGCCGCTCGCCGTCCTCGCCGCGGCCCTGCACCCGGTAACCGCCGAAAGCGTTGACGGACTGGGGTGTCAGCCCGAGGTGGGCCATGACCGGGATCCCGGCCGCCACAAGTTCCTCGACCTGCCTGACCACCCGGTAGCCGCCCTCGAGCTTGACGGCCTGGGCGCCGGCCTCTTTCAGGAACCTGGTGGCTGCGTCCAGCGCCGCGGCCGGGGAGACCTGGTAGGAGCCGAACGGCAGATCGGCGATGACCATGGCGCGGCGGGTGCCGCGGACCACGGCGGCCGTCAGCGGGATGAGCTCGTCCAGCGTGACCGGGATGGTGGAATCGTGCCCGTAGACGACCATCGCCGCGGAGTCGCCGACGAGGAGGACCGGAATGCCGGCCGCGTCGAAGACCGAGGCGGTCAGGGCATCGTAAGCGGTGAGCATCGGCCACTTCTCGCCCCGCGCCTTGGCGGCGGCGATGTCCCTGACAGTAAGCCGCCGGGACGTCTGGCCGCCGTAGAGCGGCTCCTGAGTCCCGGCTGATGGAGTGGCGGCAGGCCCGGCCACGGCCTGGCCCTGAGCAGCAGTCATGTGATCCTCCGCGTCTCGTTGCGCCCCTGTGGCGTCCCCGGACCATCTGATGATCGCATAGCCCGTGGCCAGCTGCACAGAGGTAGCCGCCCCCGGCTCCCGGCCCGGATGACGTGGACCCTTCAGGGCGATTTGCGATACGATAAGGTCTCGTATCGTTTAGGCGGGGATCGGCACCAGAATGCGCCTGGCTAGCGCTCGCAGAAGGCAGGCATGGACAGCACGACAGTTCACCGGCGCCGCTGGATCATCCTCAGTGTCCTGATCATCAGCCTCGCCGCGATCGTCCTCGACAACACAGTCCTGAACATCGCGCTCAAGACAATCTCCGAGCCGCGCACCGGGCTCGGCGCCAGTCAGAGCCAGCTTGAGTGGGCGATCAACTCCTACACTCTGGTCTTCGCGGGCCTGCTGTTCACGTTCGGAGTGATCGGCGACCGGATCGGCCGCCGCCGGATGCTCATCATCGGCATGGCCCTGTTCGGGCTGTCCTCGCTGCTGTGCTCGTACGCTCAGACGCCTGACCAGCTGATCTGGGCCAGGGCGGCGATGGGACTCGGCGGCGCCGCGGTAATGCCGCAGACGCTGTCCATCGTCACGAACGTCTTCGACCCGCGCGAGCGCCCGCGCGCGATCGGCATCTGGGCTTCTGCGGTCGGGGTAGCCATCGCGATCGGCCCGATCGTCGGCGGTCTGCTGCTCGACCATTTCTGGTGGGGCTCGGTCTTCCTGATCAACGTGCCGCTGACCGGCATCGGCGTCGCCGCGATCGTGGCGCTGGTGCCGGAATCCCGCAGCCCGAAGCCCGGCAAGATCGATTACCTCGGGGTACTGCTGTCGATCGCGGGCCTTGTCCTGGTGGTCTACGGGATCATCCAGGGCGGCGACCTTGGCTCGTGGCGACACGGCGACGTTCTCGGGCCTATTGCGGGCGGGCTGGCAGCGCTGGCGGTCTTCGTCTGGCACGAGGCCAGGACGGATCATCCGTCGCTGGACGTCCGGCTGTTCCGCGACACCCGGCTGTCCTCGGCCGCGGCCGCGATCGCGCTGGTGTTCTTCGCCATGGGCGGGGTGTATTTCTTCATCAGCTTCTACACCCAGAACGTGCGCGGTTTCAGCCCGCTGCACGCAGGACTGCTGACGATCCCGCTGGCTGCCGGGCAGCTGCTGTTCGCCACCCGTAGCGCCGGGCTGGTGCGGCGGTACGGCGCCAAGGCGGTCTGCACCAGCGGGCTGGTCGTCATGTCAGCGGCCCTCGCCGGCTATCACTTCCTCGGCACCAGTTCGCCGGTGTGGGTGCTCGAACTGACCTTCCTGATCCAGGGCGCAGGCATGGGCCTGGTCATGCCGTCAGCGACGGAGGGCGTCATGTCGGTGGTACCGCGAGAGCGCGGGGGAGCGGGCTCGGCGATTACCAACACCTCGCGCCAGGTGGCGGTCGCGCTCGGGGTCGCGGTCCTCGGCTCGGTTCTGGCGCAGGCCTACCGGACCGGGCTGCAGCCGTACCTGGGCGTGCTGCCGGCCAGCGCGCGCGCGGGCGCCACTGTGTCGATCGCGCAGACGCAGGTGATCGCGGCGCGGCTCGGTCCCGCGGGCGCCAGGCTGCTGACAGCGGCGAGTTCCTCGTTCGTCGCGGCCATGCACGTCGCCGCGCTGATCTCGGTGATCATCGCGGCAGTCGGCGCCGTGGCCATCGGCATCTGGATGCCCGGCCGCGCGGCACCGCAAGATGCAGCTGAGGTCGCGGGGACTGCGCTGCCGCAGGCTGACACCGTCACCAGCGCCGGAGCGCTCGATGGCTAGCGGGCCGGTGTCTAGCCAGCCGGACGCTGACGGGCGGGCGGCGGAGCCGCGGCGGCCTGGCCGGCCCCGGAGCGAGCAAGCTGATCAGGCCATCCTGTCCGCAGCGCTGGACGTGTTCGCCGAGTGCGGCCCGGAGGCGTTGTGCATCGAGCAGGTGGCCGAGAGAGCTGGCGTGGGCAAGGCAACGATCTACCGCCGCTGGCCGGGCAAGGAAGACATGCTGGTCGACGCGCTCGCCGCGATCGGCACGCCGCTGCCCGAGCCGCAGGGCAAGTCCGTGCGGGCTGACCTGACCGCGCTGCTCAGCGCGATCTGCCGCCAGGCCGCGGACCCGCGCCGCGCCAGGCTGTTCGCGCTCCTGCAAGGCGAAGGCAAGCGCTACCCGAGGCTGATGGCCAGATATCTGGCGACGGTTGTGCAGCCGCAGCGTGAGCTGGTCAGGTCCGTGCTGCGCCGCGGCGTGGCAACCGGAGAACTCCGCGAGAACACCGACATCGAGGCAGCGTCGTTCCTGCTCGACGGGGCGGTCCTGGAGAGCATGTACGGATCGGGGCGAACCGATGCGCGCTACGCCAGGCGCGTGGTGGAGGAACTGCTGCGCGGGCTCGCGGCGCGCTGAGCGCTACGCTCGCTGTCATGCTGCTGACGAAGCTCGGGCACGCGTGCGTGCGACTGGAGAAGGACGGCGTCCGGCTGGTCATCGATCCGGGTGTGTGGGCCGGCCCGGATCCGCTGGACGGCGCGGCTGCCGTGCTGGTCACGCATGAGCACGCCGATCACCTCGACGATGCGACGGTCCGTGGCGCTCTGGGTGCCGATCCCGTGCTGCACCTTTGGGCCAGCGAAACGGTCGCCGGGCAGTTCCCCGAGTTCGGCGGCCGGGTGCACGCGGTGCACCACGGCGACTCGGTGAGCGTCGCCGGGTTTGACGTTCACGTCTACGGCGCCGAACATGTGCGGCTGGACAGTGCCATCCCGGTCGTGCCGAATACCGGCTTCCTGGTGGACGGCCTGGTGTTCCATCCGGGCGACTCGTTCACGGTGCCGGAGGAGCCGGCCCCCACGCTGCTGGTGCCGGTGAGCGGGCCGTGGCTGAAGTTCAGCGATGTTGCCGACTACCTGCGGACGGTTGCGCCAGAGCGCGGCTACTGGATCCACGACGCGCTGCTCAACGAGAAGGGCGCGAACTTGTGGGAGAACCTACTGCGCATCGTCCCGGCGAGCTCAGGTCCGGCGAGCTTCCTCGTCCCCGGCACGAGCGTCGAGATCGCCTGATCGCACAGTATCTTCCTGACCGCACAGTGTGCGTCAGCGGCCGCCGTGTCTCCATACCGGCATCACCGCACGACCGTGAGGCCTGCAAGCGCGCCGGGTTAGATCGCGCTCGTGAGAAACTTTCGGCAGAACTGGCGGCTCCCGGTGGTGACGGCGCTGGCGGGTGCGCTGCTGGGGTCTGGGGTCACGGCCGGCGCGCTGGCCGAGCATTCGGCGGAGGTCCGCCCCGCCACAGCTGCTTCATCGGCTGTCCGGCCGGCTGCCGCCGTGCAGAGCTATGCGCCGGTGGTGACACAGGTCACCCCGTCGGTCGTGCTGATCCGCACCGCGGACGGGCTTGGTTCGGGCGTCATCCTCGACGGCAAGGGCGACATCGTGACGAACGCGCACGTAGTCGGGCGGGCTACCGCATTCCAGGTCCAGGTAGGCGGCGACCGGGACCCGCGCCCCGCGCATCTGGTGGGCACCTACCCCGAGGGTGATCTGGCGGTCATCCGGGTCGATGATCCGGCCGGCCTGAAGCCGGCCAGGTTCGCGGACTCCGGCTCGGTCCGGGTCGGTGACCCGGTCCTTGCCGTAGGCAACCCGCTCGGGCTGGCCAGCAGCGTCACCGAAGGCATCGTGTCGGCCACCGGACGGACTGTCACCGAGCCGGCCACCCCGGACTCTGCGGGCGCCACCCTGCCAGACGTCATCCAGACCAGTGCACCCATCAATCCCGGCAACAGCGGCGGCGCGCTGGTCAACCTGTCCGGGCAGGTCATCGGCATTCCGACGCTGGCCGCAGTCAGCCCGCACAGCGGGGCGCAGGCGGCAGGCATTGGCTTCGCCATTCCGTCCAACGTGGCCCGCGATATTGCGAGCCAGCTCCTCGTCTCTCAGGGCGTGACTCCGGAGAGATTCAGCCCGACGATGCCGGCGAGGACCAGCCCGATAGACACGATCTTGAGAACGGATACCGACTCGCCGAGGACGATCATGCCGACCGCCGCGGTGCCGGCGGCCCCGATTCCGGTCCACAGCGCATAAGCGGGGCCGACCTCCAGCCGCCCGACGGCCAAGCTGAGCAGTCCGAAACTGATGAGCGCGCAGATCGCGAAACCGACGGTCGGCCACAACCGGGTGAAATGGCTGCTTTCTTTCAGCAGGAT
>Ga0335072_10015915_pt1 | contig 10664 bp, 7 predicted proteins | sample Lox_Sample_21_FD_206725 | JGI IMG/M metagenome (GOLD analysis project Ga0335072, IMG submission 206725) | Soil microbial communities from Loxahatchee National Wildlife Refuge, Florida, United States - Lox_Sample_2.1 | ecosystem: Environmental > Terrestrial > Soil > Wetlands | place: USA: Florida... | reverse complement strand
GAAAAGTTAGAAGCCGACCTTATCATCATGGGAGCAAATTCCGACTCCTCGTTTTGGCCTGTGTACGGTGACAATACTGTGTATAACGTCATCGCGGAGGCAAGGTGCCCGGTATTGACGTTGCGCCATTCGCATCGACCGGAAGAGAGTTCACCAGCGAAGAGTAGCTGCGTTCTCATTTAAAATCCGCGGTTCCCTGCAAACGAACCCGGGAGCGATGGCTGCGGCAGGCCGAAAAGCTGGGAAGGCGCGCGGCGTAGCCACGCGGCTAACATCCCACAGGGCGCGCCAACGGCGCGTCAGCTCCGGATTCTAGGATGCGACCGTCAGGCTAACTTGATCGTGTTTACAAATTTCGCTAATCGCCACTCTTGCTGTCATCAGGCCCGATGGCAAGCCACCACCCGGCATAACCCATTGCCCAACCATGTGAAATCGGGACAATCCCGGTAGTGTTCCAGGCAGAGCGTGATAGCCGGTCTCCGGCGTCAAAAGCCATCCTTCCATGCTGCCCTTCCAGTTTCCCGTATATCGAATGACGGAAGCTGGAGTAGAGACGTCGACCACTTCTACCGCTTGAGAGACCCCGGGTATTCTTTTTTCAAGGATGGTGAGGGTATTCTTGGCGAGGCGTTGTTTTTCCTGCTGATATCTGGCATTGTCCTCCTGCTGCAGATGAGTCCAATACTCAAAGTTGCGGGTCGGCAGAAAGCAAGTCACTGCAGTCTTTCCTGCGGGTGCAAAGGTCGGATCGAAGTTGAAGATTCGGAAGGAAAGCTGAGATAAGGAACTATCGGGGTCTACGGCGAACGGCTCGTCCAGAATGCGGATGAGAAAGCCAGGCTCGTTGGAGAGGTCGCGCGCAATACCAAAAGAAACCTGCGCGTACGAACTGAAAGTCTCGAGGTTACGGTAAATGTCATTGATCTTGTGGTCTCCATAGCGGCCTTCGAGCATGCCGTAGATCGTCTCGTGCCCATCTGCCGCAGAGACTATCCAATCACCGCGAACCAGCTCACCGGTACTCAACTGCACTCCTACAGCAATATCGTCTTCGACAACAATTTTTACGACCTTTGCCCCGCAACGTAGCTTGCCGCCGAGGCTGGTTAAGTTCTGAACGATGAGGCGAATCACCGCCTGAGCCCCGCCGACCGGATAGTCGGCGTCGCGATTGTGCATCCATGCGAGCGAGAAAAATAGAGCCAGAGCCGACATCTTCGCCGAGTCGCCATCTTGGAAAAAGGCGCGCAGCATCGAATCCTCAAACCGCTCTCCATATTGCGCGCTGGTCATTTTCGACAATCGATGAAAGAGCGGTAATTGCGGCAGATCCTTCAGCATCGCCTGCCAGTTTCCGATCCAGCCTTTCGCCGGGTCGGGCAGTGCGAAGGTAGAGAGCCGCCGTACCGCGAGGATGAAGTCCTGAATCTCTTTCTTTTCTTTGGGAGCCCGCCTGAGGAACTCTTTTTCCAATAGACCCAGGTCGGTATAAATCCTCAAATACTGGCCATTTTCCCGCTCCAGGCGAACGAATTCCTCGCGATGGACGAATTTAAGCCGGTCGATATCAAAGATCTCCTTCCATTGCGCGTGGAACGGACTCTCCGGATTAGACCCCAGGAGCCAATGCAAGCAGGTTTCAAAGATGTAACCGTGGCGGTGCCAACTGGTGGCTAGCCCTCCCGCGGAATCGTGCATTTCGAGCACTTCAGCCTGGTAACCGTGTCTTTGTGCATACACGGCAGTACAAAGTCCGGCGATTCCGCCGCCGATGATCACAATTCTTCGGCTGTTTGCCTCCATGAGTGCCTCCGTCGCGATTTTCTGACGCCTCAGCCCAGCCTAGGGGCCGCCGGGGAAGGGCGCAGTGATGGCAATCACGCATCAGAACGTGGGCACTTCCAGTTGTAAAAAGGAACCGCGCAATGGAGCTTCCGGGAAGGGAAATCTGAGTTATCCGGTTGGCCAGGTGCTAGACTCAGGTGGCCGTGATTTAGGGGGGGCGTGGGTGCCTGTTTCGCCTGCCGAAAATGTAGTCCGGTTTGGGCTTTTTGAGCTTGACCTCAAGGCCGGGCAGCTGAGCAAGAACGGAAGCCGAATCAGACTTCCGCAGCAGCCTGTGCAGTTATTGGCCATGCTGCTGGAACGCCCAGGCGAAGTGGTCACCCGCGACGAGCTTCGACAAAGGCTATGGCCGTCCGACGTCTTCGTCGACTTTGATCACGGTCTTAACAAGTCTGTTCAGAAACTTCGAGATGCGTTGGGCGACTCGGCAGCTTCCCCGCGCTTCATCGAGACCGTGCCGCGCATCGGCTATCGCTTCATTGCCCCGGTGAGGACCGGAAGCTGGATAGCGAGCCCGAATCTGCCCGCCGAATTGCCGCGGGCGGCGCCTCCAACAGACTTGGAGCCTGCGACTTCCCGGGGCGGCAAACGCACAGTTCCGTGGCTGGCACTCGCGGTATGCATATTGTGCGGCATACTGGCGTTTCGTCTTCTTGTGCGCCATCACCCCGATGTGCTCAAGTACACACAGCTTACGGATTTCACCGACTCCGCGATCGCTCCCGCCATTTCGCCTGACGGCCATATGCTTGCCTTCATTCGGGGGGATAGCCCTTTTATGTCGGCCGATCAGATCTATGTGAAGATGCTGCCGGATGGGGAGGCGCGGCAATTAACCAATGATGGGCGGCTCAAATACAATCTCGCCTTTTCACCCGATGGTTCGCAAATCGCTTACACGGTGATGAAAACACCTTCCTTTGCGACGTACACCGTGTCTGTACTGGGTAGTGACCCGCGTCTCCTTTTGGACAATGCCGCAGGACTAACCTGGCTTGATCCGCATCAGCTTCTTTTTTCCAGAATCCGCTCCGGTCTTCATCTGGGGGTGGTGACGGAATCCGTTACCGGGGATCACTTGCGCGAACTGTATTATCCGGAGCACGAGCGGGGGATGGCGCATTACTCCTACGCTTCTCCGAACCGCCAGTCCGCACTGGTGGTGGAGATGGACGGAGAGGGAAAGTGGAGTATGTGCAAGCTGATTTCTGTGGCCGGCCCATTGCCCGCCAAACCGGTCGGGCCACGAGGAGCATGTACCGCTGCGGGATGGTCTCCTGATGGTTCATGGATGTATTTCATCGCATCCGTGGATGGGCAAAGCCACCTTTGGCGCCAACGCTATGCCGATGGGGTACCGGAGCAAATCACTTCAGGCCCGGAGGAAGAGGAGGGCATGGCGGTTGAACCACAGGGCTCGCTCATTACCTCGATTGGAGCGCGGCAAAGCGCCATCTGGATTCACGATGGCCAGGGCGAACGGTCCTTGTCTTCAGAAGGGGAAATCGTCCAGGACTTCGCGCCTCCCTTATTCAGCTCGGACGGCAAATCTTTGTATTACCTGCTGCACCGCGCGTCAATGCATCCAGGCCCCGAGCTGTGGCGGATGAGCATCGATTCCGGGAAGAGCGAAGCGGTTTTTCCGGGGATCTCGATGTTTACGTATGACGTATCACCGGATGGCAGCCAGGTGGCCTATTCCACCAGGGGGCGCGACGGAAAACCTGAAATGTGGATTGCTTCCACGGATCGCAGCTCGGCGCCACGGCAGATTGGAGCGCCGGGTGAGATGTCTCCTCATTTTGGCTCTCATGGGCAGATCATTTTTCAACGCGCCGAGGGTAGTGTGAACTACCTGATGCAGATGAACCCGGATGGCAGTGGCCGGAAGAAAGTCATTCAGGATTCTCTGGTTGACGTTCAGAGCATTTCCCCCGGCAGGAAGTGGTTGACGGCCGCGGTGTCTCACCCGGACGGCACCGGCCATATGGTGCCGATGAACGTTCTCATATCTCTCGAGAGAGGCTCGATTCGCAGGCTCTGCGCAAGCTATTGCATTGCGACATGGTCATCGGCGGGGAAATATCTTCTTGTAACGGTGGAAGCGGCGACTCAGACCAGTCCCGGACGAAATCTGGCGATTCCGGTTGGGCCCGGCGAGAGCCTGCCCCAATTGCCTCCAGGAGGGATCGAACCTGGAGCCAAACCGGATGTGGTGCCCGGGGCGCAATCGGTCAATCGGCAAAGCATTGTATTGGGCGCGGATCTCTCCCATTTCGCCTATGTGAAGACCACGGCGCATCGCAATCTTTACCGCATCATGCTTCCTTGATTGGTACAGCAACAGAGTGGAGCGCGAGGACGCTGGAAGCAGCGCTCTGAGGTTTTTCAGCACCCTGCTAATACTTATCTTTCGGTTCCGGTGTGTAACTCTCGCCGAATTTGTTCTCGTGATGCGTCATGATGTCGCCGCTGGCCTGCAGCTCAAATGCGCCGAGGTCGGAGTTGGACGACGAGATATCCACCATACGGCTTAGCGCATTCAGCTTTTCAACGGCTACATTTTCAGCCCACACATTGAGCCGGTAGCTTCCCGGAGGCACATTGGAAATTGTGAGGCTGCCGTCCGGCTTGGAGACGGCGAAATAAGGTGTGCTCAGTGCGATGACCACCGCTCCCATCTCGGGGTGGATATTGCAGAAAATATAGGAGACCCCGTCGCGATCAAACCGCACCGCTCGATGCGTATGCGCCTCGTAGAGACCGAGGTCAAAGCGCTTGCCATTAAAGAGGGAAAAAACGTTGTGATAGAAGGGATCGAGATTGGGGAAGTCCACGCTGCTGCCGGTGGGTACAACCAGGATATGAGGAATAAACTGCTTATTTTTTTGGATAAGCGTGTAGTTCTGCGGCGTGTGCGCGGGCTGGGGATTCTCGGCGCCGTGGCTCGGCGTAAGCCAGATGACAACGTCTCCTGAAGAATGCGAAGACCGGCCGGCCCCACGACTCCTGGTCACCTTCACACGCGCGGTAACATTCACGGCGTCGGCCAGGACGTTCGTGGTGAAAGCGAAGCTGGAGAATATGACCACCAGGCGAAATGCGGCTCGCCGTAACCTAGAATTCATACCCCGCCGTCAAGGTGAAGATATTTGCGATGCTGGCAGAGCCTGAGTAAGGCCAAGTCTGTATATGGCGATATTCAGGCGAGAAGATGAGATAGGTCTTCGGCCGGTAGATCACATTGGCCACAACGGATTGATTGCGGGTATAGAGCACGCTGTCGGAGTCTGTCGGCAAATTAAAACCATCAAAGTTACTGGTGAAGGCATCGTCCAGACCGAAGGCCGCATTGGCCTGAAAGGTTGAGCTCAGGGTGAAGTTGAGCTGACTCCAGCCCCCCGCGGTTGCGATGCCGGTGGTTCGAGTGAGGCCCGTGGTGGAATCGGTACCAGTGAAGGCGTCTCTGTAGGCGCCGCCTCCTAGTCCTCCCAGTGCGCGGCCGCGGTAGGCTTCGCCTGTAAGCCCAAACCACTTGTAAAGGGGAATCTGCCAATCCGCTGTTGCCGCCCAGGCATGGATCTGCGGAGTGTTGGTATAAGACTGATGCGCAGAGTAACCGCCGATGCCGAGCACGAAAGGCCGGTCGATGCCTTTCCATGATCCGTCGGACCGATAGGAGAGGCGACCCTCGTATCCGGGATGTCGGGACGCTTCCACAGGATTATCTAGCTGAGTGGAAGTGTAATCGGAGGTTGGCGGGTCAATGAAGCCGCCCTCCAGGCCGATTCTGCGCCCTTCTGTGAGCGGAAAGCGATGCTCAACCTGGAATTGCGGCGACCACGTCCACAAATTGCCGGAGCCGGACAGACCCGGCTGGGCAACCGTTGCGTACGAGGTCGGCGATAGCGGAGAAATGAGAGGGATGGTGTAACCAGCCTGCGCGGTGGTGCGGTACCAATCGAGGCTGGCCCAGGTCTGACGCATGCGCACCAGGCCTCCCGAACTACTGTAACCGTAACTATTTGCGGAAACGCCGCCAAAGAAGTCGAGGCTTATTTCTGCAAAGCTGCGCGCACCGGCCAGTCTGGGCCCCGTCGCGTCAAGGTTAAGAAGCGTCTGGTGCAGAGTCGCGCCACTGCTGCCGTGCGATGCGCCGGGAAAGCGTGGCAGCGCGATCGTAGGGAGCTCGGCGTCGTCGACGACACCGGCATTCGAAAACGCGTTGAACAGAATGAGCCCGCTCACGCGCAAAGGATACTTGGAAGCGGTTTCGACCTTGGTTTGCTCGTGTTGCTTGATTTCGGCCTGCATCGCATCCTGTTGCTCTCGGATTGACTCGAGGTTGCCGGGATGCGTCTGACTCGGGTCGGGATTCTGCAAATCAGCGGCCGCGTGGTTGAGGGAGTTGGCGGTGTCCTGGGCGCGGAGAGCATCGAGCTGGGAGTGGAGGCTCTGGATTTCAGCGCGGGAGTTTTCCAGCATTTTCTCCGTCTGAACCAAAGCAGCATTCAGTTCATCCAGCTTGCTTTCGATGGCTACCATTCGCTGCTGGTCGGTAGAGGCGGAATCGTCAGCGAAGGCAGGAGCAGACGAATAAGACAGAGAGAAGGCCAAGGCGGCGACTAAGCATCGACGAGTCGCGCCGGCGGTTAGCTGACCTGATGATCGTCTCATTGCAGCTCCTTTTCCAGGCTGGTTTTCAAGACACGTGCGAACTTTGCTGATCAAGCATGGAGGGTTTTGACTTTGGCCGACTCTGCTTGACTATGCCCGAACGTCTCTAGTGCCTGCTTGTAGAGCAGGATAGAGAAGATGGTTTCTCCCGGCACGGACTTCTCCAGGCGCACCTCGCCGCCGTGCTCCTGGGCAACGTGTTGGGCGAGGGTGAGTCCCAGACCTGTTCCGTTTTCCTTGCCCGCGCTCACGAAAGGCTGAAAAAGCGTCTCTTTGATGGATTCGGCGACCCCCGGTCCGGAGTCGCAAATACTGATCTCAATTTTGCTGTCGTCTTCGCTCAGGCTGAGGGCCACCTCTGGGGTCCCGGGCCCTTTTTTGGCGGCCTGGCAAGCGTTCAATAGCAGGTTGTAAATCGCGCGCGACAGCTTTTTGGCGTCGATCCAGGCATAGACAGGCCCCGAAGCTTTCAGGGATATCCGGACCTCGCGGCACTCCGGGTGTTGCCGCACGGTTTGTATCGTGCGCTCGATCACAGCTTCCAGTGGCTCACGGCGCAGGTTGAGCATCTGCCCCGTCTGGCTGAACAGGAGCAGTGATTCGATGAGGTCGGTCATGCTTTGCACAGCTTCCTGGATCTCGAGATGTAATTCGGCACGTTCCTCGGCACCAGCCTGCGGCAGGCTCATGAATTCTGCGTTGGCGTAGATGGCGGACAGATGATGGCGAAGGTCGTGAGAGACGGAGCTGGCCATTCTACCGATGGTGGCCAGTCGATCCGACTCCAGCAGCTCGCGGTGCGTGCGCTTCAGTTCGCCGCGCATTCTGTCGAAGGCCAATGCAAGCTCACGGACTTCCGCTGCGCCCTCCACGCTGAGCTGGTAATCATAATCGCCCTGGCCCAGGGCTCTCGTACCGGCGACCAGGGTCTCCAGCGGCCGAGTGACCGTGCGCGAGATAGAGACCGCCAGGAAGACGCCGATGAGCAATGTGGCAACCCCCAGTGCCAGCACCCAGCGATTGACGCGTCGTAGATATTCGCTCGCCCGGTCATAGGACTTGAGCACCACGATTTGAACGTTTGCCTGTGCGGCTGCGGGAAGTGTGGCCGTGGCTGCTAGATAGGCTTCGCCGCCGAGCTCCATCTTGCGGTAGGCTTCACTCGCACTGTCGAGCGACCCGGTTTTCATGCGCAGATCATTCAGCCGGGCGGGGGGAAGCGTGGTGGCTGCCACTTCACCGTTGACAAGAAAAGTGACGTCGGCCGCAGCGGCCTCACTGACTTCTGCGGCGACCTGGCGGTCGATGGCATAGCCGATGACCACGTAGCCCAGGTAAGAGCCGTTCTCCGGCGGTCCAAAATAAAGCGGTTGGATGGAGAGCTCATACAGGCTCTTGCCGAAGGCGACCATGCAGGCGCCTTCCGCCTCCGTCATGCATGCCTGCAAGCCTCCTGTGACCGCGGCATTGTCGAGCTTTGGGCCACGATTGGAGTAAGTAAGGAGAGACCCGTTGGCGGTGGTGAGGGCGAAGAAATCACTCCCGCTGATGTTCCAGAACTCCTGGCTGCCATCCTGAATGGTCTGCGCATCCTGGGTGGACATGAGAGCTTTCAGGCTGGGCAGGTCGGCCAGCAGGGCGGCTTCGCGGCCCAGCATGCGATTGCTCTGATTTGCCAGGTTGCGAAAAGTGCTGAACGTGTGATCGAGATCAGCCTGCAGGCTTTCGCTAATTTCCTGCTGGATTGTGACCCGGATGATGAAAAGGCACGTGGCGGTGAGTCCCAGCGAAACCGCCAGGAGAGAAACCATCAATGTGGCCCGCATGCGCCATCGGTTCATGAATCAGCGATCACTCCACGACGCGGAATTTATACCTGCGGCACGAATTTGTATCCGATTCCATGAACGGTGCGGAAGTGAACCGGGTTGGCTGGGTCAGCTTCGAGCTTTTGGCGAAGCTTCAGAATCTGGTTGTCGACCGTGCGCGTAGTGAGGTGAAAGCTCATACCCCATACATCACTGAGCAACTCTTCCCGGGCAATGGCTCGGCCGGGGTTGTCGAGGAAGTAGCGTAGCAACTTGAACTCATGGGCGGTCAAGGGCACCAGGTTTCCCGAGCGGTGGATCTCCATCTTCAGAAAGTCGACGGTGACTTCCCCGAAACCGGCGGGCAGATCCTTCGCCTTCTTTTGCGTGCGGCGGATGGCGGCCTGAACCCGGGCGAGAAGTTCGCGGGGACTGAAGGGTTTGGTCATGTAGTCGTCGGCTCCGGTTTCCAGCAGGAGAACCTTATCCGCCACTTCCGAGACGGCACTCAACACGATGACGGGAATGTCAGCACACCATGACTTGATCTCTTTGCATACGACACGGCCGGAGAGGCCGGGCAACATCAAATCCAGCACAACCGTGACTGGACGGAGGCTCTTGCATGCTGCGAGGCCGGCGGGGCCTTCCCCTTCGATATGCACTTCGTATCCTTCGGCGGTGAACTGCCGCTGCAGCGCCCGCTGGATTCGTGGATCGTCTTCAATGACCAAAATCAAACTCATTTCACTTTCCCTGTTCGTTGATCGTTCAAGGTTCGCATACAACTGAGCCGGGGCCGGAGGAGGTGCCCATCCGCCGAAAGGCGCTCACTATAGTGTCCCTCAGGAAGCCCGCCTCATGGTTGAACGAAATGTCGAAATGACAAAGAAGTGACATCTTCCCCTGCAGATAGCGGCGGAGCAGCAGGGTGAAAGCTAGGCGAAGACCAGTATACGGCCGAGGCAGCACAGTCAGCAGGGTCACGAGGATGGACCTTTTGGCTTGGCCAGGAGATCGAGGCAATGCACTGCATGCTGCAGATCCTGATAGCGCAGTTCGTAGACCGCGGCGCTGGAAAGACGCTTTAGGGCTCGAACTTGCTGCTCCCGAACCTTGCCCGGGAGTTGCAGGGACTGTTGGAAGTAATCTTGCGCAGCGGCAGCAGGAAGCGGCAGCAGTTCGGCGCGAGCGCATGGCCACCGGTTCAGAAGAAGGATGCTATGAACTTCTGCCTCATCAGCTGCGATGATTCCCGGTAGCTCGGCGGTGGGTACCTCGATGGATGGCTTGCCTTCCGCACGCGGAGTGATGTTCCGTCCCCGAATCTCGGGAAACAGTTCTTTTGCGGATGGGCGAAAACGAACCTGGTGCGAGTTGCCTACAACGCCAAGACCATCGCGGTCGTGCCTCAGGTAGCTGGAGTCGTCTGAGATAAAAGTCCAGCCACTGCGCGCGCAGGCGTAGGCAAGGGTAGACTTGCCCGCGCCCGATGGCCCGCATAACAGCATGCCGTGCCCGAAGCGGCTGACGCAGGCGCCATGGATCGGAGTCGCACGCGAGGACGCAATCAGAATGAGGGCAATGGCTTCCAGGAAGTGATAGCGGAGGTAGGCCGTATAGCCCAGCGCATCGAGAGTGAGCCAGCCGAAGGCATAACCGGCCTCCAGGTCACAAATGGCCTGATTGTCTGCATCGGCGACGATGGACAGCAGATGCTGCTGGCCACGGACGACGGGTGTGGCAGGGCACGAGTCAACCGCGTGATCCGTAATGCAGAGGCGCAGCTGTAGGGCCGGCCTGCTGTCAAGCTGTTTCGTGCGATGCCAACTTTCGGCAGCGGCATTCAGGACAGACTGGCTATTGGTGACAATCTCAAATGCGAAGCCAAGCGGATAAAAAACCCTTCGCAACGGCAGTTCGATGCTGCAGAGAATCGGATCGCCGGGCGGGGTCTGCTGAGCCGGGGTTTCAAATGGCGCATTTTCCAGTAAGTCGTCGGCCAGCGGCACTGGTTCCAGTTCGCGAAGCAGCGACTGGTAATTGCGAAATTGCCGCGGTGCGGGGAAATTTATCAATTTGTCCATGGCTTAAGCTGCGGCGCAAAGGGTTAACTGAACTGGAAGCACGCCGATCGCCTTCATCTCTCAGTCTGTCAAAAGATTTTCTTTGCGGATTCGACGCTCGCCATTTGCGCAACGGTAACAAGTTGCGCAAAAGAGTTGAACGAAGAGGTTCCATAAGTAGCCCATCGCTGACAACGTCGAGTCTATGCACAAACCGGCGCCGGGTTGTCAGTGAGTTGTCGGCATTTCGTCATGATTTGTCCTG
>Ga0335072_10015914_pt1 | contig 10666 bp, 5 predicted proteins | sample Lox_Sample_21_FD_206725 | JGI IMG/M metagenome (GOLD analysis project Ga0335072, IMG submission 206725) | Soil microbial communities from Loxahatchee National Wildlife Refuge, Florida, United States - Lox_Sample_2.1 | ecosystem: Environmental > Terrestrial > Soil > Wetlands | place: USA: Florida... | reverse complement strand
CTCGCGCATTGCGGACTCGTTCCCGCAGGAGCGGCAGCACTCGGTTCGAGCGGAGATGGCAATGGCGCTGGCCGCGATGCTGACGCAGACGCTGATTCCGCGAAAAAACGGCGGACGTGTGCCCGCAGCCGAGCTGCTGATGGTTGGATACGGGGCGAGGCAGCATATTCGGAAGAACGCGCTGCAACATCTGCATCAGGAGATCACGATCACGCGCAAGCAGGGATCGTTCACGATGGAGGAGTCTTTGGCACAGCTTGTGTTTCAGAATGATCTCAGTCGCGAGGACGCGCTGACGCGAGCGATTCATCCGGAGGATCTGGACACGATGCTGAAGAGCAAGGGATTCTAGGGCCTGGGACCGGGAAAGTGTGTCCACTCCCGGACAGGATATTTTGAGAACGGACGCATTGGCCGACGAGTGAGGCGCGCCCAATTCCGTAGGCCTCGAGGGGACAATCACTTAGCGCCGGCCGTATTTAGGCCAAGCAGATGCACTCGAGTCCTCTAACCCATCTCGCGAATCGAGGACGCCGATGCCTTTTCATGACCTACGAATCGCTGTTCGCCATCTACTGAAATCTCCCGGCTTCACGGCCACTGCAGTGCTGATGCTTGCTCTCGGAATCGGCGCAACGACCGCCATCTTCTCGGTCGTGGAGGGCGTTTTGTTGCGGCCGCTGCCATTTCCTAATCCCGAGAGTCTGGTGCAGCTTTCAGACATTCTTCAAGGCGCGGATGTGGGAGGGAACGGCGAGGCCGGGGTCACGGCTCCGGATATTCAGAACTACACACGTGGCACGCACAGCTTCGAAAGTCTGGGCGGGTATCAGCCAGGGGGTTACGAACTATCGGGCATTGGCGAGCCGGCGCGGGTGATTGCGACGCGGAAGATGACCAGAAGGAACAGGTCGCGGTGGTCAGCTACTCGCTTTGGCAGAAACGCATGGCCGGTGATCCGCAGGCTTTGGGGAAGAAGATTCTGCTGGACCGGAAGCCCTATGTAGTGATCGGCGTGATGCCGCGGAACTTTGAGTTTCCGCTCGTGCCGGGGCACCTGAACAGCAGCGAGTTGTGGATCCCCATGAGCTTCAGTTCGGATGAACTCGGAGTGGGCGGAGCCGCCGGGTGGAACTCCAACATGGTTGGACGGCTGAAGCATGGAGTCACCGCGGCACAGGCGCAGAGCGATGCAGAGCGGGTGGCCGAGGAGACGATGCGCGGCTATCCCCCATTCATGGCGAGCCTGCATATCCGCGCGGTCGTGCGCTCGCTGCATGAAGAAACAGTTGAGCAGGCTCGGCAACTGGTGCGAACGTTGTTCCTGGCGATTGTGGTGGTGTTGCTGATCGCGTGCGCTAATCTGGCCGGACTGCTGCTGGTCCGCGCGATTCGGCGGCGGCGTGAAGTTGCAGTACGACTGGCACTGGGAGCGCGTAGTGGCGTGCTGTTGCGGCAAGCCATTCTGGAGAGCCTGGTGTTGAGTGTGAGCGGAGGAGTGCTTGGGCTGGCCTTAGCCGCGAGCGTGTTGCGCGTGGGCGTGAGTTGGCTGCCAGAAACGTTGCCCCGGATTAACGAGATCGGCCTGGATTGGAAGGTGGCATCGTTTGCGATCATTCTCGGAGTTTTGACGGGTATTGTTTGCGGGCTGGCGCCCGCGTTCGCCGCGCTGCGGACGAGCGTGAATGAGACTCTCAAGGAAGGTGGACGAACGGGATCCGCGGGCGGCGGTCACGCGCGTTTGCGCTCGGCGCTGGTGGTGGGCGAGATCGCAATCGCTCTTATGCTGCTGGTCGCGTCCGGTCTGCTATTGCGGAGCTTTGAGAAGATGCGGAATGTCGATCTTGGCTTCCGGGCGGACCACGTTCTTGTGGCCTCTTACTCGCTGCCAGACAAACAGTATGCGACACAAGCCGCGGTTGATGGATTCAATAATGAACTGGTTCGCCGTGTGCAGCACCTTCCTGGCGTGAAATCGGTGGGACTTTCGTCGTTCGTACCGGCGTCGGGCTCTAACAGCAACACCACGTTCGTTGTAGATGGATATGTTCCTCCGCCGGGGGCCAGCATGAATCTCGCCAGGCTGGTGACAGTTGAAGGAGACTATCTGCAGGCGATGGGAATTCCATTGTTGAGCGGCCGTTTTTTTACACCTTCGGATACGGCGAGCAACCAGCTGGTCGCAATCGTGAATCACAAGCTCGCCGAGCACTACTGGCCCGGGGGCGACCCAATCGGGAAGCGGCTGCGCATCGGCACCCCGGACATGCAACCGCCGTGGCTGACGGTGGTGGGGGAAATCGCCGACATAAAAGAAGGCTCGCCGGACGCCCCCGCGAAGGAGGAGTGGTATCAACCCGTCGAGCAGGTTGAAAAATCGTTGGGTTCGCTGGGCTCGCCAACCGACATCAATGGCAACGGGGGATACATTGCACTGCGCACTGCGGCAGAGCCGCAACAGATCGGGAATCTTCTTCGCGCGACCGTTCGATCTATCGATCCCCTATTGCCGCTGACACAGGTGCAAAGCATGGAGCAAGCGGTCGCCGAAAGCGAAGCCCCACGCCGGTTCAACACCGTGCTGATCTCCGCGTTTGCGATCGCGGCTGTTCTACTGGCGGCGCTTGGGATTTACAGTGTGATTGCGTTCTCGGCGGCACTTCGGGTGCAGGAGATGGCGATCCGCATTGCGCTGGGCGCGCAGCGGTCAGGAATTTTAAGTCTAGTCTTCCGGTCCGCAGCCAAGCTCGCAGTCGTGGGCTGCATCCTGGGACTGGTGGGTGCTGCGGCGGCATCCCATTTGTTGAAGTCGCTGCTGTTTGGCGTGAGTCCCTTCGATCCGCTGGTGCTGGCGCTGGCTGCGGCATTCGTGCTCCTGCTGGCATTGGTCGCGGCATTGTTGCCGGCACGGCGTGCGGCGTCGATCGATCCGATGATGGCGCTTCGGGCGGATTGAGGGCCTCGCGGATCGCTATGTCCAGTACGTGCGATCCAGGCTGCGGTATTGGATGGCTTCGGCGATGTGTTTGGGCTCGAGGTTCGGGGCGTCTTCTAAATCGGCGATCGTCCTTGCAACTTTCAAGATGCGGTCGTGGGCTCTCGCGCTTAGGCCTTGCTGGGTCATGGCGCGCTCGAGCAGGCGTTCGCAATCGGCGGAGAGTTCGCAGTGGACGCGGATGTGGCGGGAGGACATCTGGGCGTTGCAGTAGAGCTTTTCGCGGGAGTTGGCGAAGCGCTCCAGTTGTTTCTGGCGGGTGCGCAGGACGCGGTCGCGAATCTTGGCCGAGCTTTCCGGTTCGACCGTCGAGCGCATTTCTTTGTAGTTCACCGCCGGGACGTCGATGTGGATGTCGATGCGATCCATGAGCGGGCCAGAGATTTTCGAGATGTAGCGCTGGATCATGGCTGGGCTGCACTGGCAGTCGCGGGAACGGTCGTTGTGAAATCCGCAGGGGCAAGGATTCATCGCGGCGGCGAGCATGAAGCGCGCCGGGAAGGTAATCGACATGGACGCGCGGGCAATGCTGACCGTACCGTCTTCGAGCGGCTGACGCAGAACCTCGAGAACGTTGCGGGGAAATTCAGGAAGTTCGTCGAGAAAGAGCAGGCCGTTGTGGGCGAGTGAAACTTCGCCAGGACGAGGAATGACGCCGCCGCCGATGAGTCCGGCGTCAGAAATGGTGTGGTGCGGCGATCGGTAGGGCCGAGTACCGACGAGGCCATTGCGCTGGTCGAGGACGCCGGCGACGCTGTGAATCTTGGTGGTCTCGAGGGCTTCTTCGAAGGTGAAGGGCGGCAGGATGGTCGGCATGCGTTTGGCGAGCATGGTTTTGCCGGAGCCGGGCGGGCCGATCATGAGGATGTTGTGGCCACCGGCGCAGGCGATCTCGATGGCACGCTTGGCGGTTTGCTGTCCGCGGACCTCTTTGAAGTCAACGAAGAATTGTTGCGACTCACGCAGCAGCGATTCGTGGTCGGCCTTGACGGGAACGATGCCGTTGCCTGAATTGATGAAGTGAATGACATCGAGCAGCGATTTGACGGGATAGACGTCGACGCCGCCCACCATGGCGGCTTCTTTCGCGTTGGCCTCAGGAACAACCATGCGGGTGATCTTGCGGCCCCGCGCTTCGATTGCGATCGGAAGCGCGCCACGCACACCGCGAACTCCGCCGTCGAGGGAAAGTTCTCCCACGAAAAGGCAATCGGGAATGTCTTTTTTGGTAAGGCCACCGTAGGCTCCCACTATGCCGAGGGCCATGGGAAGGTCGAAGCCGGAACCTTCTTTCTTGATGTCGGCCGGCGCGAGATTGATGGTGATCTGCGTGGGCGGGATGTCGTAGCCGCAGTTCTTGAGGGCGGCGCGAACGCGATCGCGGGATTCGCGGACCGCAGCGTCGGGGAGGCCGACGGTGTGGAAGTGGTCCTGATCGCACTTGATGCCGGAGCAGTCGACCTCCACTTGAATAATGTTGGCGTCAATGCCATAGACGGCGGCGCTGAGAGTCTTGTAGAGCATGAGTGAGGCGGCCCTGCTTTCGGCCCCCGAATCCCCACTTCTCGCAAAGAACGCGAGAAATGGGGCACCCTGGGTTTCGTACGGTGTCCGGCATTTCGGAATCCCCACCCTAACGCCGCAAGAGACGTGGCGTTACGATGGGCCACCCGCGGGAGTGGGCACACGAAAGTCCTGATCTTCCAGGTACCTACCTTACGGATGCGGGGATGGTCTTGGCTGTGACGGATGTCACTGGAGGCTGTGGAAAAACGGCGTTCCATTCTCAGGAGTTCAAACCTGAATCAACGCGCAATACGTAAGGGTTTGAGCAGAGGCTGAATCTTCCGCCACACCTTCATTTTCATACACATAACAAACGAGCGACTGTGGGCCGTTCGCGTACCAAGATGTCCAACAGCCAGGTTGTCCGGCGGGCGTGGAATAGAATTAGGATGCTTGCAGGTTTAGGAACGGTAATTCCCTCTCATGATGCCCGAGCCGGCTCATTCCTCACGCGTGCCTCGCCCCACTGGAAATCTGGAACGAGAAGAATCTCAGCTGTGGCGGTGGGCGTTGTTGTTCATGGTCTTGCTGGCCGCAGCTCTAGCGGCGCTGATGTGGGAGCGGCTGGAAAATGTCCCGTACTCGCTGCGCGCGATTCCGATCGGCGTTCTCGTGTTGTCGATACTGTTCGCGGTATATGCCTACGGGCGACGGCGAGAAGTCAGCGAACTCAAAGGGCTGTTGCGTGGACTGCAGGAGCACGTGGGCGCGGCGCCTTCGGAAGAACAACTCGACCAGTTAAGCCAAGTCATCATGCGGTCGCAGCGGAGTTTCAAGGAGTTGATCGACTCTTTTGATGAGCCGGCGTGCGCGCTGTCGCTTGACGGAACATTGCGAACGGTGAACAAGCGCGTTGCCGAACTGACTGGACTGCCGTACTCCGAACTCGTGAACCGGAAGATTTACGATTTTATCGACGACCCGACGCGTGAAGATGTGGAGCGCGGGCTGGGACGCTTTCTGGAGAAAAAACGCTGGGCGGGAACGGCGCGGCTGCGGCTGAAGAACAGCACACGGCCTCTTTATTTTGATTGTGTGCTGAACGGAATCGTGAAGGGCGACGAGGTGGTGGGCGCCAGCCTACTGGGGCGCGACGTGACCGAGCAGCGCGAAAAAGAACTGCGATTCACGGAATTGTTTGAGACTTTGCAAGAGGGCGTTTACTTCAGCACGCCGGACGGGCAGTTGCTCGACGCAAATCCCGCGCTGGTGAGCATGCTGGGGTATGCGGAAAAGAGGGATCTGCTGTCGGTTGAGCCGTCGGCTTTGAATTTTGATCCCGGACAGCCGGTGCTGGGGCGGGCGATTGACGACCGCGGTGGCGTGCGTACACGCGAAATCAAGCTGCGGAAAAAAGACGGGACGGCCGCGGTGTTTCTCGATTCGTCACGGGCGGTGTGGGATACTTCGGGCAACATCATCCGCTATCAGGGGACGCTGGTCGACATCACCGAGAAGCGGAAGATGGAGCGCCAACTGGCACAGCAGGAAGAATTTCGCGCCCGGCTGCTGGAAAGCTTCCCAGACCTGATTCTGGTGGTGGACCTCGAGGAACGGTACACGTTCGTCAGTTCACGCGCGCAAGATCTGCTGGGGCGTCAGCCATCGGACATGCTGGGCAAGAAGATTTCAGATCTGGAGGATCATTCGCCGGATTTAGCGTCGCTGTACCACACGGTGGCTTCGGGCCAGCAGGCCTTTGGCGCGGCGGAGTACGGAGCGCGGCACCGCGATGGAAACTGGCGAACCATGCGCGCCGCAGGAAGCCAACTGGTCGACGCGGAGGGAACGATCAACGGTGTCATTATTTCGGTGCGCGACATTACCATTGAACGGAAACTGGAACAGCAGGTCGTGCAGAGCGAGCGACTGGCGGCTATGGGAGCGATGATCGGCGGGGTCGCGCATGAACTGAACAATCCGCTGACCAGCATCATGGGCGTGAGTGAACTGCTGCAGGATACCGAAACCAACGAAACATCGCGCAAACAACTGGCGATGCTGCAACAACAGGCGCGGCGCGCTGCCGAGATCGTACAGAATCTGACCTACTTCTCGCGACCTCCCGCGCCAGGCAAAAGCAGAATCAATCTCGTCGAAGTGGTCGAGCGCACGCTGAACCTGCACGCGTATTCGCTGCGCAAGAACAACATCACGGTCGATTTCCTGAAAGAATTGGGGATGCCGTACGCGCTGGGCGATCCGCACCAGTTGATGCAAGTCTTCCTGAACCTGATCGTAAATGCGGAGCAAGCCATCCGCGAAGCGCGCGACAAGGGGACTCTCAGAATTCGTGTGGGCAAGGGGGACAAGACGGTTTGGGTGAGCTTTCACGACGATGGCCCGGGCATTCCGAAGGAAAATCTGCCGAGCATTTTCGATCCGTTCTACACGACGAAGAGGCCGGGGCGCGGGACCGGCTTGGGCCTGAGCATCTGCAAGTCGGTTATGAAGGAACATAACGGCAGCGTGGAAGCGGCGAACGCTCCGGAGGGTGGCGCGGTGTTCACGGTGACGTTGCCGGTGGCGGTGATGGCGTAAGCCGGGCACATTTTTCGTTCGTGTTGCACCGAACAATATTCGCTTATTTCGGATCGGTCGATTTTCCCTCAAATTGGTCATAAACAAGTACCGACGGTTTTCCTGACGAGTCCCGTTTAATGACCACGTCCTCCCAATATGAGCGGTCGACGAAATGGTCAGGGCCCACCGGAATGAGAGGTGACAATTCTCCGGTCGGCCAGCGCAAAGACAGTTCCCGACCGCTGGAGACGAGTTCGACTTCCGCCATCGGCTGGTAGAAGTCAGCGCCAAACTGAAAATGGCCAGCGCAAGTCTTCAGTTCCGCTGGACTCGGGGCGGGATCGCGGAGTCGAAACGGTTCGTACGGAAGTCCAAGCGATAAGGCGGCGATGTCGTAACCGATCGTTGTGGTAGCCGACGAGTAGATGTTGCTCAACACGACGACGGTCATCTGAGAATGCGGCAAGTAGAGGACGAACGACGCGAAGCCCGGGGCGCGTCCGTTCATGTAGTACGCGGTCTCGCCGAATCTTCGGTTCTCGCTCCGGAACCATCCATAGCCGACTTTCTGCGACGTATCGAGTACGGCGTCGCGCGATGCCGCGCTAAGGAGATGTCCCTGAAACAATACAGCTACCCATCGAGCCTCGTCGCCCGCAGTCGTGAACACTGAGGCATTGCCGCTCTTGCCTGACCAGTAGATCGAGGTGGCCGGCTTCAATCCAGAGGTGCCTTCCGGTTCATAGCCTCTAGCAACATGCAAGGCGCGTGGTGCGGAATCATCGTCCACCGCCGACGCACTCAGTCCCGCAGGCCGGAACACCAAGCGTTCAATGGCCGCAGCAAATGGCAGATTGGTTTTCTTCTCAACGATGAGGGCAAGAACGTTGTAGGCAGAATGCTCCTCATGCAGGAATTTGGTGCCCGGCTCGAAGAGGAGAGGGTGTCCTTTAATTTGGGCGACCAGGCTTTCGGGGGTTTGATGACGTTGAAGGATCTCAGTGTAGTCGGGGAGGGCATTGATATCGGGCAGTCCCGAGCGCTCGGTGAGGAGATGGCGCACCGTGACCTTGTCGGCCCCCGGAATTCCTGGAATGAAATCTCCGGCGTGGTCATCCAGCTTAATTGCCCCTGTGTCGACGAGTCGCAAGACAGCAGCCGCCGTGAACTGCATCGACATCGATGCAACGTGAAAGCGGGTTGCGGGGGTGTTCGAGATCTGGCGCTCGCGATCGGCAAGGCCATAGGCCTTTTCGAAGATTACTTTTCCATTCTTCTCGACGAGAACGTCTCCGGCAAAGTTCCCGCTGCGTACGTACGGTCGAAGGTAGGCGTCAATGTCCGTTGCCGTGGCGTTGCTTTGTGCACGGGTAGCCTCGGCACAAAGAGCGGTCATAATGAGAATTGCGACGCTGAGATGTGTCCGCATGTTGCTCCACGTGCTGACAATTGATGACCCGAACACTTGGATGCTGGACGCCGCGCTTCGCGCTGGCTTGGGCGGACGAAGGCGTCCGCCGTCCCATGGATCGTCTCAGCGCTCCACCGCCATTGCTACCGCGTTGCCTCCGCCGAGGCACAGGGCGGCGATGCCGCGCATCACGTCACGGCGGATCATTTCGTAGATCAGTGTGACCAGGACGCGCGCGCCGCTCGCACCGATGGGATGGCCAATCGCTACAGCGCCCCCGTTCACGTTGACTTTATCGGGATTGAGCCCGAGTTCGCGCATCACTCCCAGCGCTTGCACTGAGAACGCTTCGTTCAGTTCGTAGAGATCGACATCCTCATTTTTCCAGCCCGTCTTCTCCCAGATTGTGCGGACGGCACCGACTGGAGCCATCATGACCCATTTGGGTTCGACGCCACTCGTGGCTTGCGCCACGATGCGAACCATCGGCTTGACCCCAAGGTCGCCAGCGCGCTTCGCGCTGGTGACGACGACGGCGGCGGCGCCGTCGTTCACGCCCGGCGCGTTACCGGCAGTGACCGTGCCGTCTTTTTTGAAAGCAGGCTTTAGGGCGCGAAGAATCTCGATGGTGGTGTCTTCGCGCGGGGACTCGTCTTTGTCGAAAATCGTGGGAGCCGCGCCCTTCTTCTTGGCAGGAATCTCGACGGGGACGATCTGCGACTTGAAGCGGCATTCCTTGATCGCCGAGACCGCTTTGCGGTGTGAGTTGACGGCGAAGTCGTCCTGCTCTTCGCGCGAGATGTTGTATTTCTCAGCAACGTTCTCGCCGGTGATGCCCATGTGGTAGTCGTTGTAGATGTCCCACAGGCCGTCGTGAACCATGGAGTCGACGATTTGCGCGTTGCCGAGGCGATATCCCTTGCGCGCTTGCGGCAAGAGGTATGGAGCGTTCGTCATCGATTCCATGCCGCCGGCGACGACGATGGAACTGTTGCCGGTCTGGATCGCTTGCGCGGCGAGCGCGACAGATTTCAATCCAGAGCCGCAGACTTTGTTTATTGTCATGGCACCTGTCGCGGGAGAGAGTCCACCGTAGATGGCGGCTTGCCGCGCAGGATTTTGTCCGAGGCCGGCGGAGACGACGTTGCCCATGATGCACTCGTCGACGAGATTGGGATCGAGGCCCGCGCGCTTCACCGCTTCACGCACAGCGATGGCGCCGAGTTGCGGCGCGCTGAAATCGGAGAGGCTGCCCTGAAATTTTCCGACCGGCGTGCGGCAGCCGGAGATGATGACGACATCGTCAAAAGAGGCCATGAATCAAGCTCCCACGAAGATTTTTCCGTTTTCATTATAGATGCGGCAGCGGCGGAATGCTTGGCGGCGAACCGGGCTTGCGATACGCACTTGCGACTCGCGAGCGACGACCGATGACCGGAGAAGGCGAGAACGGCGGCGGAGATTTCTAGGTGATCCAGGGGAAGCAGCGTCTCGAAATTGCCTGGCTTCGAAAAATTTGGTTGACATTTGCCATGAGAATTCACACGCGTGACTTTGGTACAACGACTTCACAGGTCACGCATCATCATTTTTCTCTTGACTTCATTTTTCATTAACTCTATGTTTCAACTAGTTGCAACAAAACACCGTTGCGAATTTTCCATGAAGAATGGAAGGGAGAATAGAACCAATGGCAACCAAGAAAAAGGCAAAGAAGAAAAAGAAGCATTAAGAAAGATCAGTACGAAGTCAAAAAGGGGGACGCGAATTGCGTCCCCCTTAGTTTTTTGTGGGCTGGCTGGGGAAAATCTGGAATCGCAAAGAGCGCTAAGAACGGCCGCAAAGGACGCGAAGAAACACCTCGCATCGAACTTCAATTTGCTTTCGTGGCACTCGGTGCTTTTTGGGGGATTCGTTTCTCTTTTTCTGGACACAGACTGCGGTACGCACAGAAGTTGCAATGGATGCCGGGCTTCGCTTCGAAGATGCCGTCCGCAATTCCGAGCGCCGCTGCTTCCACGCGCTGGCGGGCAGCCAAAAGTTCTGATTCCGTGCGCGTTGTGATGACCGGAACGTTCTCCTCGAGGTTGTGGAAGATCAAGGCGCCGATTTTGTATCCCCACTTCTCTTTCGCGGCAATCGCATAGAGAGAAAGCTGCAGGCTCTCGTCG
>Ga0335072_10015913_pt1 | contig 10666 bp, 10 predicted proteins | sample Lox_Sample_21_FD_206725 | JGI IMG/M metagenome (GOLD analysis project Ga0335072, IMG submission 206725) | Soil microbial communities from Loxahatchee National Wildlife Refuge, Florida, United States - Lox_Sample_2.1 | ecosystem: Environmental > Terrestrial > Soil > Wetlands | place: USA... | reverse complement strand
GCTGCCATGCTCGATTGCCCGGTGCTGCTGAAGGAGGTGGGCCACGGGATCGGCGCCACGGCGGTCGCTGAGTTGCTGCAGCGGACAGGTGAGCCGCCGGTGGCGGCCATCGATGTCGCGGGTGCCGGTGGCACATCGTGGTCGCGCGTTGAGCAGCTGGTCCGCTATGGCGAACTGCGCTATCCGGACCTGGCCGACTGGGGAATACCGACCGCGCAAGCGCTACTGGAGGTGCGCGCGGCGCTGCCACGCATCCCGCTGGTCGCCTCCGGCGGAATCCAAACCGGTATGGACGCGGCCAAAGCGCTCGCCTTGGGTGCCGATGTGGTGGCGGTTGCTCGCCCGCTGCTTTCCGCCGCGATTGAGTCCGCAAATGCGGCCGTGGCGTGGCTGCAGCGTTTTGTCGACGAGCTCCGGATTTGTTTGCACGGGTGCGGTGCCGCCGATCTGCCCGCTCTGCGCAACCTTGGTGCGGTACCTATCAGCTAGGCAGGGCGGATGGCAGTAATCCTGGCTTACGGTTCGCCCGCCCTGGGGCATCTGTACCCGATGGCCGCCCTGTTGCTCGAGCTGGCTCAGCGCGGCCACCAGGTGCACTTGCGCACGATGGCCAGCGAGGTCGACACCATGCGTGCGACCGGCGTGCATACCGAAGCCGTCGACCCGCGCATCGAGGCCATCGTCGGGCACGATTGGTTGGCGCGCGGCGCCTTAGGCGTTCTGAAGAGGTCGATCGACGTGCTCTGCCGGCGGGCGGTGATCGAGGTTGAAGATCTCCGACGCGCGATCATGCAGGTAAAGCCCGACGCGATCATCGTCGATGCGAACTGTTGGGGCGCAATCTCGCTGGCCGACGTCGCAGATCCGCCCTGGTTGGTGTTTTCGCCGTTCACGCCATACCTGCGCTCGCGCGGGGCGCCGCCATTCGGCCCCGGTTTGCGGCCACTGCCCGGGTTCGTCGGCGGAATTCGCGATGCGTCCATAAGGCCGATCGTCAGGTATCTTTTCGATCGCCCGATGTTGCCGCGGATCAACGCCCTTCGCGCCGGTTTGGGCGCCCCCAAGATCCAATCCGTGGACGAACTGATGCGCCGGGCCCCGCTGCTACTGGCGGTCGGGGGTGAACCGTTCGAATACCCGCACCCGGACTGGGGCGACGCGGTGCATTTGATCGGGGCGTGTGTCTTTGAGCCGGCTTCTGCGGCGGTCCCGGACTGGCTGGCCGTCATCGACCGGCCTATCGTGCTGGTCAGCACGTCCTCGATCGCCCAGGCCGACGCCATGCTGGGCCATATGGCCTTACGTGCGTTGGCTGATGAGCCGGTCCATGTTGTCGCGACCTTTCCGGCCGGCATACCCCGCGGACTGCCGCGGACGCCCAACGCGACGGTGTGTCAGTTCCTTCGGCACGGTGCGGTGCTTGACCGTACGATCTGTGTCGTCACCCACGGGGGGATGGGAACCACCGTGAAGGCCCTCGACCGCGGCGTCCCGGTCTGCGTGGTGCCGTTTGCCCGTGATCAGGCCGAAGTCGCGCGCCGGGTGTGCGTCGCCGGCTGCGGCACCCGGGTGCCTCCCAAGCGGCTCACCCCGGCAGGACTACGCGTCGCCGTGCTGAAGGCGGCGACGATGGCTCCTGCGGCGCAAGCGGTCGCCGCTGGTTTCGCCGCGACCGGCGGAGTGACGCGCGGGGCGGATCTGATCGAGCAACGCCTGCTGTCAACTACGCGATGCCTTGGACCGCGCCATCCGCTGCCGCCGCGGCGGGGCCGCGGCGCGGCGCCCGAGTTCTGCTGAAAGATCAGGACCTGGGGTGCCAAGCTCATCCTCGAACGTTGACATCGCGGCGATCATCGCCGTGAAAACCCGATGAGCGGCGACGAGATCCTTGTCAGTCAGATCGGCCATTGCCGCGCTGAGATGAGCCCCGAGGGGTCTGAAGAACGCCTGAGCCGTCGCCATGCCGTGATTCTCGTAGCGCAGCAGCCACTTGCGGCGGTCTTGAGGGTCGGGTTCGCGTCGAATGTGGCCCGACTCGATCATCCGGTCGACGAGATAGGTGATTGCCGGGGGCGAAACGTCCATACGTTGCCGCAGCTGCGCCAAGGTCAACGGTGTGCCCGCAGTCTCGGCGACCATGATGTGCAGAAGGGCGTGGAAGTCGTTGTTGCTCACATCGTTCATATGCGCAAAGTGCCGGCCGACGCGTTCGGATCGCGCAGTGATCGCGCGGATATCAGCCGACAGCAGCTTCTCCAACTCCCCCCGGCCAGGCGGTGGGTCATCAGCGTGGCGTTTGGTCACCTACCCGCATCTTTCATCGACTATCCAGGGTACGGCGTCCTGGGTCGAGAGTTAAGTAAACCGGTCGCGCGTCGGTGCACATGTCGCCGATGGGCAATGGCAGCGAGCCGACTTTCCGTCGCAGCCGGGTCGCGACGCCGGGCGGGTCCCCGCTCGCCCGGCCCGTCCCCGTCAGCCGCCACAGTGCGTTTCGTCGCGTCGTCGGCCACGGCACCGCAGCGCGATCTTGGTAGTCGCCACATAGCACACCGGCGACGTGACGCCCGATGAACCGGCGCTGCGGTAAGGAATCCATTTCGGCCCGGGCATGCGCGTGCTCACGGTAGCGACGACGACGGCAGATTATGCTTTCCTCAAAGGTAATTCAGACTCTCCCGCCGGCGAAGCGGAGGGGGGCGGATCATGAAACACCGTCACCGAAACCCAGCCTCCCACCCTGCTTCAGAAGCCGTTGCGCAGTCGATAGCGGCGTTCTGCGTAGGCCAGATCGTCACGCCACAGCCGGTTAGCGGCATAGCGCATCAGCGGCGCGATCAACGGAGCCATATTGCGCCCCGCGATGAATCCCGGGCGCTGCGACGTCGCGACGATGGCTTCGATCACGGCGACCCGCGGCCGGCCGTCTGGCCCCGGACTGATTGGGGTGGCGTGGGTTTCGACAACGCTGCCGGCGCCCTCGCCCTCGACGATACGCATCACGATGGTCCGCGCTTCGGGGCAGGTGAATTCCGCGATCGTCGGGAAGCCGAAGCGCCCGACCCGGACGGTGACCGAGACGACAAAGCGGTCGTCTTCCTCCGTCGGCGTGGTCAGAACCTCGAGTCGGGTGAACGAATGCGGATGGAACCATGCGCCGTGCCAAGGGTCGAGGCGGTTAGCGATGATGTCCTCCGGCTCGCACACACCAACGACGCGGGTGACCGCCGGCAAGGTGTTGCCGGTGGGCCGGACAACAAGCACCGGCCTATCCAGCGGCACTTCGCCGCCAACGGAATCGAGTCGCACCCACGCCAGCACCCCGTCGTCGTAGCCGGGCAAGGGGGCCCACCCGAACTTGCAGGTGTTGCCGTCGAGTGCCAGCCCATGCCATCGACAGAACAAGATACCGTCGGACACGGTCCCAGTCGCAAGATCGGCTCCCAGGTGGGGGCAACTTGCGGGACCAATCCTCAATCCACCGAGCCGATCGCGCCAGGCGACGAGTTCGATACCGGCGACACGCGCGCCAAGTGGACGAGCGGGCTGCACGTCGCGGGTCGCTGCGAAGACATACCAATTTCCGGTGGGTCGGCGTTGGGATCGCTCCAGCGCGGCGTTGATGATGCTTGGCTGCGCGTCCCCGTAGGTCGGAGGCTGCTGCGTCCACGAGGCGCGTGGTATCGCCTGCAGCGGCCAGTTTTTGGGCCACCGATGGCGGAGCCGATCACGGACGTTCATGGCCGCCAGATCCTTGACGGGCCGCCAGCGACCGCAGCAAGGTGGACCGCCCACGGGTGGGGACGGTGTACAGCTCGTGACCGGCTATGCCCCATTGGGACAGCAGGTGATTGGCGGCCACCCAGCCGGTGGTGGCTGCGCGTTCCATCAGCGCCACCGGCAAGTCGACGCGAATCCCGTCACCGGCCAGCACCAGCCCGGGATGCGGCGTCGTGACCGTTGGGCGCAGAGTATAAGTTCCCGGGGTGAACAACGGGCAATCGCTACGACGCAGGACGCGTTCGCGAACCACCTTCGCAGAAGCGGTTTCGGGATAAAGCTTGTGCAGTTGCCGGATCGCGTCATCACTGCGCGTCGCAGCATCCATTGCGTAGGAGTGCAATTCAACGACCGAGCCGCCGTTGCGGCGTGCCCATGCGGCTGCCTCGCTTTCGTAGCGCTCCAGCACGCTGATGTTGTCCAGCGGCGGATGACCCGCGGTCCCGAGAAAAGAAGCGCGGTGTGAGCTGACGGGCCGGTCGAGCCAGAGCCGACGGACCACAAAGAACGGCGCGGTGCGCAACCGTCGTATTTGGGCGCGCCAGAGCTCGTTGTCGAGGCCGGTGGACGCGGCCACTGTTTGCTGCAGACCGCTCAAGTCGACGGCGTCGACCCGCAGCACCTGGGTGCCGAGCCGAAACCTGACACCGCGTTCACTGAGGTAATTTTGCAGCGGGTTCCACAGGGCCACATCGAAGTTCGCCCTGGGGACGTCGAAGATCAGTCCCTCGCTGGAGCCCAGGAAATAGATATGAAACATCGTCGCCAGCTCACCGGCCGACAGCTGCGATGGTTCGGCGAAGAAGCTGCGGGAGAACACCTCGAACGCGAGGTGACGCGCCGATTCGGGGAAATTAAGGCTCTTCAGAAAGGTTTCGGCGTCGATGTGATCCAGCTGGTGGTAGATGTCGGGCACCGACACCGCGGCCAGCGGCGCGGCGGCTCGAGCGTCGATGCGCACCAGATCGGAAAGCCGGAAGGTGGGGCTGCGCAACGCGAATGCCAACGCGTTCCAGGGTGGTGTGCGGGGCAATCCGCAAAAAGTGTCGCGCCGTCCCGCGCCGTCGATCAAGGGATAATCCTCGACCGGTGTCAGCATTTGGAGTTGCCGATCGACCCGGCGCAGCAGGGCACGCAGGTTGTAGTACTGACGGAAAAAGGCGTGGAATCCGCGGTTTATCGCAAAGTCGGTGCCGTCGTGATGTTCGGTCCAGCCGCCGACCCGACCGCCAAGGTAGTGCTCCTTCTCCACGACCTCGACGGCGATGCCCCGTTCGGCGAGCCCAGTGGCGGCAGCTAAGCCGGCAATGCCCGCGCCGACGACCACAACTCGGGGCCGCGACGATAGCGCGTTGGCACCGGGCAATCCGGGGGATGCCGGATGGGTTTGGCGACGCCGGTCGGTCATCGCGGCGCGATTCCGACGAAGGTATGGACGATGTTGTGTTCCCAGCCGGGCATGGTTTCGCTGCCGACTGCGGTGAATCCGGCATCCAACATCCGTTGTCGGAACCGGGCCGCCCCGTCAAAGGTCAGTACGCTACGCCACAGATGCCGGTACAGGGTGCTGCTTCGGGTTCGCCACCACCCGGCGGGAATGATGATGCCCCAACAGACCGCGTGCCAGATCCGAGTGGCGGCGCGGGAATCGCGCACCGAGTACTCGTGCACCGCCAGCGTTCCGCCCGGGCGCAGCAGTGTCTGGAAGGTGCGTAGTTGGCTTTCGGGGTCGGCCAGATTGCGCACTAGATAAGCCGCCAGGATGCCGTCGAATGGTCCGGTGATGCCGTGCTCGGCCAGTTCTTCGATGCGCGCGTGCACAAACCGCACCGACAGCGGCCACGATTTGGCCTGCGCCGCATCCAACATCCCGCGTGCGGCGTCGACGGCGACGATTTCGGCCTCCGGAGCCGCTGCCAGCAGCGCGGCCGTCGACGCGCCGGTGCCGCAGCCGGCATCGAGCAACCGTAGGCCTCGCCCCCGTTCGGGCAGGTCCATGCGACGCACCGAACGCCGCAGGTTGGTGTGATAGCCGGGATTGGCGCCGACCAGTCTGTCGTAGGCGTCTGCGCCGACGTCGAACGCATCCGGCACGTCGCTACGCGCAAGGCCCGCTTTATCCATGGCTATCGATTCGCACGTTGGTACTCCCATAGCAGCAGCACACCGGTGACCAGAGCGAAGCCGAACAAGAAGTCCTCGACCGGAATGTCGAACGGAAATCGCAGGCCGCTGGTTTGCCGCTCGTTGTAGATAACGATGGGTGCGCTCAGCTTCGTTAGCCAGCCGTCGACTGGAACCTGGAAACCGGCCACGATCACCATCGACAACCAGTAGGCGAGCCGGCGAAACAGGCCGGTATGCAACAGCGTCAACTCCAGCGCGCACACGACCAGCACGGCGATCACCGCCGGCAGGGTGTAGCCCAGCCCGCTCATCGGCGCTTGTTCCAGTCGAGGATTGTGGTCACCGCGTTGTAGGTCAGCAACCCGCACAAGGGAATTACCACGAAGAACAGCACCTCTTCGATGGGTATGCGAGGCGGTACTTCGATGCCGATGAGGTACTTGCCGTTGTACCACCAAAATCCAGCAGCTATCGCCAGCGCGTCCCACACCAGAAACACCGTCGCCACCGGCGCCACCGCGCGGAAGATTCGGAGGGGCTGGCGGTACACACCCTTGCCGAACAATTCCAGCGGCGCCGTGATGAGCAGGCACAGGCCGAGCACGATCAGATATTGCCAGTTATCGCTCACGCCGCACCGGTCTCCCGGCGCTCGGGCTGGGCCAAGCGGGCCCGCCATGACTGGAACAGGGCGCCGCCGGCGACCTGAAGTCGGCGAGTCTTGCCGACGGTGGCGCGCTGACTGAACACTGAGAAGTCGCTGTTCTCAATGCAATCCAGGATTTCCGAGTACAGCGTCAACGCAGTTGCAACGCAACGGCGCGAGCGCGGCGCCAGCAGCGCGATCCCGTCGGCGGCGAACCGATAAATTTCCCGGGTGATTTCGTGCTGATCCGCCAGGGCGCTCCGCACCCGGGCATCCGTGCGGCGGTGACTGTGACACCACAGCAACAGCTCGCGGTCCACACCATGCGCGGCGAGTTCGTCGGCGGGCAGATAGATCCGATTGCGCATCAGATCCTCGTTTACATCGCGCAGGAAGTTGGTCAGCTGGAAAGCGCGGCCGAGCGCGGCGGCGTACGGTGCTGCCTCGCTGGCATCGACGACGGTCCCCAGCACCGGAAGCATCTGCAGGCCAATGACTTCTGCTGAACCCCGCATGTAACGGTCGAGCGCGTCCCGGTCCGGATAGTCGGTGACGGTGAGGTCCATGCGCATGGAGACGAGAAAATCCCCGAACAGATCGGCCGGAATTCCGTAGCGGGCGATGGCGTGGTCGACCGCCGCCAGCACCGGTTCGTCGCGATGCTCGCCGCCGGCGAAGAACCGGTCGGACAGCTGTTGCAGTCGATCGGCGCGGGCGGCGGCGTCCAGGTTCGAATCGAACTCGTCCAGGATGTCGTCGGCATGGCGGGCGAAGGCATAAAGCGCATGCACCGCCGGGCGCTGGTCTGGAGCCAGCAACCTGGTGGCCAGGAAGTAGGTGCGGCCGTGCTCGGCCGCGATCTTTCGGCAGCGGCGATATGCGGTGCGTAATTGGGGATCGTCGATGCCGGCGGCGTCCAGTTCGGTGCGGATCACGGCAGGTGAGCTTTCAGGTCGAGGTTGGTGTCTGTGGTGGCGATCCCAAGCGCGGCGGAGCTGGGCGCAGCGGGTCGCCACCATCTGGTGCGAGACCGTTCGGGGACGCCGGTGATGCGGTCGGCGGCCAAGCGCCCGGAGATCAGGGTGGTCGGTACACCCACGCCGGGCGTAGTCGACGATCCGGCCAGCACCGCGTTGTCGATGCCACGCAACAGGTTCGCCGGCCGGAACGGCCCGGTCTGCGCGAACGTATGCGCCAATGCAAACGGTGTGCCGGCCAACATGCCCCTGCGGGCCCAGTCGGCTGGGGTGTCGATGTGCAGCACTTCCGCCCCGTCGCGCAGACCGGGCAGCAGCCGTTGCTGTACCACATCCAGCATGGTCTGCGCGTAGGGCGCGGCGGTGCTCGACCAGTCGATGCGACTACGGTCCAGGTTCGGCGCTGGTGCCAGCACGTAGAGCAGGTCCCGGCCCGCCGGGGCCAGGCTGGGGTCGCTGGCGGTCGGGCGGGTCACCAGTAAGGACGGATCCCGCATGAGTTGGCCGTCACGGATGATGTCGGTGAAGGTCTGCTCCCAGGCGTCGCCGAAAAGAATGGCGTGGTGTGGCGACGGTGGCTCGACAGCCCGGCAACCTACGTGTATGACGACCGCCGATGGCGCTGCGCGCAGCGACAACAGACGTTTTGGCCGCCGGCCCAGCAGCTGGTAGGTGAGGGGCAGTTCGGTGGTCAGTACCACCGCGTCGCACTCGAGGCGGTCGTCCTCGCCGGTGATCACCGCGTTGATCCGCTCGCCGGTGCGCTCCAGCGCGGTGACTGTGGATCCGTAACGGAACTGCACCCCGGCGTCTTGTGCTGCCGCGGCGAGCGCGTCGGGCAGCGCACGCACGCCGCCACGCGGAAAGAAGACACCCGAGACCGTGTCCATGTAGGCGATGACCGCGTAGACGGCCAGGGCGTGTTGGGGCGCGACCCCGGCGTACAGGGCCTGGAAGGTGAATACTCGCCGCAGCCGGGGGTCGCTGATGAAGCGCCTGACCATCGTGTCCCATCGGCGGAACCCGCCGATACCGGCAAGCCGAGCCAACTGCGGGGTCAGCATGGACAGCGGGGAGTCGAAGTTCGCGGCGATAAAGCCCTCGAACTCGGTCCGGTACAGCCGGTCAAGCCAGTCACGCAGTGCGCGGTAACCGCTGGCTTCCTGCGGGCCGGCGAACTCCCGTACCGACGCAGCCATCCGCTCGGCGTCAGGGTAAACGTCAATGTCGGCGCCGTCGGCGAACATGGCCCGATAAGCCGGGTCTACGGGTAGCAAATCCACTCGCTGAGAAAGGGATTCGCCGACGGCGGCGAAGGACTCATCGATGATGTCGGGCATGGTGAGCACCGTGGGCCCGGTGTCGATCAGGTACCCGTTGATGTCGCGTCTGCCGGCCCGCCCGCCGGGCCAAGGTTCACGCTCCACCACCGTGACCTCTCGGCCCCGACCGGCCAGATGCAGCGCCGCGGAGAGCCCCGCAAACCCGGCACCGACGACAACCACCCGGTCGGTGCGTCCCCGCACGCTACGCATCAGCCCGACGCCTGCGTGTTCATGCGGCGCGCCTTGTGCACACCCCGGCCATATCGGCCAGTGCGGCCCGGATCAGCCCGTCAATCCGTGCGCTGTCCACGGCTTTCTGCGCGATCTGGACACGGTCGGTGATTAATTCTTCGATCCGCTGGACCGCTCCGGTCGCGAAAATCAAGCTTCGCCAGTGGTCGAGGTCTGCCTCGTCGAGCGGGTCGCTGTTGATCAGTTGATCGAGTTGCCGTCGGGTCGACGGGTCGGCCATGTGATGAGCGGCCACCATAACGCTGGTGGCCTTGCGTTCAAGCAGATCCCCGCCATTGGGTTTGCCCGTGGTCGCTGGTGATCCGAAGATTCCCAGGATGTCGTCGCGAAGCTGGAACGCCTCACCGACCGCGGAGCCGTATTCGCCGAGCCGGGCCAGGGTGTGCTCAGCGCAGCCAGCCATTGCGGCGCCAATCTCCAGGGGTCGGCGCACCGTGTAGTTGCCGGACTTCATCCGGGCCACGTTGAGTACGGACTGCATCGTGGGCAATTTGCGTATATCTAATGCCAGATCGGCGAATTGGCCAACCGCCAGCTCGGTGCGCATGACGTCGTAGCGTGGCCATGCCCGTTGCAGTTGATGGCGCGTGAGACCGCTGTCCCGCAGCATCTGCTCAGCCCAGATCAGGCACAAGTCGCCGAGCAGCACGGCGGCCGATTCGCCGAACCGGGACGACGAGCCGGACAGTCCGCGTTGGGCATGCCAGCTCGCAAACTGGATGTGTGCCGCAGGGCGCCCGCGCCGCGACGGCGAGTCATCCATGACGTCGTCCTGCAGCAGCGCGAAGGCGTGCAGCAACTCCAGACTGGCGCTCGCCGACAAAGCCGCATCGCTGGCCGGTGCGCCACACAGCCAGCCCAGGTACATGAACGTCGACCGCAGGCACTTGCCGCCCTTGACGAACTCCATCAAAATTTCGCCGGCCGCGTCGACGCCGCACTCGCCCAACGTGTCGGCGCAGCGGGCGGAGACGAATTCCGCGACGCCGGCGAGCACTGCGCGTCGCAAACCCGTTCGCCAACTGTCGAATTGGTCAGTGGCCGGCATGTAGGCCGCACCCGTTCGCGCGGCTGCGATGAAACGCGCCCGCGGCAATTCACGCACGGTCCCACCAAAGACTCCATCGCAAGGAAGGTCGGCCGCTGATCCCGAACGGCTCGGATTCACGTGTTGTCACCCCCTCGACGACAAACCACACCCTTGGCTGGGAGTGGGGGCCCGCTACAGTCCGAGCCACTACCTTCACATATTTAATCATTAATTTAGTGAATTAATCTTCGTTGCGCCAGTCTTGCTTACGGGCAACCGGGGACCATGACCTCACGGCAAAACTCGGCGCTAGGTGGACGAGACCCACCAGATGCCTCGACGTCTGTCGAGTAAGGGCTCATGGCGCTGGTCGCCGATGCGACCACGAGCGGCCCGCGTGCGTGACCCGCGGCAACCCCCGGACGGGATGGCCGCGTCGATCAGGCCACTTTCGCTGGGCGCCCGAGCAGATGACGCAACGTATGCGTGTTCGCGGGCGCCCTGTTCGGTAAGCAGTCCTGGGACCCAG
>Ga0335072_10015911_pt1 | contig 10666 bp, 10 predicted proteins | sample Lox_Sample_21_FD_206725 | JGI IMG/M metagenome (GOLD analysis project Ga0335072, IMG submission 206725) | Soil microbial communities from Loxahatchee National Wildlife Refuge, Florida, United States - Lox_Sample_2.1 | ecosystem: Environmental > Terrestrial > Soil > Wetlands | place: USA... | reverse complement strand
TCAGCCTGAAGAGGCCGGCCGAGGCAACGCTGAGGCCGCAGCCAGGCCCTGGCATCCACTTCGCCACGACCGCGCTGCCGGACGCGGCAGGCGTGCTCAATGGCTTCGGGCCGCCGCTGCCCGGCAGCCTTGGATGGATCCGCCGCGTCGCCAACCCCACGGGCCTCGCTGATCTGGCCGCTTACGGCTCGGGATTCTCCCGGTTCGCGGTCGTGCCGCTCCCCAGCCGCGCGGGCGCCGCCGTCCTGTCGGCAGCCAGCTCGGCTGGCGTCACCATCACGATCGCCCAGGGAACGGCGGTCGTCGTTGAGACGCCGCTCATCAACATGCTGCTGGTTCGCTCGCCGCTCGGGCCGGTGTACCTGCTGACCGGAGCAGTAACCGTACCGCGGCTGGAGTACGCCGCCGTCAACCTGCTGGAGTCGCAATGATCGCCACCAGCGGCCTGACCAAGCGCTTCGGCGCGGTGCTTGCCGTCGATCACGTGGACCTGGACGTCCGCGAGGGTGACCGGTACGGCTTCCTGGGCCCGAATGGCTCAGGCAAGACGACCGTCGTGCGAATGCTGCTCGGCCTGGTCTACGCCACCAGCGGGACGATAGAAGTGCTCGGCGCGCCCGTCCCGCGGCGCATCTCGGCAGTACTGCCTCAGATCGGCGCGCTCATCGAGGCTCCGTCTGCGTACGGGCACCTGTCTGGCCGGGCCAACCTCGCGCTGATCGACGCCTCCGGGCCCGGCCCGCACGGTGCGCGCCTGAAGCGGCGGCGGCGGATCAGCGATGCGCTGGAGCGGGTCGGGCTCGGCAGCATCGACGACCGCCCGGTGCGGAAATACTCGCTGGGCATGCGCCAGCGCCTCGGGCTCGCGGCAGCGCTGCTGCGATCGCCGCGGCTGCTCGTGCTCGACGAGCCGACCAACGGCCTGGACCCGCAGGGCATCCGCGAAATCCGCGATCTGCTCGCTGAGCTCAACTCGACCGGGACGACTGTGTTCCTGTCTAGCCATCAGCTCGCCGAGGTCGAGCAGCTGTGCAGCCGCATTGGCGTGCTCAACCGGGGCAAGCTGGTGCTGCAGGACGACCTCTCGGCGCTCCGGGCACCGACCGGCCGCGTCGTGCTGCGCAGCCCCGACGCCGGGCAAGCCGCATCCCTGCTCGACGGCCAGGTCATCAAGCGGGATGGTGACCGGCTGATCATCGCGGACGCGGACGCGGCCACTGTCAACGCCCAGCTGGTCGGCGCCGGGCTCCGGGTCACGGAGATAGGCCCTGAGCGCCGCTCGCTCGAGGATCTGGTCCTGTCGGTGACGGGATCAGGGTCGGACCGGCACGGCGGGAGCGCGCAGTGATCGGCGTCGAGCTGGTGAAGCTGGCCCGCAGGCCGCGATCCTGGGTGGCCATCGGGCTGCTGTGCTTGCTGCCCATTCTTGTGGCCGTGTTTGTCGCGGTCACGCATGTCGTCCCGCCGCCCGGCCAGGGGCCGACGCTGCTGTCCACCGTCCTGTCGAACGGCGAGCTGTTTCCGGCCGCAGCACTGGCGATCGTACTGCCGATCTTCCTGCCGGTCGCCGTCGCCGTCGTAGGCGGTGACGCGATCGCGGGCGAGGCAAGCTCGGGGATGTTGCGCTACCTGCTCGCGCGGCCGGTCGGCCGGACCCGGCTGCTGGTCGCCAAGCTGATCGCGCTTATCGCCTACGTGCTGCTCGCGGTCATCGCGGTCGCGGCCACGTCCTACGCGGCCGGGCGAATACTGTTCGGCGACAAGCCGGTCGCGCTGACCCCGGGCGGCATCGCCACGACGAACATCGTCGCGAACACGCTCTCCGGCACCGCGATGACGCCGTTCGACGTCGCCATGCGGACTGTCGGAGCAGTGGCGTTCATCGCCGTATCGATGCTCGGGGTGGGTGCAATCGCGCTGTTCCTGTCGACGCTGACCGACTCCGCGCTCGCGGCGGCTCTTGGCGCCCTGGCCGTGCTGGTTGCCAGCGAGGTGCTCGTCACACTCGACGCGGCTGCCGCCGTCACCCCGTACCTGCCGACCGAGTACTGGCTGTCCTGGGTGGACTTCTTCCGCCAGCCGATTCTCTGGCGGAATATCGACCACGGCTTCGCGATCCAGGCCGTGTACGTGGTCGTGTTCCTTGGTGCGGCCTGGGCCAACTTCGCCAGCAAGGACGTCACCAGCTGACCTGCGAGTCAGCCGCAGTCGGCCGGGGTTGGCCTGCGCAGCGGGCCGGTGCCGAGCGCCTGCAGCACCATGGCGGTGACGTCGGCATTGGTGGGCAGCTGCGAGTGGCTGATGCTGGCGGAGGGGCAGACCGACTGGACGGGAACGTCGATCGCACCCGGCAGCCGTGCCGAGGTCGGCGGAGTGACGACCTGGTCGTCGGTTGTCCACAGCGACAGCCAGCGCGGGAGCCCGGCCGCACTCGCGGTGTCGAGGCCGTCAAGCAGCGAGCTGCCGGGAATGAGCTGCTGGCAGGCGACCGGGCAGGAGTCCGGCACGAATGCCTGCGCGGCCGCCGCAAGCGACGTGCCGTGGAACGGCGCGCCGAGCGTGATGATCCGGCGGGCCCGGGCGAAGCCGTCGTCCCGGCGGGCCCAGATCAGGGCCACTACGCCGCCGGCTGAGTAACCGATCACGTCGACCGACGGAGCGCCGTGTGCCAGTGCGTCGCTGACGGCGGCGTTCAGCGCTGCGGCGTCGGCGACCAGGCTCCCAGTCCCGTTGCCGGGCAGGGTGAGCACGCTTGCCGTGCGGCCGGTCGCCTGGATGCGGCTGGCCAGCACGTCCAGCGCTGCGGTACTGCCGCCGTAACCGGGCACCAGCAGCACCGGGCCGGGCCGGCTCTGAGCCGGAGCGGCCTGCCGGGCTGCGTGGCCCGGGCTGCTCTGGCCGCGGTGCGAGACGGCGACGGCAATGCCGGCGCCGCCGGCCACGATGAGTGCTGCCACGGCGATCGCGAGGATGCGGCGACGGGGGGGCAAACCGGAGATCCGCGACCCCAGCCCGCCGCGCCGCTGCCGGTCGCCTGGCCCGCCCATGAGCTCCACCGTACGGGACGAATCCCGGGCCGCCTGCGTCGTGCCGGCCACGGCGGCGGCCGCCGTGGCCGGGCACGGGCCGCAAGCGGGCGCGCGCATCCCGTAGCCTTGGGCCGTGACGCTTCGCCTCTATGACACAGCTGCGCGCTCGGTGCGTGAGTTCACGCCGCTCCTGCCGGGACGAGTCTCGCTGTACCTGTGCGGCGCCACCGTGCAGGCGCCTCCGCATATCGGGCATATCCGATCAGGTGTCAATTTCGACATCCTCGTCCGCTGGCTGCGCGCTTCCCATTACGAGGTCATCTACTGCCGCAACGTCACCGACATCGACGACAAGATCCTGCAGGTCGCGATGCATGAGGAGGTGCCGTGGTGGGCAGTCGCCGAGCGGAATCAGCGTGCCTTCAGCCGGGCTTATGACGCGCTCGGCTGCCTGCCGCCGAGCGTAGAGCCACGCGCGACGGGCCACGTTCCCGAAATGATCGCGCTCATGCAGCGGCTGATCGATGGCGGGCACGCTTACGCAGCCGGCGGAGACGTCTACTTTGACGTGCACTCGCTGGCGGGTTACGGAGCGCTGTCCGGTCAGCGGCTCGAGCACATGCGCCCGGCGGCCGATACCGAGGACGGCGGGGCCAAGCACGACCCGCGCGACTTCGCGCTCTGGAAGGGCGCGAAGCCGGGCGAGCCAACCTGGCAGACACCGTGGGGGCCGGGCCGGCCCGGCTGGCACCTGGAGTGCTCCGCGATGTCTACTAAGTACCTCGGTGCCACCTTTGATATCCACGGCGGCGGGCTCGACCTCCTGTTCCCGCATCACGAGAACGAGCAGGCCCAGTCGCACGCCGCGGGTGACGGCTTCGCCAGGTACTGGCTGCACAATGGCCTGGTCCGGATCGGCGGCGAGAAGATGAGCAAGTCGCTCGGCAACTCGCTGCTCGTGGACGCAATGATCAGGCAGGTGCGGCCAGCCGAGCTGCGCTACTTCCTCGGCCAGGCACATTACCGCTCGCCGATCGATTACTCACCGGAAGCGCTGGCCGAGTCTGCCACCGCCTACCGGCGGATCGAGGGCTTCATCACCAGGGCTGCCGAAGTGGCCGGGACCGGGCTGGACGGCGCGGGGCTGGGTGACACCGGGCTGGCGGGCACGGGGCCCGCTCCAGCCGACACCTCCGCGCTCCCCGCGGCGTTCATCGCCGCGATGGACGACGACCTTGGCGTGCCGCAAGCGCTCGCGATCGTTCACGACAGCGTCCGGGACGGGAACGAGGCGCTATCCGCCGGAGACGTCGCCGGCACCGCTAAGTACCTTGCCGAGACCAGGGCGATGCTGGCGGTACTCGGACTCGATCCGCTCGCGGAGCCATGGGCGGCCACGGGCGGTGGCGACCTGCGGGCAGTCGTGGACGCACTGGTGAGTGTCGCCATCGACCAGCGGCAGGCGGCCAGGGCGCGCAAGGACTTCAATGCTGCCGACGCGATCAGGGATCAGCTCCAGCAGGCTGGCGTGGTGGTCGAGGACACCCCGCGCGGCCCTCGCTGGGAGCTGCGCAAGTGACCGGCCGGCCGGGCGGCGGCGGCCGGACCAAGTCCGGCAAGCCGCGACCGGGCACAGGCGGTTACGGCAAGCGGAAGCTGGCCGGGAAGGGCCCGACGCCGCCGGCCGAGATGCGTCCAGGACATCCGGCACAGCGCCGGGCGGCTGCGCAGGCGAAGAAGGCGGCCCAGCAGAAGGCCGGGCAGCCCAAAGCGGGCAGCCCGGCCAGGAGTCGGCCGGCCGAGCGTGGCGCCGAGCCGGGCCGCGGCGCAGAGCCGGGTCGCGGGGCCGAGCCGCGCACGCGTGGTGCTGGCGCCTCGGCGGCCGAGCTGGTGGCCGGCCGCAATCCGGTACTCGAAGCGCTGCGAGCTCGCGTCCCGGCTACCGCTCTGCATGTCGGCCCGCGGCTGGACGACGACGAGCGAATCGGCCAGGCCGTGATGCTCGCCGCGAACTCTGGCATCGCGGTCGTGGAAACCGGGCGCAGCGAGCTCGACCGGATCACCGGCGGAGCGATCCATCAGGGCATCGCGCTCCGGATCAAGCGGTACTCCTACGCCGACCCGGCCGATCTCGTCGAGGCCGCGCGGGACGCTGGCGAGCAGCCGCTGATCGTCGCACTCGATGGCGTGACCGATCCGCGCAATCTCGGAGCGGTGGCCAGGTCGGTGGCCGCGTTCGGCGGGCACGGCGTCGTGGTTCCGGCGCGACGCTCGGTGGGCGTGACAGCCGGAGCCTGGAAGGCATCGGCCGGGACACTCGCCAGCGTCCGGGTGGCCCAGACCGCTAACCTGGCTCGCGCGCTGGCGACCTACCAGCAGGAAGGCCTGTTCGCCGTCGGCCTTGATGGCAGCGGCACTGCCGATATCGGCGAGCTGGACCTGGCTGACTCCCCGCTCGTGCTGGTCGTCGGCTCGGAAGGCAAGGGACTGTCCCGGCTGGTTGCGGAGCGCTGCGATGTGGTGGCGAGGATCCCGACGACCGGGCCAGCCGAGTCGCTGAATGCGGGCATCGCGGCCAGCATCGCGCTGTACGCGGTGTCCCGGCTGCGCATCACCCGCACCTGACCCTCGCGCGCCTATCGTGGACTGCGGGGGTGGTGCGTCATGCAGCCTCGCGAGCGCGAGCCGGAGACTCGCCCGCCAGACGCCGATGCCGCCCGCGCCCGGCTCGCCCGCGACCTGCGGCACCGTGGTCGTTTCCTGAGCCAGTCGGTGGCCGAGGCGTTCGCCCGGGTACCGCGGCACGTGTTCGTGCCCGAGGTTGGCCCGGCCGTGGCCTACCGGGACGAGGCTTTCGTCATCAAGTGCGGGCCGGACGGACTGCCGATCAGCTCGTCTTCGCAGCCAGCGATGATGGCGATCATGCTGGACCAGCTCGGTCTTGAGCCCGGCCACCGGGTGCTCGAGATCGGCACCGGCAGCGGATACAACGCTGCGGTGATGTCGGCGGTCGTCGGGCAGCAGGGCCAGGTAGTCAGCATAGACATCGACCCCGAGCTCATCGAGCGATCGCAGGCGAACCTGGCCTTGGCCGGCTACGACTGCGTCACGCTGCTCTGCGCGGACGGCGGCTTCGGTTACCCGGCCGGCGCGCCGTTCGATCGGATCATCGTGACAGCGGGAGCGTGGGACATCGCACCGGCCTGGCTAGAGCAGCTCGTGCCGGGCGGACTGCTGGTCCTGCCGCTGTCGATCCGCGGGATACAGCTGTCGGTCGCACTACAGCGGAGTGGCGCCGAGGTTTTCGGGGGTGCACGGGGGCGGAGCCCCCGTGGGTGCGATGAGTGGCTCGGCATGTCGGCCTGCCGATGCGGCTTCGTGCGCATGCTGGGCGCGTTCGCCGGGCCAGAGGTCGTTTTCCGGCTCGACGAGCCGGACGGTCTCGTCGCTCAGATGTCCGACGGCAGCCAGGTAGATGGATTCGGTATCCAGCAGGCGCTGCTCACGGCGCCGACGGGCGAGCAGCCGCTCCCGCACCCTGGCGGTCAGGCTGACCTGGCCGAGCTCGATCTGTGGCTGACGGTGACAGCGGCCGGGCTGGACCGCGTCACGGTACTGGCCGCGCCGGGTGGCTGGCTTCCGCTGGGCACGCTGCTGCCATTCGGCGGGCTGGTCAGCAACGCCACTGACACGAGCCGCCTGGGAGTGGCGCTGCTGCTGCCCGCCGATGTCAGCTCCGAGCCGGAGGCGGGGCATTCGGGTTCGGGGCAGTCGGGTTCGGGGCAGTCGGGTTCGGGGCAGTCAGCATCCGGAGCGCTGATCCGCGGGTTCGGGCCGGGCGGCGCAGAGCTCGTGGCGTATCTCGCCGAGCTGGCCGCCAGCTGGATCGAGTTCGGCCGGCCAGGATCGCAGGACCTGCGGATTGTGGTGCGGCCGCCGGACGCGACGCCGTTGGGACAGCCCGGCATGCTGGTGCTGCAGCGGCCTAGTGTCTCAATCGAGGTTGGCTGGCCCAGTTAGATAGCAGCAGCCAGAAAGCTGACACGGCTAGCTAGCCCGGATGGCAGGCTGCTCGCCGAGCTCGTTCAGCAGCGGCGGCGGGCCGACGATGAGCGGGTCGGGCGCACCGACCACGGCCTCGTCCCGGCCGTCATAGTCGACCTGGCGCAGCACGTACCGCATCGCCTCGAGCCGGGCGCGCCGCTTGTCATTGCTCTTCACCACGGTCCACGGCGCGTCGGCCAGGTCGGTGAAGAAGAACATGGCCTCCTTGGCTTCGGTGTATTCATCCCACTTATCGAGCGAGGCCAGGTCGATCGGGCTGAGCTTCCACCGCTTGACCGGATCAAGCTGACGCCGCACGAATCTCCTGAGCTGCTCCGACCTGGACACCGAGAACCAGAACTTGATCAGCTTGATGCCATCCCTGGCGAGCATGCGCTCGAACTCCGGGGCCTCGCGGAGGAACTCCATGCACTCATCCAGGCGGCAGAAGCCCATGACCCGCTCGACGCCCGCCCGGTTGTACCAGGACCGGTCGAACATCACGACTTCTCCGGCCGCAGGCAGATGCGCGATGTAGCGCTGCAGGTACCACTCCGTCTGCTCACGATCGGTCGGCTTCTCCAGGGCAACGATCCGGGCGCCGCGCGGATTCATGTTCTCGGTGAAGCGCCTGATCGTCCCGCCCTTGCCGGCCGCGTCGCGTCCCTCAAAGACGATCACCAGCCGGCTGCCGGAAGCCTTGATGTGGTGCTGCATCTTCAGCAGCTCGATCTGCAAGCTGCGCTTCTGCTGCTCGTACTTCCGCTGGCTCAGGCGCTGTCCGTAGGGGAAGTCCTCGCGCCACGTCTCGGCAAGCTTGCCGTCCCGCTGGACGAGTACGGGGCCGTTCTTGCCCTGCCTGATCCGGAACCCGAGCTGTGCCGCGAGGTCAGCGAGAAGCTCGGCGGTGTGCGGATCGGCGTGCTTAGCCTGCACGGCGAGTTGTCCGGCGTGCCGACTGACCAGCGCCGTCACCTGTGGTCGGGCCTGCGCGCCTGGGCGTCCTTCACCGCAGTTGCGGCCTTGCCGGACAGGTCGCGGATCTTGCCGGCCATCGGCCCGGAGGCGGCCTTGCCGGAGAGGTCGCGGACCCGGCTCGTCATCCGTTTTGCCGCGTGGTTGGCCTGCGAACCGGCCTTGCGCATGGTGTCACTCTTGGCGTACCGAGCCTTGGCCTGCCCGTACAGCTCGCCCGCCGTATTCCTGACCTTCGCTACCAGACTCACCGCCACCACCGTTCCTGCGATTGCAGTCGCCGCGCGGCTACCGCTGCGAACGTCCCGTCCTAGATACCCTCGCCATGGGCCTGCAACCTTCGGCGCTAGCGAGACCCAGCTGCGTGGCAACAGCCGCCGGGATCGATGCCAAGCCGAGATCATTGGCCGGCAACCGAGAGTGAGGCTCAAACGTCTAGAAATCCGAGCAAGTGTTTACTTGGCATGCCTGCAGGGTGTTAGCGGCGTCACTTAGCGCAAACAGCAGTTGACAGTTACGAGGGGTGATTATGAGGCAATCAGTGCGGCGGCTACTGTTCAGCGCAGGGGCGGTGGCAGCGGTCGGGGTATCGGTGTGCGGCCAGCTTGGCCCGGCGAGCGCCGCCAGGGTGGTCAGGGTGGACCACGAGGCGACGGCGTCTCGGTCGGCCAGCCCCGCCGCGTACGTTCCCCCGAGGCAAAACTTCAACTTTGGCGCTTCCGGCCCTGCAGTTAGGAGCGTGCAGAGGCGACTAAACCAATTGCATTACGATGCCGGACCGGCTGACGGGCACTACGGCCAGGACACAGCGGAGGCTGTCTGGGCGTTCAAGGAGGTGCAGGGCCTGCCGCTGAACGCGGCCACGAACACGCTGGTCACGCGGGCATTCCGGCACGCGCTCGTGCACCCGCGGGCGCCCAAGGTGCTGGTGCCCAAGGGCGGTAGCACCAGGGTCGAGATCAACCAGAACGACGAGGTGCTCGTCTTCTACCGGCACAACAAGGTGCGCCTGATCCTGCACGTGTCCACCGGCGGCGGCTACTACTACACCTGCCCGGGCACGGGCGGAACGTGTGGTCCGGCCATCACCCCGGACGGGAACTACTCGGCGCTGTCGTTCGCACCGGGCTGGGTCCAGGTGCCGCTCGGCACCATGTACAACCCGGTGTTCTTCATCGGCCGGGCCTATGCGATTCACGGCGACATCCCGGTGCCGTGGTATCCGGCCTCGCACGGCTGCGTCCGGATCTGGATGAACGCGGCCGCCTGGTTCCACAAGGACCTGACGATCGGCGGGGCGCACGCCACCCCCATCTACGTCCGCGGTACTGCGCCTTACTACCTCTAGCCCGCGTCTGACGCCAATCTGCCCGCCGCGGCCTCGCCGGGACGGGCAGATTCGCTGTTCGGGCCATATAAGCTACGCCGCAGCAGGAAATTCTCTTAGCGGGAGATACCCCTCAGGGATCGGAGAGAGCAATGATGCGTCGGGTAGCCATGGTCGCGCTGGCCGCGACTGCCGCCGCTGGGCTGGCGGCCTGCGGAAGCACTGCTCCTCCGGCCGCGAGCGGCGGGACCAAGGCCGCTAGCTGCAGCTATGCATCGATCCAGCCAGAGCTCTATCAGAAGGGCGCGCTGACGGTCGCCACCGACAAGCCCGCGTACCCGCCGTGGTTCGAGCACAATAACCCGGCGAACGGCAAGGGCTACGAGAGCGCTGTAGCCTATGCGATCGCCAAGCAGCTCGGCTTCAAGGCATCGCAGGTCCGCTGGGCGTACGAGCCGTTCGATGCCTCTTACGCGCCCGGGCTGAAGAAGTTCGACTTCGACATCAACGAGATCTCCTACACCGCGCAGCGGGCCACTGCTGTCACGTTCTCTGACAGCTATTACGACGTCCAGCAGGCGCTCGTGGCGCTCAAGGGCTCACCCATCGTGAGCAAGCACTCGTCGGCCCAGCTCAAGACTTATGTCTTCGGCGACCAGATCGGCACCACCAGCCTGGCCTTCATCACCGGCAGCATCCAGCCGACGTCGGAGCCCAAGGTCTTCTCGACGCTCAATGACGTCAAGCAAGCCCTGCAGACGCACCAGATCGCAGCCTTCGTGACCGACACCCCAACGGCCCAGTACATCTCATCCAGCGAGATCCCCGGCTCGACGATGGTGGCGCAGTTCCCGAGCACAGGCGAGCATTACGGCCTGCTGTTCAGCAAGGGAAACAAGCTGGTCGGCTGCGTCAACAAGGCGATCGCCACCCTCAAGGCCAACGGCACGCTGGCAGCACTGCAGAAGCAGTACCTGCAGATCTACCTCAGCGTCCCGACCATCCAGCCGTAACGACCGCCCCTTCCCCAGCCTCGCCCGATGAGCGATAACGACTTCCGCGATGGCTACGGCACGGAGTCCCAGGGCCCGCTCGGCCCCCCGGGCCCGCTAGCTGCAGCCCTCAGCACCGGGGGGCCGGCCGCCGGCGCGTTCGGAACGGCGAGCCGCGGGCCGCGCCTGCTGTCCGGTGGCGGTCGCCGCGCGACCGTGATCTCCACGGCAAGCACTGTGGTCGTGCTCGCCGCGCTGGTTGCGATCTTCCTCGCGGCGCCGGGCAGCAGCCAGGTCCG
>Ga0335072_10015910_pt1 | contig 10666 bp, 6 predicted proteins | sample Lox_Sample_21_FD_206725 | JGI IMG/M metagenome (GOLD analysis project Ga0335072, IMG submission 206725) | Soil microbial communities from Loxahatchee National Wildlife Refuge, Florida, United States - Lox_Sample_2.1 | ecosystem: Environmental > Terrestrial > Soil > Wetlands | place: USA: Florida... | reverse complement strand
AGCAGGGCATTGAGCCGGGATTCCGCCACTGCCTGCCAGCGAGCATCCAGCGTGGTGCGCAGGATTTCGTCCGTGTTCGGCATGATTTCCGACTCGGACTGCGCTGCGACCCAATCGGCGAACCAACCGGCCGCGATCTCCGGCGCGGGCGGGAAGACGATATCGGCAGCGGCGGCATGGGCTTGCGCTGCCGTGATGGCGCCGGTTTCCGCCATTGCGGCCAGTACCTCCTTGGCGCGGGCCTTGGCGGCGGCGGGATTGACGCGCGGATTGAAGCGGGAGGGTGCCTGCGGCAGCCCGGCCAGCACCGCGGCCTGCCAAAGCGTCACGTGGCGGGCTGAGACGCCGAAATACACGTGTGCCGCCGCGTCCACACCCCAGGCTCCGGCGCCGAGATAGACGCGGTTCAGGTAAATCTCGAGGATCTGGCGCTTGGTGAAATGGTGATCCAGCCACAGGGTCAACAGCAGCTCCTGCACCTTGCGCCGCAGCGTGCGTGCGTTGGACAGGAACAGGTTCTTGGCGACCTGCTGGGTTATGGTGGATCCACCCTGGACGATACGGCGGGAGATCAGGTCGGTCCACGCAGCACGGGCGATGCCGATCGGGTCGATGCCCGGATGTTCCCAGAAACGGCGGTCCTCGATCGCGACGACGGCTTCCGGCAGGTAGGGCGGCATCTCGGAGAGGTGCAGCGGCTCGCCCACCACGTCGCCGAAGCGGGCGAAGACGTGGCCGGAGCGGTCCTCCAGCGTCAGGCTGGGCCGGCGCGTGTCGTTCAGCGCCGAGTCCGGGCGCGGCAGGTCGCGGGCGAACCACAGCACGACCACCGCCAGTGCCAGCCCGCCCCAGATCGTGGCGATGATGCCCAACCGGATCCAACGCCAGAGCGGGCGGCGTCTGGCCGGGGCTGCCTTGGCAACGGGCGGAGCGGACGGCGCGCGCCGCAGCGGTGCGGTTGTGCGTGGTGGGGCTGGCGATTCTCGGCCGGCGGGCGAGGCAACGCGAGCGCGCGGCGCGGCGCGGGATGGCGGAGCAATACGCGGCGGGCGAGGCATACGCGGAATCGGTTCGGGACCCGGATCGAAGGACGGCGGACTGTGGCCCAGGACATGCTTGCGAGGAAAGCAAAAGCTGGACGCATGGGGCTCTGATCTGGCCGCGCGTTACACCGATGCCGTTGCTTTTCTCGGCCCCTGCTCCACACTGCGTTGTCTGCGTCGAGGAAACGTAGCCGTGATCAAGTCCTGGATCTTCGAATTCTTCCCGGCCCCGCACGAGCCCGGCGCCACCGAGGACCCGCGCGTTTCGGCCGAATATTTCAACTGGTACCTCGATCTTTGGCCGCGCGCCGAACCGCTGGGCTACGAGGGCATCTTCTTCAGCGAGCACCATTTCGGTCCCGCCTACAGCCCGGCGCCCAATCTGCTGATTTCGCAGGTGGCGCTGCGAACGCGCACGCTGCGGCTGGGGATCATGGGGCTGGTGCTGCCGTACTATCACCCGTGGCGGGTGGTGGAGGAGATCGGCATGCTGGACCACCTGACGCAGGGGCGGCTGGAAATCGGAACGTCGGCTGGGATTCCGCAAGAAATGGAGCATGTGGGGCTTTCGGTAGCCGAGGCACGGGAACGCAATGACGAGGCGATCGAGATTTTGGATGCGGCGCTGGCGGCGCCGGTGATCTCGCATCGGGGGAAATACTGGCAGTTCGAGAACCTGCGCCTGGTGCCGCGGCCGTTGCAGCGGCCGCATCCGCCGAAATGGGTGACGGTGATCAGCGAGGACTCTGCTCGGAAGGCGGCGCGGCGGGGGGCGAAGATCTGTACCGGGTTCCATCCTGCATCGCGCGTGCGCAGCATCTTCGATGCGTATCGCGAGGAGGCGGCGCGGGTAGGGGGGCCGTGCGGGCCGGAGCAATTGGCGCTGCGGCGGCAGGTGTCGGTCGGCGCGGACGACGCGGCGGTGCGCGCAGCGGGGCGGGCGCGGGAGCAAGTGTCGCGGACGCGATTGCTTGCCGATCCGCGGCTGTCGGCACCGGGGCGGGAGGCGTTCGATACGCCGGTGTCGCACGCGTTTACCATCGGCAGCGACGAGTTCATCGCGGGTGCGCCGGAACGGGTGGCGGAGGAGGCGATTGCGCAATGCCGCGAAGTGGGGGCAGGGCATTTCCTGGCGTTGTTCGATCGGAACGCGGGGCGCGATGATTTGCGGGATGCGTGGGATATGTTCGGCGAGGCTGTCGTGCCGGTGCTGAGGGTGGCGGCGGTGGGGTAGGCGTGGTCCCCATCGTCATGGCCGGCGCAGGCCCGAGCGTCCTGTGCACTTCGATGGCGCAGCCGATCACCTCCCGCAAGTGCGGATCCGCATCAATCGGTGTCATTCTTCGTGCCTTCGTGGCTTCGTGGTTATTGAAGATTAGAAGAACGGTGGTTAACGGCGGGTGAATGGGGGCAGGGAAGTGCGGGCCGACTGTTTCGGTTAGCCTTGTTTTACCTTGGTTTGTGGGCGGCCGGTTTTTTATACCACGAAGGCACGAAGCCACGAAGGAGTTGTCCAGTCAGCGCGGGGCGATGATTACCCGACGTTATGCTGCATGCCGTCGACCAGGCGGACCACGTTGGAATTCATCAGCAGCCCCACGCGGAGGCCGCTGAGCGTCAGGTACGTGTGAAGCTGAGCCTCGTGCACGGGATGAAGCATGCGGACCGAATTGATTTCCAGCACCAACCATTGTTCGACGACGATATCCATCCGCAAATCGCAATCAAGACAATGACCCTTGTGAACGACGGGAAGTTTTTGCTGCTGGACGAATGCGATCCCAGCTAAAGCACGTTCGTGGCAGAGGCATTCTTCGTACACCGAATCGATCAGTCCCGGCCCGAACATCCTGTGCACTTTGATGGCGCAGCCGATCACCTCCCGCAAGTGCGGATCCGCATCAATCAGTGTCATTCTTCGTGCCTTCGTGGCTTCGTGGTTTTTGAAGATTGGAAGAACGGTGGTTAACGGCGGGTGAATGGGGGCAGGGAAGCGCGAGCTGCCTGGTTCGCTTATTGTGCTCTGCCTTGCTTTGTGGCCGGCTGCTTTTTTTCATAAACCACGAAGGCACGAAGCCACGAAGGATTTGTCCCCGTCAGCGCGGGGCGATGATTACCTGGCTTGCTTGAGGATATGTTTGCGGGCTGCGTCCTCCGGATGCGCTGCAAACCACAGGGCGTCGGCGCAGAAGTCGATCTCGCGCGGCCACGCCAGACTGCGGCCACGCCAGACTGCGGCCACGCCAGATTGCGGCCACGCCAGATTGCGGCCACGCCAGATTGCGGCCACGCCAGATTGCGGCCCCGTTCGCCGACTTTCACCTACGCGAAGACTGCCGGATCGGCGAGCGCGGCGAACACGCCCCTGCCAACCAGATGGGCGAAACGATTGACCGTCGTCGCCCCGTTTGCCCAGGTGAGTGTGACGGTGTGGATGCCAATATCAGGCACGGCGCACGTGATGACGTTCTCCAACACCTTCGGCAAATCAAAATTTCTCCGGCTGCTGCTCTTCCTGGCACTTGATCCAGTTCAGTGCCAGAGCATCCTGGTGCTTGCCCGCCCAGGCGAGGACGCGGCGCAGCCATCGAAGATGGAAGCGTACCCCTGATTACGTCAAGGCTGCCGATGGCGATCAGCACTTCGTCCCCCGCAAGGACGTCGTGAAAATGTGTGGGCAAATGATCGTTGTAGAACATTTGGAATTTGATGCCATCGACAATGGCGATGGTCAGCATAGGCATTCCCAAAGGATTGGCGTGTCGGTCAACAAGGCAATGCTAAGACGAGCCAATTGCCAAGACGTTAATGCGCGGGCCTGGACGTTCTTTTGACCTTGTCTCACCCCGGCTCCAGTCCCGCCTCGCGCCGCAGCGCGGCGAGGTCCGTGGCAATCTCCGCCTCGCGCTTGCTCATCGCCGTGAGCAGGCCGCGGTAGTCCGTGACCGCCGCGTCGCGGTGCGGGTGAGCGTGGGCGGTGTCGTGGGGGAACGCGAGGTAGACCGCGAGCGCGCGGCGCATCAGCGGCTGCGCCGCGCCGAGCCGGTTGGCGGCTTGCAGCAACCGGGCGAGGTTGTTGAGCGCGCTCGCGGCCGGCGTACGGCACGCCACGCCAACCGGATCACCCAAGGTCCGCCAGCATCGCCGGCGTCGCCGAACGCAGCAGCAGCTTGCGCGCCTGCCATTGCGTCGCGCTGTCGAGTACCGTCAGGAACACCACCTCTCCGCCGGATAGCCACGCCACCGGCAGTCCGTCCCGCAGCAGCAGGCGGTTGCGGGTCACCGCGGGCAGTTTGGCGCCTGGCGTCAGGATGCCCACCAGGTTCAGCGGATCGGCGCCCGACAGCGATACGAATTCGTCGTCCTGTGGCCGCCGGCGCAGCTCGCGCAGCGTGCCGACGGCATCGGGCAAGGCGTATTGCTCGCCGGAGAAGCCGGCGACGAATCGCCCGCCGCGGATTTCGCCGCGCGCCTCCAGGCGGCGATAGACGCGCAGCAGGTCGCGCCACGGCGGCAGCCAGTCGGCCTCGCGGGCGAGCAAGCGCCAGAACACCACGCCGTAGCGGTGCAACAGCGTGCGGGCGACATGCTCTACCGAGGCGGGCGGCGCCGCGTCCGGTGCCGGGCGGCGCATTGGTGCCCAGCGGCCGGCGTCCTCCATGCCGAAGGACAGTGTGCGGCGGCGGCGCGGGCCGGAGGCGAATGGCTTGCGCCGGTCGGACGGCACCAGCAACGCGCGCAGGCCGCCAAAACTGTCCGACGTCACCAGGCCGAAGGTGACCAACTCGGCGAGCGCCTCCTCCACCTGTTGGCGCAGCAGGCCGGTGGCATCCACCAACTCGTCGAAGAAGGACGCGCCGTGCCGGCACAGCGCTTCCAGCACCGCCTGGGCGCGTGGGCCGGGCAATGCGCCGTCGCCGGGTCCGGCAAGCGCGGTCCAGACCGCCAGATGGCGCCGCGGCAGCACCGACACCGGTGTGGTGCGCAGCGGGGTGGCCGCGCGGTCGGTGTTGCTGCCGCGTCCCGGCGTCAGGCGTCCCCAGGCGAGGCGCCCGGCCAGGCAGGCGTCGTCCAGCCAGGCCGGTTCGTAATCGGCGATGCGGGCGGGCAAAAGTTCGGTTTCCCAGGCGCCGGCGGGGGCCTCGAAGCCTTCCAGCAGGCCGGCCGCGACGGTCACGGCCTCCGGGCCTTCCAGGCGCGCCTCTTCGGTCAGGTGGTGCCAGGCGCAGAGAAAACGCAGGAAATCGCGGGCGGCGACCGGTTCGATCTCGGCGCGCAGCCGGCGGACGGTGTAGTGGTGGATGCGGGCGAGCAAGCGCCGGTCGCACCATTCCTCGGCGTTGCCGCCTGACGTGAAACGGCCTCGCAGGACGAAGCCTTCGGTTTCGAGGGCGGCGAGCGCAGGGGCGATTTCGTCCGGTTCCAGGCCGAGCGGGGTCGCCAGGGCGCTGGAGGTGACGGGGCCGAGCCCCTCCAGGCGGCCGCGGAGGATTTCTATCAGGGCGGAGTCGGGGGAGAGTGGGGCGATGGAGTCATGAACTCCCGCTCCCCTTGCAGGAAGGGGTTGGGGGGAGGGGGTCGATGTCACCGGACTCCGCCGCGCGCTCCCCCCATCCCCCTCCCACAAAGGGAGGGGGAGACCTTTCGTCCCAATCCCCCGCGCACCCGGCCAAATCGCCCGGAACTGCGACAACCGTTCCGTCGCCACCCAAAGTAACGCCTGTGGTGTGCGCACCAACGCCACGCGTCGATCGCACCTCAGTGCATCCAGCCACCCGCTCCATTCCGGCACCGACGCCTCTTCCTCTGCCGTGAGGCACCCAAGCCACAGCAGCGCGTCGTGCAGTTCCTCGGCATTCGCCGGGTCAGGCCAGGCTTCCAGGCGGACGCGCGCAATCGCCTCCGCATCCAGCCGCCCGAGTTCGTCCGCGCTCTCCGGCGCCAGCCAGCGGCGGGCCATCACGGCCTGTGTCCGCCGCTCCTCCAGCGGCGCGTCATCCAGATACGCGTATGGCCGGGCTGATAGCACCTCCAGCGCCAGCGGCGAGGGCTGCGTCAGGTCGCGCGCCACCACGCGCATCGCGCCCGATTCCAGCCGCGCCAGCACGCGTTCCAGGCCGGCGACGTCCATCGCTTCATGCAGGCAGTCGGCGATGGTCTGATTGGTGAGCGGGTGGTCGGGGATCTCGCGCTCGCCGGCGAGGTTCTCGGCGCAGGCGAGCTGGTCGGGGAAGACAGTGGCGACCAGATCCTCGGCCTCCATGCGCGCGAGCTGCGGCGCGACCTTCTTGCCGCCACGGAAGCGCGGCAATGCCAAAGACACGCCTGCCGCCCAGCGCCAGCGGGCCATGAACATCGGTGCGTCCAGCAAGGCTTGCACCAGCAACGGCCGAACCGTGGCGGCGCGGAGGTAATGTGCGACCTCGGCGAGATGGAAGCTGTGCGTGGTGGTGAGCGACAACACGATGTTGTCCTCGGTCGCCGCCGCCTGAAGTTCGAAATTGAATGTGCGGCAGAAGCGCTTGCGCAGGGCCAGGCCCCAGGCGCGGTTGATCCGGCTGCCGAACGGCGCGTGCAGGACAAGCTGCATGCCGCCGGCTTCATCGAAGAAGCGTTCGAGCACGAGCGTGTCGTGGGTGGGCAGGCATTCCAGCGCAGCGAGCGATGCGGCGAGGTATTCCACCAATTGCTCTGCTGCGGGCTGGGCGATACCGATGTCGTGCGTCAGCCAGTTAAGGGCGTTAGCGGCGTCGATGGCGCGGCGTGTCCTGTCATTGCGAGGAGCAGAGCGACGAGGCAATCCCGTTGGTGGTGGCTCGGGCACCATCCGTGCGCCCTCTCGATCGAGGTTGCTGCGTCGGCGCGCTTCTCGCGGTGACATGGGAGGGGCGTGTTCCGCCATTGCTGTCGGCGCGGTGTCATCAACCGTCTCGCGCGAAAACGTCAGCCGTTGCGCCACGCCGTCGCGCAGCCGCGACACCGCCAGCGACAGTTCATCGCTCCGTCCCGGTGCCTCGCCGAGCCAGAACGGGATGGTGGGTGCGGCGCCGCGCGCATCCTCGACCCGCACCACGCCGCGTTCGACGCGCATGATGCGATAGGCGCTGTTGCCGAGCTGAAACACGTCGCCCGCGAGGCTTTCCACCGCGAAATCCTCGTTGACCGTGCCGATCGTCTGGTTCTCGGGTTCGAGCAATACCTGGTAGTCGGCGGTATCGGGGATGGTGCCGCCGGAGGTCAGGGCGGTCAGCCGGGCACCACGCCGGCCGCGTAATATGTGGTTGATCGAGTCGTAATGGATCAGCGCGCCGCGGCGGCCGCGACGCGTGGTGAAACCCTCCGCCAGCATGCGCACCACGGCCAGGAAATCGTCATGCGACAATGCGCGATACGGCCAGGTGCGGCGGAAGCGATCGAACAATGCATGTTCTGGCCAATCCCGTGCCGCGACCTCCGCGACGATCTGCTGCGCCAGTACATCCAATGGCTGATAGGGCAGCGTCAGACGATCCAGCTCGCCGCGGCGTACGCAATCCAGCAGCGCGGCGCATTCCACCAGGTCGTCGCGCGACAGCGGGAACAGCCGCCCTTCCGGTGTGGCTCCCACTGCGTGGCCGGAGCGACCGACGCGCTGCAAGAAGCTGGCAATCGAACGCGGCGAGCCGAGCTGGCACACCAGATCGACATCGCCGATATCGATGCCCAGCTCCAAAGACGCCGTTGCCACCAGCGCCTTCAGTTCGCCGCGCTTCAATCTTTGCTCGGCGCCCAGCCGCTGCTCTTTCGCCAGGCTGCCGTGATGCGCGGTGACCGCGGTCTCGCCCAGACGATCCGATAGTTGCCGCGCGACGCGTTCCGCCATGCGGCGCGTGTTGACGAACACCAGCGTGGTGTGGTGCGCCTGGATCAGCGCCATCAGCCGGTCGTAGACCTGCGTCCAGACATCCGCCGACATCACCGATTCAAGCGGCGATCCCGGGACTTCCAGCACCAGCTCGCGTGGACGCTGATGGCCGGTATCGATGATAACCGGCGGTTCGGCCGATGCGCCGACCAGAAGCTGGCCGATCGTCTCGATGGGATTCTGCGTGGCCGAGAGGCCAATGCGCACCAGCCGATCGCCGCACAGCGCGTCCAGGCGTTCCAGTGACAGCGCCAGGTGGGCGCCGCGCTTGCTGGGTGCCATGGCGTGGATTTCGTCCACGATCACGGTGCGGGTGGTGGCCAGCATCGCCCGTCCGGACTCGGAACCCAGCAGGATATAGAGCGATTCCGGTGTGGTTACGAGAATGTGCGGCGGGCGGCGCTGCATGCGTTGGCGCTCGCTGGGCGGCGTGTCGCCGGTGCGGACCCAGGTGCGGATGTCGATTGCGGGCAGGCCCCGCTGACGCAGTGTCTCCTGGATACCGGCGAGGGGCTCTTGCAGGTTGCGTTGGATGTCGTTGGAGAGAGCCTTCAGCGGCGAGACGTATACCACTTGCGTCTCGTCCGGCAGCTCGCCTGCCACGCCCTGGCGCACCAGCGCGTCGATCGCCGCGAGGAACGCCGCGAGCGTCTTGCCGGAGCCGGTGGGGGCAGCGATCAGCGTATGCTGGCCCGATTGGATCGCCGGCCAGGCCTGTGCCTGCGCTGGCGTGGGCGCGGCGAAGCGGCCGGCGAACCATGCCGCGACGGCGGGGTGGAACAGGGATGCGATGTCCATCGGGTGGGCAGGATAAGGGGCGGACAGCCCCGGAAATCAATCCGGCGTGGGGTCGGTTGAGTCCGTGCCGGCCAACTCGCCATCGAGCAATTCCAGCGTCCGCTCGTCCTGACGGCCGCCGCAATAGCGATCGAGCGCGGTGTGGAACAAACTGTCGCGGCCATCGGCGGCAAGCGAGAACAAGGTCATGCACGAGCCGAACTTCATGTCGTCAGGGGTGCCGAAGATCTCGTGCAGTGAACGGTCCTGAATGGCGAGCACGGTACGCATGCAGATCTCAAGTCGGGGGCCGAGAAGCGGATGGGCGAGATAGGCGCGTGCCTCGGCGAGCGATGCGATACCGTAGAAGCGTGCGGTTGTGGAGAATCCGAGGCCTCGCAGTTGCGGGAAGATGAACCACATCCAATGGCTGCGTTTGCGGCCGGCTTGCAACTCGGCCAAAGCGCGGTCGAACACCGGTGCCTGCGCGGCGACGAAGCGTTCGAGGTCGAGCGGGTCCTGGGGCGGTATCACAGCACCTCCTTGGCTCGCCGGTGGGCCCAGCGGAACCGCGGGACCGGCATCGAGGAGAATGGCAGGGTCAGAGATTCCGGCAAGGACGGCGGGGATCAAAACCCTGTCGCGTTGACCGGAGGTGGGGGCCATCCGCATGCTTCCGCCACCCCGGTACGGCTTGGTGACCGGGAAAAGTTCGTCTTGGGGAGGTTCCTATGTCGGATGGGTTTGTCATCGCCAGGTTCCGGGATGTCGCGGACGGCCTGCAGGCGGGCCAGTTTGCGGTGGGCGACCGCAGGCAGGCGGCGAGCCTGAAGGACCTGGAACCGGGCCATCGCCAATTGCTCGACCGGCCGATCACGCAAACGTTGGGGATCACCGGGCCCGACGGTCGGCCGAGCCTGACGCCCATGTGGTTCGACCATGAAGACGACAAGATCCTGGTGAACACGGCGTCGCACCGGGAAAAATGCGCATGGATCCGGAAGCATCCGCGGATGACCAGCCTGCTGGTCAATCCGGAGAATCCGTATCACTGGATTCAGATCCGGCACACGGCGGAGAAGGAACTGCGCGAATGGGAGCCGGGCGGCGAGTATGTCACGCGGCAGCTCGATCGCATCTGGACGAAATACACCGGCAATCCGCCGCCCTACGCACTGCGCGATCCGTCGATCGACGAGACGCGGGTGTTGTTCGTGTGCCGGATCGACCGTATCGCCACGTTCGGCAAGGCGTAGCCCTGTTTCTAACAAACAAGTTCCCCGTTCGCATTTGGTGCTGCGATGGCGGTTGAAGCTTGACCCCCGGCGCCGGCCGCCCCTAGCCTGATCTGCAAAGCCCAGGGAGAGGCCGATGTCCTGCACGATCACGCCCATGACGGAGCATACCGGTGCCGAGGTGCGCGGCATCGATCTCCGCGAGCCGCTCGACGATGCCACCCACGCCGCGCTGAACCGCGCCTTCGTCGACCGGCACGTGCTGGTGATCCGGGATCAAGATTTTTCCCCCGAGCAATTCAAGCGCGCGGCTCAGGTATTCGGCGCATTGCAGCAGCACGATAAAAAGCAGCACCACGTGCCGGGGCATCCGGATGTGTACTATGTCTCCAACGATGAGTTTGTGAACGGCAAGCGCGTGATTCCGGGCGAGACGTTCCACACCGATCATTCAAACCATCCGGCGCCGCCGAAGGCCACGACATTGTTCGCCGTACAACTGCCGTCACATGGGGGCGACACACAATACGTCAATATGCATCGCGCTTATGACGATCTGCCTGATGCAACGAAGCAACGTCTGGACGGGTTGAAGGCGGTGCACGTCTATCTGAGCAAGTACAGTCCGCGCGCACTGGGCGCGATCGATGAGAAGAGCCTGCGCGACCTGCCACCGCCGGGGGTGCATCCGCTGGTGCATACGCATC
>Ga0335072_10015908_pt1 | contig 10667 bp, 9 predicted proteins | sample Lox_Sample_21_FD_206725 | JGI IMG/M metagenome (GOLD analysis project Ga0335072, IMG submission 206725) | Soil microbial communities from Loxahatchee National Wildlife Refuge, Florida, United States - Lox_Sample_2.1 | ecosystem: Environmental > Terrestrial > Soil > Wetlands | place: USA: Florida... | reverse complement strand
CAGGACGCGCCAGCCAACCCGGCCAGCCCGCTCACGACCCCGCGCCCGAGCATCAGACCCGATTCGGCAACAGCCCGCATAGCACCCCGTAGGTCACATCGATCATGGAACTCGCCGCGCGGCTTACTACACCTGGCCGGCAGCTGCTGCCTCGCGCCGCCATACTGCTTGCGCTGCCGGTGACCAGTCCGCATGGCGGCTGCGGAACAGCGCAGCCGCCCTGGCGCCGATCCACTCTCGCGGCAGCAGCTGACGGGGCAGGTCAGGGTCGGTGAAGGGGAACCGGCGCCAGGCGTGCACCAGCTCAATCGTGGCCGCCAGCGGATCGCGCGCCGCGGCGTCCGCGAAGGCGCTGAGGAAGGCCTCGTAGGAACGGCCGATCGCGTCCAGATCCCAGGCTTGCCCAACCATCGCTGCGACCTGGCCGCCCTCGTGCTGACCGCGGAAGATCTGGGCGTCATCGGCCAGGCCGGCTTCCTGCAGCACGCGCTCCACTTCGCCGAGCCGCTCCGCATGCGTGCTGATCCACACCCCGGGTGCCGGATTGCCCAGCCCTGCCCAGGTCAGCCGACTGCGCAGCACGTGCCGCGCGGCGCGCTCGGACTCGGGCGCTCGGGCAAGCACCAGCAGCCAGCCGCCGTCCCAGCCGTCCCTGTGGGCGCCGAAACCGTAGATACGCTCAGTGCCCGCTGTCAGCAATTCCTCGGCGCTCGGCGTCAGCAGCCAACGGGTCCGTCGCCCGACGCGGTCTGCCGTTAGCCAGCCGTCTGCGGCCGTCCGCATCAGTGCCTGCCTGGTTGCCTTCTCTTCCACGCCGAGACGGGCCATGGTCGCGATGACGGTCGCGGTCCACACTGCGCCGCCGCCGGGCAGCACATACTCACCAAGAACGGTGAACAATAGGCCACGGGCGCTCGGCGCGCCCGCCGCGTGCCGCCGGGACAGTGCTGGCTGCGACGGGGCAGGCTGCGACGGGGCAGCCGACCCGACTCGGGGGTTCGTCGGGTCGGCTGAGCCTGGCATCGCTGCGGCTGGCATGTCTGGGGCTGGCCCTCCCGTCGCTGTCATTCTACGTTATGTTGGCGTAGACACAGAAGAACGTAGAACATAGACTGCCTTTGCAAGGCTCCGCAGACACCCCGTGGAGACGCGTTTCATGAGTCAGGTCGCCGTCCGGGCCGCCGTTGAGTTCCGCGTCCAGCAGGCACAGTACCGGCACTGGCGGGTGTCATTCGACGGCCCGGTAGCCACGCTGATCATGGATGTCGCCGAGGATGGCGGGCTGGTGCCCGGCTACGAGCTGAAGCTCAACTCTTACGATCTCGGCGTCGACATCGAGTTGTACGACGCCGTCCAGCGCCTGCGGTTCGAGCACCCCGAAGTCCGCGTCGTCGTGCTGACCAGCGGCAAGGACAAGGTGTTTTGCGCGGGCGCGAACATCAAGATGCTGGCCGCATCGGAGCACTCATGGAAAGTGAACTTCTGCAAGTTCACGAACGAGACGCGCAATGGCATAGAGGACGCGACGGCGCATTCCGGCCAGCTCTACCTTGCCGCCCTGAACGGCACGGCCTCGGGGGGCGGTTACGAACTGGCACTGGCCTGCGAGCACATCATGCTGATCGACGACCGCTCGTCCGTCGTCTCGCTGCCTGAGCTGCCGCTGCTTGGCGTGCTGCCCGGCACGGGCGGCCTGACCAGGGTTACCGATAAGCGGCACGTCCGGCGCGACGTCGCCGACTATTTCGCGACCAGAGCCGAGGGCATCGGTGGCCGGCGAGCGCTTGCGTGGCGCCTGGTGGATGAGATAGTGCCGCGTCCCGCGTGGAATCAATCCGTGCGGGAACGCGCGCTTGCACTCGCCGCATCCCGTCCGCGCGCGGACGGGATGCGGCCCGGTATTGAACTCACGCCACTGGCCAAGACGCGCAGCCCAGGTTACGAATCATCAGGCGAAATCGGTTACCGCTTTGTCACTGCCCGGCTCGATCGCGCCGCAGGAACGGCAGAGCTGACGGTCAGGGGCCCGGACGCAGATGCACCGGCCGATGTCGCGGCCATCCACACGCTTGGGGCAGACTTCTGGCCGCTGGCAATGACGCGCGAATTGGACGACCTGATCCTGGACCTGCGGACGAACGAGCCGGAGCTAGGGACGTGGGTGCTGCGCACCGAAGGTGATCCGCACCGCGTGCTCGGCTACGACGAACTGCTCCTGACCAGCGCCGGAGACTGGCTGGCCAATGAGATCGTGCACTTCTACAAGCGCACGCTCAAGCGGCTCGACGTGACCAGCCGCAGCCTGATTGCGCTGATCGAGCCGGGCAGCTGTTTCGCCGGATCGTTGCTTGAGCTCGCCCTGGCTGCCGACCGCTCATTCATGCTCGATGGCACGTTCACCGAAGACCGAGGGCGGCGGGCTGGCAGCGGGGGGCAAGAGGACGTTCCCGCCGTGGTTGTGGTTGGTCCGGCTAACCTCGGAGCGCTGCCGATGGGGAACGGCCTGAGCCGGCTGGCGACGCGGTTCGCCGGTGACGAGGCCGGGCTGGCCGCCGGGGCCGGCGCTGCCGGCCGACCGCTCAGCGCGGCGGATGCGGCTGAGCTGGGGATTGTCACGTTCGCGCCCGATGACATCGACTGGGACGACGAGATCAGGCTGGCGCTGGAAGAGCGGTCGAGTTTCAGCCCGGACGCGCTCACCGGGCTTGAGGCGAACTACCGGTTCACCGGCCCGGAGACCATGGAAACGAAGATCTTCGGCCGGCTGAGCGCCTGGCAGAACTGGATTTTCAACCGGCCGAACGCCTCCGGCCCGGACGGCGCGCTGCGCAGGTACGGCACCGGGCAGCGGGCGGAGTTCGACAGGAAGCGAGTCTGAGCGATGACGACTGCGCCGGGCGGTACGGCCGCCGATTACAGCGAGAAGATCCCGAACAACGTCGACCTGCACGAGGACCGGAGGCTGCAGCGGGCGCTGGAGTCCTGGCAGCCCAATTTCCTGTCCTGGTGGCAGGAGATGGGACCTGCACTGCCTGCCAGGGACGTTTACCTGCGGACGGCGGTCAACGTCGGCCGGGAAGGCTGGGCGCATTTCGGCCACGTGGCGATGCGCGACTACCGGTGGGGGATCTTCCTGGCCGAGCGCGATCCCGGCCGGCTGATCGGCTTCGGCCAGCACAAGGGCGAGCCGGCCTGGCAGCAAGTGCCGGGGGAGTACCGGTCGGAACTGCGGCGGCTGCTTGTGATCCAGGGCGACACCGAGCCCGCGTCGGTGGAGCAGCAGCGCAACCTGGGCGCGACCGCGCCGAGCCTGTATGACTTGCGCAACCTGTTCCAGGTGAATGTCGAAGAGGGCCGGCACCTGTGGGCGATGGTGTACCTGCTGCATGCCTATTTCGGCCGCGACGGCCGGGAGGAGGCAGAGGACCTGCTACGGCGCAACTCCGGCAGCGCGGACGCGCCGCGGATCCTGGGCGCGTTCAACGAGGAGACGCCGGACTGGCTGTCGTTCTTCATGTTCACCTACTTCACCGACCGGGACGGCAAGTACCAGCTCGGCACGCTGAAGGAGTCGGCATTCGACCCGCTGTCACGGACCTGCGAGTTCATGCTCAAGGAAGAAGCGCACCACATGATGGTGGGCACTACCGGCGTTGACCGGGTGGTGGAGCGGACCGCGCGGCTGATGGCGGAGAACGACACTGCCGACGCCGCCGAGGTCGCCGCCCGCGGCGCGATCCCGCTGGAGATGATCCAGAAGTACCTGAACTTCCACTACTCGGTGTCGCTGGACCTTTTTGGCGGCGAGACCTCGACGAACGTGGCGAACTACTACACCGCGGGCCTGAAGGGCCGCTGGCTGGAGGGCCGGCGCAAAGACGACCACAAGCTCACCGACGACGGCATGTTCGTGGACGCGCTGGTCGACGCCGGGGAAGGCAAGCACAGCATCGGGCAGGCTGAGGTGTCCGCGCTGACCGGGCTGAACACCGACCTTCGCCGCGAGTACACCGCGGACTGCCAGAGCGGGGTCAACCGGTGGAACAAGATCCTCGCCGAGGCGGGCCTGCCGCAGCGGCTCCGGCTGCCGCATGTCGCGTTCAACCGCAAGGTCGGCGTGTTCGCGGGAATCGAGGCGTCGCCTGAGGGTGAGCTGCTGTCCGTTTCGGCGTGGGCCGCCCGGAGCGCGCAGTGGCTGCCAACCGATGTCGACAAGACGCATGTTCGGTCGCTGATGCAGCCCGTGCACGAGCGCGGCAAGATCGCGGCGTGGATCGCGCCCCCGCGGAGCGGCATCAACGGCAAGCCGTTCGACTACGAGTACGTGCACCTCTCCTGATCGCCGCGAAGGGAGGCCCGGCAGCCTATGAACTGGTATCTGGCCATCCGCCGAATGGCAGAGCCGCGAGCGGCGTGGCACGACCTGCTTCCCGCTCACTTCGCCTGGCTGAAGGACGAGCACGACACAGGGACCATCATCATGTCCGGGCCGGGCAGTGTGTCCGGGCGGAGCACTGAACCTAGCCTCGGCATCTACGTCATGCGGGCGCCCAGCTCCGCGGAAGCCACGCGCGTCGTCCAGGCGGATCCGCTCCTGCAGAGTCCAGGCGCCACCGTTGAAGTGATGGAGTGGCAGGTCCACCAGATCATGGGCGTCGGGGCATTCGGTGCCGGGATCCGGTAGCTAGTTCTGCGCGGTACCCTCTAGCGCGTGATCATCAAGCCCGCCGCCGAGCAGGACTGGCCGCTCATCTACCCGTTCTATGCCGCGATCATGGCAGCGGGCAGAACCTATCCCTTCCCCGAAAACCAGACGCTCGATGAGGCCAGGCCCTGGTGGATGGAGCAGCCGCCAGGCCAGACGGTAGTGGCGGTCAGCGACGGCGTCATCGTGGGCTCAGCGAAGATGGGGCCTAACCGGCCCGGCCGCGGGTCCCATGTCGCCACCGCGTCGTTCCTAGTCGACCCGGCCAGCCAGGGCCAGGGCGTCGGCCGCGCCCTCGGAGAGTACGTCCTGGACTGGTGCCGCTCGGCAGGCTTTGCCAGCATCCAGTTCAACGCCGTGGTCGAGGCAAACGCCCGTGCCGTGCACCTGTGGAAGTCACTGGGATTCGAGATCATCGGAACGGCGCCGGCGTCCTTCGAGCATCCCGATCATGGCCTCGTGGGCCTGCACATCATGTTCCGGCACCTGTGAGTCACACTGGCTGAGAGGCGCGGATCAGTCCGGTTCGGGGGCGGTTACCAATGCGTGAGTTCTCCCACCTGGCGACGTCGGGGATATAAGTGTCAGCGGGCTAAACTCGGCCTTCCCCGCACCGTCGTTAGTTCACTCGCTACATCTTTGGCCGGAGCGAGTCAGGAGAGTTGCGTGCTACCTGACGCCGTAGAGGTGCTCCAGGGCAAGCTGATCGAGCCGCTCGAAGGCCATCCCGCGCGCCCCGAGCGCTGCCACGTCCGGCATGAAACCGCGGATGTCCTGCCAGGTCTCCCCGTCGGCTAGCGTCGGCAGTGCGAGCTGGTCGACTCGAGCAGCGCGCAGCGCCTCGGCTACCTCAGGATCGGCGCGGAAGGCATGCACCTTGTCCCGCAGGATGAGGTAGTTGCGCATGCAGGCCGCGGCGCTGTCCCAGACTCCGTCGTCGTCCTCGGTGCGCGGCGGCTTGAAGTCGAAGTGCACCGGTCCTTCGTAGCCGCCAGCTTCCAGCGCGTCTACCACCCAGAAGGCACCCCGCACGTTCCCCGCGCCGAACCGGAGGTCCTGGTCGTAACGCGGGCCATGCTGGCCGTTCAGGTCGATGTGGAACAGCTTGCGATGCCACATCGCCTGCGTGATCGTGTGCGCGTAGTTCAGGCCCGCCATCTCCTCGTGCCCGACCTCGGGGTTGATGCCGACCAGCTCGGAGTGCTCGAGCTCGTTGATGAAGGCGAGCGCGTGCCCGGCCGTGGGCAGAAGGATGTCGCCGCGGGGCTCGTTCGGCTTAGGCTCGATCGCGAACCTGATGTCGTAGCCCTGGTCCAGGACGTACCCGGTCAGGATGTCGAACGCCTCCTTCAGCCGCTCGAGCGCGGCGCGCACGTCCTTGGCAGCACCCGACTCGGCACCGTCCCGGCCGCCCCAGCACACGTAGATCTGAGCGCCGAGCTCGGTGGCCAGGTCAAGGTTGCGCATGACCTTGGCGAGCGCGAACCGGCGCACGTCCCGGTCGTTGGCGGTGAAGCCGCCCTCCTTGAATATCGGGTGACTGAACAGGTTCGTAGTTGCGGTGGTGACGACGAGGCCGGTCTCGTTCAGCGCCTTGCGGAACGCCGCGATCATCGATTCGCGCTCCGCCTCACTGGCACCGAAGTCAAACACGTCGTTGTCGTGGAAGTTCACCCCGTAGGCGCCCAGCTCGGCGAGCTTGCGCACAGCCCGCTCGGCCGGCATCGGCGGGCGGATCGCGGAACCGAATACGTCCACGCCCTGCCAGCCGACGGTCCATAGCCCGAACGAGAAGTGGTCATCGCGTGACGGTGCATAGCTGTCTGGAGCCATCGAGCTGTGATCCTCTCTGTGCGGGTCCCGGCTATCTGGCCTCGGGCCAGCTGGCCGTCTGGTCGCGCAGCGCCGCGTGCCGCCGCCGCACCTCCGGCTCGGGCGAGCCGGTGTACTCCACAACCTGCCTGGCCGGCCAGGCAGGCGGCTCCGCGCCGCCGGACAGGGCCCAGGCGGCCTGCCGCGCGGCACCAAGCGCAACGTACTCGCCGGGCTCGGGCACCAGCACCGGCGAAGCGAAGATCCCCGGCGCCAGCGCGCAGATGGCCGGCGACCGCGCGCCACCGCCTACCAGCAGCACGCGCTGCGTGGCCACGCCTTGCTCGGCGAGCCGGTCAGCGGCCTCGGCAAGAGAGGCCAGCACCGCCTCGATGGCGGCACGGGCCAGGTTCTCCTGGCTCGCGTTCCGCGTCGTCAGCCCACGCAGCACGCCAGTGGCCGACGGACGGTTCGGCGTCCGCTCGCCGTCCAGGTAAGGCAGCAGCGTTATGCCATGCGCGCCCGGCTCCGCCTTCAGCGCCAGCGCGTCGAGGCTGGCCAGGTCTACCCCCAGCAAGGCGGCCATGGCCGACATAACCAGGCCCGCGTTCACGGTGCACACTAGCGGCAGGAACCGCCCGGTCGCGTCGGCGAATCCGGACACCGCGCCAGACGGATCAGCTGCCGCCGTCTCGCTGACCGCGAATGCCGTGCCGGATGTTCCGACCGACACGACGACGTCACCGGGGCGAAGGCCAAGCCCCAGTGCGGCGGCCATGTTGTCGCCGGTTCCTGCCGACACCGCCGCGCCCCACGAGGTCTCGCCGACGATCTCTGCTGGCCGTGCCACCCTGGGCAGCAGCATGGAGTGCCCGATCGCGCTGTTCACCACCTCGGGCAGCCAGATGGCCGACGCCGGCGAGAAGTAGCCGGTGCCCGACGCGTCGCCACGGTCGGTCACCATCTCGCTAACGGTGCCGCGCAGCCGCCAGGTCAGCCAGTCGTGTGGCAGGAGTACCGCAGCCGCTCGCGCGGCGTTATCGGGCTCGCAGGTGGCCAGCCAGCGCAGCTTCGTGACGGTGAAGGAGGCCGTTGGAACGCTGCCGGTGTGCTTGGCCCACCACTCTGGCCCGCCAGCTTCGCCGATGAGGTCCGCCGCCGCTGAGGCGGATCGCAGGTCGTTCCACAGCAAGGCTGGCCTGATGACCTCGCCGTCGCCGTCCAGCACGATCATCCCGTGCTGCTGGCCCGCCACGCCCACCGAGGCCGCGGAGTGCAGCAGGCCGTCGCCGGCCGCCTGGAGGGCATCCCACCAGGCGGCCGGGTCGCACTCGGTGCCGTCAGGGTGCGGTGCGCTCCCTGATGCGACGACAGTGCCGTCGTCGGCGTCGCAGAGCAGGACCTTGCACGACTGGGTCGAGGAGTCCACACCTGCGACGAGCACGACGGTATTCCTTCCCCTCAGCTACCTGCTTACCACGAAGGTAACCAGCGACCGGGCTGGCAATGTAGAGGTGAAGTCACCCGACCGGGTGAAGATCGGATCCTGTGCGGCGGTGTCGCTGGTCGAGTCCGTCAGGTACGGCCTCACGACCGCCGCGCCGTCTTGCAGGCCAAGGTTCTGCAACCCGAACGCCACCGTGTCTGGCGTGGTGCCGGTGTTGAGCACGACAATCGCGACCGAGCCGTCACGGTTGCGGAACGCGGTAAGGTCCAAGCCAGTATCGGCGGTCGTGGCGCCGATCCGGACCGCACCGGGCCGGACGAACCGGCTGAAGTTCGCGAACGCCCAGAGCCTGCCGGACGGGATCACGGTGGTTCCGCTGATCTGGATTAGGCTCTCGTTGTCGCCGTTGAACGTTGGCTCGCTCGACCCCCACCAATAGAGGAAGGCGTTGAGGTTGGCCGCCGTCAGCCCGGTGAAGATGTGCTCTGCCCAGAAGAGGCCAGAGGCGTCGGTCCCGTCATCCCATGCCGGGTCAAACGACTCGAACGTCGACCACTCGGTCTCCCAGACCGGCTTCGACCAGCCCGTCACCGGGAAGGTTGGCCACTCGGTGTAGCCGTGGCTGGTGAACACGCTGACGTAGCGCTCAGCCGCCGGGTCCGCTTCGATCGCCGCTGCGTACTGCTGCGCGTAGTCCCAGCCTTCGGTGGCGCAGCACTCAAGCTTGGTAGGCAGCCCTGAGCGGGCCAGCGCGGCGCCGATGACCGGGGCGAAGTCAGCTGTCTGGGTCGGCGACATGACCATGCCGTCGTAGCCGGGCGCAAGGTTTGCTTCGTTCTCGAAACCGATGTAGCTCAGCGGCACGCCGGCCTGCGCATAGTCGCGCGCGTACTGGACGAGGAAGTTGGCGTACGCCTGCTGCCAGTCACCGCTCGCGCAGGTCGCGCCCGGCACGCCGCAGAGCGTCCCGCCATTGGAGGTGGCGTCATTCGTTTTCATGTAGGCGGGCGCGGTCCAAGCGTCAGCGAATACGTCCCGCACGCCGTACTCTTTCCTGATCGTCTGCGCCAGCCAGAGCTGGCCCTGGTCACTGTTGACCGACTGCAAGGACACGTACGAGGGCGGGGCCGTCGGGCTCGCCGGAGCGGTCGGCTCGATCGTGGCGCCGGGATCGGCACCGATCTGGTTCCGCAAGATCGTCAGTCCGGCGCCCGATGTGGGGCTGAACAGAAGGTCCAGCGCCTGCTGCTGCGTCGCGGCGGGCGCGTTCATGATCTGCTGCGCTTGCCCGAATGCCTCGGACGCTCCGAAGCCAGCAATGGTCTGGTAACGCACGCTGCCGTCGATCATGGCTACCGAGGCGGCAGATGCCGGGGTGGCCGGGGCGACGATCGCCAGCGTTCCGGCCGCGATGACAGCCCCGGCTGCGAGCGGTGCCCTGACCCGTTGCCGTAAGCTTCTGAATTTTCCCATGGGGCCTCCTGCTTCTCCTGCTGTCGGGGTTCGGACGGGAACGTGAGTAGCCGGCTCACATGCCGTACGCGCGCGGGGCGGGCGGCGCGGGGCCGGCCGGGAAGATCCCGGCGGTCATGCCGGTGCTTCCTGCCCGGCCGCCAGGCGGTCGGCCATACTGGCGCAGGTTGGCGCGTCGAGAGCACCGTCGGCCACGATGACGTCGTAGCCGAGCGTCAGCTCCTCGCCGTCGAGCAACTGATACTCGGCGCTGAAGAACGGCGCGGGGCAGACGCAGGCGTAGACGTTGGTCCGGACGAACCACTCGGTGGGGTAGCAGAAGTTCCGCGGGCTGTCGGCGAATAGCAGTGTTGAGTGCAGGCCGCTGCCGTCGTGCTGTCCGGTATAGGCGAGCCAGGGCGCCCGGATTCCCATGAGCTCGTCGCCCCCTGGCCCGTTCTCGGTGATCGCGGTGCCTGCAGAGAACGACCGCGGCCCGCGCCAGAACAGCCCGCTGTAGCCCGCGTTCTCGCGGCCCTCTGTGGTCGCGCTGCCGAGCGGGATCGCCCGGCCGCTCACGTTGCGCATCGTGGTGGCGAAACCGAGCCGCCACGCCGACTCGTCCGCCATGACAGCGGCCGTAATCTGACGCGTCTCGGTGATCCACGCCTCGTCCTGCCGGGTGATCCAGGTCAGCCGCTCGTCGATGGCGAGCACGTCGTCGCGGACGCTGATGTCAATGAAGCGGTCGTGCCGCATCTGTCCGTTGTTGTCGAGCTGCACGTAACCGCGGCCGCGCCGGAAGCTCGGACCGCCCCAGAAGTTCATTCCTCCGACCTCGCACAGTGCCCAGGCGATCCCCTTGTGCCACATGTGGTCATGCGGGCGGTACAGGCTGACCAGCTCGCCGCCGAGTGTCCGGACCGGATGAAGGTAAGGATGAGGTGATTCCAGCTCAGGCTCACTCGGCCGGTAGACGTACCGGAACAGTTCGGTACCGTGCCAGTGGCAGCCGATCGCGTCATCCAGGCGGCGGCTATAGGAGATCACCGGGCCGCCCCGCTCAGCTGATCAAGCGCCACGCCGGTGCCGTTCATGTGGTGGTAGAACGGCGACTCCGGCCCTAGGTCGCCTGGCGAGACTGGCCGGCCAAGAAACGCCGACGCGTATATGCCTGCCACCAAGCGCATAGTCGTGAGCGCCTCGGCCGCCGTCACTGGCGGCGCCGACCCTTCCCGCAACGCGGCCAGC
>Ga0335072_10015906_pt1 | contig 10667 bp, 11 predicted proteins | sample Lox_Sample_21_FD_206725 | JGI IMG/M metagenome (GOLD analysis project Ga0335072, IMG submission 206725) | Soil microbial communities from Loxahatchee National Wildlife Refuge, Florida, United States - Lox_Sample_2.1 | ecosystem: Environmental > Terrestrial > Soil > Wetlands | place: USA... | reverse complement strand
ATCTGATATCCAACTACAGTTTGATCGGGAGATTGGCAAGATAGTAAGAGATTCTGAGTTTGTAGATAGTCTGGAAGTCATCTTCTGCATTCGGACGAAGTCTCAGATAGCATCAGGCATATTAGGATCCTGCCCCGCGCCTTATCGAAGTTCCCCACTTGCCAGATTCGCCCAGAATCTCGGGCGTCGAGCGCAAGTCGTGCCTTCGACAGGCATTTTACACTCACTTCTGACCAGGGATCAATTGTATTCTGTTGTGGCCTTCACTTTCGTTCATTACACGGCTTTCTCGCGCAATCCACGGCTCTTCAGCACTGTCCATAGTCGAAGTTTTTGAAACCAACCACTCTACCGATACTTACGGCGCTTATTACTTTACGTTCTCAATGCTAGTCACCCGGCAATGTGATACAGGACGGTCTATTTGGTCTTCTAGCAAGCTTGGGGCTTTTCATCAAGACCCCGCGTCTCCCCGCATGTCGAGCCGTGAGCAACTGAAAACGCAGCAGGACTGGCGGGAACAGTACTCACAATATATCTCTCCAAGTGACAACACATTACTTTCTCCTCACTTCGGCCAAGTCACAGATTTCAACGGAATCGATAACTCCTCTGCCCAGCAGCACTTCGTAGGCAGGCCGCAGCTCGGACATCGACATAGTCTAGCACAATTGGACATCTTGTCGGATGTCTCAAACACTCTCACGATTGATCGACCTGATTCTGCACCCGGCAACTGTGACCAGCAAGCCTCCAATGGGCTCGGGCAAGACTCTGTTGATCCTACAGAGTCAACAGCTCAATTGCTTACATCTACCCCATTAGGATCAATATCACCGTCTGTGAAACCGAGAACAGACACATCTGCTGGTCAAGAAGAAGATTCGAAGCATGCAGATAGCAAAGAGGGGGATGAAGAGGACGATGAGGATGACGATGAGATGCTTGATCCCGAGGATGGTGGTGGCGGCCCTCAGACGGAAGCAGAACGTCGAGCAGAGCGCAGGAAGATGAAACGCTTTCGGTAAGCTATGCCCAGATTCTATGTCGAGCGCTCGATAAACGCTAAACATGATAGCCTAACCCATCAACAAACCCGATTCTTGATGAGTGAGTTTGCCAAGCAAGCTCACCCAGATGCTGCACATCGCGAGCGACTTTCGAGAGAGATACCCGGCTTAAGCCCGCGCCAAGTTCAAGTTTGGTTCCAGAACAGGTAGGCGTTATGGATTCAATATCTACAGTAAATGACTAACATTTGATGAAGACGCGCAAAGATCAAGCGGCTTACAGCTGATGATCGAGATCGCATGTTAAAGATGAGGGCAGTTCCAGATGACTTTGACAATGTGCAGGCTCTCCACTCGCCTTATGGCGCTGTTCAAGGCATTGGAACTCCTTTACATTCCCCTATCGATCATACCTCGACGTACAACGAGCAGGCTATTATGCGCCCCTTGCTCATTGACACTATGCGCCGCCATGAAAACGATGAGCAACACATGTCTCCTACTAGCATTAGTCCGGCATTTGGTCACGTAGGATTCGCTCCTCCAGGTTCAATAGGTACATCTGATATGCTATCTCCCCTTTCTCTAAATTCTGGTGACCGTTACTATGGGAGTCACCAGTCCAGTCCCTTAAGCGCTGGTCCTCGGAGTGCAAATACTTTTAACCGTCAAAGCAGCTCTGAAAGCTACCCGGCACAGCCAAACTCCCGACATCCTCGGCCGATACAACCCCTACAGCTTCGTGAGGCAATGTCAAGGACACGTTCACATTCGCTACAATCACCCTTAAGGACTAGTATGTCTTGGAAAGGCGACTCTCTGGACTATGCCGATTATGCAGCAAGTGCAGCAAGCCCTATGGTTGCAAGACGACAGCCCTCGCAATATCAGCCAGATCAGGCTGGGAGCAACCCAGGGACCGCGCATCACTACGATACTAATACATATTCTAGTGAGTAATACCTTCACTCGCAAGGTAGTTTAAATATTTAGATACTTAACGTCAATTAGATTCCACCGTTCATGCCTCACCAACTGAGGCTTCTTATGCTGCACCCCAACCAGCACCTTTACAGTCTCCAGCGAACACCGTACCGAGGTTCCGTTCCACATCCTCGGCCTTCCCATCGGGACTCGATCTTCGCAATCAGTACCGCAGCCTTAACACACAACAAATGGGACCCCCTGGTGCTGCGCCGCCTCCCACTCCGCATGGGACTAATTTTAGCAGCGCCTTCGCTATTAATAGCACCGGCTTTGCATCCGCTCCACTGAGCGCACCTTCAGATTTCCAGTTGCCGCGCACACCAAACGATATTGAACCGAGAAATTACCATATGAGCCAGCTGAGCGCACCAATGGCTCCACCGCAGGATTTCAGGAATGCTTATAGTCAAATCATAAGTCCTATACGGCCTGCAGAGACGGAAGGGGCGGTACACGACCAACAGCCCCAGCAACATGCAATGGAGAGCACGATTCAGGCACAATCAGCAGAAACTTCAGGATTTTTGACGACCGACAATAACGGAATACAGCCGGGCCATAGGAGGAAGAGGACTTACAGCATGCCATTGCAGTTTGACAGCCTATAACTGGGCCTCGTCTATGCAGCAAATTTTGAAGCTTTGAAACAATGACTTGATCTCAACGCGTCGTTTTTAAAGTCCACTTGTACATCATCACGGTTAGCGGCAAGGAATAGCAAGTAGAAGGGTCTGTGGGGGCTGGGTCATCATCCTCTTTTCATATCATCACTTCGTTTCACGAAATTCCAATCACGACAGCATACCATATATAACCGGCGTCCAGTCCATGACGACTACGATTTTTCTCTTCTTTGTTCGAATCTTAAGATTCCCCTTCAAGTACGAAAACCATATTCTTCTCCCCTCGAAGCGCCAGCTGTCAGTATGTTTATTTTTATATAAAACTGTTCTAGTATTTGGGCGCGGGCCGTTACGAAATTACTGGGTACATTCTTGTCCATAGGCTTTTAAGCATGAGCTGCCTCGCTGGCTTGTACAAATTGAATTTTCTGATCTGCAACGCGGCGCAATTGCATGTTGAACCTCACTAGATCAATGCGTTGACTTGAAAGAAAGTTTTGGTTTCTGATTAGTTAGGCCATTGATTTCGATGCCTGGTCTCAATTGAACAAATAGCTTAAATTACTTGATCAGGAGAAGTTTGATCGTAATGTATAAGTTGTTCTTTGAATAGATTTTAGTAGTCGTAGAATCTGGTGAAAGTCAGCTTCGAGAATGATAAGAGGAAGACCGCACTCACCCTTTCCCGCTCTTCTTGCCCAGCCATCCAGCATCAACCATCTTCTTTAAAAGCACACTGGGTCTATATTTCGAATCTCCAGTCTCCTCATACAGCACCTTCATGATAGCCAAACAGGTGTCAATACCAATAAAGTCCGCCAACTGCAGCGGGCCCATGGGAACATTGGTCCCATTCTTCATGATGGCATCTATATCGTCTCTTCCTCCTACGCCTGTCTCTAAACATATAATAGCTTCGTTGATATAGGGCATCAATATCCGATTCGCAAGAAAGCCAGGCGAGTCCGCGGACTGTGACGGGATCTTACCCATTGCTTTACAGAATGCTATCGCGTTATCTATCGTCGTTTGGCTTGTCTGCAACCCACTGATAATCTCGACGCCCTTCTGCACCGGCACCGGGTTCATGAAATGCGTAGAAATAACCCTGGATGATGCGGATGTATCCGTCGGGTCTGTTGTTGTGGATGCAGCTATCCTCGTTATGGAGATGGAAGACGTGTTTGTTGCAAGGATTGCGTGCGGGGGACAGATCTGGGCGAGCTTGGAAAAGATGTCGAATTTTAGGGAGGGGATTTCGGGGATGGCCTCGATGACGAAATCGACGGTGGAGAGGTCGTCGATGGACGTCGTGGGCGTGAGACGGCTGCGTACTTCGTCGGCTTCGGATTGAGAGATACGTTCTTTGGAGACATCTTTTGCGAGCAGTTTATCTGTGCAGAGCAGCGTTAAGTTTGGTATCTGGTAGAGGGCGAAGCAGGCATTACCAGCGAACTTGAGTCCTTTGTCAATTGCGGCTTGGGAACTGTCAACTAGAGTTACAGGAACGCCTGCTTTTTGTGCGGCCACCAATGCTATTCCTAGGCCCTTAATATTGTGAGAATCTGCATTGGATCGTGGATTAGCCTTTCTCATACCATTTGACCAGCTCCGATCACACCGAGTCTCTTGACTTCCTGGGAGGCCACAATTGGAGTTGAACTGAAGTGTCTCGCATGTCGAGTGCATTGCAGCAGTTGCCGCCTTGCTATAGGGGTAACCATTATGTGTAATATGGAGAAACGAATGGCTTAGTATCGTAAAGAATTGTAATAAGCGATGGCAGTGGAGAGCTAGAAGATACAATATTCGAGCACGTTATTGCGCCTCGGCTACAATCGGGAAATCCCCTGTTATCCGCGGAGCGCTTGGGGCAGCAACCGAACGGTGGCAGCCTCGTCAGCTGATGGCAAGGCTGAAAGTGCAGGGTTCTGCCGAACGCGGTAACGCGACTTCTCAGACGCGTAAAGAGCAAATAGTGATCATGTCAACCACCGATTTTTGAGACAAGTCCTTCAAGAATGGAGCTGGCCGACGGTACCAAAGATGTCGTTGATCCCGAGGTTCGAGCCTATGTTTCCAGTCTTGTCACTGCTGTGAGTTAAACCCCTTTTACCAAGCGTGAGCATCTCGTTGAGTTGTGCCATAGCTTGGAGGAAGCGGTGCTGATGAAGATGGACGATACGTGCTTGGAGATGATGCGCTGGCCTGTCTTCGGGATCTTAAGAGGTGGTTAAAGCTCTACGATGAGAAAGCCAATCGATTGGATGTTGCACGATGTCTTGCGGAATTAAACCTCGTCGGCGGCGACTTACTACAAATCCTCGCAACTTGGCCCGAAAATGCTACAGACGATAAGCTGAAGTCAAAGATAGCCCTGGCATGCCTAGAACTTCTCGTGCCTCTGACGTGGTCAATTGGAAGAGGAGGCCTGGAAATGACTGTCAATCATCATCGACACGTTCCATTTCTACAACTAGCACAGCTAGGATACAAGCGGTCGATCATAAACTTCGATGGGGCACGGATATTACATACGGCAGTCCGGGTGGCATTGCCTTCAATGGCAGAAGCCCAGAGCGAACGTAGTACTCGCGATGTAGGTATTATAAAGCTCGTGCTTTATTTCTTACGCAATATCGCGATGATCGCCCCTCCACCTAATGTTGAGTACGATGGAGATGAGGCCGAGATCTCAAGATCTGCTACGATTGATGCATTTGACTACCAGGACATATTCCAACTCTTGCTCACTATGTCTTCGACAATGGGGGAGGATTTCAGCCTGCAAGACGTAACTGTGATGGAGGTCATCTTTCACCTAGTTAAAGGAGTCGACATTGAAAAGCTCTTTATGAACGAGGAGCAACTGGACAATCGAAAGGTGGACGAGCTTGTTGGCTTGCGCAACCAGGAGGCTGGTATGAAAAGAAGCTATGCAAGGACAGCCCCCACGAGACATAACCGATTTGGAACTATGATCTGGGTCAAGCGTGACGATGCAAAGGTGTCAAATGTCTCCGGGCAAGATGCTCTGCTTGATGGTGGCAGGAGTCTAGCTAAAATGGATAAAGCAAAGAAATTCAATCCACCTCGTCGAGCATGGAAAGGTGAAAATGGGCCCCTGAATTTCGACACCCCTGTGCCGCTCAATATTCGAGCACAAAAAAGTCTCCGCGCTTTCGTAGAGGATTTCCTAGACTCAGGATTCAACCCACTGTTTCAGCATATCCGCAGGGCAATCGATAGGGAGGCCGAGCGAGTTCTCCTCTACCACGAGCGACAGTTCTTCTACCTTGTGTCCTGGTTCTTGGAGGCGGAGCGGGTTCGGAGAAAGTTTAAAAAGCAGGCAAAAGGCAAGAAACCCCCCCCGGCTGAGGAATTGGACAGCTTTGCACTTGTTGCGAGTGCCTTGAACCAAGAAATGTTTATTACCCTCAATCGCGCAATGGATATGGCCTATGAAAGCAAAGCCTGGCAGGATTTAAATGCAGCAATGAAATGCTTTACCCAGATTCTGTTGACAGTTCAGGAGATGTCTGAATCGGAGCTTGAGGAGGACCAGGAGATCGCAGAGAATATTCTTGCCCGCATCTTTTACGAAGAGACAACACATGACCGAGTCGCTAATATAGTCCGGTATTACAAGGATCAAGATTTTGGCTATCTTGATTCATGTACAAAATTGGCCCATGTATACTTACGAATACTGGAGAATTACTCCAAACAGAACACAGATCTACAAATCCGGTCCAGAAGACGAATAAGAAGAAAGAAGAAAGCGAAGGCGACAGGAGAAGATGGAGAGAACGATATTGATATCGATGAGTCCGATGATGAAGATGAAGCACGTGCTGAGCGCACCTCGAACGAACGCAAATTCGACTTTAAGCGCTTTGCTGCAAGGTTCTTGACGCAAGGATGTGTCGACACGTTTGTCACGTTCTGCACTTACTTCCTTGATCTTACTCCTGAACAACTGAAAAGAGCACATCGCTTTTTCTACAGAGTCGCCTTTAAGATGGAGATGAGTGTTATGCTCTTTAGGGTTGACATTATCGCTCTCTTCTACAAGATGATTAAAGGTCCAGAGGGACTTGACCCCAAATCGCCAATGTTCAAAGAGTGGGATGAGATGGTGAGACAACTAATCAAAAGATGTATAAGGAAAATACAGGAACGTCCGCAACTCATTGTGGAGATGCTATTTTCGAAGACTAACGGCACCGCACACTACCTGGAGTATGGCTACGAAAAGCAAACTATAGCAACGAAGCCAAGAGCAGCCGCGGAGCTAGAGGTCAAACCTGGCATGGAGTGGGAGCAACAAATTGGGGTTGTTGTGAGTGTCCTTCTCGATCAGAACCAGGGCGATCTTCTGGAGTGGATGAAATCTCAGTTATCAACAGCAGAGGTGGAACGAAGGCGTTGGGAAGCTGCAAACACAATGGTGCAATCAGTTGAAAATGGGACAACTGAGGAAGATGGGGAGCAATCTCAAATTGCACCAGAAGCACCTAAGGCTCCTTCAATCCGTAAGTACTTCGCCGAAGCCATTACCGCAATTTCTAATGCAGCTTTAGTTGTGCAACCCCATAGCGATGCGATAAAAGTAGCAATGTTCAAGAACGGTCATCTGAGGCTCCTAATGACACTAGTTGGCTTTCAACGGATAGGTGCAGACGATGAACCTGGTTCGCCATGGATGATTCCCTCGGGGCTGTCATCAGATCAACTAAAGCAATCCTTGGATTTAATCAAACAGAACGAATTTAATCCTCCAGTTTTTGACGACGGCAAAGAAGCTGAAGACTTTATTCGCCGAAAGTCAGCAGGCACCGCTGCCAGAAGACGCACGGCTTTCGACGACGAATCAGATAATGCAATTGACTCCGAAGAAGAGTTTCTCTTCCCCGCCGGTGGGCCTACAGCAATGAAGAAGTCCGCTGCTTTGGAAGCCCTAAAGAAAACTCGCAGACGGAGAAGGAAGTCTGGTAGTGAAGATGAAGATGAAGATGATGGAGGTCTAACGGAAGAGCAACGGAAGATCCGAGCAGATGCCCGACGAGCTAGGGAACTCGAAAAACTACGAAAGATCAAAAGTGATCTCTACATCCACGACAGCGATGAGGAAAGTGATGAAGAGAGAGATAGGGCGTTCTTCGAGCAAGAGGAGAAACTGCGACAGCGCACTGCCTTGCAACATCTACAGGGAGTTCAGAAGTCGAAAGATGATTCAGCGCCAAAAAAAGGGGTTGTTAGCCGCAGTACCAAGAGATCAGCACGTGAAATGTTGTCAGACAGTGATAGTGACAGAGATAGTTTCCAGCGTTCTAGGCACCGCTCATCATCTATAGCTCGGGATGACGATCTCCTAGAAGAATCAGGAAATGAAGCAACCGATACGCCACTCTCTTCGAGCCCGCACATTCGCTCTTCGCAGGCGAAACGACCTCGAATCACAAGCAAGCGGGCATCCGGTCCTTCCGGTAGCTCCGAGGATACTGATAATGACGCTTTGGTTACTGCAGGAGACAAAACAATGACGGATGTGCCCACTTTGAATGACAATGGTGGAGAAGAGGATGACGAGGACAATGAAGTTCCTGTCGTAAGGACAGCAACTAGGAGGAGGATTACTTCCGGTTTTATTATTGAAAGCAGCGATGAAGAGTAAGGTCTCTGCTGATTTCCCAGGGGCTGGAATGATGTACGCCGGCGTTTCAAGGATGTTGCTGGAGACAGAACCTGAGACAATATCATTTTAGTCACACGAGATCCAGGAAACTCATTGGTGTCAATTGCATTGCTTCTATTCATTATCCATTCAGATTCCCAATGTACTCGCTTGCGAACCACTCGGATAGACTATATGCGACGAAGCATATTCTTATAGGAAGGTAAGCACTGAGTCTTTGGAATCATTAACTTGTGCCCATAATATCACTACTACTGAAATAACCTTATCTGCATTAAATTTCCTTTAATACTACCTTCTTCGTCACCGAACAACTTGGCTAGAAAATGACCCTCCAAGCATAAGGCATCGAGAAGACAAAAACATGGGTCCACTCCGTAGGTCCTGCTATACATGCAATCCCAATCAAAATTGTCATGCACAAAAGCTAACATATAAAATTCACAAGTTCTTCGACATCGCAGACTCCCTGAATATTCCCGCGTATGTTTCCTTCTCTCCTGGCGCCAGTTGCCAACTCGGCAACATGATCGTTAAGCCAATCAAGCAAGTAAGTTCAGCCCTTCCCTCATAAAAGCATATAAAATAACAAAACTAAGCTCTTAAACACCTGTGATGCGTTTCCTCTCGATGAAACACACGGCCCATAAGATCAGTTCGTCCCGAAATTTCCGTTCTCTCTTACCATTCCCGATTCCCTGCTAGAGAAGCCCGGCAGACAGGAATCGTAGACGACACAATCTACAACGCAACCACAGTAACATATGTTGTGAAAGGTGACCTTGGGCTAAGACAGCTATTAGCATCCCTGCTATAACATTCTGAAGATGAAACCTGTTAGTGAGTGGGTGGAGAATGGCAAAGCAGCCATTCCAAGCCCTTCAGGGCTATTTCGATGCGGGGCCTGTGATGGAGAAGGTCAAAGAGGTCGCAGCAGCAGCAGCAGCAGTTACTTCTTTCTGCGTAGGTGGTCTCTGTGAGAGACATCCGCGGAGAGATATAATCACCTTTGTCTTCACTGCAAAACCTTTGGGAAGTGAATTATAAATGTATTTGCTTGTCCCGCAAAATCCATACCATAAATATCACATATCCAAAGTCCTATGTACCATTCAAGAAGGTCCATGCCTACCACTATTTTTTCTCACTGCTCGACTCCCCATCCTTGTCTCTAGATTGTCGACCTCTAGCCTGACGTTTCTTCTGCAGAAGAGGTTTCACTACTGACGCCCGGATCCTGTTGAATATCTCATTTTTGCGCTCTCACCATCTCAGCCTCCGCAGCCGCCTCAGCGGCATATGTGCAAGGTGGACAAATCCTGCCTTCTGTTCTGGAAGTTGAGTAAGGTTCAGCGTTGCACATTGCATTGCACTAACCAATCTGGACCTGAGACTCGGAATGCTGTGAACATTCCCAATCCCCGATTAGTTTATTGTGGTTGCAACAACGGATTTTATTGGGTATTGGGCTGATATGGCCGCATTCATGTTGGAAATAGATGTTAACGCACATTTTGTGTTTGGTGGTGGGGTGGTCCTCCAGGTTGGTGCTTCTGAGATAGCAGACGTTGAGTGAAGTTTTGCTTCAGATACTGACCTGACGAGGATATTTGGAGCTGTTTGGGAGCCTATGAAGCGATGCTCTCTAGATCAGAGCGTGGTCTGTTGACACACAGCTGCTGTTGTAACTTAAATTAGGCTGGGCATTCAAGTTGATTGCGGTGTGGAAGTTCCTTGGTTTAAAATGAAGAAAGGATCACTTAAATAGAAGTTAGGTCTATTCACTGAGAGGAATATGTACTCACCTTGAACATCTCTTTTTAATTTCCTGCTATTTTTAGCTAAACTGCAGAATCAATTCCTAACTTCACTACTGACATACTCAGGGTGAATTATAAGATGCAGCAAGCTTCGTTATTACTCAAAAATCCATGCTTTAATACCAGAAGTCTGTATTAACGCGACTCTTCTCATCCCTCTTTACTCCTCAGCCTTCGCAATCCCTCGCCCCTCATGCTTGACCCTTTTGCAACGCATGCATTTGTCGGTCCTCTTTATGTAACTTATGGTGCTTTCAGACTTGCACCTTTCCTCAAAGTATCTCATTAGAGCTTCCGTCTCGGGAGTGCTGTCATTATCGTAATTTTCAATGAGTTTGCGGTGGTTGCAGCTTTGGAGCCCCATGGGGGTTTTGGCCACGCACTGGCAAGCGTAGAGGCTGCGGTACTCGATACACATCTTGCAAGTTCTTTGAACCTAGGTTAATGAGAAAGGTAAGCGACTAAATGATGAAGTACTGCAGTAGGTTTTGATGGCATGAAGTCTCTGTTCCGATTCAAGATTTGTGTT